>JMBV01000026.1_pt1 | contig 54073 bp, 89 predicted proteins | sample 616531 | NCBI WGS metagenome assembly JMBV01 (sample SAMN02727904, study PRJNA239997) | anaerobic digester metagenome | biome: anaerobic digester; isolation source: mesophilic anaerobic digester inoculated with municipal waste water sludge... | place: Germany: Bielefeld University, CeBiTec ...
ATATTATATATATATTCTGCAGGGGATTTTGTAGGAGCTTTTAACTTATTAAAAGAAGACGAGTATAAGTACAATGGGCAAGCCATAGAGGATACTATAATAAGCACTTTATCTAAACAAACATTTGATGAAATAGCAATAAAGAATCCTAGAATAACACTTAAGATACTTGAAAAGGCATATGAGAGAATTAGATGGGCAGAAGATTTGGTAGATAGACTATCTTCAGGAACTGCCGATGCAAAAGTAGCAGGTCTTCTTTTAAATCTTATAGAAGATTTTGGTACTATGACTAAGGATGGCATAGTATTAAATCTATCTATAAATAGGGAAGAAATGGGTAGCTATGCAGGAATATCAAGGGAAACCATGACAAGAAAATTAGGATTGTTTAAGGAACTTGGCTATATAGATTTTATAGGGAATAAAAAGATACTGATTGTGGATAAAGATAAATTAAAAGAAATGCTCTAAAGACAATAATTGTCTTTAGAGCATTTTTGTAATAGAATTGTAAATAAAGCTATATATACTTAGTATATAATTAGGGTAATAATATATTAAGAAAATTATCGTGGAGATGATAAAATGAAAATTAAAGATAGAATTTATAGTATCTATCTAGGTCTTAAACAAAGTATAAGAAGATTTCCCATTACCATAGTCTTTTCAGCATTAATGGCAATATTATTGATTTATTTTATGGAAAACACTGCCAATTTAACACGAGAAATACAGGATAAATTAATTAGAATTCAAATGATAGTGGGAATGGGTATATTTTTATCCCTATGTATAGATTTATTAAAAGAAAGATTCTTTGAAAATGCTAAAGCTAAGATTTTAATATCACATTCTTTAGGAATTATTACACTAATATTATATTATTTGTTTTTACTAAAGAATTTTGATTTTTTTAAGTAATGTAAGATATACAGGAATCATGATATTCCTTTTAATATCCTTTTTTTTACATCCCAAGAATAAGGAAGAACCATGAGGATTATGAGTATTATGTAGTAAATATTTTTTTCAAATTTCTTTTTAACAATGTTGTACTCTTTAGTATTATTATTAGGGATATTTGCTATATTTTTTTTACCATAGACAATTTATTTGATATAAATATAAAAGAGAAATTTTATTTTTATATCTTTATAATTTTAACATTTATATTTGCTATTCCTTTTTTTTCTATCAAAGGTACCTAAGAAAAACTATGAATTTATAGATTATAGTTATTCAAAAGCTTTAAGGATATTGTTATCCTATATAGTTATACCTCTAATTACCATATATACAGTTATCTTATATATATATTTTGCTAAGATTTTAATATCCTGGGAATGGCCAAAGGGTTTAGTATCCCACTTAGTATTATGGTATTCTGGTATAAGTGTTGGAATAATATTTTTAACAAACAAAGTAATAGAAGAAGACAAAATATCAGGATGGTTTAGAAAGCTTTTTCCAAAGCTTATATTACCAATTTTACTGATGATGTTTATGTCCATTGGGCAGAGGGTAAATCAATATGGAATAACTGAAAATAGATACTATATTTTAGCTTTAGGTATATGGGTTACAGGGATGATGGTATATCTTTCTATTAAGAAACAAATCAGAACTATATTAATACCCTTTACCCTATCTTTAATAGTATTAAATTCAGTTATAGGTCCCTTTAGCAGTTTTTCAGTTTCTAAATTTAGTCAAAATAGGCGATTAAATAATATTTTAAAGGCAAATAACATGTTAGAGGATAATTCAATTATCCCTAATCCAGATTTATCTTTAGATGGACAAAGGGAAATTAATAATATAATATATTATTTTAATAACAAACACTCCTTAAAAGATATAGAAATACTAGAAGATGACTTTACTTTAGATGATACTGAGGAGATATTTGGCTTTGCCTATGAACCTGATCTTCAAAGTCAATATGGAGGAGAAGAACATATTTATTTCCATACAAATTTATATGAAGAAGTTATTTCCATTAAAGACTACGACTATTATGTAAATATTGCCTCTTGGGGGCAAAAATAGATTTACCCTAGAGGATATAAATATAAGTTATGAAATGGGAAAAGACATATTAACGATATCAGATGAAAATATGGAATTAGCTAAAATAGATTTAAAAGAAGTAATTATAGATATATATGATAAACTTAATCTAAATACTCAAGGTATAAAAGATGAAAAAAACTGCAAAAGAAATGACCTATGAAATAGAAAATAAAAATATCAAGGTGAAATTGATTATAACTAATTTTTCAGGGACATTAAATAAACACAGGGATTTAAACAATATATATAGTCTTGAATTTATTGCATTTATAAAAATAAAATAAAAACAATAGAGAGGGAATAGTAGATGAAAAAGTTAGGACAATTTGGGATAATATTATTAATATTATTATTTGGACACATAATACAAAAACATTTTAAACTATCTATTCCCTCTACTATAATAGGAATGATTTTGTTACTGTTATTGCTTTTATTTAAAATCATAAAAATCCAATGGGTAGAGGGGATATCTAAAATTCTATTAGATAATCTATCTTTATTTTTGTACCAGCAGGTGTAGCCGTTATAAATGAGTTTCAGATTTTCGAAAAAAAAGTTTATTATCCATAATATATACCATAGCAATAACCACAATAATAGTAATATTAACAACAGGTTATACTGTACAAGCCCTAATGAAAAGAAAAGAGTAATAGGAGGAAAACATGGCAGAATATTTAAATACACCTTTATTCGGAGTAACCATTACAATAATAGTTTATTTCATAAGTCAATATTTAAGTAAAAAAATTTAAAACCCCAATTTTAAATCCTATAGCTTTAAGTATTACGGCTATAGTAGGGTTTTTATTTTATAATAATATAGATTATGAAGTATATAATAAAGGTGGCAGTATTATTAATTTTTTTTCTTGGACCAGCTACTGTAGCTTTGGCAGTCCCCTTATATAAAAAGATTAAGTTGTTAAAAGAGAATTCAATTCCCATATTACTAGGGATATTTGTAGGTTCCTTGGCAGGAATATTATCTGTAATATTTTTAGCAAGGTTTTTAAATTAGATGATATTATAATGTTGTCATTAATACCTAAATCTACAACATCAGCTATAGCAATGGATATAGCCACACAAATTGGTGGGAACTCGGCAATCGCCATAGTTTTTGTAATAGCTACAGGAATATTTGGAAATATATTAGGACCTAGTGTATTAGAATTATTTGGGATAAAAAAACAAAGTAGCAAAAGGCATTTCCATAGGAACCGCATCCCATGTAGTTGGAACAGCAAAGGCTATGGAAATAGGAGAAGTAGAAGGGGCTATGAGTTCATTAGCCATAGGAATAGCAGGTTTAATAACAGTATTTTTAGCTCCTATAATATTAAAAATATTAAACTTATTATAAGTTTAAATGAAAGGATGATATTATGAAGGAAATTTATTTAGCAGGAGGTTGTTTTGGGGTGTAGAAGAATATATGTCTAGAATAGAAGGCGTTATAGACACAGAAGTAGGATATGCCAATGGGAAAACAGAAAACCCTACTTATGAAGAAGTATGTACAGGTACCACAGGACATGTAGAAACTACCTATATAAAATTCGATGAAAATATAATTTCTTTAAAGAATCTATTAAATAGGTTTTGGAAAATAATAGACCCTACTTTGATAAACAGGCAAGGTCCAGATATAGGAAGTCAATATAGAACGGGAATTTATTACATTGATGATGAGGATTTAGAAATAATAAATATAACCCTAGAAGAACAAAAACTAAAATATAATAAGTCTATAGTGACAGAAATTATGAAGCTAAAATCCTTTTATAGAGCTGAAGAATATCATCAAGATTATTTAAAGAAAAATCCAGGTGGGTATTGCCATATAGATATGAATATATAGTAATTTTGGAGGAGACAATGGAAGATTTAGATTTGGTAAAATTGATACCAAAAATTCTTGAAGAAAGCAAAACTAAAGCAAAGCAAATAGTGAATATGGATAAAAAAAACCTTTTTTTCAAGAAATAATCATAAAGGATGGGCAATTAAATAATAAACAATGGGAAAATATATTATATAAAAGTGATAATATATATGCCATGAAAGACCTAATGGATAAAGGGTATAATTCAAAAATAGACTTGATTTATATTGATCCTCCTTTTTATACAATGTCAAATTATAATAATAGAATAGAAGTATTAAAGGGTGAGGAAAAAGAGATAATAGAATGTTTTGCCTATAATGATATATGGAAAAATGGCTTAGAGGAATATTTATCGATGTTGGCATTGAGGATTTTTCTTATGAAAGAGCTTCTTTCAGATAGAGGTAGTATATATATACATCTAGATTTTAGAACTGTTCATTATGTAAAGATAATAATGGACTGTATATTTGGTAGAGATAATTTTTTTAAATGAAGTAATTTGGGCATATAAATCAGGAGGCACTAGTAATAAATATTATTCAAGAAAACATGACAATATATTGGTATATACTAAAACTCAAGATTATATTTTTAACCCTCAAAAAGAAAAGTCCTATAACAGAGATTTTAAACCCTATAGATTTAAAAATGTAAAGGAGTACGAAGATGAAATAGGCTGGTATACTTTGGTAAACTTGAAAGATGTATGGAATATCAATATGTTAGGTAGAACATCTAAAGAAAGAGTAGGTTATGGCACGCAAAAACCAGAAAGTTTATTAGAACGAATAATTCTTTCTTCATCTAATGAAGAATCCATAGTTGCAGACTTTTTTTGCAGGAAGTGGAACAACTGCTATAGTAGCTGAAAAAAACAATAGAAGATGGATAGCCACTGATATTGGAGATATTTCCATTACTACCATTAAAAAAACGTTTGTCAAATATTACTCCAAAGCCCTATGTAGTTTTTAATGAGAAAAAAAGGTAAATTCCAAGGTGATCTATATATAAAATCCTTAAATAAGACCAAATTAGATGAAAACAAAAATTTAATTAAAATCATTTTGGGTAAATATAAATTAAATATTAAAAATTTAGATTTAACTAAGAAAAATTTACACAAAGTAAAAGAAATCATTGAAATCAATTCTTTAGGATTAATAGATTATATTGGTATTGGATATAATTATAATAATACAGAAACTATAATATTATATGAGGAATATAGGGACCTAGAAAAGTTAATAATAAATTCAGAAATACAAATAGAAATAGACAAAGATATTGAAAAAGATTTATATATAAAAATAGTAGATGTCTTTGGTAACGAATCCTATAAGATATTAGGATAAAATATTTTAAATCATATATACAAATGGGAAAAAAATGGTATATTATTAACTTAAGCTTAAATATTAAAAATAGGAGGACCAACATGAATAATAAAAAAAGAAAACTTAGATTTCAATGATGATTTTGAAGATGAATTAGATGAACATAATCACCATGAAGATATGGACATTATTTATCTTAATCTAGAAGATGGTACAGATATAGAATGTGGAATAATTGGAGTATTTGAGGTTGAAGACAAGGATTATATGGCATTATGGGCAATAGAAGAAGACGAGGTGCTATTATTTGCCTATGAAGAATTAGAAGATGAATTTGAATTAATTCCAATTGAGGATCCAGATGAATTTGATTTAGTTTCTCAAGCATATTATGCATTATTTTCAGAAGATGACTACGATGAGTATGATGAATATGATGACTATGACGAAGAAGATTAATTAATAGAAAGTACTTTGCCAAAAGCAAGGTACTTTCTTAAAATCTAGAAAGGCGGGATATATTGTATAAATTAATAGCTATTGATTTAGATGGAACCTTATTAACAGATAATAAAGATATAACTAAAGAAAATTTAAAGACAATTCACCATTTAATAGATAGAGGATATGAAGTAGTTATAGCAACAGGAAGAAACTACTATTCTGCTAGATATCTTACAAAAGAAATCAAGGATCCTTTAACTTATATAGCTAATAATGGCAATATAGTAAGAAATTCCATAGATGACAAAGTATTGTTAAGTATGTATGTAGAACCTGATAATTGCAAGATAATCTTACAAGAAGGACAATCTAGAGGTCTTCATCCAATTATTCATGTTGACTATTATGAGGAAGGATATGATATAATATTAGATGAAGATGGTGTGTCTAAATATTATCAAAATAGGCATCCTAAAAATATTGTTAGACATAAAAAGGTTGAAAGTTATTTTACCAATAGATTAGACAGAGTTTTAGCAATGGTATATCCGGGAGATAGAGATTTATTATTAGATTTTCATAATACCATTAATAAAAAGTACCCCAATAGATTCAACTCCCATGTAATGGAAAACGTAATTATGGCAGAGGCCTTATTGGAGATTATGAATCCAATGGGGGGGACAAAGTGGAATACATTGGAAAAATATTCTAAATCTAAAGGTATCAAGCCCTCTGAAATCATAGCAATTGGTGATGACAATAACGATATTGAAATGATAAAAAAATGCAGGACTAGGTATAGCAATGAAAAATGGTAGTAAATTAGTAAAAAAACAATGCCAAAATAATAACGGAAAAAAAATAACAATGAATCCGGTGTTGCTTTTGAACTAAAGAGGGTATTAAATATATAGGACATGCATAACTTAGGATCATAGTAGGAGTGGATTAATTGAACCAAATAAAAGTATATAATACCTATTCAAACTATTTAAAAGAAAGATATGGAGAAAAAGTATATAAATTACCTATAAGCTTGCCTCTAACTTGTCCTAATAGAGATGGATTTATAAGTACAGGTGGTTGTACCTTTTGTGGGGAAGAAGGAGGTTCTTTTGAAAATTTATCAAATCTATTAAGTGTTAAAGAACAAATTTCAAAGAATATGGATTATATAAAAGAAAGATACAAAGCTAAGAAGTTTATAGCATATTTTCAAAATTTCTCAAATACTTATTTACCATTGGAGAAATTTAAGTATTATATAAAAGAAGCCATAGTAGATGATATAGTTGGTATATCCATATCAACAAGACCTGATTGCATCAATGATGAATACTTAGACTTTTTAGAAGAAATTCAAGAGAAATACGATTTAGAAATAACAATAGAACTAGGGTTACAAACAGTAAATCATCATAGTCTAATGAAAATCAATAGGGGGGGTCATACCTTGGGAGAATTTATTGATGCAGTTATAAGAACTAAAAACCACAATTTAAGAATATGTACCCATTTAATACTCAATTTACCTTGGGATAATATGTTAGATGTAATTGAAAATGCTAAAGTTCTTTCATCTTTAAATATAGATGAAGTAAAATTACACTCATTATATATTGTAGAAGGTACAAAGATGGCAGAAGAGTATAAAAATAAAGAAATACAAATGATTTCTAAAGACGAGTATATTGAAAGGGTAATAACATTCCTTGAATATTTAGATCCTAAAATCATAGTCCAAAGAATTATAGGTAGAGCACCAAAAGAAAATACTTTATTTGTAAACTGGCAGGAATCTTGGTGGAAAATTAGGGATGAAATAGTAGATTTAATGGAGAAAAGAAATTTATTTCAGGGAAGTAAGTTTAACTATTTAAATGGTAAAGCTATTAAAAAAATTTAATAATTAATCAATATAACAAAGAAAGGTAAGGTGGTTGATCATGGTTAAATTTATTTTAGGTGAAAAAGGTGCAGGTAAAACTAAATGGTTAATTGATAATGCAAATATTGAGATGAAAAAAAGGTAACGGTAATATTGCATTTATTGATGTGGATGATGACCATATTTTTACCTTAGATTATAATGTACGACTTATTAATGCCATGGAGTTCAATATACGAAATATTGAATCTTTCTATGGCTTTTTGTGTGGGATTATAGGTATGGATTATGATGTGGAAAAGGTTTACGTAGATGGAATTTACAAGATTATGGATATCACCATGGAGGATATAGAAAGCTTATTGGAAAAGTTAACTAAAATAGGTGATAAATTTGAGACAGAGTTTTATATAAATGTTGATTATACCTTAGGAGAAATGCCTGAACATTTAAAAGAACATTGTTTAGAAGTAGGTTTAGTTAATGAAAATAGGGTAAAAATAGAAGCCTAAAATTACTTAAATACTCCCTTAATTAAACTATATTAAGGGAGTACATTTTATTACTTATTTCATAGAATCTGAAGGTTGAAAGGTATTACAATCAGTTTCCTCTGTAGAAGATGCATTTCTAGGGCTTATTTCAATGGTCCCAGCGGAACATAAATCACCTGGATGATGATAATGACATGTATTAACTACACATTTTACTCCTTCTATTACTTCTTTTTTTATTATCCATGATTATCTCCTTTCAATGAAATATTTTAACACAATAATAGTTTTCCTTTATTGTCTATAAATTATACAAATAGTGAGTTTCAAATATTATAATTTATTATTTAGAAAATTAAAAATGAAATGTTATGGGTTCTATTATATAATAGAATATAGTCAAGAGATTGGAAGGTGATAAGATGCCAAAAAAAACAAAGACTAGATAAAGTCCTTGGGAATATGGGATATGGTAGTAGAAAAGATGTAAAAAAAATTTATTAAAGAAGGCATGGTTAAAGTTAATGGTAAAATAATTGTAAACAACGATTTTAAAGTAGAACCATATAGTGATGAAATATATTTAACAATGAAAAATATTATATAGAGAATATATATATTTAATGATGAACAAGCCTAAGGGTTTGGTCTCATCAACTGATGATCCCTTAACAAAAACAGTAATAGATATCTTAGAAGAAGAATATTTAATATTTAATCCTTTCCAGCGGGGGGGAGATTAGATAAAGATACAGTAGGACTTCTTTTAATAACAAATGATGGAAAGTTAGCTCATGAATTATTATCTCCTAAAAAAAGGAGTAAATAAAACTTACTATGTAGAAGTAGATGGATATATAGATAAGGAGTATATTGATAAATTTAAAAAAAGGAATAGTTTTAGATGATGGGTACAAGACTTTACCAGCAACCCTTGAGATTATTAAATCAGATATTATATCTAAAGTTTATTTAACAATACAAGAAGGAAAATATCATCAAGTTAAAAGAATGTTTGAAAGTTTATCTATGAAAGTTTTACATCTTAAAAGAATTTCCATGGGTCCCTTAAATTTAGATAAAACCTTAGAAGAAGGAGAATATAGGGAGCTAACAGATTATGAATTAAATTTATTAAAAATATATAGGATTTATGCTATAATGTATTTATAATAGAATTAGAATGGGTGTATAATTTGGGTATTTATAAAAGAAAAGGAATTTTTGATGATTTTTTTTCGACAACAGGTCCTCTTTAATTATTCAATTTTCCAATGGTGATATTACAAAACGGGAATTTTTAGAATATAATTTTGAACTTGTTAGAAAAACCAATCTAAAACCATTCCTTAAGGTAGATACATATGAAAAAGGTATGTACAATTACCAATATTACAATGTTTTGGCGAAATATTACAATATGTTAGCACGAGAAATAAAAAACACTAGAAAACATCAAAGATATTATTCCTATTACCGAAATAAAGGTAATAATTATTATCATGAAAAGGATAGAGCAACTTTAAGCCTATTAAAGTTTTTAGAATTTAAAGGTGTAGAAGCATATTTCATTAAAGTAGAATCTAAATTTTTAAAAGGCAAACTCTATGAAATAGTTCTCTTAGATTATGAAGAAGCTATTTTTCATTCTAAGGCATTGTGGCTTTTAGAAATCTTAAGGGAAGAAGGGGGGGTTTTCATTGAGGAGAAAAAGGTATCTTTAATAGATAGCTATATTAATGAGGAATATTAAGACTAGCAATAAATTTGCTAGTTTTTCAATGTTTATCCAGTATATTATCGTATTTTAGGATTGACACTATATATAGAGGTTTGTTATCATATAATAACAATATATTGTAAGGCATCTAGTTTATGGGAGGGAAGAAATTGATTACAAAGATTAAAAAAAAGAGATGGTAGAGAAGTAGCCTTTAATTTAGAAAAAAAATTGCAAATGCCATATATAAAGCAGCACAAGCAGCAGGAGGTCAAAACTATGACATCTCTTTAAAATTAGCTGAAGATGTAGCTTTATTTTTAGATGAAAGATTTCAAGGAGATATACCAGATGTAGAAGATATACAAGATATGGTAGAAAAAGTCCTTATAGAAAATGGCCATGCTAAAACAGCAAAAGAATACATATTATATAGAGCTGAAAGAACTAGAATTAGGGAAATGGACACTAGATTAATGAAGGTCTATGAAGATTTAACTTTTAAAGATGCTAAAGATGTAGATATTAAAAGGGAAAATGCAAATATTGATGGAAATACAGCCATGGGAACCATGTTAAAATATGGTTCAGAAGGAGCAAAACAATTTTACGACTTATTTGTTTTAAATCCAGCACATTCTAAAGCCCATAAAAATGGAGATTTTCATATTCATGATTTAGATTTTTTTAACCTTAACAACAACTTGCTGTCAAATAGATATCCTAGAGTTATTTAAAGGTGGGTTTTCTACAGGACATGGATATTTAAGGGAACCAAAGGATATCATAAGCTATTCAGCATTGGCATGTATAGCTATACAATCTAACCAAAATGATCAACATGGAGGACAAAGTATTCCTAATTTTGATTATGGAATGGCTCCAGGAGTTAAAAAAAACATATATAAAACTATATAGAGAAAATTTATTAAAAGCCATAGAATTACTAGTGGGAGATGTAGATTTAAGAGAAAATATAGACAATATATTTGCCATATTAGAAGAGGAATATAATCTAGTACCTAGTTTAGGAAAAAAACAAAGAATATCAAGAAAAAGAGAGAGAGCACTTAAAAGAACTTTTAAATGACGAAGAAACAGTCAAAAGAATTCAGGATTTTACAGAAAGAAATGCTTATAAAGATACAGATAGAAGAACTTATCAAGCTATGGAGGCTTTAATTCACAATTTAAATACCATGCATTCCAGAGCTGGAGCTCAGATTCCCTTTAGCTCCATAAATTATGGGACAGATACTTCTCTAGAAGGAAGAATGGTAATGAAAAATCTACTTTTAGCCACAGAAGCTGGATTAGGTAATGGAGAAACACCTATATTTCCAATTCAAATTTTTAAAGTTAAAGAGGGAATAAATTATAATATAGAAGATCCAAATTATGATTTATTTAAATTAGCATGTAAAGTAAGTGCTAAGAGATTGTTCCCAAATTTCTCATTTATTGATGCACCATATAATTTAAAATACTATAAAGAAGGTCAACCTGAAACAGAAGTTGCATATATGGGATGTAGAACAAGAGTATTGGGGGGGAATGTTCATGATCCATCAAGGGAAATAGTTAATGGAAGAGGAAATCTTAGCTTTACAACTATTAACTTACCAAGACTTGGAATAGAAAATAAAGGGAATTTAGATGCCTTCTATGAAGATTTAACTAGTACTATTAATTTAGCCATAGAACAGTTAATAGAAAGATTTGAAATACAAGCAAGTAAAAAAAGTTCACAACTTTCCATTTTTAATGGGACAAGGGATTTGGATTGATTCTGATAAATTAAATAAAGACGATGGTATAAGAGAAGTACTAAAACATGGAACCTTATCCATTGGTTTTATTGGATTAGCTGAATGTCTAAAGGCCTTAACTGGTTTTCATCATGGAGAAAGCCAAGAATCTCAAAAAAATAGGTTTAGAAATCATAGAATATATGAGAAAAGTCATGGACGATATAAGCAATCAATATAAAATGAATTTTACCCTTTTAGGAACTCCAGCAGAAGGAACTGCAGGAAGATTTGTAAAATTAGATAGGGAATTATACGGAATCATTGAAGGAGTAACAGATAGGGAATATTATACCAATAGCTTTCATGTTCCAGTATATTATGAAATTAGAGCCTTTGAAAAAAAATAGCCATAGAAGCTCCATATCATGCATTAACTAATGCTGGACATATAACATATATAGAGCTAGACGGAGACCCTTCCCAAAATATAGATGCCTTTGAAAAAGTAGTTAGATTTATGAAAGAGTCTGGAATAGGATATGGTTCTATAAATCACCCTGTAGATAGGGATCCAGTATGTGGATATACAGGAATAATAGGAGAAACATGTCCGAAATGTGGTAGGAAAGAAGGAGATATAAAATTTGAAAGAATACGCAGAATAACAGGATATTTAGTGGGAACCTTAGATAGATTTAATGATGCAAAAAGGGCTGAAGAAAAGATAGAGTAAAACATCTTTCCTGTTCTTATAAATAGATACAAGGAGTAAATAGTATGGAAGAACAAATAAAAATAGCTGGAATAGTGAAAGAATCCATAGTAGATGGGCCAGGAATTAGACTTGTAGTATTTACTCAAGGATGTGTTCACAATTGTCTAGGTTGTCATAATCCAGAAACCCACTCTTTTAGCGCTGGTTATTATATGGATATTGATAAAATATTAGGAGATCTAATAGATAATCCTCTATTAGATGGTATAACCCTAAGTGGAGGAGAGCCCTTCCATCAAGGAAAAGCAAGTGCCATTTTAGCCAATAAAGTAAAAGAATATGGACTAAGTGTAGTAGTTTATACAGGATATACCTTTGAAGAATTAGTTAAGGAAATAGATATAAATACTGGTTGGAAACAACTCCTATATGCTACAGATATTTTAATAGATGGAAGATTTGATATAAATAAGAAGAATTTGCTTTTAAAATTTAGAGGTTCAGAAAATCAAAGAATCATTGACGTAAAAAAAATCCCTTGAGAAAGGGAAAATAATTCTTGCGGCTATTTCATGAAATAAAAGGTCATTAGTTTTCATAACTAATGACCTTTTTCACTTATCGTCTTGCAATTATCTTAACAATTTCTTCCAATGAACTATTTTTCTTTATTTCATATTTACCAGAACGTAAACTTCTATCTAAATTCATCTCTTGAGCCTTTATAACAAAGTCATTTTTGCTACTTACTAATCCATTAGACTCCAAAATAGAACCAATTTTAGATGGAAGAGAACCTTCAGGTATATTAATTGTTACTATTGTTATTTCTTCTTCCTTTGGAGCTTTTTCTAAATTATCCTCTGGTTTATTCTCTTCATTATCAAGGATTTCACCTTCAGTATCTAGATTTTCTTCTAGGATATCATCTTCTTTTGACTCTTCGATAGGATCTTTTGGAGTTTCAACTATTATCTGATCCTTAGGCTCATTATCCAAATTATCTTTGGCAAATAGCACGTCCAATCTCCAACCAATAACAAAGACTACACCAACTATTATTGCTAACATTATAATATAATCTATGGAATCGTATAAAATATCTTTTAAGCGTTCAAAAAAAATTATTCATTTAATCCACCTCATTTATGTACACAATAAAATTAGTTATTTAACAATTTTAATAGTTTTAATGTATAATATAATTATAACACAAGTTTATAGAAAAGGTGATAAAAATTGAAAGAAGTAATAATTGACAAAAATGACCATGATCAAAGGTTAGATAGATTTTTAGGAAAATACTTAGGCAATGCACCTAAAGGCTTTATATATAAAATGATTAGAAAAAGAATATAGAAGTCAATGGTAAAAGGGCAAAACCAGAAATGACCATATATGAAGGGGGGGACAAAATTCAACTATTCTTAGCAGATGAAACCATAGAAAAATTTAAAACAGTTAAAGAAGATATAGATTCAAATTTGAAATTAAATATCATCTATGAAGACCATAATATTATATTGATAAATAAAGATATGGGAATATTATCCCATGGAGCTGGAGGAAAATTTGAAGAAAATATAGTAGACAGTATGATTAGTTATTTAATAAAAAAAAGGAGATTATGTTCCAAGGATTGAAAAAAACCTTTACACCATCTATTTGTAACAGATTAGATAGAAATACCTCTGGAATTATAATTGGAGCTAAAAACTATCAAAGTCTTAAGGGTATTAATGAAGCCATAAAATATTCACATATTAGAAGGTTCTATAAAACAATTGTAAAGGGATATGTAAAAGAAGATTTTCAAGCTAAAGCTTATTTATCTAAAGATGAAGATAAAAATAAAGTGGAAATAACAAAAGAAGCCACGGAAGGCTCCAAAAAAAATAATAACAAATATAAACATATTGGGAAAAAAAACAAGGTTATTCCTTACTTGAAATTGAATTAATAACAGGTAGAACTCATCAAATAAGAAGCCACTTAGCTTCACTGGGTTATCCAGTTATAGGAGATAGAAAATATGGAGAAAAGTCCATTAATTCCTATTTTAGAAATAAATATAATTTAGAAAATCAATGGTTACATGGATATAAGATCGAATTTAATGGCTTAAAAGATTCATTAGAATATTTAAATGGAAGAAGCTTTGAATCACAGCCTAAAAAGGAATTTATTAAAATTGAAGAAGATTTATTTAAATAATTTAGGAGGGAAAAGTCTATGGAAAAAGTGTTGAACAAAATTATTGAAAACAACATAAACTTAACAAAAGAAGGAAAAGTTGCAGATTATATACCTGCTTTAAAAAAAAGGCTAATCCAAATAATATAGGTATATGTATAGTTGATTTAGAAGGAAATACATATAAATCTGGAGATTGTAATGTTAAATTTACCATTCAAAGTATTTCCAAGGTAATAACTTTAATGTTAGCAGTTATGGACACTGGGGAATCCTATGTATTTGAAAGAGTTGGCTATGAAGGAACAGATGAACCTTTTAATACCTTATATAAACTAGATTTACCTCACATAAGGAAACCAGCAAATCCTATGATTAATGCAGGAGCCATAATGACAACTTCATTAGTTAAAGGAGGACATGGGGGGGAGAGATTTAATAGGATCTTAGAGCTCGTAAGAAAGGTTAGCAACAATCCAAATATTAGCTACAATGAAGAAGTATACCTATCAGAAAAAGCTACAGGAGATAAAAACAGAGCCTTAGCCAACATAATGAAAGCAAGGGGGGGAATGTTAGAAGGGGGGATGTAGAAGAAATACTAGATGATTATTTTAAACAATGTTCAATAGAAGTAGATGCCGTTGATTTAGCTAATATAGGTAGCTTCTTAGCTCAAGGGTGTAAAGGTTTAGAATCCTATGGAAATGTTACTAGGGAAAAACTTACATCCATATTATTAGGAATAATGACTACATGTGGAATGTACAATTTTAGTAGTGAATATATAGTAGAAGTAGGTATTCCATCTAAATCAGGTGTTGGTGGAGGCATAATGGGTGCTGTGCCTTCTAAATTGGGAATAGGAGTATATAGCCCTGCCTTAGATGAAAATGGTAACTCTAAAGCAGGATATGGTATGATGAAGGATTTAGCAAAAGAGTTAAACTTAAAATTATTTTAAAGCCCTTAGGGGGGGCTTTTTTTAGATATAATTAGGAGGAAGAAAATATGAGTTCAGTATGGGGGGGAAAAAAAACATCTCTTTATCCGTATTTGGTGAATCCCATGGAGAAGCTATAGGAATAAATATAGATGGATTGCCACCAGGTATAGAGTTAGATTTTCAATTTATAAAAAAAAGAAATGGAAAGACGGGCGCCAGGAAATAGCTCTATTAGTACTAAAAGGCAAGAAAAAGATAAATTTCAAATTCTAAGTGGTTATTTTAACAACAAAACCACTGGTACACCCTTATGTGCCATTATTTGGAATAAAAATGCTTTATCAAAGGATTATATATTGATGGAAAACATAATGAGACCATCCCATGGAGATTATACAGGACATATTAGATATAGAGGATGTAATGATTATCGTGGTGGAGGGCATTTTTCAGGAAGAATAACAGCAGCATTAGTATTTGCTGGAGCAATAGCCAAGATAATATTAACTAAAGAGAATATAATAATTGGCAGTCATATACTTAGTATAGGAGATATACAAGATGAGAATTTTAACTATTTAGATATAGAAGAAGGATTAATAAAGGACTAAACAATAGTGATTTTCCAGTATTAGATCATAATATAGGTATGGAAATGAAAGATTTAATTTTAAAGGTAAAAGAAGAGAAAGATTCCATAGGTGGAGTAGTAGAAGCAGTAGTATTAAATCTTCCTCCTGGAATAGCTCGCCATTTTTTTCATTCTATAGAAAGCCATATTGCTTCTTTACTATTTTCCATTCCAGCAGTTAAAGGTGTAGAGTTTGGGAAGGGATTTGAAATATCTAAAATGCAAGGTTCCCAGGCAAATGATGAGATGTATATCCAGAAAGAAAAAGTAAAAACATTTTCCAACAATAATGGTGGAATATTAGGGGGGGAATAAGTACAGGTATGCCCCCCCTAATATTTCGTGCTGCATTTAAACCTACTCCATCTATAGGCAAAGAGCAGAAAACAGTAAATATTAAAGAAAAAGAAAATACATCCTTAGAAATTACAGGAAGACATGATCCATGTATAGTGCCTAGAGCAGTGCCAGTTGTTGAGTCAGTAGCAGCCATAGCCTTATTAGAATTGATCTTGGATGTGAAAAAATATGAATAGCTCAATACCAGATATTGTACTAATAGGAATGCCTGGTAGTGGAAAAACAACTATAGGTAGGCTATTAGCAGAGAAACTTCAAGCTGATTTTTATGATGTAGACCAGTATATAGAGAAGAAGTATCATGATAAAATAAGAGAATTATATAAAAATGGAGAAGAATATTTTAGAGAATTAGAAAGAAAATCAATAAAAGAGATTATCAATAAATCTCCTAAAATTATAGCCACAGGTGGTGGAGTTATAAAATCCAAAGAAAATATGGACATGTTAAAAGAAAATAGAGTAATAATATTTATAAATAGACCTTTAAAAGAGATAATTAAGGATATAGATATTACTCGTCCCATATTTAATGATAAAGAAGAAGTACTATTCCAACTATTTAAAGAAAGATACAATTTATATAAAAAAAATACTCTCAAATAGAAATTATAAATTCTGGGACTTTAGCATCAGTAGTAGATGAATTAATATATAAATTAAAAATTTAATAATTTTCCACAGGTGTCTACTAAAGTAGGCATTTTTTTTATTTTAAAACATTAATAAAGGATAAGCTTTACTAATATACATATATATAGATATTTGTAAATAGGAAATATGAGGAGGTCTATTATGAAAAGGATAATTCCTTTATTTTTAGTTTTAATCATAATAATAACAGGATGTACAACTAAAGCACCTAAATCTACTAATGATGTCCCTAGTACAGAAGACATATCTAAACCAATAGATGAAAAAGATAATATCTCAGAAGTACAAGAATATAGGTGGATATATTCAGGAGAAATCACTACATTGAATTATTTAACAACTTCCAGCACTTCAGAATTTAGAGTAGCTGCAAACTTAGTTGATACATTAATAGATTATGACAAATATGGTGTTCCTCAGTCAGCTTTAGCAACAGAATGGTCAGTTTCAGAAGATAACTTAGTTTGGACCTTTAAACTAAGGGAAGGAGTAAAATGGGTAAGAAATGATGGTACAGAATACGGAGAAGTAACAGCACAGGACTTTGTTGATGGTATGAAGTATATATTAGACCCAACAAATGAATCCTTAACAGCTAATATAGCATATAGTGTCATTAAAAATGGAGAGAAATACTATAACAAAGAAATAGAAGACTTCGAAGAAGTCGGTGTAAAGGCCTTAGATAAATATACCTTAGAATACACCTTAGAAAAGCCAGTTCCATATTTCTTGTCCATGACCACCTATGTTTGTTTTTTTTCCCAGTTAATGGAGGATTTTTAGAAGAAGTAGGAGAACAATTTGGAACTGATAATATGAATATTTTATACAATGGAGCATATATCTTAGAGACCTTTGAACCACAAAATAGAAGGGTTCTTGTAGCAAATGATAAATATTGGGACAAAGAAAATGTTCATATTAAAAGATTAGTTGAAACCTATAATAAAGAAGCGGCAAATCTCGCTCCAGAATTATTCTTAAGGGGGGGAGAAATAGATTCAGCAGAAATTCCTTCAACTATACTAGATGAATGGATGAATGATCCAAAAAAAAGAAAGACTTAGTTAGACCAAATAGAACTGCATATTATAGCTATTTTTATGCGTTTAATTTTGATCCTTTATTTCCAGAAGAATATGAACCAGACAACTGGAAAACCGCTGTAAACAACTTAAACTTTAGAAAAGCTATATTTCATGGATTAGATAGAAAAGCTGCAATGATAACAGCAGAACCTTATAATCCAGAAAAAAAGAATTCATAATACAATAACTCCAAAGAACTTTGTAGATTATCAAGGAACAGACTATACAGAAATAGGGCCTTTAAAAGATATAGTAAATAGGGACACCTTTAATAAAGATATGGCTTTAGAATACAAGAAAAAAAAGCAATGGAAGAATTAAAGGATAAAGTTAAATTTCCAGTAAAAGTACTAATGCCATATAATACAGGTTCCACAGAATGGGCAAATAGGGTGCAAGTAATAGAACAACAAATGGAAAATTTATTAGGAAGGGACTTCATAGATATAATCATAGATCCAAGACCACCTACAGGTTTTCTTCAAGAAGTAAGAAGAGCAGGACAATATGCTTTATTAGAGTGCAACTGGGGGGGACCAGATTATGCAGATCCAGAAACCTTTACAGATCCATTTATTCCATCAGGTACTTATAATAAACCACATTTAGCACAAGGTTATAAAGAAGATAATGGAAAAAAAATAAATATGAAAATTTAGTAGATGCAGCTAAAAAAAGAGTTAATAGATATAGAAAAAAAAGACTTAATTTATTTTCTGAAGCAGAAGCATTTTTAATAAATGAAGCCTTTATAATCCCCTATGGCTTAGGTGGAGGAGGATATATTGCCTCTAAATTAAATCCCTTTGAAGCAGCTTATTCACCTTTTGGGGGGGTTTCCTCTGAAAGATATAAAGGACAAAAAAAATATTAAAAGAACCTATGAACACGGAGATGTTTAACAGAGAATCAGAAATATGGGAAAAAGAACGTGAAGAAGCTTTAAAATCTGCAAAATAAAGAATTAATGTGTAAGGCACTCCTCTCTGTCCTTACACATTAATTTTAAGAAAATATAAAGGGGAAGAGAGGATGTTGGGATACACCTTAAAAAGAATACTCCAATCATTAATTACATTGCTAATAGTAATCACTATAGTATTTCTTTTAATGAGATTGATGCCAGAAGAAGGATACTTTGGAGAAGGATATGAAAAACTAGATGAAAGTCAAAGAGAGGCTATTTTAATCAATATGGGATTAAGGGATCCAGTACATCAGCAATTAGTCAACTTTTATAAACAACTGTTAAAGGGAGATTTGGGAAAATCAATTATATATAGACCAAAGGTAGCCATATCTACAATTTTAAAAACTAAAATACCCTATTCTCTAAAATTTGGATTAGGGGGGGCCATGGCAATATCTCTAATTTTAGGAATACCCTTAGGTATAAGTATGGCCTTAAACAAAGGATGTATTTGGGATAAGCTAGGAACTGCTTATATAGTAATTATAAATGCAGTGCCAGCAGCAGTTTACTATCTATTTTTACAATTGTATGTAACTGGAATTTTCAAACTACCAATTTTATTTTCTCCTGACAACCCCCCCATATCTTGGATTTTTCCAGCTATATCTATGTCCCTAGGAGGTATCGCCTCCTATGCCATGTGGATGAGGAGATATATGATAGATGAAATTAATAAAGACTACGTAAAACTAGCACGGGCCAAGGGATTAAACAACAAATCTATAATGATAAAACATGTATTAAGAAATGCCTTTGTTCCCATGGCTCAATATTTACCTAGTGCAATTTTATTTACAATTGCAGGATCCATATATATAGAATCCCTTTATTCCATACCAGGAATGGGAGGCTTGTTAGTAGATGCAATACAAAGACAAGACAACACATTAGTTCAAGCACTAGTCCTTATTTATTCTTCCATAGGTATATTTGGTTTGTTTTTAGGAGATATATTTATGGCTATATTAGATCCTAGAATAAAACTTTCAAAAAAAGGGAGGAGGCAGATAATGGGAAATAAAAAAATAGAAAAGCTATCTGATGGATTAAACCAGTCCCTTTTTACCTTTGCAAGATTTGACAAAAATAAGGCTAAAAGAGGAGGATATTCAAACTATTCCTATTGGGCTTCCACATTTAAAGTATTTAGCAAAAATAAAGTTGCATTATTTTTCTTTTTCTAATGGTATTCCTTGTAGGATTTACCATTATACAGCCATATTTACCAAATCAAAATCACCAACGGAAATATTTATAGATCCTAATACAAACATGCAACTAATAAGCCACCCACCTAGCAGAGAGTTTTTATTTGGAACTAATTCTATAGGTCAAGATTTATGGGCTAGAATATGGAGTGGAACTAGGACTTCCCTCATGATAGGTATATTAGTAGGAATATGGGAAGCCATTATAGGAATAATAGTAGGAGCTCTTTGGGGGGGTTATGTAAGAAAGCTAGATAGGTTAATAACTGAAATATATAATATATTAAATAATATACCGACGACTATAGTATTAGTATTACTAACATATATTATGAGACCAAGTATAGGTACATTGATATTTGCAATGTGTATGACTGGCTGGCTTAGTATGGCTAGATTTGTTAGAAATCAAATAGTAATTATTAGAGATAGAGAGTATAACTTAGCATCAAGATGTCTAGGTACTCCCACCATTAGGATTATAACTAGGAATCTATTACCTTATTTAGTATCGGTTATAATGCTAAGAATAGCTTTAGCTATTCCTGGAGCCATAGGTTTTGAAGTTTTTTTTAACTTATATAGGCTTAGGATTACCTATTAGCATACCATCCCTAGGAAACCTAATAAATGAAGGTAGACGAGTAATGGGAGTTAAATCCCTAAGATATCAGCTAATATTTCCAGCCATAGTGTTATCCTTAATAACCATATCCTTTTATGTAATAGGCAATGTTTTTGCAGATGCAGCAGATCCAAGAAATCATATTTAGGGGGGGTGAAATAGTGAACACAAAAAAAATATTATATTATCCGTTAAAGATTTGGTTATAAAATTTACACTAAGAGGAAAAATTTTAACTGCCATTAGAGAAGCTTCATTGGATCTATACCAAGGAGAAAGTTTAGCCATAGTAGGAGAATCAGGTTCAGGGAAATCTGTACTTACAAAAAGCTTTATAGGACTACTTGATAAAAACGGTTGGATTGAATCAGGAATTGTATTTTATAAAAATTATAATTTAGCAAGATTTGAAACAGAAGAGCAGTGGCTTAAAATCAGAGGTAAAGAAATAGCCATGGTATTTCAAGAGCCTATGACATCACTAAATCCCTTAAAAACCGTAGGGAGTCAAGTTAAAGAATCCATAGAACTTCATCAAAATATAAAAGGAAATAAAGCAAAATATGAAGCCATAAAGATTTTAGAAGATGTAGGGATATCTAATGCAAGTTTAAGATATAATCAATATCCCCATGAATTTTCAGGAGGAATGCGACAAAGGGTAGTCATAGCCATTGCAGTAGCCTGTAAACCTAAAATATTAATTTGTGATGAACCTACTACTGCTCTAGACGTAACTATACAAGCTCAAATATTACATTTATTAAAAGAATTAAAGGAAAAGTATAAGCTTACAATTATATATATTACCCATGATTTAGGGGGGGTGGTGGCCAATGTAGCTGATAGAATAGCAGTAATGTATGCAGGGGGGGATATAATAGAAATTGGTACCTGTGAAGAAATATTTTATAATCCAAAACATCCCTATACTTGGGCTTTATTATCTTCTTTACCTCAATTGGGGAAAAAGGAGACTCACTATACTCCATAGAAGGAACACCTCCTAATTTATTTTATGAAATAAAAGGAGATGCCTTTGCCCCTAGAAATCCTAAGGCATTAAAAATAGACTTTGTAAAAAAAACCTCCTTATTTCCAAGTAAGCCCTACACATAAGGCAAAAACTTGGCTTTTAGATCCTAGAGCTCCAAAGGTACAACCACCTAAATCCATAAGATATTTAAGCCAATCCTGGGGGGGAGGAAGTAAAGATGAAAATAAAGAAATATTATTAGAAGTAAAAAAAATTTAACAGTAGAATTTGGAAAGGGAAAAAAATAAATTTACTGCAGTGGATAATGTTAGTTTCAATATACATAAAGGAGAAACCTTTGGATTAGTAGGAGAATCAGGCTCAGGGAAAACCACCATAGGCCGAGCTATTATCAGAATTAATGAAATAGCCCAAGGAGAAATCATATTTAAAGGTAAAACCATATCAGGGAAAATAAGCAAAGAACTAGACAAAGAAATACCTAAAAATATTCAGATGATATTTCAAGATCCAATGGCATCCCTTAATGAAAGGGCAAAGGTGGATTATATAATTTCAGAGGGCTTATATAATTTTAAAAATTATGCAACAGAAGAAGAACGAAAAAAAGAAAGTGGAAAATGCCCTACTAGATGTAGGACTCCTTCCAGAGTATGCCTCTAGATTTCCCCATGAATTTTCAGGGGGGGCCAAAGACAAAGAATAGGTATAGCTAGGGCTTTGATTATGAAGCCTAAATTTATAATTGCCGATGAGCCTATATCAGCTTTAGATGTATCTATAAGAGCCCAAGTATTAAATCTTTTATTGGAACTTCAAAAAAAAGAAAGGCTTAACATATCTATTTATAGCCCATGATTTATCTGTAGTAAGGTTTATTACAGATAGAGTAGCCGTAATACATAAAGGAAGAATAGTAGAGCTGGCAGAAACAGAAGAGTTATTTAATAATCCACTACATCCTTATACAAAGGCCTTACTATCAGCCATACCTTACCCAGATCCTATAAAAGAAAAAAAATAAAGTATTGGAAATATATGAACCAGAAGAAAGAAATAGGGATGATCTAGAATTAATAAAAGTAAAGCCTAATCATTATTTATTGACTAATCGAGTTTAGATACCTTGTGGCTATATATTTTAAGACTTTACAATAAATTATCCAAAGATGTGAAACCTGCTTTAATAGCAGGTTTTCCTGTATATAAGTTGTAAATAAGGACAATATATTATAAAATTAGATTAACAAAAGATGAAGGTGATAATTTGAATAAAATGAAAAAAATTACTAATTTTCTTATCTATAATTATATTAATTACTACAGCTTGTAATAGAAAAAAAATAACAAAGAAAGTCCTAAAGACAATGAATTAAAAGAGCCTAATGAAAATATTCAGGAACAAAAAGATGAAATAAGAGAAAAAAATAAAATCCATGACAATGGAGGAAAAAAAATAGGTCAATTATTTATCCTTGGATTTGAAGGTAAAGATATAGAAGAAGAGACAAAGCATCTAATAGAAGATTTTAAAATAGGAGGGTTGATATTATTTAGCAGAAATATAGAAGATTCCAATCAAATAATACAGTTAATCAATAACTTAAAGGATTTAAATAAAAATAATAAAATACCCTTATTTATTTCCATAGACGAAGAAGGAGGCAATGTCAGTAGATTACCTAAGGAATTTAAAAAAAATTACCTCAGGCTAAAAAAAATAGGAGATACTAGGGATATAGATTTATCCTTTAAATTTGGAGAATTATTAGGATTAAGATTAAAAAGCCTAGGCTTTAACCTTAATTACGCACCAGTAATGGATATAAATTCTAATCCTAAAAATCCTGTTATTGGGAATAGGGCCTTTGGTAATAATCCTGAAGTAGTTACATCCTATGGAATTCCAGTGATGAAGGGCATTCAATCTATGGGTATAATTTCAGGTATTAAGCATTTCCCAGGTCATGGAGATACAGATGTAGACTCCCATATAAATTTACCTGTAATAAATAAATCCTTAGAAGAAATAAGGGATTTTGAACTTATTCCCTTTAAAAAAATCCATAGAAGAAGATGGAGATATGATAATGATAGCCCATATATTATTTCCTAATATAGACAAAGAATATCCTTCTACCATGTCAAAAGATATAATTACATATTTATTAAGGAAGGAAATGGGGTTTGAAGGAGTAATAATTTCTGATGATTTAACCATGGGAGCAATTATAGAAAATTATACCTTAGAAGGAGCAACTTTAAAGTTTTTACAATCAGGAGGAGATATTGCTCTAATTTGTCATGGGACAGATGATTTTAAATCAATTTTTGAATATATAAAGATAAAGGTAAAAAAAATGAAGAAATACCAATAGAAGATATAGATAATAAAGTATATAGAATATTAAAATTAAAGAAAAAAATACAACTTACAAGACACAAAGATAGATGAATTAAATATAGAAGAAATAAATAACAAAACAGAGGAAATTTTAAAGAAAATAAAATAATGGAGGTCATAATATGGACAAGGTTATTGGGATAGATTTAGGAGGTACAAGTATATATGGAGGCCTTATAGACAAAGAAGGCAATATATTAAAAAGAGCCAGTAGAGATACAAAATCTGCAAAAGGGCGTAAAGAAGTCTTAAAACTTATTAGTGAAACAATAAAAGAATTAATCCAAGAAGATGTATTGGCAATAGCCATAGGCTCACCAGGCTTTATTAATTCAGAAGAAGGAAAAGTATTGGAAGTAGGAGGAAATATAGAAGGATGGGCAAATACAGATATAAAAGGAGAGCTATCTAAGGAATTTCCTAATACTCCAATTTTTGTAGAAAACGATGCAAATGTGGCAGCTCTATGTGAAAAATGGATAGGGGGGGCAGCTAAAGATTTTAAAAGTTTTGTAATGATAACTCTAGGAACAGGCTTAGGAGGGGCTATATATATAGAAAAGCAAGGACTTTTAACAGGCCATAACTTTCAAGGAGCAGAATTAGGACATTCCATCTTATTCCCTAAAGGTAGGCAGTGTAACTGCGGACAAAGAGGTTGTGTAGAAGAATATATTTCTGGTACTGCAGTGGAAAACATCTATTTTGAACTAACAGGAGAAAGAAAAGAAGGAAAAGAAATATTTAAGCTTTTAAAAGAAGACAAAATAGCTAAAAAAAAGTAATAGAAGATTTTGCTGAAAATTTAGCTATTTATCTAGTATCTCTAAAAACATCCTAGATCCTCAAGGAATAGTTATAGGAGGGGGGGAGTTATAAATTCTAAAGAATATTGGTGGGACAAGATGATTTCATATTATAGGGAGTATTCAAATAATCCTAAAGGCATGAAAATTGTACCAGCTGTATATTTAAATGATGCAGGTATGATAGGAGCGGGGAAAATAGCTTTTGACAAAGCAAGTCAAAATAAGTAGGTGAAAAAAAATGAAGGATAGAATAGTTTATTTAGGAGCTTTTAATAATAACAAACAAAAAGAATTAATTAATAAAGCCATTGAATACTTAAAAAAACAACAAGGGAAATGAATTCTATTATCTTTTACCTAATGGGGGGGAGCTTTTAAAAAAAATATAGACAAGATTTTATAGACAAGGTAAATAGTACTTTTGAAATAAATCTATTTACCTTTGATGATATAGTAAATAGGATATTAGAAAATGATTTAAGTCAAAAAAATAGATAATCCTACGAAAAATTTAATAATTAGGGAAAGTTTAAAAAAGCTTACAATCTCAAGGAAAATTAAGGTATTATAAAAATTTTATTCAAATGGAAGGATTTATTCACTCTATTAACGATATTATAGGAGAAATAAAAAGATCCCTGATTTATCCAGAAGAATATCTAGATATATGTCCTAATAAACCTAAGTACAAGGAAATAGGATATATATATAGGGAATATGAAAGCATCTCAAAGGAGTACAATCTATGTGATAGGGAAGGGCAATATTTTAAATCTATAGATTTATTAAAAATACTAGTTTACCTAAAGAGCTAAGCTTTATTATAATAGATGAATTTTATGATTTTAGACCTATTGAATTGGCAATATTACAAGAGCTAATTAAAACAAATATAGATATCTATATCAATATGCCCTTAGATATGGAAAATAGGACTTTAGTTTTAGATACAACCTTGAAAACCCTAGAAAATCTTGGGTTTTCCATTAAATATATTGAAAAAAAAGAAAAAAATTCTATTTGAAGAAATAGGCTTCAATTTATTTAGTGAAAAAAAAGGAAATATTTACACCAACAGATAGATTAAAATTAATTAATGGGCCTACACCATATTTAGAATTAAGGAGAATCTTTCAAGAAATAAAAAGAATACATAAAAAGGGGGGGACAAGTTTACAGGATATAAGTATAATTTTAACTAATCCAGAATACCTTAGTTCTTTGTTTAAAGTTGCCAAAGAGGAAAAACTACCTATAACAATTGATAAGACCATTCCCTTAAAAAAAATGTACCTATTATTAGAGAGCTATTAGGTATATTAGAAAATAAAATCACCAATTGCTCCAAGATTAAATTAATCAATAGAATTAAATCCAATTACTTCAGTTTATGCCATAAGGACAAAAGAGAAATATATGAATACATCATTAGAAAGCAGAATTTCAATGATTTTTATGAAATAGAAGCCTTATTAAAGGAAAGTAAAGGCCTTAATATTTCCTTAGAACATTTGCGAAATTTAAAGGAAATAATAAAGATAGTAAAAGAAGAATTATTGGAAATACCAAAGATGGACACCATTTTGAACTATAATAAATACCTGTTAAATATATTAGATAAATATCAAGTAGTAGGAGAAATTCTAGAAAGATATAAAGAAAATCAAAAAGAAGAATTATTTTTAAGGGATTTAAGAGCAGTAAACAAAATAAAAGAAATCCTAGACAATATGGAAAAGATTCCATTATATAATGAAGATTTATCCATAGAAGATTACTATTTTATATTAGAGGAATATTTAAAAGAAGAAGAAGTTCTAGAAATACAAGGAAATTTAAATGGAGTCCATATTTTAAATCCAGTAAACAGTAGAGGGATCAACAAAGAAGTGATATTTCTTACAGGACTATCTCAAGGTAGCTATCCTTCTTTAAGTAACAACAGCTATTTTATAAATGATTACAATATAAAAGAATTAAAGAAAATAGGAATAAACACAAAATCCTATATAGAAAGATTAAGTAATGAAATCCTTAAATTTGCATCTATAGTTTCTTCCTGTAAAGAACAACTTTATCTCAGCTATAGCAGTGGATATGAAGACATTAGTATACCATCCATGTTTTTAGATGAACTATTGGAATTATTTAAAGAAGATGAAGACAAAAAAATTAGAAAGAATCCATATAAAATTAGATTATTTAGTAAAGAAACAAATACAAGATATATCCAATAAAAAGGACTTAGGTTATTATTTTTTTATATAAGTATTTTAATGAAGAAAATATAAATCCAAATCTATATAAACTACAAGAAGAAATAAACAAAGGACAAATAGACTTAATCAATAGAAAAATTCAAGGAGAAATAAGTCGTAGCGGTGATGAATATGATGAATACTCTGGAGTATTAGAAGATGAAATCATAATAGAAGATATAAAAGACAACCTAAATGATGTTTTTAGCATCAGTTATTTAGAATCCTATAGCAGATGTCCCTATTATTTTATGTTAAATAATTTATTAGAAGTAGAAGAAATGGAAAGGGATTATGAAGAATATAGTCCTATAGATATAGGTAGTATTTATCATGAAGTACTAAGGCATTATTATCAATATTATTTAATTAATATAAAGGAGCATATAGCAGAAATCAAGGTATTTAATATAGAGGATACTTTAAATTTCCTAAGGGAAATAACCTATGGATATGCATCTCAATATGAATTAGACTTGGAAAAAAAGAAGGATTTACTTATAGTTGAAAATATTGTAGATAGATTAATGGAATATATCCATGAGGATTTAGCTAGACTTTCAAAATGGAAGTTAATTCCTTGGGAATTTGAGGTGGATTTTGGGAAAAATCCTAGATTTATTATTCAAAAAGAAGGCGAAAAATACCTATGATAGGTAGAATTGATAGAGTAGACAAATTCGTAGATGAAGATAAATATCTTTTATTAGACTATAAAAGCAGCAATTATGGTATTAGGGATATAGAGCATATGGAAAAGGGACTATCTCTACAATTGCCAATTTACATAATGTCTCAAAATCATAAAAACATAATTGCAGGAGCCTATGGAATCATCAGTAATGGTAAATTAGAAATTAAAATAGGCATATTAGATGAAACCAATATAATAACCAAGAGAAACAAAGGAGCCCTTAGTCGAGAAGAGTGGGACCAAGTTTTAGAGAAGACTAAAGACAATATAATAGATATAATTGACAATATACAAAAAGGTAATTTTTCTGTAAATCCCTTGGAATGTTCACCATATTGTATATATAAAGATATCTGTAGATATGAAGAGATAATGGAGGTGGAATAATGGAAATTGTGGATATTATGGATCCTCAACAACAGGCTATAGAAACCATAGATAAAAACTTAGCAGTAAGTGCAGGTGCAGGTACTGGAAAAACAAAGGTACTTACAGAAAGATATATATACATTTTAGAACATGGTAAATTAGAAGAATTTAAAGCAATAGAATCCATAGTTGCCATTACTTTTACCAATAAAGCAACTCAAGAGATGATAGAAAGAATTAGAAAAGAAATAAAGAAAAATTTCTCTAAAGGACCTAAATGGAGAAGGTTTTATAGGGATTTAGAAAGGGCTAATATATCTACTATCCATGGATTTTGTTCTAAAATACTAAGGGAAAATCCAATAGAAGCCAATATAGATCCCTATTTTGAAGTTTTAGATGATAATATAAGCTCTAAATTATTAAAAGAGTCTATTTTTCATGTATTAAGTACCAATTTAGAAAAAAAATGATGATGTCTTTAAAATGATGCAAGTATTTAAACAAAATAGAATTGAAAATATAGTAGGAGACTTTTCACAAATATATAATAATATAAGGACTGTAGGTATGTCCTTTAAAGAAGTAATGGACAATACTTTAAAATATATAGGTTCACTAGAAATAAAAGAAGAATTTATAGAAGAAATAAAAGATATACTCATATATTTAATGGAAAACTTGTCTAAAAGATCGAAGATATATAAATTAAAATCTGACCCTTTATGGGAAAACTTTAGAAACAATAATTATAAAAAAAGAGGATATTTTTACTTATATAGAATATATACAAGATAATTTAGGTAGTAGTTCCAAGGAATTAGAAAAACAAGACAGGCTAAAGGAATTACTCAATTCCATATTATTAGTAAAGGAAAAGGAAAACCTCTGGTTATATAAAACAGTATTAAATTTATTAATGGAGATAGATGAAAGATATAAAAATCTTAAAAGAGAAGTTGGAGGTCTTGACTATGATGATTTACAAATATTAGTTTTAGAATTACTAGATAATGAAGAAGTTAAAAAGAAATATCAAGAAAAATTTAAATATTTTATGATAGATGAATTCCAAGATACAAATGAATTACAGAAAAAAAATATTTTATAAATTAGCAAGTATAGATGCCCCATTAGATAGGGAGAATTTATTTATAGTAGGAGATCCTAAACAGTCCATATATGGATTTAGAGGTGCAGATATTGAAGTATTTTATGATGTAATCCATGATATAAAATCCTATGGAGAAGATAATATAATCACCTTAAAAAAAGAATTATAGAAGTATAGATACTATATTAGAATTTGTAAACAATATATTTGTCAATTTAATGGGAGATAAATATGATGGTCTAATAGCCAATAAAGCTTCAAAAAAATGCTATAGATGTAGAAATAATAGAAAATCCAGACTTGGAAAAAGTAGAAGGAATAGATAATAGCACCTTAGCTAATATATATGAAGCTGAAACTATAGCCAAAAGGATAAAAGATTTAGTAAATAACAATAAATATAAATATGGAGATTTTGCTTTACTCTTTAGATCTACCACTAGAAATTATATATATGAAAAGGCCCTGAAAGATTATAATATCCCTTACTTTAATTCCAGTGGTAAAAGATATTTTTATAGACAAGAAGTTATAGATCTTATAAATGCCTTAAAGGCCATAAGTAACCCTTATGATAATATAGCAACCATTGGATTTTTAAGAAGCCCAATGATTGGATTAAGAGACGATACTATTTATTTGCTATTGAGAAACAAAGAAGAAAATCTATATAAGACAATGATAATATTTCAAGATAATCCTATTATATTAGATAATGAAAAAGATAAAATTCAAGAAGCTATAGAAGTTATAGACTATTTTATAGATATAAAGGATCTATATGGTATTTCAAATATAGTACAAGAGTTGGTAGAAAAAAAACCTTATTTATAGAAACTCTATTATTGAAGGCAGATGGAGAACAATCCATAGCAAATGTTTATAAATTTCTTGAATTAACTAGAGCATACGATGGAGAAAATAGTCCATCCTTAGAGGATTATATAGATTATTTAGAAGATATAAGATTAGGGAGTGAAGGAGAAGGTATAATCAAATCTGAGGACGATAATGTAGTAAATATTATGACTATACATGGGTCAAAGGGATTACAGTTTCCAGTAGTCATCATACCAGAAATGGCTAGAGATATAAGGGGGGGATATACTCCAAATATACTTTTTAATAAGGATTTAAGTATAGGAATTAAAACGGAAGACAATCGGGCATTATATGATGCTCTAAAAAGGATTATGATTATAAAGATAAAGAAGAAACAAAGAGAGTCTTATATGTAGCAATGACTAGGGCTAAAGAATTATTGATATTAGGTAATCAAGGGAATAATCGTGGATTTAAAGGATTGATTAAAGAATTATTAGATGACAATCAGTACAAAGTAATTACAGATATAGAATTACCAAAGGAAAAAAACTAAATTAGTTAAATCCATAGATAAAGAATTATTTATCCATAACAAAGACTATGAAAAAAAATATCAACTCCACTACTATATCCTCTAGAAGAATATGGCAAAAAAATCTTTTAATAGATACAATATAAGCCAATATCTAATATTTAATCAATGTAAAAGAAGATTTTTTTATGGATTATTATTGGGAAATAAATCTAAATCTAAATTTAGACCCTAGTATAAATGAAGGAGAATCTTCCATATTAAGTGGGATAGATAGAGGTAATATAGTTCACAATTTTTGCAACTTATATAGGCAGGGAATGGACAAGGAAAAATTAATAAAAATATATTAAACTCCTATGGAATAATTTATGGTAAGGATATAGAGGCGGAGCTAAGGTCCTATATTGACAATTATATTTCCTATTATAGTGAGGACTACGACACCATGTATTCAGAAAAATCCTTTCATATAAAAATAGGAGATGGTTATTTAAAAGGAATAATAGATAGAATAGTTATAAAAGATGATAAAATAGAGATTTTAGATTTTAAAACCAATAGACTTTGGAATAGAGGACAATTAGTAGAATACTATAAACCACAACTTCAATTATATGCCTATGCATTGGAAAAAAAATCATAGGGAAAAAAAAGTAGATAAAGCTAGTATTCTATTTCTAGAAAGGGGAATAAAGGAATCCATAGATGTTTCTCCAAAGGCCTTAAAAGAAAATATGGATAATATAATTGAATTTATAAAATATATAGAAGAAAATGATATTATAGAAAAATATCCATCAAGTTCCAATTGCGACCAATATTGTCCCCATAAAGAGTTTTGTAATCTATTATATTAAACTTAATATAATTAAACAATTGAATAAAATGGGAATATCCTATATAATATTCGTGTATCGAAATATATAATAATAAACAGAAAAGGAGTTGAAGCATTTGTTAAAGCAATTTGTATCCTATTACAAACCCCACAAAAAAACTATTTTTATAGATATGTTCTTTGCATTTTTAGTATCAGTTTTTGACTTAATATTCCCAATGTTTAGTAGGGAAATGATAAATAAAATAATTCCCATGGGAAGAATGGATTTATTACTAAAATGGTCTGTTGTAATGATACTATTATTTATACTAAGATATATAAGCAATTATATAGTAGCTTATTGGGGTCATGTATTAGGAGTAAAGATAGAGCATGATATGCGTAGGGATATATTTTCCCATTTACAAACATTGCCCTTTAGCTATTATGACAACACGAAAACAGGGCATATTATGTCTAGGATAATAAATGATTTAAGGGATATTACAGAACTAGCTCACCATGGGCCAGAGGATTTATTTATTTCCTTAGTTATGTTAGTAGGATCATTTATTATACTAATTACCATTGAGTGGAGATTGACCTTAATCTTATTTGCATTTATACCTTTAATGATTTGGTTTGCAATCAAGAAAAGGAAAAAAAATGGAAACAGCCTTTAGACAAGTTAGAAGTGAAATAGCAGATGTAAACTCCCAATTAGAAAATAGTATCTCAGGAGTTAGAGTTGCCAAGTCCTTTACAAATGAAGATTATGAAATAGAAAAATTCAATGAAGGAAATACTGCATTTTCCAATGCAAGAAAACAAGCATATAAAGTTATGGCTGAATTTATTACAGGCATAGGAATAGTATCTAATATATTAAATTTATTGGTAATATCCCTAGGAGGTTATTTTGTTTATAAAGAAGTGATAGATTTAGGTGATTTGTTTGCCTATACTCTATATGTAAACTTCTTTATGCAACCTATTAGAAGATTAACTGAATTTACCCAACAATTACAGGATGGAATGACAGGTTTTGAAAGATTTTTGGAAATAATGAATATTGAGCCGGATATAGTTGATAAAGAAGATTCAATAGAATTGGAAAATATCCATGGTGAAATAGAATTTAAGGACGTTTCCTTTAGCTATGATAATGGAGAGGATGCTGTTTTATCCGATATAAATTTAACTATTGAAGCAGGTAAAACTATGGCCTTAGTAGGACCATCTGGTGCAGGAAAGACTACCTTATGTCATTTAATCCCTAGATTTTATGAAGTTAATAGTGGACAAATTTTAATAGATGGTATAGATATACAAGATATTAAATTAAAGTCCTTAAGAAAAAACATAGGTTTAGTACAACAAGATGTATTTTTATTTACAGGCACCGTAAAAGAAAATATTCTATATGGAAAACCATCTGCCAATGATGATGAAGTCATAGAAGCAGCTAAAAGAGCAAGTATTCATGATTTTATAATAAGTTTACCAAAGGGATATGACACATATATAGGAGAGAAGGGAGTTATGCTATCAGGTGGACAAAAACAAAGGATCTCTATAGCCAGATTGTTTTTAAAGAATCCCCCATTATTGATTTTAGACGAAGCCACATCAGCCCTTGATAATGAAACGGAAACCATGATTCAAAGTTCCTTAGAAGAACTATCTAAGGGAAGAACCACATTAGTTATAGCTCATAGATTATCAACTATTAAAAATGCAGATGAAATAATAGTCTTAACAAGTAAAGGCATAGAAGAAAAGGGTAATCATGAAGATCTATTGGAACAAAATGGGATTTACTCTAATTTATATAATTCCCAATTTAAAAATTTAGTTCAATAATACTTTATTTAAAAATACATAGGTTAATAACCTATGTATTTTTTGGACAAAGTGTAAACACTTTGTAACTTATTGTTAATTCAATTGTAACCATCCTGATTAAATTGTATAATAATATTAAGATAGGAATATATGACATCGAGGTGGTTAATGTGAAGGGAAGTAGAAAAGAAAGACTAATTAAAGCTAAAAAGAGAAGGTTATTCGTTATATTTCTTATGATTACTGTTATAATTATATCTGGGAGTATATCCCATAGGATGAAATTTTTAAGAAAAGATGTAGTAGAAGCTAAAAGTGTAACAGAAACATTGGAGAAAATAGGAGGAAAAAGTCTAATTAGCGCTGCAGTATCAGAAGAAATAAAATTAATTGAAGAAGAAGAGGCACGTAAAATAATTCAAGAAGAAAAAAAAGAAAAAGAGAAGAACAATTAAAATTAGAAGAAGAAAGAAAATTAGCAGAAAAAAAAGGCCAATGGCAAGATAGCATATTTAACTTTTGATGATGGACCATCAGAAAAAGTAACTCCTGAAATACTAGATATATTATCAGAATATGATATTAAAGCTACATTTTTTTGTAGTAGGAAATATGGCAGAAAAATATCCAGAAATATTAAAGAGAACCTATGAAGAAGGCCACAAAATAGGTAATCATTCTTATTCCCATAATTATGGATATATATATAAGAATTCTACAAATTTTTTTTAAAGGATTTAGAAAAAGCAGATAGGGTTTTAAAGGATATACTAGGAGAAGAATTTGATTCTAAAATAATGAGATTTCCAGGTGGCTCCTTTGGAAAACATAAGGCACCTATGAAAAAAAAGCTGTAACAGATGCAGGATACCAATATATTGACTGGAATGCATTAAATGGAGATGCAGAAGGGTTAAATATGAGTAAAAGACAATTAATAAATAGATTAAAGGAAACCACAAGAAACAAGAAAAATCTAGTAATCTTAATGCATGATACAGATGCAAAAGAAACAACAGTAAAAGCTTTAAGGGAAATATTAGATTATCTAATTTCACAAGGGTACGCTTTTGGAGTTATAGACGAAAATTATTAATAGGATGTGAGAATGTGAGCAATAAAATTTTAATAGTGGAAGATGAAGATTCCATTAGAAAATTTGTAAAAATCAATCTTGAAAGGGCAGGTTTTGATGTAATAGAAGCAGATACTGGGGGAAAAAGGTGTAGAGCTTGCTAGAAAAGAAGATATTGATATTGTAGTTTTAGATATTATGCTTCCAGGCATAGATGGTTTTGAAGTTTGTAAAATCCTAAGAGAAGAATTTCCCAATTTAGGTATTATAATGTTAACGGCTAAAAGTCAAGATATAGATAAAATAATGGGACTAGAATATGGAACCGATGACTATATGACAAAACCCTTTAACCCTATGGAATTAGTCCTTAGGGTTAAATCCTTAGCAAGGAGGATGGAAAATATAGAAGAGCCTAAAGATTCAGTATTAGAATATGGTCCATTTAAAATAGATAAATATTCTAGAAGATTTTTCAAAGATGGAGTGGAAATGGACTTGACTCCAACAGAATTTTCAATAGCTAAATTATTTATGGAAAATCCAGGAAGAGCCTTTAAAAGAGACGAGATTTTAAATACCATATGGGGGGGTTATGATTTTGTAGGCGATTCAAAGATAGTAGATGTAAATATTAGAAGGTTAAGATCTAAAATAGAAGAAGACCCTAGTAATCCTTTTTATATAGAAACCATATGGGGGGAATGGGTTATAGATGGAGAAAAAAAGATTAGGAGAATAAGATGAAAAGAAGCATAAAGACAAGATTAGTAAAGAATTTTATGCTAGTAATTGTCATAACAGTATTGATATTAGAAGTAGTTCTTTCAAATGCCATTAGACAATATTATTATAAAAACATAGAAGATATATTAACTAGCCAAATTGAATATTCTACTGATTTTTACTCTAGATATTTTGCTTCCTTTGATATTAGGGATATCGTCATAGATGATATAGACCTATTTTGGCGCTATACCAACGCCCAGGTTCAAATTATATCATTAGAGGGGGATTTATTAATGGACTCCCTAGGAGTAAACTATACTGAGCCTATAGAAACAGCAGATGTTTTAAAGGCAAAAAAATATGGAAAAGGGAGTATGGATAGGCAATGTACCCTATGACAACAATCCAGTAATGGCTGTATCACTACCCTTAAAAAGTCATGATGAAACCATAGGGATTATTAGATTTATATCTTCCTTAGAAGAAACCAATAAAGTAATCAATAGGATTACCATGCTGCTGATTATCGTTGGATTAATTGTAATTATTATTTCAGGCTTAGTAAGTATACTATTAGCCAATTCTATAGTAAAACCCCTCGTAGAGGTAACTGGAGTTGCAGAAAAGTTAGCAGACGGACAATACAAGGTAAGAAGCAATATAAAACTAGATGATGAAATAGGTAGATTATCCAACACATTAAATTATATGGCAGAAGAGATATTAAAAAGAGAACAGATAAAAAAATGATTTTATTTCATCTATATCCCATGAGCTAAGAACACCCTTAACCTCTATAAAAGGTTGGGCCATAACCTTAAAGTCTGAGGAATTTAGAGATGATGAATTACTAATAGATGGTTTAAATATTATTGAAACAGAAAGTGACCGTTTAGCGCAAATGGTAGAGGATTTATTGGATTTTTCAAGATTTATATCAGGAAGAATTACTTTAGAAAAAGAAGCATTTAATCTTAGAGACACATTAAATATGATAGCTACCCAATATTCACCAAGGGCAAAGAGTAATAATATCAAATTTATTCTTAATATAAGCGATGAAATCCAAACTATATTAGCAGATGAAAACAGAATAAAACAAGTACTTATTAATTTATTAGATAACTCTCTAAAATTCACCCCCCCTGAAGGTGGGGAAGTATTCTTATCTGCTTACAAAGAAGATAAGAATATAATATTATCAGTAAAGGATAATGGCATAGGTATTCCAGAAGAAGACTTGCCAAATGTAAAGGAAAAATTTTATAGAGGTAAAAATAAAAATGCTAACAGTGGAATAGGTCTATCCATTTGTGATGAAATAATGAAGCTCCACGATGGGGAATTAGAGATAGAATCAAAAGTAAATGAAGGAACTATAGTTAGAGCTATCCTACCTATAAAGGAGGAAGTCAATATATGAAGAAAAATATTTATTAATACCCTTATTATTTATAGCATTATTTTTATCAGCTTGTAATATAAGTGATGCTAATATAAAAGAAAGGGTAAATGCTCCCAAAAACAACAAACCTCCTATTGAAGGCAAATGGGAAATAAAGGAAAAAAATAAATCTAGAAGAAGATAAAAATAATTTAGAGAAAGATATTTACATAGGCCAGTTAGGTCTTTTTCATAAAGATGCAGTAATAATAGGTGAAGATTATGCAACAGAGCCATCATTTAAACTGAAAAATGTAAATACCTATGATTATTTATTATATAAATATAAAATATCTCCTAGAAATTTAAATATAAACGAAGATGAAATTCAGATAATAACTATTTTAAAGATAATCAATATTTTTATGAATTTATAAGGGTTCAAGAGGATAAGATACTTGTTAATTTAGATGATAATTTTTATATTATGGAGAAAATTGTAGATGATGTAAGTATAGAAGAAATCAATAGATATATTAATGTAGAGAAATCCATGATAAGAACCTTTGAAACCATTGAAAGCGAAAAGCTTGAAACAGGGCTATTACTAGGAATTAAAATTCCTACCTATGATGAAGAACATGAAGTTTCAAACTGGGAGTATAAGACTATTTGGATAAATTCACAAGATAGAAATATAATAAGCGTATATGAACTAGATAATCTTTTAGTACCAAGGAAAAATGGGTTTTGGCTAGTTCATGTAGATCGGGAAATGACAAAAAAAAGGATATTAAAGATGAAATAAAAGCCATACCTCAATTTGTCTTAGAAAAAGAAAATACAAATGAGGAGGAAGAATTCTCCATTATGAGTTCCATAGGTGAGAAGACATCTAAATTTAGTTTTCCTTCAATATTAAAACATATATTATTTGTAGGCAATGACTATATATCTGTAGAAAAAAATAGAAGTAGATAAAAATAATAAAAAGTCCCTAGAAGTATATGCTATGGATAATTTAGAAGATGAAAAACCTATAAAACTATCGGATATTATAGGGAAAGACGGAAAAGAAATCTTTAATGAAGGGGGGGCAGAAAATATTCTATCCTTAGATGAAAGTGCCACATTAAATGAAGGGAATATGGGATTAGATAGGAAAAATGGGTATTGGATACTTAAGGGAAGAGTTAATTATAAACAAAATGAAGAAGAGTTATATAAAGACTTTGCTATTAAAGCTATTCCACCTAAGGAAATGGTTAGCTATGACAAACTTTCAGTTCCTTGGAATAAACTAAAGGCAGAGATACCAGAAGCAATAGATGTATTTTCTTCACCAAATGAAGAATTAATAGTAGTGGTAACACATTCAAATCTATTAGTTTTTCCAATTATCAATGGTGAATTAATAGACAGAAATCCAATTAGAAAGATAGAATTACCTAATAATACGTCCATTATCATGTCTGAATGGGCTACAGGAAGATATCCTAATATATGGCAAAATGAAGTAATGAAAAGAGGCACACCAATTCTGGAAGAATAAGGTAAACTTATATAAAAAGGAGATTTAAGGCATGGAAGAACTAACACAGCACTTAGAATATACTAAATTATTAGCTTATATTTCTTTAGGCATAATGGTAATTATCTATATAGTCCACAGGTTCTTTAGAAAATATAAATGGGCAAAGTATTTGCCAGGATTGATTTTAATCTTATTTGGGTTTTATAGTTTACTTACTATAGAGAAAGATTCATTTCAAAGTGAAGGTATAGGAAATTTAGTCTCTTTTCTCGTAAGCACAGGAAGCGGAGTGATAGGATTATTTTTTTGCCTTAATCCTAGGAGTATATAATAAGGAAAAAAAAGACAAAAAAAGGGAAAAGATAAAACAGAAGAAAAACAAGCTTAAGTTTAGCTCTTAAGCTTATTTTTTTTCAAAGTATAGGATTCTCCTTAATCAGCTTTATTTTTTTTGTCTTCTAGTCAAACTTTTTATAAAATGTTCTCGCTTTAAAGCCTCGCCTTTACTATTAGTTTTTTTTCAAAATAAACTAACTTTACAGGTAATCGACCTCTAGTATACTTTGCTCCCAAACCCTCATTATGAGTATGGATTCTTTTATCTAAATCCACAGTATATCCAGTATATAAAGTATTATCTGCACATTCTAATATATAAACATAAAACATCTCATCACCTAATCTAACACCTTATTTAGCACTTTTTTTAACTATATCATAGGGATAGCCTTTTCTCTGAAGAAAACCACCTAATTTTCTATAAATAGCAGGTCTATCATCATTTTTATACCTTGGAAGTCTTTTTAAAGCTAATTCCATGGCAGTTTCTAATTCATCATAACTACTGGGAAGGAGGACATCATCAATAACTTCCTTAGCTACACCCTTTGAGATTAACTCATATCTAATTCTCTGAGAACCATATTTATTTAAATTTACCTTATCTCGAACAAATACTTCGGCAAAATCCCTATCATTAATATAATTTTTATCTTTACAATATTCCATAGCTTCTAGTATATGCTTTTCATTATATCCCTTTTCCCTTAGCTTATTATAGACTTCCTTTTCTGTTCTTTGCCGATAAGATAGAAACCTTAAAGTATAATTTATCACCTTATTTAATTCTTCAGCTTCTAAAACATCATCTATAAATTCTTGGGATACTTCTTTGCCACTTTTAAGATCATATTTATACCTTAAAAAAAATCATCTAATCCAAAGGCAAATTTATCATCAATATATATATTAACCCTATCTTTTCTTTTTTGAGCTTCAATTTTTGTTATTTTCATTTTAATTTCCCACCTTAGTAGATTTCCTAATAAATCGTACAGTTTTTTTCCAGTATATTAATAGTATTATAATCCTTCAGTCTAGTATCAAAGGAGTGGTCTGCCTTTTTATGAACTAAAAATTCACAGGGCACATTATAGTTTTTTTTAGTTTTTTTTAACTAGATTTATTGATGATTTAAAAGGCACAGTATTATCCATTTTTCCATGGACTACTAGAGTAGGAATCATTTTTTTTCACTAAGCCAATTTATAGGAGAATAATAATCATATACATCTTCTATTTCACTTGGTTTTCCCTTTAATGTTTTAGCAGCACCAAATTTAGCAAATATAGATTTATTATCATCCATAAATATATCCTTTAGATTAGAAGGGGGGGAATAGTATGCAACTAAAGATCTAATTCCCTTCATATTCTCCTTATTGTCAACAAAAGTACTATAAGAAGAATAAAGCAAAGCTAAATGACCACCTGCAGACAAACCCATTAATACTATATCATCTATATTAATATTTAATTCCTTTCCCTTTGACCTAATATATTCTAATCCATCGGAATAATCCCTTAAAAGATCCTCCATATCGTTTTTATATCCATATCGATAATCTATGCTAGATACTATAAATCCCTTAGATGCTAAATATTTACACCAAGAAACATTATTAGGTTGATTTCTAAAACCAGAAATCCAACCACCGCCATGGCAAAAATAAACTAAAGGATATCCATTTTTAGGAAGGGGAGTATTTGGATAATAAATATCTATCTTTAAATCCTTTTTTTTCTGTCTCTTTATAGATATAGGTTTCCACTTTAATATCTTCAGAAACAGACATAGGCACCTTTGAAGTCAGTGTCTTCCAAATATATATAAATATGGATAATATAAATAGACAAATCCTAAAGTAGCATCACTAATTAAAAAAATATAAGTAGCAAAATAGATATAATTTATTTACAATAAAAGAAGACTTTTTAATTTTGTTTCTTAACTTTTCCATATTAAACCATCCTCATTATTTTTGTAAAGGATTTTCGATTTTTTTCCTTTTTAAGCAATGCTTTTCTAGATTCTTTATCTGTAATACTCACTTTGTGGAGCATGTATTTAGCAATAAAATAACTAAAAGGCAGCCAACTTACATGGGATATAGGAAGTAGTCTTCTCTTAGCTCCAGCCATTTCCTCATATAATGCTTTTCTAGACATAAGAGGCAAAGTACTATCAAAATAAGCATCTACAAAGGTAATTTTTGTCATATCTAGAAAATGGGCGTAAGCAATAGGATCTATTTTAAAAAGGGGGGGATGTATATCATTATTTTGAATTAAGTCCTCTAAAGCCATCTCTTTAACTAGAGGAAACTGTTTATTATATATTTCATACAGTTTGTTTTTATTATCTAAATTAAAAGCAGAATAATTTCCACTTTTAAATAGTCGCCGCACAAAGGCAGAAGCAGGGGATTCATGGAGTATCTTCGGTATATGTCCACCAGTAGTCATAAACAATGTATGGGCAATTCTTTTATCTAAAGATGAAATAATAGTAGAAATCATTCCACCTAAACAATAACCCATTAATAAGTTGTTTTCCTTCCATAGCCCAATATCCTGTAAAAGGTCAATGGTACTTAAAGTATCAACTACAGCATGTTCCCAAAATTGATATAGAACATTTAAATCAGGATATAAAAAAAGATCTACCACTAACAGAGTTATTTTCAACTCTAGTATAGTTCCCAGGAAGTATTAAAATACTCGTATTGACACCAGCAGAAGCCAGATGGGGGGCCTAACCATAATAGAAATTTTATATTTCTACTGCCTAATCCATGTAAAATTAAGGAAGAAGCCTTAATTTCACCCTTAGGTTGATAATTATATAACTCTACTGTTTCTGTTCCAGGAGCAGGATTTCGATATAAAGAATTATATCTCATATAAGAACATCTGTAATTTGCGCCTTTAAATATATGACCAGAAACGTATTCTATTTTTTTGTTTATTATAATTAAAATTAATCTTCATATTAACCTCACACTTTCTAAATACTATCATTATATCATAATAAAAAGTCTCGGTTTAACCAAGACTTTTACATTAATTATTATTTTTTTGATTAATAAGTATGTATACGCCCAATACTATTAATAAAGCTGGCCATAGATTTAATATCTTACTAACAGCCATTTTTATACTAGGAATTATTCTAATATCAATAATAGCAAAAACATTTTAGCCAACAATACTGTACCTAATAGGATTAAACCAATTCCCATAAATAATATAGAATTATCTTTAGTATTATAATTTTCATCATCTTGATATATTACACCATCGTCTTCAGGAATTACTATGGCACAAACAATATAAACAACAATAAAAGAAGTAGTGGATGAAAAAAAAGACCAAGGATAACAAATAATATTCTAATTAAATTAGGATCTACACCAAAAAAAATCGCCTATACCACCACACACACCAGCAATCATCTTATTATTTCGTGAGCGAGTTAATTTTTTTTCATAAAATCCACCTCCATATTAACCATACAACTATAATATCAGATTTAGTTAATAAATTAAATAGTAGATATTAAAATAATTCCCTTTAACCTTATTTTATGATAATATTTGTAAGTATAGGAGGTTGAAATATGTTTAATATTTTATCTTTATTATTTAAATATATATTTATAATAATCATTTACATGTTTATATTTAGTATTATAAGGCTAATTTATCTTGATATAAAAGGTATGGGTTCTATAGCCATGGAAGACGACACTTACTTAAAACTAATAAATCGAAAGGATTCATTACCATATAAAATAGAGGAATACTATTCTATAGAAGAAAATTTAACCTTAGGAAGACGGGGGGGAGACAATGACATTGTAATTAAGGATCCCTTTATATCAAAGTATCATTTTCAAATAGCAGAAGATGAAAAAGAATACTATTTAGAAGATTTAAATAGTGCTAATGGTACTTATTTAAATGGAGAAAAAAATTCAAGATGTAGTAAAATTAATAAATGGCGATATGATAAAAGTTGGCAATATTGAATTTTTATTTGTAAATAGAGATTAGGTGAAAAACTATGCTTAATAAAACAATTAGTGGAAAAACTCCTAGAAGACTATTATTTTTATACGAAATATTAGCCCTTCTATTATTATTTGTATATCAAAAGATAATTTAGATAGATATACCTTAGCTACAGGGGGGGCAGCCTTATAATAATCATATATTTATCTAATTATATCTTGTTAAAGATATCTCTAGGTGATAATTATATATTTTTAATAGCTACTATGTTAATGTCCATAGGAATAATTATGATATACAGGATTGACCCTGAGGCAGGAATACGACAATTAATATGGATATCTTTAGGAATAGTAGTGTTTTATGCCACTTACTTTATTTTAAAATACATAAGAATTTGGGATAGATTTATTTATCTATATATAGGTATATCCTATGTATTGTTTTTATGACCTTTCTTCTAGGTAAACGGACCTATGGAGCTATAAACTGGATAAAAATAGGAGGTATCAGCTTTCAGCCTGCTGAAATTATTAAAATATTGCTTATATTTATCCTAAGTGTATATTATTCCAATAGGGAAAAATTTAAAGAAATAAAATATTCATCCTACTACTTGTTGGCAATAGTATATTCTTTTATTGGGCTATTATTTTTACAAAGGGATTTAGGAATGGCAGTTATATTTTATGGAATATTTTTAGCTTTACAATTTATATATGAAGAAGATAGAAAATTAATCTTATTAAATATCGGATTATTTTTAATTAGCTCCATAATAGGATATTTTGCATTTAGCCATGTAAGGATTAGAATACAAACATGGATAAATCCCTGGGAATTCATAGACAATAAAGGCTATCAAATAACTCAATCTTTATTTGCCATAGCTGAAGGCGGATTTTTTTGGAAAAGGCTTAGGACTAGGGCATCCTTATTTTATACCCCCCCTAGCATATAATGATTTTATTTTTGCAGCCATATGTGAAGAACTAGGAGTCTTTACAGGAATAGGGATAATAATGTTATTTATGATCTTAGTATATAGAGGATTTAAAATAAGTATAGGTCAAGAAAATAAATTCTTTAGGATTTTAGCTTTAGGGATTAGTATATTATTTGGAATTCAATCCTTTATAATTCTAGGTGGAGTCCTTAAAGTAATTCCTTTAACAGGTATTACACTACCATTTATGGCCTATGGAGGAAGTTCCATATTATCAAGTTTTATTGCCTTAGGAATTCTCCAAGTTGCCTCAGAGGACTTATATTGGAAGGTGGAAGAAGATGAATAAAGAAAAAAAATAGGATAATAATTGTACTAACAGGATTTTGTATGCTCTTCACCATATTAATAGGATATTTAAGTTATTTTCAAGTATTTAAGGCAGAAGCAGTAAAAAAACAACTCTTATAATAAAAGACTTTGGTTAAATGAAGAAAATGTCCTTAGGGGGGGCTCCATATTAGACAGGAATGGCAGAGTTCTTGTATATAGTGAAAAAAAATGATAAATCTTCAACTAGATATTATAAATATGGGAATCTATATAGTCATATAATTGGATATAGTTATAGGGAATATGGTAAAGCAGGATTAGAATTAGCATACAACAATGCCCTATTGAATATAAATGAAAATGCAGCAATAAATGAAATAAAAAAATTTAGTTTTACCTAGTTCCGTTGGAAATGACTTAAGATTAACAATAGACCATAGCTTACAGGAAAAGGCTAGGGGGGGATTGTTAAAGGGAAGAAAAGGTGCCATAGTAGCCATGAACCCAAGGACAGGTGAAATATATGCTATGGTTAGTCTTCCAGATTTTGACACTTCAAATTTAAGGGAAAATTGGAAATCCATAAGTGAGGACCCAAATAGCCCCCCCTTGCTAAATAGGGCAACTCAAGGACTGTATACACCAGGCTCAGTATTTAAGATAATCACTACAGTAGCTGCTTTAGAAACGCCGGAACTTGAAAAACATTATAGTTGCAGCGGAACAATAAAGATAGATGGATATATATTTAAAGATTACAACAGCAAGGCTCATGGAGAAGTAGATTTAAAAAAAAGCCTTTGTAAAATCCTGTAACACCTATTTTGCAGAAAAATCTTTAATAATTGGAAAAGAAAAACTAGGGAACACAGCAGAAAAATTCATGTTTAACAATAAAATCTCCTTTGACTTACCTACGAAGATATCTCAATTTAGCTATAAGGGAAATATAGGCAAAACCGATTTAGCTGCTTCAGGTATAGGGCAAGGTAAAACTTTAGTGACACCATTAAATATGGCAATGGTAGCTTCATCTATTGCCAATGATGGAGTGATGGTAAAACCCATATTAGTAAAGGAAATAGTAAATAAAGATGGCAAGATTTTAAGGACTAACAAAACAGAAGTCTTATCTACAGTAGGCAGTAGCGCGTTAACAAATGAAGTAAAGGAAATGATGATGGAAGTAGTACAATCAGGAACTGGAACCAATGGAAGGATAAAAAAATGTGAAGGTTGCTGGAAAAACTGGAACAGCAGAAAATCCCTCTGGAAATACCCATAGTTGGTTTGTAGGATTTGCTCCTGCAATGGAGCCTAAAATAGCAGTGGCAGTTATTTTAGAAGAATCGGGAACAACGGGGGGGCCAAGGTGCAGCACCAATAGCAAGGGATATTATTATACATGGCTTAAATAATATAGACTTTAGGGAGTGATTTAGATTTATGGATAAAGAACTTATGACTGAGTCTATATATGAAAATATTGTGTGTATTGGTTAAAATGGAGGTAAATTATGCAAAAGATTGCAAATAAGAAAACATGGGGTTATATTGGAAGATTTTTACTTATTCATGTAATTACTTATAGCATAATAGGGATCCTATTTTTACTTGTACAAGATAGGTTACCAACTTCAAATAAAATGGCTTTGGAATTTTACAAGCCTTATAGGCCTTTAAGTTTTACAGTATTATTTGCTCAAGGGTTGCGTGGAGCTGTTTTAGCTATAATTCTTCTTCCATTTCAGGAGACTATTGTTAAAGGAAATTATGGAAGCTTAGTTCTTTTTGGAGCACTATGGGGCCTTGGAGTTTTAGGATCTTTAGAGCCATTGCCTGGTTCAATAGAAGGTTTAATTTATACAGAAACCACTTTAATGGAACATTTTATGGTACTTACGGCATCGGCAGTTCAAATTATACTTTTTATAAGGTTATTTCTTTGTTGGGAACATAAAATTGTAAGGTTGGTGGATTACTATGATTAAAAGGCGCAGGGATTACTTCTTTCGATTTATACTACTTCATGTCATAACCTATACTGTTATAGGAGTGATTTTCTTTCAACTACAGGATTATGAAAATGCATTTAAAATTCAAGAAGACTTCCAGCTTTTTCGGCCAATGGACCATCCCCTTGTAGTGTATTCTATGTTTATTCAGATATTACGTGGAATTGTCTTATCAATAATGATTTATCCATTTTATGATTTTATTATCAATAGTAAACAAGGGTGGCTGCAATTATTTATAATACTATTTGGCTTAACAGTGCTTGGTTCATTGGTTTTTATTCCTAATTTCATCCATAAAACAGTTGAAGGTTCTTTTTTTCAAGTAATCTTGGAAAATATCATTGGTTTACCAGAAATAATTGTTCAAACATTGCTCTTTTCTTGGCTGTTAACAAGATGGGAGCCTAGGGATTCCTAAACTTATAGAAGGGGGAAATAATATGTAAAACATAATTATAAAAGAGGCAGTAGATAATGACATAGAAGAAATAAAGCATATTATAAAGGAAGCTTTTTACATGTATGGTAAGGATGAATATTTTAATGAGTGGGAATTTGTTGATAGAGTAAGGAAAGATTCTGGATTTATTCCTGAACTATGTTTAGTTGCAATTATTAACGATGAAATAATAGGATATATTTTATTATCAAGATTTTTAATTGGTGAAAATGAAGGTCTAGCCTAGGACCATCGGCAGTTCAACCTTTACATCAGTATAAAGGAGTTGGGAAAAAAACTTATAAATAATGGATTGAAAAAAAAGCTAGAGACAATAGTTTTAAATGGGTTGCCCTTACTGGGGGAGATTGTTATAGCCAATTTGGTTTTGAATCTGCATCAAAATATGGGATTATATTATCTGATAATCATCCCGAGAATCTCTACTTTAAAATTAAATTTTTAGATACAAATAGGGAAGTAACAGGTAAGATGAGATTTTGTGACTCGTTTTATAATGAAAATGGAGAGTTATTATAGATATATAATCATAGAGAACTCCTGAAAGGAAATTCTATTGTAGCTGTAAATCCACCACCTGATGTGGATTCTTTTAATACTGATTTTAGCCTAATTAAATGAAGTATCTACTTATATATTGACATGAAATTTAAATTTGCTGCAGTAATGTATTTGGTATTAAATAAGTTTTGATAGTCGCGTTTAGAAGAGGAATTATCTCATAATTATTATATTACTTATAGAAAATAAAAGAAGTATATGCTATAATCTAACTAACAATATGGAAGGGGTGTACACATGGATATATTTCTTGCTAAATAACGAATTAAATAAGCACAACTTTTTTTATTGCTTTAAGCAATAGCTTATTTTGTTGTGCACATTTTAGCGAGGAATCTCTTTCAATATATTTATTTAAAAGATATTTAGAATGTTATATTATTCTTAGTTGAGAGTTTTTGCTCTCAATTTTTTTATTTTAAAATAAGATTCTCGCTAAAATTCAAATTATGAAGGGAGAATTATATATGGCATTAATAGATATTCGCAATTTAACTTTTGAATACCCAGGAAGCCTAGAACCTATTTTCAACGATTTAGATTTACAATTAGATACAGATTGGAAATTAGGGTTCATAGGAAGAAATGGTTATGGTAAAACAACTTTTTTTAAAACTTCTAATGGGTAAATATTCTTATGAAGGGTCAATTACAAAACCAATTCCCATGGTTTATTTTCCTTTTTCTATTAAAAATTACCACACTAGAACTTTAGACTTATTAGAGAAATTACAACCTAATTTTGAATTATGGAAATTGAAAAGGGAAATGAATCTAATAGAAGTAGGGGAAGATACCTTATATCGTTCATTTTCTACTTTAAGTGGTGGGGGAACAAACTAAGATTCTATTGGCTTTATTATTTGCAGAAGAGGAAAGGTTTTTACTTATAGATGAACCTACTAATCATTTGGATACCCATGGTAGGAAAGTAGTTGCAAAATACTTAGAGAGTAAGAAGGGATTTATACTTGTATCTCATGATAGGGAATTTATAAATAATATAGTAGACCATATATTGACTGTAGAGAAAAACAAGATAGTTCTACAAAAGGGAACCTATGATACTTGGGAGCAAAATAAGAATTTAGAAGACCAATATGAATTAGAACAAAACCAAAAATTAAGAAAAGAAATTAGAAGGCTAAAACAATCTGCAAGGGAGAAGTGCATATGGTCTGATAAAGTAGAGGCAAGTAAAATTGGTTCTGGTCCTGTAGATAGAGGATATATAGGTCATATGGCTGCTAAGATGATGAAACGGTCTAAGACCATAGAAAAAAGATATGAAAAGACTATAGAGGAAAAGAAAAAAACTATTAAAAAAACATAGAACCTATAGACAAGTTACAGATGAGTGTATTAGAACATCATGTAAGACAATATATAAATGCAGAAGATTTTACAATTGCATATGAAAATAGTAATATTTTCAAGCCTATACAATTTACAGTTGAAAAGGGAGATTGTATAGTATTCAATGGGGGGGATAATGGAAGTGGTAAATCCAGTATTATACAGGCAATTTTAGGTAAAGAGACGCCTTGGCAAGGTAAACTTGAAATTGCAAAGGGTGTTACTATTTCCTATGTTCCGCAGAAATTTAATTTTGTTAATGGAAATATAAATGAGTTTGTCTACAAAGAAAAATTAGATAAGACAAGATTTTTGACTATTCTAAGGAAGTTAGGATTTTCCAGAAACCAATTTGAAATTCCCATTGAGAATTTTAGTATGGGACAAAAGAAAAAAAGTGTTTTTAGCTAAATCCATATGTGAAAAAGCACATTTATTTATTTGGGATGAGCCTCTTAATTATATTGATGTAATTTCAAGAATTCAAATTGAAAATATGATCTTGGAATATTCACCAACTATGATTTTAGTAGAGCATGATAGGAGATTTATAGATAGGGTTGCTACTGATATTATAGAATTATCGAAGTAAGGTAATGTCCTTATTTATGATATATTACGTCATAAGTTTTATTGTAATATACAGCCATATTATAAAGAACGCTACTTCCCATTCAAGATTCTTAAGTCAGTGTTTATCTTTATAAATATGGCTTCTCTAAAAATAACTATAATCAATTAAAATATAAATCATAGCTATTTACAATAAAAGAATAAATTTTTTTTAAACAAGACTGGACTTTGGAATTAGAGAGCATGAAATATAGACAAACTAGAGGGGGGGTTAAAAGCTATACTATAATTGTTAGTTAATATTCTTAAATCAATATAAACTGTTGGAAATCAGATTAAAAATTAATACCAGGCCAATTAATTAAAAACTCCTTGAAAACTTCTGCTATAGGAGATAAGGTTCTATTTTTACAATATACAAAATAAAAATTACGTTTTAAACTTAAGCCTTTTACTCTAAAGGGTTTAATTAATTCTAAATCAATTTCATTTTTTTATAGATAATTTTGAAATGAAACTAACACCTAATTCTAATTCAATCATTTTCTTAATCATTTCATTACTATCTATTAAAGATACTATATTTAAATCATCTAAACTTATGCCTTTATCTAAAAGACGCTGCTCCACTAATAATCTTGTTCCTGAACCTTTTTTTCCTAAAAATAAACTTTTCTGAAAATAAAATATTCATATCTAAGGGTTTATCGATAGACATTGGGTAGCTATCATTGTTAGGTACAGCTAAAACAAGTTCGTCTTCATAAAAATCTATATATTACAACATTCTAGAACAATATTTTGCACCTACTATTCCAAAATTCTGTTTGCCTTTGAAGATATCATCAACTATATCTTTTGAATTTTTATGAGTTACAGAAAAAGAAACCTGTGGATATTTTTTTTGTAAAATCTTTAATTATGTAAGGTAAAATATATTGCTCAGGAATAGAGCTGGCATTTATTTCAATTTTACCTTCGATTTTATCGGACTGCCTCATAATATCAAATTTAGCTTGGTCCCTAATATTAATTAGCTCTGCAGCATATTTATAAAAAGCTTTGCCAGAATCTGTCAAAGTTATAGTTTTGCTTTTTCTATCTAAAAGAGTAGTTTTTAGCTCCTTTTCTAAATTTTGAATATTATTACTGATAGTTGGTTGAGTTAAATATAGTTCTTTAGCAGCTTTTGAAAAACTTTTATATTTTACAACATTTAAAAAAAACTTTCTAATTGATTAAATTCCAAAATACTACCTTCCTTTGCTCAATATATTATTTATTAACTATATTATTTATACAATCTATTGAATATTCTATTTCTTTTAAAGTGGTAAAATGGCTTAAAGAAAACCTTACTGTGCCCCCCCTTGGGAAAGTGCCTAAAGTTTTATGGGCAGATGGTGCACAATGTAAACCACTTCTAGTCATAATGCCGTATATCTTACTTAGTTCGTGGGCAACAAGACCATTGTCATTATCAGTAAAGTCAATTGATAATATTCCAGTTCTTCCATGAGATGTTTTCTTACCAATAAGTTTGCAATCATCCATATTAAGTAAATCTTCTAGAAATTTATCAAGAAGATAAATCTCTTTTTCCCTAATACTTTTCACACCATGATTTAATAAATACTTTAGTGCTGCATTTAATCCATAAATACCTGGAATATTTAAAGTTCCGGCTTCAAATTTATCAGGCATATAGCTTGGTTGCCTTTCAGTATCAGATAAACTTCCAGTACCGCCTTCAATAAGAGTGTTTATTTCATTAGCAATTTTGTCATTAACTATAAATCCTCCTATTCCTTGAGGCCCTAATAAACTCTTATGACCAGTAAAACCTATAGCATCTGCATTTAATTTTTGAAAATCAATATCTAAAAATCCTGCTGTTTGAGCACTATCTATTATAAAGAATATATCATTTTTTTTACATATTTGTCCTACTTTTTCTAAATCTAAAATAGTACCACATACATTTGAAGCATGAGACATTATTATAGCTTTGGTATTTGGTTTAATCGAACTTACCACATCTTGAATTTCTAATTCTCCTAATTGATTACATTGAACTCTAGTATATTCAACTTTGTCTTCAAGAGAATTTAAAGGTCTCATAACTGCATTGTGTTCCATTGATGATACTATAGCATGATCCCCCCCTTTTTTTTAATAAGCCTTTTATCAATATATTCATACTTTCTGTTATATTTTTTTTGTAAATATAACGTTTTCAGGTTTATTAAAGTTAAACAGTTCACATATAAATTCTCGAGTTTCATATACTGTATTTTCAGCTTTATAGGATAAATTATAGGCTCCACGATTTACATTAGTTCCTATATTTAGAATATAATCTGACATGCTTTCTGCTACACCAGGTGCCTTAGGATAAGAAGTAGCTCCATTGTCCAAATAAACATATTTCATGACATTGCTCCTTTAAAATTATTAAACAAAAGATTATTAGTTATAAAATCATTATATCCTTTAAAAAGGCTTTATACAATAATTATTAACTTTTCCTATTTATGTATTGGAAACTATTAGTATAATCTATTTTACTTTAAAAATTGGTATTGTTAAACTATTGATAAACACAAATTATAGGAGGTAACATATATGAAAGGAAAAAAAGGGAATTATTTTCGCAGGAGGTCTAATAGGAATAATATCTGTATTACTTGTATATTTTGGTAATCCTGCAAACATGGGTTTTTGTATAGCTTGCTTTTTAAGAGATATAGCTGGAGGTATAGGATTACATAGGGCAGCAGTTGTCCAGTATATAAGGCCTGAGGTCATAGGTCTTGTATTGGGAGCTTTTTTTAATATCTTTTAAAAATAAAGAATTTGAATCAAGAGGTGGTTCTTCACCTTTTACTAGATTTATGCTTGGGATAGTTGTAATGATAGGAGCATTAATATTTCTTGGGTGTCCTTTAAGAATGGTATTAAGACTTGGAGGAGGAGATTTAAATGCTATATTAGGAATAATTGGGTTTATCTTTGGAATATTTATCGGTGTTCAATTCTTAAATAAAGGGTTTAATTTAAAGAGAAATTATAAAATGCCTAAAATTGAAGGATATATTTTTCCAGCTGTAAATGTAGGACTTCTAGTACTACTTTTAGCCGCTCCAGCTTTTATATTTTTTTTAGTGAGGAAGGTCCAGGATCCTTTACTGCACCTATAATTATATCACTTATAGCAGGTCTAATAGTGGGGGGTATTATCTCAAAAACTAGATTATGTATGGTTGGAGGTACTAGGGATATGATTCTCTTTAGAGATAATTATCTTTTGCTTGGATTTATTTCAATAATAGTAACTAGTTTTATTGCAAATTTAATCTTTGGATTTTTCAATTTAGGATTTGAAGGTCAGCCTGTAGCACATACAGATGGATTATGGAACTTCCTTGGTATGGCAATAGTAGGATGGGGCTCAGTTTTATTAGGTGGATGTCCCCCCCTTAGACAACTTATCTTATCAGGGGAAGGTAATGTAGACTCTGTTGTTTCTGTAATGGGAATGCTAGTTGGAGCTGCTATATGCCATAATTTTGGTTTAGCATCAAGTCCAGCAGGTACAACTTTAAACGGAAAGATAGCTGCAATTATATGCTTTGCATTTTTAGGAATTATTTCCTATTTTAATACAGATGGTTTCATGAAAAAAACAATCATAAATAGAGGGAGATGGTATTATGAATAAAATAGATACATGTGGTATGAGCTGTCCTCAGCCAGTATTGATGACTAAAAAAAGCATTAGAACAAAACACCAATGGAGCAGATATAATAGTAGATAATAATACAGCAAAAGAAAATGTAAAAAGATTTTTAAAACATTCAGGATATTCTATATCAGTTAAAGAAGAGGGAGATACATTTGTAATAGAGGCTAGGAAATAAATATGGAATATATAGTTCTATTTTTTTACACACTCAGGTGCTATCAAATTTCAGCGAAAATGTAAAAAAAATAATATCCAATGTGAACTTATGCCTGTACCTAGGATATTAAGTTCTAATTGTAGTATTAGTGCTAAAATTAAAGTAGAAGATGGTATAGAAGACTTGATTGATGACGAAGTAGAGAAGGTATTTTTAACTGGAGATAATGATAATAAGCTTATCTATGAAGCTGAATAAGTAGAGCTTAGGTACCTTTTAGGAATTTTATAAAATTTTAAATAAAAAAAAGAAAATACATTAAACAAGGATTTATAAGCTTCCTCAGATTAAATTTGAGGGAGTTTTTATTATATAATTAAATTTATAACTAATCCGTGAAGGAATCAAATGAAAGGAGTTCTCCCTTTATCAATATTCTCTAGTAACTTTATGCAAATAAACTTGCGTAGATAGTATAAAAGAAAAATCTAAACTATGCTATAATATGAATATAATATATGCTTGAAAGTTTTATTTCAATAGCTGTAGATTAATGACAAGAGATAAAATGACGAAGATTTGAAAAGGTAAGAGGTGGCTAAGTTTGGTTTTGATATATATTTGTACTTTAAATGAAATTTTGGAGAAAGAAGTATTAAAATCAGGAATAGAATTTAATGAAGGAAGTTTTAAAATTTTAGATAGTCATGATATGCATTAATATAAATCATATTAGTATATAAATGTGAAGCAAGGGAGGTTCTTTTAGGAGTAAAATGATTAAGGGGTTGATTAAATGGAAGTATTTAAAAAGTCTAATGATACAGATTCCAATGTCCAAACTGTAATTATTCCTTTTGAATTAGGATATAATCCAATGAAAAAGCTAGCACTTATTAATTTTGAGAAATATCCAGATGATGTGTATAAAGCACTAGAACCTCAATATTTCAATGATGATACTTATGGTAATGGTTATAGGATTATTGCATATCGTTGTGACGGATATGTGGACGTTTATGATGATATTAACCTAAGCTATATTGAGGATGAAAATTTTAGTGTAGTAGGGAAAGGTCTATATGAACGAAAAGAGTTGCTTTTGAAAACCCTACATTTCAGATAAGGGATGGTTGCTTACATATTTCTTTCAAATTCATTGATAAAAAAAGG
>JMBV01000027.1_pt1 | contig 53915 bp, 78 predicted proteins | sample 616531 | NCBI WGS metagenome assembly JMBV01 (sample SAMN02727904, study PRJNA239997) | anaerobic digester metagenome | biome: anaerobic digester; isolation source: mesophilic anaerobic digester inoculated with municipal waste water sludge... | place: Germany: Bielefeld University, CeBiTec ...
ATGGACCGGGTGGAATATCAAGTCGTTCAGCGGCATCTGTCAGGAATGGGCGGTGCGGAAATTCTTCAAACACATAGCCCAGCGAAGAAGAACCCCCGATGATCCACCGGAAAAGCTCTGATTTCAAATTTGTTTGTTCTAAAAATCGGACCGGGTCTGACTTCAATCAGATTGAGTGGCATTCCGGGCTCCTGCCCGCGCAAAACAACGCCATAAAGCAGGTCATGCACGCGGTCCAGGGTATGCTGTGTGCCATAAATATTGACTTCTTCAATCGCTTCCCAGCGCATAAATGTGGAAAGCAAACCTGCCAAACCCAGGATATGATCCAAATGCCCATGCGTGAGCAGAATATGATTAAGACGCTTAAAACCGACACCGGAGCGCAGGATCTGGCGCTGGGTGCCTTCACCACAATCGACCATGAAGCGATACTCGTCGTGCATCACCACCAGCGACGACAAACCACGGCGAATTGAAGGCGCCGATGCAGAAGTGCCTAAAAATACAAGCTCAAACAAAGCTTAAGTCCTGTGATTATCCCTTTTACCGGTCAGCTGTTGCATCACATTAAAAGCATTCAGGCCGGCTTTAAGACTGGCAGAGCCGGATAGTGGAAAACGCCCTTCGTTTTCTTCCATTTCTTTAACGAGATTTAATGCCACTTTAACGCCGACAAGCGCTCCAATCAACGTTCCCGCGATGATGATTAAGGTTTTTCCGGTTTTGTTCATTTCTGCTTCCCTTCAGGTGAGATGTGAGATTTCATGCTTTCGCCAACTTGTTTTACTTTTGAGCCAAGTTCCTGGACAGTCATTACGGGTTCTACCGAAGCATCCGCCACCGTGCGAACGCCTTCTTCGGCTTGTATAACACCACCCAAAGCGATTTTGCCATAATTTGGGAGTGTTTGGTTCAGCTTATACAAGCCATCTATTGTTTTAAACAAAATGTAGATGAGTAAAAACCCAACCAACAGTGCCAGAAACAAGACAATAATCAAGGTAATTTGCCCGGCTTTATAGCCAACGATTCCACTTGAGTCACTAAGCGCGGAAACGATGGCAAAAGCCAAGACAATCACGAGTAAAACACCAACAACGATAATCGGCAAAATAATCTGCTTAAAGCGTTGTTTCTTTTGGCGTTCTTGCGCTTCTGTATGTAAGCGTTCAACTTTTAATTTTATTTCATCGTCCATGCCATAATTCTAGCATGATATGCCTATGATTTCACGGTTTTCTTCCTTTAAAAAAAATTGTCTTTTTGAATTTCACAAATTCTGGCACATTTCATGTATAATGTTATTAATAAAAATACACGAATGGGTTCTGTATCATAGCAGATGCCCATGGCGACGAAATCGTATAACGATTTATTTGGCAGTTCAGACTGAGACAACGCTCAGTTAATGTTTTGGAAAAGAAATAAGCAAATGCTTGCGAAACCACGATTGAGAATAAGATACCATTTAAAAGAAGGACATCTGGCATCTTCTTGATTCTTGGCTTGTGCTTTTACTTTATTGCTCCTTAAGGGCTTTTCGGTTCTAATAAGCCCAAACTGCCAGTAAAACCGCAGTTATTATTGATATTTCATTTTCGTTGCCATGGGCGGAGACCCATGGCTGTTTGATTAATATGACGAAAGTGATTACTGCGATTACCGCGCAAAAACGAAATACGCAACGGCTAAACATCAGTCTGGATGGCGAATATGCTTTTAGCCTCGACCGCCTGACTGCCGCATGGCTTAAAGTCGGTCGAAAACTCAGCCCCGAAGAAATTGCTTCCTTGCAGGAAAAAGACGAGCAAGAAGTCGCTTTCAATCGCGCTTTGCGTTATCTCAGTTATCGCGCCAGGTCTGAAGCTGAAATGCGCAAGTACCTTTCAGACAAAGGCTTTAGCGAAAATGTTTCTCAAACAGTCATAGACCGTCTCAAAGATGAACGTCTTATCAACGACCCGCGTTTTGCCCAGGACTGGATTGACAACCGCGTGAGTTTTCGTCCGCGCAGTCAAACCCAGTTACGTTTTGAACTGCGCAACAAAGGCTTGTCCGAAGATCTCATTGAAGATGCCCTGCAAGAAGCTGATTTAGACGACATCGAACTTGCCTGTGCTGCGGGCAAAAAGCTGGTCGGCAGATATGCCAGACTTGACTGGCCTGATTTTCGCCAAAAGCTAGGCGCGGCACTGGCACGACGTGGTTTCAGTTACGAAACCGTCCGCAGCGTAACCCGACAACTTTGGGACGAATGCCAAACACAGACCCCAGCTCGTGAGCAATAATGGAGCACAGATAATAATGTTTGACCTTTTTAACGACCCACTAAATTTAATATGGATTGCCCTGGCCCTGCTGATTGGCGTCCTGCTAGGTGGTTTCATCGTTGCAAGTGTGCGCAAAAACCGCGACATTCAGCTAAAGCGAACGGCTGAAGATATCATCGCGGCAGCCAACGAAGAAGCCCGCCAGGTTCAGCTCGAAGCCAAAGATGACGCCCTAAAAATCACCCGCCAGGCTGAAAACGAACTGCAACAACGACGCAGCGAACTCAACAAGGAAGATGACCGCCTTGTAAAACGACGCGAAGAACTCGACCGCCGCTTTGACCAGATGCAACAGCGCGAAAGTTCGCTCAACAAACGCCAAAGCAGCATCGATAAACGCGCCAACGAAATTGACAATTTGTACAATGAACGTCTAAACGAATTACAGCGCGTCGCTGAACTGACGACTGACGAAGCCCGCGACATCCTGCTTGAAGAAGTTGAACGCACTGCCCGCAACGATATGGCACGCATCATTCGCCAAATCGAAAACGAAGCCCGCGAAACGGGCGAAGAAAAAGCGCGCGAACTCATCGCCGACGCAATCCAACGCGTTGCATCAGACAAAGTTGCTGAAGTGACCACATCAATCGTCAACCTGCCCAACGAAGAGATGAAAGGGCGCATTGTTGGTCGCAACGGGCGCAACATCCGCTCGTTTGAACAAGCCACGGGTGTGGACGTCATTGTTGATGACACCCCCGAGGCGGTAACCATCTCCTGTTTTGACTCGGTCCGCCGCGAGATCGCGCGACGTACACTCGACCGCCTGGTGCAAGATGGCAGAATCCACCCCCCCGCCTACATTGAGAAAATCCTGTCAGAAGAACGCGCCGAAATGGACAAAGACATCGTCAAAGCGGGTAACGAAGCGGCTTATGACGCTTCTGTTCATGGCCTGCACCCGGAGATCATCAAAAAGCTTGGTCGTCTTAAATTCCGCACGTCCTATGGACAAAACCAACTGGCACATGCTGTTGAAACCAGCAAAATCGCCAGCGTGCTGGCCGCTGAACTCGGTGCCAACGTTGAAATTGCCAAAATGGGCGCGCTTCTGCACGACCTGGGCAAAGCCATGGACCACAACACCGATGGCACCCACGCCCAAATCGGCGCGGAGTTTGCCAAACGCCATGGCGTAAGCCCAGCGGTTGTCAACATCATTGCCTCGCATCACCATGAGGTAGACCAAACATCCATTGAAGCTGTCATCGTAGAAGCTGCTGATGCTATCTCAGGCGCCCGCCCCCCCGGTGCCCGACGTGAAGACCTTGAACAATACATCAAGCGTCTTAAAGCACTCGAAAACATTGCTATTCAGCACAAAGGCGTTGAATCCAGTTTCGCCATTCAAGCCGGTCGCGAAGTGCGCATCATCGTCAAGCCCGAAGAGGTTGATGACTATCAAGCCCATCAACTGGCAAAGAATATTGCCGAGGAAATTGAAGAAACCTTACAATATCCTGGTCAAATCCGCGTAACCGTCATCCGCGAAACACGCTCGGTCAGTTACGCCAAATAGAACAATTCAAAAGCCCCCCCTTGTGGGGCTTTTTATTATCATCAAACGGAGGTTACATGAAAACGACATTTACCTGGTACGGACACGCCACACTTGGCTTGACAGTTGGCGAACACAAACTTTTGGTTGACCCCCCCTTCTTCACTGGCAACCCGGTCGCCCCGATAACTGCTGATGAAGCCCTTGCGGACTTCATTCTCGTCACGCACGGACATGGCGACCACGTTGGCGACGCACAAGCCATTGCCAAACGCAACAATGCGCTGATTATCAGCAACTTTGAAATTGCCGGATGGTTTGCCGAACAAGGGTTGGATTCCCACGCTCAACACCTGGGCGGTGGTTTTCATCACCCCCCCTTTGGCTATCTCAAGCTCACTTTGGCACTGCATGGCTCTGCTTTGCCTGATGGCGGCTACGGTGGCAACCCGGCTGGCTTCCTTTTAACCACACCGGATGGCAAGAAGATTTACATGGCGGGTGATACCGGTCTGTTTGGCGATATGCAACTCATCGGTGATGAAGGAATCGACCTGGCAGTCATCCCCCCCATCGGCGATAACTACACCATGGGTCCCGATGACGCCCTTCGCGCCGTCAAACTTTTGCGGCCCAAACAAGTTGTGCCCATCCACTACAACACCTGGCCACTCATCGAACAAGACCCTCACGCCTGGAAAACCCGTGTGGAAGCTGAAACAAGCAGCAAGGTCGTGGTACTCAAGCCTGGCGAGAGTCTTGACTTAGACAGTTAAGCTTCTTTAGAAAGGCTAAACCTTTAAAACGAAAAGGAGACGCAATATGTACGTCTCCTTTTTTTTGTTTCCTGATATTCAGGGATTTATCTTTTCCTTGCCCGAATCATATAGAACAACAGGCCCAAACCCGAAAGCAAGATGACACCGCCCAGTATGAACAGCAATGGAGACAGAGCGCGCGCTTCGCCTTGCATGTTCATGTCCTCTGGCGTAGCTTCCTGCGCGCCAAAATCAATGGTTATGGTTTCTCCGGAAACAACTGTAATAGCGTGATTCGTGGCTGTCGTATTGTTGAACCCATCCGGCACCGCAATTGAGATATTGTACTCACCTGGCGGGAGTTGCTCGAAGCACATCGGCTTTGTGGTGTCAGGGTCACCTGCCACCGTCGTGCTCACACGCGAGACCGTGCCGGTGCGGTCATTAATGCTCACTTCACCACCATATAAGAAGTTTTCGCCATCGGTCCGCATGCCATTGCCGTCCACATCATGGAAAAGAATAATGCATACCTTGCCGGTATCCAACATCGCGGTTGCTCCGGAACAAAATCCGCCGGTGGCTGGGTAGGTTGCGCTTCTTGCGGGGGAACAGTTGGCTGGGCGGGCACAGGTTCTGCGGTCGGGGGAACCGCAGTTGCTGTAACTATTGCTACCAGAAGCGTTCGTCCAACAAAAATCGTGCAATTTAAATCTAAATTATTCAAACTGATGATTCGCTCAACAGAAGTATTGTAAAGTTCAGCGATGGTATAGCAAAACTCATTTTCCCTGACTGTGTGGTAGATGTAACCATTTGCGTCCGGTGTCGCTGTATTAAAAGGTGCGTCCTGCGCGCTGGCAAAGCGACTCGGCGCAGCAAACTGTCCTAAAAGGGTAAAGGACAAAAAGAATACAATGATCAATGCCAAAGGCCCAAGTTTGTTTATCTTTTTCATAGCAAACTCCTTTGCTTAGATTATATCATTGACTGAAAAGTCCATAATAAAGCTAAAACAATAATGGCATAGCGAAGCTCTGACATTTTCCAGCAAAATGTCTGGATTTGTTATCGGATTTCTTAACGCAAACTTAACAGCACATCGGTTACGATTGAATTAATTTTAATGAATTTAGGTTTGAGTTTTAAAAAGTTGCTGACGCTTCGACTTAAAGATTTACTATAAGTAACTAAGTGTTGGTAACATGAAGGTGACTGTGGAGAAATTTTATGACAATAAAAAAAATATCTTTTTGGACTTTTGTCTGTGATGCTAGTCCTGCACTTATTTAGTGCTTGCGACATTTCCAACCAAAGCCTACAAGCAAACCATCCAAAGCCAGGATTGCCACTCAACTTACAGTTAGACCAGGCTGAAGCCTATGTTGCGATAAGCAAGAATGATGACACAGGATATAACCGTGCCTTTCCTTTTTATTTCTATCTTGAAACCCAGAAAGATTATACGGAAGAACTCGAATTAAGGTCTATTCTAAATTTTTCGTTCGATGAGGCACAACTAATTTCAAGCGATGATGAGATGTTTTTTTTCGTCTGACACTATGGCCTGGGCATCTATAAAAATAGCTCCACATAAATTTAACGTCACGCTAATGGTTTTTTTTGAAAGACGAAAACTTATTTTGGGATGGCGTAAAAGAATTAAAAAGCCTTGTATTAGTGAATAAATACGAGAAAAAGGAATTTATCTTGCCTCCGTACTATGTGGAAGCAAGGCAAACAATTCCAGACGATATTCTTTATGTTAGTGGATCACCGATGGAAGCCTGGTTTAATGATGATTTAACAGTGCCAGTAAACTGGGACATTTCTGCTAAAGACATTAGCGATTTTGAAATAGAATGGTTAGATGGTTTTTCAGCGTTAGAGTCTTACGAGTTAATAGAATTCAGGTTTATAGACGAAGAGTATGAAACCTTTGGTTACTTATATTTCCAAGAAACAAGAGACAAGGTTGTCTTTCGGCCATTTATTAAGGTAACGTATAATGATGAACAGGTATATTTAGTGCCAACAGTACCAGTCTTTATAAACGGAAAGTAACAATCCAACATGAACTGGAGCGGGAAATAAAAATGCGCATATTGTTGATTGAAGATGAAATACTTTTTGCTGAACTCATTAAAGAAGCATTAAATGAGGAAGGCTACATTGTAGATATCGCCAATGACGGGGAAATGGCCTTTGGCATGCATTAAACAATGACTATAACTTGATTTTGCTGGATTTGGGGCTGCCAGATATTGATGGCATGGAACTCTGCTCAAAAATACGAAAGGCTTGTCCTGATGTGGTCATTTTTATTCTTTCTGCCAGAGGAAAGCTATTTGACAGAGTAAAGGCCTTAGATATAGGAGCAGATGACTATTTAACAAAACCGTTTCAATTAGAAGAACTTTTTGCCAGAATCCGAGCATTGCTCAGACGACATGGAACGACTCGACTGCCGATACTAGAATTAGGTAGCCTTTCGGTTGACCCAGCCAGCAAGACCGTCAGCGTGAACCAAGAAGAAATAAAACTTACACCAACAGAATACTCTTTACTATCTTATTTGCTAAGACATTCTGGTTCTTGTGTCTCTCAAGAAGAACTCATCCGAAATAGTTGGGACGATTTCGGAAGTTCGTTATATTCAACAACAATTCGAACTCATATCTCTAATCTCAGAAGAAAATTATTGCGAGCAGGATTAATTGACATTGAGATTTGCAATATTTTAAATCAAGGCTATGTTCTTCGGCGCAAAAAGAATATTAGCTAATGTATTCACTAAAAAAATACCCATATGACAAACAGCTGATAATGTAACAAGGAAAATATGAAACTCTCATTTAGAAGCCAAATGGTAATATTTACTACTCTCATTTTTGTTGTTTTAGGGCTTACTCTTATAATGCTTTTAACCTTCGCGACAAATAAATTAACTTCCCAACAAGCTGGGCTCTTTTTAATTACATATACCAAGGATATTTGCCCGTCAAATTGCGATTTAGAAAATATCGAAAGTAATAAAAACACAAACGATGTAGTAGAAATCAGCATGGAAACCATCTACAACAATGCTTTAGCTAACCTGAACGAGAAACTGAAAAAAAAGTCATTGTTTGGGGGGGAGTTCTTGGCTTTACTGTATTATCCATATTTGTATCGCTTTGGTTCGGAAATAAAATTAGTCAACCAATAAACAAAATGATCCAGTCGCTTTCGCGCGATGACCATGGTCATTTTGAAAAGCTAAATTTTCAAAGTGCATCCACAAAAGAAATTGCAGAATTACAAACTGCAATTGACAAAAGCTTAAAAAAAGTTTGACGAAGAACTAGAAGCCCAAAAGCGCTTAGCGCTTAATACTATCCACGAACTAAATACTCCGGTTGCATTGATCACAATTGCTATTGAGCGATTAAGAAAAAAAGCGTGGTGGGGGGGTTGTTGATAATCTAAACAAAGAGATATCCGCCCTGGAACAAGCCACAAACCGATTAAATAAGATACTAAAACAAGTTGAAGATTTAGACATTGCTAAACATGATCTTGAAAAACAGCCCATTAATTTACCTTCCTTCGTCAGCAAAACAATTGACCTTTTGACCAATATCGCTTTAAGAAGAAACATTAAGATAAAGCTAGAGTTTAGCGGAGTTGAGACGCTTTATTCTATTGAAGAATGGCTCCAAAGTGTGCTGATCAACCTGCTTGATAATGCAATCAAATACAGTCACGACAACAGCACTGTCAATGTTAGTGTCCAGAATAACGATACGTTTTGTAAATTTGAAATCCAGGACACTGGCATAGGTATCTCGGAAGAAAATCTGTCTCATATTACCGAGCGTTTCTTCAGAGTAGACAAGTCACGCAGTTTGACATCTGAAGGAGCTGGGCTCGGTTTATCAATAACAGCAGATTTGGTTGAGAAAATGAATGGCAATCTTTCATTTCGCAGTGAGTTAGGTAAAGGTACAACCGCAACTGTTTATATTCCGAATGCCAGTCTGGTTTCATCATTTAAAGTACTTGAATCAGACAAACTCGACTAAACCACCAGATATTTTAACAATAAAGCATTTTGTTGAAATTTTCTGCAGATTCGCAGGCTTTATATTGTGCTTCATTCTTGCCATCGACAGAATGATTGCCTTCAGTTAATACGCGGACAAGACACCATAAGCGATACTGTGTGTCATTATTAGAAATACTACCATCGCGCGCGCAGAGTTGACCCCGCAGCAAATGGGTTTTATAATTCAGTCATTGAATTATATGGAACAAGACAATATTCAAAACGAACCCAGCCACACGCTGGAGATGCTCACGCACATTGAAGCCAATCCGGATATCTCGCAAGTCGGTTTAGCGACCGAACTTGGCGTGGCGGTGGGCACTATCAACTGGCATCTTAAGCGCATGATTAACAAGGGCTACGTGAAAGTCAAGCGCGCCCAAAGTAAAAAGCTGCGCTATATCATCACGCCCGAAGGCATCGCTCTGCGCGCTGCCTTAACCGTGGACTATATCAAAAACTCCTTTAACCTTTACCGCCTGGTGCGCGAACGCACGCTCAATACATTAAAGGAATTGCGCTATCAGGGCTATGAGCAGATTCGCATTGAAGGTGGCGAAGATGAAGTGGCAGAAGTGGCGCGTTTGACTTGTATTGAACAAGGTGTAAGCATTTGCGACAAATCAGACAGCAAAACGCCCACTATCTATATTCAAGGCATCAAACTTGCATTAAAATTACCTGGCGAAACATCATCTGATGTCGCGCCTGAAACAGAAAACAGAGGTGCTCATGTGGAATAATTTGAATCTCAGTCAAAAACGCCTTTGCGTCACAGGTGGCGCGGGCTTTTTGGGAAAACATTTAATCGCGCGTCTTGAACATTACGGCGCGAAAGATATCTTTGTGCCCCGTTCGGCAGAGTATGACCTGGTAAAGGGATGATATCGCCCGCATGATTGACGACGCCCAGCCCGACATTATCATTCACCTGGCCGCCAAGGTCGGGGGCATCGGTGCCAACATGGAAAAGCCCGGCGAGTTCTTTTATGACAACCTGATGATGGGCATTCAGCTCATTCACCAGGCTTGGCAGCGTGGTGTGGAAAAGTTCGTGGCAATCGGCACAATTTGCGCCTACCCCAAATACACACCCATTCCTTTTAAAGAAGAAGATATCTGGGATGGCTATCCCGAAGAAACCAACGCGCCCTATGGACTGGCAAAGAAAATGCTTTTGGTACAGTCGCAAAGTTATCGCGAGCAATATGGCTACAACTCCGTATTCCTGTTACCCGTCAACCTTTACGGACCTGGCGATAATTTTGACCCCGCCAGTTCGCACGTTATTCCCGCGCTGATTCGCAAATGCCTGGAAGCCAAAGAACGTGGCGACAAGCAAATTGTAGCCTGGGGCGATGGCTCGCCAACGCGTGAGTTCATCTATGCCGAAGACGCCGCCGAAGGTATCGCGCTGGCAACCATGCGCTATAACAGCTCTGACCCAGTCAATATCGGCTCGAGTTTTGAAATCAGCATCAAAGATTTGACTGAAACCATCGCCCGATTGTGCGATTTTGAAGGCGATGTGGTTTGGGACACCAGTAAGCCCAACGGTCAGCCCCGTCGCAAACTGGACACTACCCGTGCCAAAGAACGCTTTGGATTTGAAGCCAAAACCGATTTTGAAGAAGGCTTAATGAAAACAATCGCCTGGTATAAAGAGGAGCGTGCCTGTGGCCGTGGCTGAGAACAGCAAAACTGCAAAAAGCGCACCAAATACAGTCGTCATCAAAGCCCGCAAAGGTTTTTTTTGGTATTGACCTTAAAGAACTTTGGCAGTACCGCGAACTGATTTACTTTTTAACCTGGCGCGATATCAAAGTGCGTTATAAACAAGCGGTTTTGGGCATCGCCTGGGCGATTTTGCAACCGGTCATGACCACAGCGATTACCTCGCTGGTGTTTGGCTTGTTGCTCAAGGTGAAATCGGATGGGTTGCCATATCCCGTGTTTGTGCTCTCGGCACTTTTGCCCTGGCATCTTTTCCAGCAAAGTCTGCAAAAAGCAGCGTGAGCCTGGTAGGAAACGCCAACTTAATCACCAAAATCTACTTCCCGCGCATCATCATTCCCATCAGTTCGGTCTTGGCGGTGATGGTGGACTTTTTCATCTCGCTTATCTTGCTTTTTATCGCCATGGCGATTTATGGCATCACCCTGACTTGGACCGCCCTGTGGGTTATTCCACTCACACTTTTGGCTGTTTTGGCTGCTCTGGCGGTGGGGCTTTGGCTCTCGGCGCTGAACGTGCAGTACCGGGATGTGCAACAAATGGTGCCTTTCCTTATTCAAATATGGATGTATGCTACCCCCCCATCGTTTACCCCATCAACACCATTCCAGAAGGCTAATTCGTTATATCTACAGTCTTAACCCGATGGTCGGTGTCGTGCAGGGTTTTAGATGGGCGCTTTTTGGTGGTTCACCCCCCCCTGATATGACCCTTTTGGTCTCCACCGCAGCCGTTTTGATTTTGCTGGTAGGCGGCCTGTTTTACTTTAAACGCATGGAAAGAACTTTCGCGGATGTGGTGTGATGACGAACGATAATTACGCAGTAATGGTCAAAGGTATTGGCAAACGCTATAAAATCGGCGTTGCCCAGCAACGTCAGGACACCTTGCGCGACGTGCTGGTCGCAGGCGCGCGAAAAATCGGCAATGCTTTCCGGCGCGACAAATCGCCAAGGCGACTGTTGACCACATTTGGGCTTTGCGCGACGTTAGTTTTGAAGTCAAACAAGGTTCAGCGATTGGTATCATCGGCCGCAATGGTGCCGGCAAAAGCACTTTGCTGAAGATTCTCTCGCGCGTTACCGAGCCCACCGAAGGCTATGGCGAATTGCGCGGTCGGGTAGGGTCTCTTTTGGAAGTTGGCACGGGTTTTCATCCGGAATTGACCGGACGGGAGAATATTTTTCTGAACGGCGCCATTTTAGGCATGACCCGTAAAGAAATCAGCGCCCGTTTTGATGAAATCGTTGATTTTTCTGAAGTGGAAAAGTTTATTGACACACCCGTGAAACGCTATTCTTCGGGTATGTACTTACGCCTGGCGTTCGCTGTCGCCGCGCATCTGGAACCGGAAATTTTGGTTGTGGACGAAGTTTTGGCGGTCGGCGATGCCGATTTTCAGCGCAAATGCCTGGGAAAATGGGTGACGTAGCCGAAAGTGGCCGAACCGTGCTTTTTGTCAGCCATAATATGTCCGCCATTTTGCGCCTGACCGAAGAAACCATCGTTTTGGACAAAGGGCGGGTTATCAAACGCGCGCCAAGTGCCGAAGCGGTTGATTTTTATCTCAACCGGGGTATGTCCAAACTGGGTGAACGCTACTGGGAAGCCGATGAAGTCCCCCCCGCCAACGCCGCGCCCTTCAGACCGCTTGCCATCCGCGTTGTGGATAAAGACGGCGTGACTTCGGACAGCCTGCGCAGTGTTGACCCAATAACAATTGAAATTGACTATGAACTTGAACAGGATATCACCGGTCTGCGGGTGGGTTTTTATCTCAACAGTACCCGTGGCGAGGCGATATTTACCAGTTTTGATACGGATTCAGAGGATTTATTCAAGGAATTTACCATGCGTCCTAAAGGTGTTTACACCAGTCGCTGCCTTATCCCAGCCGACACGCTCAACGAAGGGCGTTTTGTCCTGGGTGTGAACGCCAGTTCTTATATGGTACGACGATACTTCCAGGACGACCAGGCATTGAGTTTTTCAGTCGATGCCAGTGGCGCGCCGGGCACCCATTGGCCCGAACCCCCCCGCCCAGGTGGTGTGCGCCTGCCCCCCCTTGAATGGAAAATCCAGGAGAAAGGATAATTGATGAAAAATCATATAAAAGACCTTATTGGGATGATACCCTATAGCGCGGAACTCTTTTGGGCGGTGCGTGGATCGCGTCGTCCCTGGTCAGCACACTATCGATTGGGTGGCATCAAAGATGTACTCACGCAATCTGTGCACGACGTTCAACGCTACGCCAAACAAAATGCCCATCCTAAAAAAAGTCTTTATTTTTGCGTCTTTGCATTATTGGATTGAACAAGCCGGACTTATCGCGCTTGCCCTGGCAGGTCAGGGGGGGCACAAGGTGCAGTTGTCCTATTTGCCCTTCGCCGAATGGGACAAGGACATCAACCGCTTTGACGTGCGCCGGCAAGACCTTTACACACAGGATTTATTCAAACCTTTACGCAACGTCATCGGCGTGATTCCGCTTTTGCCTGACCTTTTGCGCTACTATCGCTGGGATGAAAGCGAATATCCTGCAGAGCTGGTGAAAATCGCTAAAAAAAGTCTCCCGCTACGATGCCATGTACACCAAACAGATTGAAGAAATCAGCGAAGATGATGAGCTTTATTCCTTTAGATTACGTCGCAATTTGCCAACCGCCTTGGCATTGCAACGTGTCTTTGAGCGCGAAAGCCAGATGTGGTGATTATCCCCAACGGAACCATTTTGGAGATGGGCGTTGCCTATCAGGTCGCCCGTGCCATGGGCATTGAAACGGTAACGTTTGAGTTTGCCGACCAACGCGAACGCATTTGGATCGCGCAAAACGATGAAATCATGAGCCACGATACAACCGCTTTGTGGCAAGGTCTGGGCGGAGGCGACTTGCCCGATAAAGCCCGCCAGGCGATGGTGGAACTGTTTTCCGCGCGAAAAGGCGCGCGCCTTTGGGGGGGCGACTTTGCCCGACAATGGCAACAAAATCCCTCTCAGGGCGCTTCCGCGGTAAGAGAAGCCCTGGGTTTGGACGAACGCCCCATCGCTCTCTTGCCCACCAACGTCTTGGGCGACAGCCTCACGCTGGGTCGCGAACGCATCACGCCCACCATGGCAGATATGATTGTGGGCACGATAAAACACTTTATCGAACATCCCGAAGCGCAACTCGTCATACGCGTGCATCCCGGCGAACTAAAAGTACACGGCACATCCATGCTGGACGTCATCCGTGAAAACTTCAAGTCTCTGCCGGAAAACATTCACATCGTTAAACCCGCCGATAAAACCAACACCTATGACCTGGTCGAAATCGCCGATTTAGGCATCGTCTTTACAACGACCGTGGGCATGGAGATGGCGATGGCGGGCATTCCCGTGATTGTGACCGGCAAGACCCACTATGCCAACAAGGGCTTCACACATGAGCCCGCTGACTGGCAAGCCTATACCAAACTGTTGAGAGAAATCGTGGCGAATCCTGGTAACTACCGCCTTAGCGAAAAGCAAATCGAACAGGTTTGGCTGTATGCCTATCTCTTCTTCTTTGAATACTCGCTGCCTTTCCCCCTGGCATTTGCTGTGGCTGGCAGAGGACTTTAAGGAACGCCCCCATGAGTGTGGTGCTTTCCGAGCAAGGACAAAAACGCTATGGGCAAACGTTTGGCTATCTCGTTGGTGAGTCCCTGGACTGGCGAGCCCGCGGTTTGGCACGCCTAAACGAATTGACATCAAACAACTCTGCACCGGAGTCAGACAATGGCTAATGTAAAAAAAACAGGAAGTCGGCGAATTTTACAATAAAGTTGGCTGGCAGAGCGAAGGTGACGGACTGTACCAAAACGCTGAGTATGAAGACTTGCGCGATGTTTCCAAACGTTATATCGCCCATGCCCACGAGCGCGTCGGCAAGCACTTACCCAAGACCGGCAAATTCCTTTTGGATGCTGGTTCTGGGCCAGTACAATACAAAGCCTACGAAAAATATTCCGAAGGCTACGAAAAACGGGTCTGCGCGGATTTATCCTACGTCGCCATGCAGGAAGCCCGCAAAAGCTGGGCTATAAGGGCTTTTATGTCGTTGCCGATGTTGCTAATCTGCCTTTCCGCAAGGAGGCTTTTGATGGCATCGTCTCTTTGCACACCATTCACCACCTGCCCATCGAAGAAAAAGGCGGAGCATACATCGATATGTATCACTGCCTTAAGCCGGGTGGCACGATGGTGACCGTGGACGGCTGGGGGGGCGAACATAAACTTTATGGCTTTTGGCAAAAAGTGATTGCCCTGGCACGACGACTGCGCGGTGTACCCAAACAAAGTCAGGTAAATCAAATTGAAGCGCATCAAGCCACAGCTGATGAGACAACACCCAAGCAAAACGGACCAGCTGGCACACATGTCGTCAAAACCAGCGCGGCGTGGTTCAAATCGGTAATCGGCGATAAGCTGCCCTGGCAAATTCGTTCCTGGCGCAGTGTGAGTGTGCGCTTTCTACGCGAAGTTGTGCCCGATAACTGCTTCGGCAAATTTTTACTATTAAACTTATCCTGGCTGGAAGATTGCTTCCCGCGATATTTCGGCGAGAACGGGCAATACCCGCTCATCGTCTTTAGAAAACCAAAGCGCGATGGCGCCAAGGAGTAAACATGAACTGGAAAGAAAAAAACTGTATTGGTAACCGGTGGTACCGGTTCGTTTGGCAAGAAATTCATTCGCTTGATGCTGGATGAATATCAGCCTAAAAAAAATCATTGTTTTTAGTCGCGATGAACTGAAACAACACGAAATGCGCGCGGTGGGTGGCTTTGACCATCCATCCATTCGCTATTTCATCGGCGACATCCGCGACCGCGACCGCCTGATGACCGCGTTTTACGGTGTGGATATCGTGGTGCATACCGCGGCGCTCAAGCAGGTGCCGGCTTGCGAATACAACCCGATGGAAGCGATTAAGACCAACATTATGGGCTCAAGCAACGTCATTGATGCCGCGATTGCCAACAATGTTGAAAAAGTGCTGGCTCTCAGCACCGACAAAGCCGTCAACCCGGTCAATCTCTACGGCGCCACAAAACTGGCAGCTGAAAAGCTGATGGTGCAAAGCAACGCCTATGCCGGCGGACGCAAAACACGTATTGCCTGTTCACGCTATGGCAATGTGGTTGGTTCGCGTGGCTCGGTGGTGCCTTTGTTTATCAAGCAGCGTCCAAGCGGCGAACTGACCATCACTGACGAACGCATGACCCGCTTTTGGATATCGCTGGAACAAGGCGTGCGCTTTGTCATCCGCTGTATTGAAAACATGCAAGGTGGCGAACTCTTTGTGCCGAAGGTTCCCAGCATGAAGATGACCGACCTGGCTAAAGCCATCGCGCCGGAAGCCAAAATCAAAATTATCGGCATCCGCCCTGGTGAAAAACTCCATGAAAGCCTGATTTCTGAAGACGAAGCGCGCACGACTGTGGAACTGGAAGATATGTTTGTCGTGCAACCTGCAGTGAAAGCGCTTTGGTTCGGGCATGCCTGGGCAGACAAAGGCAAACCCGTGCCCGATGGTTTCACCTATACCAGCGCGAACAATACCGAGTGGCTTGACGTTGATGGCATCAATGCCATCATCAAGCCGATTGAAGCCGAACTGGCGAAAGAAAAGTAATCGATGACAAAATTGCTTGTGACCGGCGCGAGCGGTCACCTGGGACTCAATTTAGCCCTGCTGGCCATCGAACACGGCTACAAAGTAACTGGCTGGACGCATTCGCGTGGGCTAATGAACCCACCTTTCGCGTGCGAAAGTGTTGATATCGGCGATTTAGACGCTTTGCCTGCCGCATTGCGGGCACTCGAGCCGGAAGTGATTATCCACTGCGCGGCGATTGCTAACGTTGATGTCGCGGAAAAACAACCCGAACTCAGCCAGCGCATCAATGCTGACGCGCCCCCCCGTGTCATCGCCAGTGTAGCCAAACAACTTGACACGAAGATGATTCAAATCTCCACCGACGCGGTTTTTGATGGCAGTAAAGGCAACTATAAGGAAGACGACGCGGTCAACCCGCTCAACGCCTATGCCAGGACAAAACTCGCCGGTGAGCGCGCGGTGATACAAGCCAACCCCCCCGATGCGGCCATCGCCCGCGTGGTCTTTTATGGCTGGACTTTGGAAGGCAACCGCAGTCTGGCAGAATTTTTCTATAACAATCTCGTTGCCGGCAAATCCGTAAATGGTTTTACGGATGCTTACTTCAATCCCTTGTACGTGCGCGATTTGGCAGAAACATTGCTTGAAATCGCCCAAGCAAATCTCAAGGGCATCTGGCACACTTTTGGCAACGATACGCTTAGCAAATATGACTTTGGCGTCGCTTTGGCGCGCGAGTTTGGACTGGACGAAAGCTTAATCAAGCCTGTATCGGCATCACAAGGTCGTGACGTGGTTCGTTCACTTAACCTGAGCACGAACAGCGATAAATTAGCCAGGGCTTTGGGGGGGCATCCCTTGCCCGGATTGACGCAGGGACTTACCAGACTCAAAGAAGATTTCGACGCGGGCTGGCGTGAAAGACTGGCAAAGTTCAAAGCCTGAGACCCGCAAAAACGGAGGCATCATGGAATTGAAAATCGGAAACACAATCATCGGTAACAATCATCCCACCTATTTCGTGGCCGACATCGCCGCCAACCACGATGGTTCACTGGAACGAGCGATTGAACTTATTCGCCTGGCGGCTGAAGCTGGCGCCAATGCTGCCAAGTTTCAAAACTTTCGTGGACCTGAAATCGTCTCTGATTATGGCTTTTCTCACATGGATGGTCAGGTATCGCATCAGGCAAAGTGGAAAAGAGTGTCACTGAAGTTTATAACGCAGCTTCCATTCCTTTTGAGTGGACGCCCATTCTCAGAGAAGCTTGCGACAAATACGGTATTGAGTTTTTCTCCGCGCCCTATGATTTTGACGCCATTGATATGCTGGAAGAACACGTACCCGCCTACAAAATCGGCTCGGGCGACATTACCTGGATTGAAGCCTGCCTGCGCATCGCTAAAAAAAAGGCAAACCCGTCCTTTTAGCGACGGGTGCCTCAAGCATCGGCGACGTGCAACGCGCGGTGGATGCCATTTTGGAAGTCAATCCGCAGTTGGTTCTGATGCAATGCAACACCAACTACACCGCCGAAGACGGCAATTTTGACAACATCGACCTGAATGTGCTCAAGACTTATCACAAAATGTGGCCGCAACTGATTTTAGGATTAAGCGACCATACTCACGGACACGCCACGACCCTGGGCGCTGTGGCACTCGGCGCGCGGGTTGTTGAAAAACACTTTACCGATGACAACCACCGCGAAGGTCCCGACCATGCTTTCGCCATGAACCCCCAAAGCTGGGCAGAGATGGTGCGCAACACCCGCCAGCTTGAGCGCGCCCTGGGCACCGGTAACAAACGCGTTACCGCGAACGAACAGGAAACCGTGGTGGTACAACGACGTTGCTTGCGAGCCGCGCGCGATATTAAGGCAGGCGAGACGGTTACCCGCGATATGGTTGCCGTTTTACGCCCGGCTACGCCTGGCGCGATTGAGCCTTACGACATTGACGCTGTAATTGGCAAACGCGCGCGTCAAAACCTTGAACACGGTCAGGATTTGCGCTGGACACATCTGGAGTAAAGATGCGGATTTTGTATTTCACGCGCGCGGATAGCGTACACGACCAACGCTTTATGGCCGCGCTGGCTGGAAGTGGTCATGAGGCTTATGTTTTGCGTCTCTATGAAGGGGACTATAAGACCCCCCCGGAAGGTGTGAGCGCAATCGCTTTCAAAGGGATTAAGGGCCCCCCCTTGCGCTTGCTGCAAATCCCTGGCCTGGTCGCGCGTCTGAAAAAAAACTTCTGGAAAAGTTAAAACCTGACCTGGTGCATGTCGGACCCTTGCATGATTTAGCATATCTCACCGCGAAAACGGGCTTCAAGCCCTTGCTGAGCATGAGCTGGGGCTTTGACTTGATGCGGGATGTGAATGTCGATGCCGGTATGGCCAGCCGGGCGCGTTTTGCCCTGGCAAACTCCAGAGCTTGATTACCGACGCGCGTTGTTCAGCACAAAAAGCTGTTGAACTCGGTTTCGACGAAAACCGCATTTGCATCTTCCCCCCCTGGGGCGTGGATATTGATAAATTCTCACCTCAGGCGGTCGTAACCGCCGGCAAACGCTGGCGCGAAGCCCAAAACTGGCAGGACAATACCGTGCTTTTGTGCTTGCGTGCTATGGAAGCAAACTATGGCGTGGACGTACTGGCAAAAGCTTTTGGCATCGCCGCTAAGAATGACCCCCCCGACCTGCGCCTTTTGCTTTTGGGAGATGGTTCCCAACGGTCAAATATCGAAAAGATTTTTGATGAAGCTGGCGTGAGCGAACAAGTCTGGTTTGGTGGTCGTGTGCCTAATGACACCTTGGGCACGTACTACGGTGCAGCCGATATCTACGTCACCCCCCAGCCATGTGGATGGGTCTTCGGTATCATTGATGGAAGCCATGGCTTGTGGTTTGCCCTCTTTGGTTTCAGATATCCCTGCTAACCTGGAATGGATACGCGATGGTGAAAATGGTTGGGTCTTTCCTGATAATGACCCAGTAAAGCTTGCTGAAATTATCAGCAAATTAAAGAATGACGACTGGCGCGCGATGGCCCATCAAGCCCGTCAGGACGCCCAGGAAAAAGCCAACTGGAACAAGAATAAACAAAAACTGTTTGATTGCTATCAATTTGTTCATCAGCTAAAGGATAAAGGTTTGGCATAATGAAAAAAAGCGTTCATTCTCCTTAGCGTTTTCGTTTTGCTTTTGACCAGCGCCTGTGATTTGTTCGCATCGCCTGAGTCAAAGCCGACATCTGTGCCGGAACCATCTGGCATGGAACGCTACTATGGACAGGGAATGAGCATCATGCTTTTGCCAAGTTACGAAGCCCGAAACGTTCGCGATGATTTACCCAAAGTGATTGATGTTATCACTCGTTTTACGGGCGGAGACGATGGTCTGTTGGGTGGGCTTTGGATAACGTTGAGCAAAACGTCGCCTGGTGGGGGGGTTGGGACACCGAAACGCTTGAAGAAAACCCTTTGCGTCTTCTTATTATCAAAAACAAAGCCTTACATGCCCTGCCAGTCACCGCCACAGCTGTCACCCTGCAACGCGCTTTAAACAGTGAGACCGCTCAGGTGGAGCAATCCACACTCAATTTGGGAAACCGTTCAATCGTGCGCCTGAAATATGTAAAGGAAGACGTCGCCTGGATTGCCTATGCCTTTAAAGAGCAGGGTTACTTTTGGCTGGCTTTGTTTATGTTTACGCCCGAAGGTTTGATTGGCGCCCAGGATAGTTTTGAAAAAAAAGCATATCCACGATTATCATTGACCCGGTAGAAAATGATGGAAACTAAAGACAATCAAAATCGGCCCGTTGTGGCAATTATTCAAGCCCGTATGAGTTCAAGCCGCTTGCCCGGCAAGGCACTTTTGCCGATAGCTGGTGTGCCCATGCTTAAGCGCGTGTTTGACCGCGTGCAACGGGCTTCCTTGGTAGACAAAGTCGTGGTGGCAACCACCAGCGACCCCAGCGACGATGCCATCGAAAAAGCCTGCGCGGAATGGCGGGTAGCTTGCTTTAGGGGGGGCAGTCTGTATGATGTGCTGGATCGCTACTATCAGGCCGCTAAGTTTTATAACGCCAAGACCATCGTGCGTATCACCGCTGATTGCCCGATGATAGACCCCCCCTTGAAATTGACAAAGTGCTGACACGCTTTTTGAAACAGACTGCGATTTTGCCGCTAACCGACTGCCACCGCCATTCAATCGCACCACACCGATTGGTATGGACACGGAAGTTTGCAGTTTTGACGCTTTGCAACGCGCCTGGGAAAATGCTGAACTGAGTTTTGAGCGCGAGCATGTTATGCCATGGCTTTACGAGACACCAGGACGAGCCAAAATCTGCGTGGTGGACGACCCGCGCGGGATTGGCCATTTACGCTTCACTGTGGACACCCCCCCGCGGATTACGCGCTGGCTGAACAAATTTACACGTACTTCGGCAAGAACGAGACTTTTGGGCTTGATGAACTGCTTGCAGCCAACGCCAAACACCCCGAATGGCAAGCGTCGCTTAAAGAAATACAACACAAATCCTATTTAGACACAGACCACCGTGCCCTAAATCAAGAAGAAAAACCTTAGGAATTATCAGAGATTATTATTATGACATCCATTCCGAACCCAAAATGCCTCTTATGCGGCAGTGAGAAGAGCAAATTATATAAAACAATTGAAAGCTTTGGTCACCCTGTTAGCTATTATCTGTGCCTGGATTGTGGCTTTGTCTACCAAAACGAAGCTGAAACCATCGCCAAAGATGAAGCTTTTTACGAAGAAAACTATCGTACTTTGTATCAGGACAGCGAAGAGCCAACTGCCAAAGACCTGCGTCAACAGACTCTGCGCGCGCTGGACCAGGCTAAATTTTGCGCGCGAACCACTACGCGCCCAAAACGTTTTGGATATCGGCGCTTCAAGTGGTCTTCTGCTGGATACTTTTCGCCAAGAATTTGGCGCTGGGGTAACCGGCATAGAGCCTGGCAATGCTTATCGTGCCGCAGCAGAAAAACGGGATATCCAAATGTTTAGTTCCCTGGAAAACCTGCTGGAAACAAATCACAATACGTTTGACCTGATAACGATGATGCATGTTTTGGAGCATCTGCCCAAGCCAGTCGAAACTTTGCGTGAGATTCGTCAGTCACTTTTAGCCAGCAATGGCGCGCTTTTGCTCGAAGTGCCTAATTTTTACGCCCATGATTCGTTCGAACTCGCCCATCTTAGTTGTTTCACGCCACACAGTCTCAAGGAATTTTTGCGACTGGCGGGTTATGAGATACAGGCTTTTCGCAAGCATGGCCATCCGCGTTCAAAGACGCTTGATTTGTATATTGGCGCTTTGGCACGCCCGATTATCCCCCGAGCACGAACCGGCTCCGGTACACCACGAACGTTGCGTGCCCCTAAACGCGCGTTGGCGATGCTTTGGCGAAAAGTCATCACCCGCTTGCGACCCAAAGACAGCTGGTTGGGAGCGTAGCGTATGGCCCTTTTGACCCTTTTCACGACGCCAAAGCCCTTTCAGGACCCCCCCACATCATTACCATTCAGCGCAACGCCTTGCAATCATGGAAAGCCCTGGGTGATGAAGTTGAGATTGTGTTTATCGGCGATGAATATGGCATGTCGAAGATTGCCCGGGAATTTGGTTTAATTCACCGCCCCGATGTGCAGGTCAATGAACTTGGCACGCCCCCCCTGATTAGTTCCATTTTCAATATTGGCAGGGCTGAAAATGACAGTCCTTTTTTGGCTTACGTCAACACAGATATCATTCTTTTTCCTGACTTTCTTGAAACGCTGAAGCAAGTGACTGGCCAGCTTCCCAAATTCCTGCTGGTTGGTCAGCGTTATGACCTGGACATCACCGAAGAATTAGCCTTTGAACCAGGCTGGCAAACCAGCTTACTGAAAAAGCGCAGACCGAAGGCAAACGCCACGCCCGCGCGGGAAGTGATTATTTCATTTTTCCACGCGCTTGCTTTCAGGACATACCCGATTTTCGCGTTGGCAGAGCCGGCTGGGATAACTGGATGATTTACAAAGCGCGTCGCGAAAAGTGGACCGCGGTTGACTGTAGCGCTGATATTGACATCATTCATCAAAACCATGACTATAGCCACCTGGCAGGCGGGCAAATCCATTATCGCCAGCCTGAAACCGGTGTCAATATTCGCCTTGCTGGCGGTCGGCGCACCATTTTCGACCTGGATGACTGCGCCAAACGCCTGGTTGGTGGCAAACTCTTGCCTATGCCACGCAGTCGGGCGCGCTTCAAGCGTGAGCTTATACACTGGCCCTTACTCAATCTCGGTTGTTATGGAGCCAGTCAGGCATTATTCAAACTCTTAAACCCCGAACAAGCCAAACGCGAACTCGAACGTCAAAAAGAAATGGACGCCGCTTTGGCGATGCAAGAGGAAGAATTACGTAAAAACAAAACGAGGGAGGTCGCTAATGCCCCGATTTGGCATCAACCCATCCCGTGGAAAGACTTTGGACTTTGAACCACCCCGTGTAACCGTGGCGGTACTTACCCATGTACCCAACCTTACCGGATATTTTCAACACCGCCTGGACGTCACCAAACTGACCCTGCAAAGTATTCTCAAAAACACCGCAGGCGCTTATGAACTGTTGGTATTTGACAACGCTTCATGCCCCGAACTGGTCGCTTATCTCAAAGAACTCCAAGCCGAAGGGCAAATTGACACTCTGGTGCTTTCGCAACATAACATCGGCAAACTCAATGCTTTATGGCGCATCGGGCAACTGGCGATGGGAGAGATCGTCGCCTACACCGACGATGATGTTTACCATCTGCCGGGCTGGTTGCCAGCCCATCTGGCGCTGTTTGATGGCTTTCCCAACGTTGGTGCGGTAACCGGCTTTTACATCAAACAACGTGTCAACATGAGCAGTAATGCCACGCTTGCCTGGGCCAAAGAGCTGGAAGCCCGCCAACCGCATGCGGTTCAGCGCGGTCAGCTTATCCCGCGCAAATGGGAAGAAGAATATATGGACAATTCCGGTCGCAGCGAAGAACGCTATCAAAGCGAAATCGCGGGACTTGAAGACATTATAGTTGAGCAAAATGGCTTAAAAGCCTGGGTATCAGCGCATCATTTTCAGGTCATGCTTCCTAAAAAGGTGTTGCTGGAAACACTCTCCGAAATGCTGGAAGATGGCTGGAGCAATTTGATGATGGGACGCATGGTTGAGATGGACGACCGCATCGACGCCAAGGGCTACCTGCGTCTGACCACTTACGAGCAAAAATGCGCCTTTTAGGCAACGCCATCGATGACGAAGTTGCCGCGCTTGCCAAACGCGACGGCGTGCAAACGCAATCATCCGTGCGCGATACACACCAGACGCACCAGGCACGGGGCATTTGGCGCAACGCCCGGGTACGTGCCCTTGCTGAACGGCTAACCAACTGGCTTTACCAAAAAATCCACAATGGGGAGCATAAGATGAAGATTTTAATTGCTGGCCTGGGTTCTATCGGCAGACGCCATCTGCGGAATCTAATCGCCTTAGGCGAAAAGAATATTATTCTTTACCGCACGGGTAAGTCCACTTTGGACGATGCCGAGCTGGCGCCATTTCAAACTTTTACTGATTTAGATAAAGCACTCGCTCAAAAACCTGACGGTGTAATCATTGCGAACCCCAGCGCCTTGCATATGGACGTGGCATTGCCTGCCGCGCGCGCTGGGGGGGCGAATCTTTTAATCGAAAACCGGTATCGGACATCTTGGACGGTCTGGCTGTATTACAAGAGACACTGGATAAGCACGGCAAACGTGCCATGACCGGCTTCCATTTTCGCTATCATCCTGTCCTGCAAGACATCAAGCGCGTCATCCAAGCCGGCACCTTGGGCAAAGTCTACTATGCCAAAGCCCACTGGGGGGGAGAGTACCTGCCGACTGGCATCCCTGGGAAGACTATCGCCAAACCTACGCCGCGCGCGCTGATTTGGGAGGCGGGGGGGTGCTGAATACGCTTTCGCATCCCTTTGACTACCTGCGTTGGCTGTTGGGCGAGGTGGAAACACTCGGCGCGCAGCTTGCGCATCTAAGCGCGCTTGAATTGAGCGTGGAAGACCATGCCGATATCAGCCTGAAGTTCGCCAGCGGCGCGATGGCGAGTGTGCATCTTGACTACTATCAAAACCCGATTCCCATACCCTGGATATCACCTTTGAAAAAGGGCGTATCGCGTGGGATAATGCAAGGTCCAGCGCGGTGATACATTACGCCGATGGACGCCCGTCCGAAACGCTTTTCGCTCCCGAAGGCTTTGAGCGCAACACGATGTATCTTGAAGAAATGCGCGCTTTTTTTTGAGCCTGTGCCATGACGAAACGCTGGATTACTGCAGCCTGCAAGATGGCATCAGAGCGCAGCAAATTGTTATGACCGCCAAACGTTCAAACGCTGCTGGTGGCATGCTTTTGGCAGTAGAGTGGTAGAATGTGACTCATGACTGAAAGAACAGTTCTTGACAAATTCAATATGCGCGGAAAAACCGCACTGGTAACCGGCGGAGCGGGTTTGCTTGGTAAACGCTTTTCGCTGGCTTTAGCGCAAGCCGGAGCCAACGTGGTGGTGGCTGATTTGAATTTGAATGCCGCCCAGTCCCACGCCGAGACCTTGGTCAGTAAAGGGTATTCTGCCATCGCGCTCGCTTTGGACGTTACCGACCCCCCCGCATCATGCAAACAAGTTGTCGCCCAAACTTTGGAACATTTTGGTGGCATTGACGCTTTGGTAAACAGCGCCGGTATGGACCCCCCCAAATTTGACCCGCAAAACCTGGACAGGCAAAACAAAAACGCTTTTGAAAACTACGACTTGGAAGCCTGGCGCTTTACGCTCGAAATCAATCTCACCGGTATGTTCCTGGCAACCCAAGCCACTGTACCGGCGATGCTTGAGGCGGGCAAGGGCAGTATCGTTAATATCAGTTCGACTTACGGTCTTAATGGCCCCGATCAGCGCATTTATCCGCAGATTGACGGGCAGATTTCTTATAAACCCGTGGATTATTCCGTTGCTAAAGCCGGAGTAATCGGCTTTACACGCTACTTGGCTGCTTACTACGCCGGAAAGAACATTCGCGTGAACGCCCTTTCTCCCGGTGGCATTTTCAACGGCCACAATGATGACTTTTCACGCAACTACGCTGCGAAAACAATCATGGGACGCATGGCAGACATTGATGAGATGGACGCCGCGATGCTCTTTTTGTGTTCCGATGCAAGTAGCTACATGACCGGCAGTAATCTCGTGGTAGATGGAGGGTGGACAGCATGGTAGAAAAACAAGAAGTCTTGGCTATCATCCCGGCGCGGGGCGGTTCAAAAGGTATTCCCGGAAAAAAACATCAAACCTTTCGCCGGATATCCTTTGATTGCGTACAGTATTTTGGCTGCCTTGCGTTCAGAGCATGTCAGCCGGGTTGTTGTATCAACCGACGATGAGGAAATTGCCCGAATCTCGCGTGAGTGGGGGGGAGCCGAAGTGCCCTTTATGCGTCCCGCGGAACTAGCCCAGGACCATTCCACCGATTACCCCCCCGTCATTGTGCACGCTTTAGAGTGGCTGGCAGAGCATGAAAACTATCACCCTGATGTAGTCGTACAACTGCGCCCCCCCACTTCACCTGTACGCCCCACGAGGCTGGTAGATGACGCGATAGACATCTTGCTGGCGCATCCCGAAGCGGACAGTGTGCGTGGCGTGGTGCCAAGCGCCCAAAACCCCTTTAAGATGTGGACTATTGACCCTGACACAGGCGAAATGAAAACCCTGCTGACTGTTCCAGGCATCAAAGAGCCCTATAATGCGCCACGTCAGGCCTTGCCGGATACTTTCTGGCAAACAGGCCATATTGACGCGATACGGGTCGCATCTGTTTTTGAAAAGAGTCGCTTAGTGGCGACGTCATCTACCCGCTTTACATTGACCCGAAATTTACCGTGGATATTGATATCCCCCCCAGCGACTGGCCGGTTGCTGAAGCGACCTTGCGCGAACTGGCCACTGAAGTTGTGGACCCGGCTAATTTGCGTCGTGCTTTTCCTGCCCGACCGCGTTTTTTTGGTGATGGATTTCGACGGCGTTTTTACCGATAACCGTGTGATTGTCGATGAAAATGGACTTGAAAGCGTACGCGCGGACCGTTCAGATGGCTTAGGTTTCGGTCTCTTAAAAGCGCAAACGCCGGTAGAATGTATGATTATCTCAAAAGAGCGCAATTTGGTTGTTGCCCAGCGTGCCAAAAAAACTGGGTATCCCTGTTTTGCAAGCGATTGATGACAAAGCCACCGCTTTGCGTGACGAGATGCGCAAACGCGGAATGCACGCTGAAGAAACCATCTTCGTTGGCAACGACGTCAACGATTTGCCAACTTTGGACGTGGCTGGCTATTTTGTCGCGCCGGCTGATTCTCACCCCGAAGTTATACGACGGGCAGATTTAATTTTGACTAAAAAAAAGGTGGGCGCGGTGCTTTGCGCGAACTTTGTGATATGCTCATAAGACATTGGCAAACGATATCCCACCATGAAACCCTGAATGGAGACTAAAAATGATTGATATTGAATTCTACATGAAAGTATATGACCTTAAAAACGTCTGATGAATGGCGAAAAATGCCCCGCGCCTTTTGGAAGAGCAATTTGAAGCATTTCGCAGCCCTGATCCGGTCGTTTACAACATAGAAACAACCAACGCCTGTAATATGCGTTGTGAAATGTGCCCCCCCGCACAACCATGATGACCCGACCCATCGAAACCATGTCGCCCGAACTTTTCAAACGCGTGATTGACCAGCTGAAACCTTTCAGCACCGAGCAACTCAATCGCTGGGAAAAATTTGTGACGGAAAATTATGGCATTCACAAAAATGACATGAGTGAGAACCACTTCTTCCTGTATGTTATTCCACGCGTTATCGTCCTGCATGGCTATGGCGACCCACTGTTGGATAAAAACATGCCACAATACGTCAAATGGATGACCGAACGCGGCCTTGAAAGCTACTTCTCGTGTAATCCTGCGAATATTAATATGGAACGCACGATTGAAACCTTTGAAAATGGCCTGGGTTATGTGAAGTATTCCATTGAGAGCGTTGACGACGATCGCCATAAAGAAGTGCGTGGCAAAGCGTCTAACTTTACTGAGTCTTACAAAAATATCCTTAAACTCTTGGAGCTTAAAGCCCAACGCAATTACCAGACAACCATTGTGATTACCATGATTAATCTCAACAAACCCTGGCAGGCAGACGAGTTTGAACGCTTGAAAGAAGCCTTTAAAGGTTTGGATGTTTATGTTTATCTCAAGAGCCAGGACCAAATGTGGTACGAAGATACCCAACAGGTCACACAATCCATTCACTGGCTGGAATTCTGTCAGTTCCCCCCCTGGTCATCCATGACCATCAAGTCAAACGGTGAAGCGACAGAATGTGTGGAAGATTTCAACAATGAAATCATCCTTGGCGATACGCGCACCGAAAGCTTGTATGATATCTGGAATGGCGCGAAGTACATTCAATTCCGCAAAGATCATTTTGATCTCAAACCAGGCATTAAATGTACCGAACAATGTGACATGAACTTAATTGGACAATTCCTGAGTGCCTGATAAGGAGTATTGATGACCAGAGAAGTTTTAATTGACAACACAAAAATCGGTGATGGTCACCCCCCCACCTACATCATTGGGGAGATAGGCATCAACCACAACGGCGATGTCGAAATTGCCAAACAACTCATGCTGGCTGCCAAACAAGGTGGCATGAACGCGGTAAAGTTCCAAAAACGCACCCCCCCTGAAATCTGTGTGCCTTTGCATCAGCGCGAACAAATGCGCGATACTCCCTGGGGCTACATTCCTTACCTGGAATACCGCTATAAGACGGAATTTGGCAAAGATGAATACACCGAGATTGACCGCTATGCCAAAGAAATTGGCATCACCTGGTTCGCGTCGGAGTGGGATATCCCATCGGTTGAGTTTATCGAAGGTTTCAATCCCGTCGCGCATAAAATTCCGAGCGCGCTCATAACCGACAAAGAGCTTTTGCGTGCCTATAAATCAACCGGCAAGCCGATAATCGTCTCCACGGGCATGTCTACCATGGAAGAGATTCAAACTGCAATTGATATCCTTGGACTGGATGATTTGATCATTTGCCATACTACCAGCAGTTATCCCTGCCCGCCTGAAGAACTCAACCTGCGCATGATTCCCAAGCTGAAATCGCTTTATGATTGCCCCCATCGGTTACAGTGGTCACGAAGTTGGCCTGGTAACCACTGCCGTGGCGGTGGCGATGGGTGCCTGCCTGGTGGAACGCCACATCACGCTTGACCGCGCTATGTGGGGGTCTGACCAGTCCGCTTCAGTTGAACCCCCCCAGGGCATTACACGTCTGGTGAAATATATCCGTGTAACCGAACGTTCGCTTGGCGATGGCATCAAGCGGGTTTATGACAGCGAGCAATCCTCACTGAGCAAATTAAGGCGCTATTCATAAGCTATGCTAAAAGAAGGATTGTTTAAAAGAGTTCGCAATAAACTTGCGCTCAGTCTGGACGAAATTGATAACAAAGCGCGCATTCGCAAGCTTGCTGAGATTATCAACGAAAATAAAAAGCCTGCCCAAGGGCAAGCGGTCATTTTTCAATGCGTCAACGCGCCTTTCGCGCTTGAGTCTCAACGCGGGTTTTTCGCGCCTGGCATCCTGGGCGCTGGAACTGCAAGGTGTGCCCGTGGTGCATTTTGTGTGTCAACGTGGTTTGCAGCCATGCGTTCTGGGCACAAATCGCAAGGATGAAAGACTGCGCACGCCCTGCCATACCTGCATCCTGGAGTCAGAAATTTTGTTTGAAGACTCGCAAAGCATAAACTTTGATTTTAGCGAAGACCATGTGCTGGAAAGCGTGCTTGAAGGCCTTGATCTTGAAGACTTATATGATTTCACGCACCTGGCATTCCTTTGGGCGCCTTGGTTTTGCCAGCCGTGCGCTGGATCTTGCGCCGCCATCACCTGGAAGACGACGAAATGACCTTGATGATTTACAAAGGCTATGTTCGTTCAGCATGGTCATTCACCCAACACTTCGAGAAAGCCTTGGACGAACTCGCGCCACGCGCCCTGGTCGTTTATAACGGCGTTTTGTACCCCCGAAGGTGTCGCGAAATGGCTGGCGCAACGGCGGGGCATTCGCGTTGTGAGCCACGAAGTAGGCTTTCAACCCTTGAGTGCCTACTTTACCGATGGTGACGCCACAGCTTACGATTTAGACATTCCAGCAGACTTTGCGCTTGATGAATCCCAAAATGAACGCCTGGATAACTACCTACGCAAACGCTTTCAGGGCGACTTTTTTTTATGGCCGGCGTGCAATTTTGGCCCGAGATGAGCCAGCTGAGTCCTGAGTTTTTGGCAAAAGCACGTGAGTTCAGGCAAGTTGTACCTGTGTTCACCAACGTGATTTTTGACACCAGTCAGGTACATGCTAATCTCATTTTTGAGCATATGTTTGCCTGGCTTGACAACCTGCTTGAGGTCGCCAAAGCTAATCCCGACACACTCTTTGTGGTGCGCGCCCATCCTGATGAAGCCCGCGAGGGTAAAGCCAGCGAGGAATCGGTCGCGGATTGGGCAAAATCGCGCGATGTTGAAAATTTGCCAAATGTTCTCTTCATTCCGCCGCATGAGTTCATCAATTCCTATGACCTTATCCGCATGGCCAAATTTGTGATGATTTACAACTCAACCATCGGCATGGAAGCGTCCATTTTGGGCGCGACGGTGCTTTCTGCTGGCAAAGCGCGCTTTACCGCGTCCAATGTAGTGCACTTCCCAGCTGACCGCAAGGCTTATGACCAAACCCTGCAGGATTTCCTGAACGCGGAAAACCTTTCAGCACCCCCCCGGAACACAAATTCAACGCGCGACGCTTTTTGTATTACCAGCTTTATCGTTCATCCCTGGTCTTTGATGCCTTTTTGGAGCAGGATAAATACTGGCAAGGCTATGTGATGCTTAAAGATTTTGACTGGCAAAGCTTGTTACCCGAAAATTCCCCCGCCATTCAGACCTTTTTGGAGGGAATGCTTGCCAACGGCAATTTTATGTTAAAGGAGGACGCCTGATGAGTCTTGATAAAATTGTTGCCCTGGTGCCCATGCGCCACGATTCGGTGCGCGTTGTCGGAAAGAACTATCGCCCGATGTGTGGCAAGCCGCTCTACGCGCACATCATTGAAACGCTGTTGGCTTGTCCGGAGATTGACAGCATCTTGGTCGATACCGATTCGCCCGTCATTCTTGAGGGCCTGGAACGCGATTATCCTACGGTGAAACGCCTTTTGCGCCCCCCCGAGCATATGCGCGCGGATACGCTGCCGATGAACGATATCCTGATTTACGACACTCAGCAGATTGACGCGGACCTTTATTTGCAAACCCATAGTACGAATCCGCTTTTGAAAGCTTCGACGATTTCAAAAGCGATTGCCCAGTTGCGCGCCAACTGGCCCGAATACGACTCCCTGTTTGGGGTGACCCGTTTGCAAACCCGCTTGTGGGATGCCAACACCCAGGCTGTCAATCACGACCCCAACGTGCTTTTACGCACCCAGGATTTGCCACCCATTTATGAGGAAAACTCCTGTATTTACCTTTTTACCCGCGAAAACCTGGTCAAGCGGAGCAATCGCATCGGTTACAAGCCGATGATGTTTGAAATTGAGGCACAGGAAGCCTGGGATATTGATGAAGAAATAGACTTTAGCGTAGCTGAAGCGCTGATGACGCAACAGCAGGCGCAATGTGAGGATAAATGAAAACAGTATTGATTACTGCAACTTATATGTTTCCCTTTTTAGACCGCTTTATTCCCATTTTGGAAAGCTTTGGGCTAAACGTTATCGTGCCCGAAGTTGAAGAACGTATGGAAGCGGACGCACTGATGCCCTATGCCGGGCAGTTTGATGGCACGATCTGTGGCGATGACCGCTATACCCCTGAAGTGTTGAAGGCATGCGCCCACGCTTGAAGGTGATTGCCAAATGGGGGGGTACAGGTATTGACTCGATTAATCTTGATGCCGCCCGCGAACTGGGTATTCAGGTGCTAAACACCCCCCCAACGCTTTTACCGTGCCGGTGTCTGAAAGTGTGCTGACCGCGATTTTATGTTTCGCGCGCAACCTGCCCTGGATGGACGACGCCATGAAACGTGGCGAGTGGAAGAAATCAGCGGACATACCCTGAGCGAAAGCACGGTTGGCGTGATTGGCGTGGGCAATATCGGCAAAGCTGTCCTGCGACGTGTACGCGGGTTTGGTTCGCGCCTGTTGGGCTACGACATTGTGGACATCGCGCCCGATTTTGTCCTTGAAAACCGGGTAGAGATGACCGACCTGCGCAGTCTGCTGGAACAATCCGATTATGTGTGCTTATGCCCTTCGCTTACACCGAGTTCAAACCGCCTGATTGACGCAGAAAAACTGTCCTGGATGAAACCCAGCGCGGTTTTGGTAAACGCTTCACGGGGGGGTCCCGTGGTGGTGGAAAAGGATTTGATTGCCGCACTGCAAAACGGTAAATTACGTGGCGCGGCTTTGGATGTTTTTGAATTTGAGCCTTTGCCCAAAGACAGTCCGTTGCTAAAGATGGACAATGTCTTGCTATCGCCCCACAACACCAACAGCAGCCCCTATTACTGGGAACGCGTGCATTGGAACTCAATCCGCAACTTATTGATGGGTCTGGATATCCCTGTGGGCGATATCGAAAGCCTTAAGCGTTTAGAAAAATAAAACGACTTGGCTTAACTGAATTATATTATCAAGTCTGTTTAAGAAAGTGAGCAAAGATGAGCGCTGAGAAACAAAAAAACGGTTCTTATTACGGGAGCTTCGGGTGGCATCGGTAAAGCCACAGCAAAAGCCTTTGCTGAACGTGGCTATCGTGTCGTTGGCGTGGGTCGTTCACCTAAAGCAGCTGACTTCCCCCAACGATGGGCTTTATATCCAAGCCGATCTCACCAAACTGGATTCTTTCGAGACCATCTTTGCGCGCTTGCGTGAGTATTGCGACCGCCTGGACGTGCTGGTTAACAACGCCGCCTACCAAATCACCAAACCTTTTCTGGAAACCACCGTTGAAGAATGGGACACGGTGATGGCGACCAACTTGCGCCCGGCATTTTGATGGCGCAGAAGGCGCATCCCTGGCTTAAAGCGACAAAGGGCGCCATCGTCAATGTCGCTTCGGTGCATGCCGTGGCAACTTCCGCTAACATCGCGGCATATGCCGCCAGCAAAGGTGGGGGGGTTTTGGCATTAACACGGGCGATGGCAATTGAATTTGCCCCCCCTGATGACATTCGGGTAAACGCCGTTCTGCCTGGCGCGGTGGATACCCCGATGTTGCGCGCGGGCATGAAACGCGGCCGTGAGGGTGAACTGCCTGAAGAAGAGCAAATGGCAGTCCTGGCAGCCAAAACGGTGAACGGACGCATCGGTCTGCCTGAGGAAATCGCTTCGGTCATCTGCTTTTTGGCGGATAACAGCCAGTCAAGCTTTATGACCGGTCAAGGTGTAATTGTGGACGGTGGTGCGACCTGCCGCCTATCTACCGAATAGCAAAATCCGCGCTATTGTCAGCCTTTGGCTGTGATAAAATAATTTCAGAAAGGATTTAGCAATGAAAATTCATGTAGAACCCGATTTCTCGCGTAACGAACAAATTGCGGGCTTGATTGAACAAATCAGCGCGTATATCGAGCAATACCATCATGGCACGGTTCAACTGGTTGGCATTGAAGGAGATACCGTTAAGGTGCGTCTGGGTGGCGCGTGTGAAAGCTGTCACCTTTCTGAACACACCTTGCAGGGCTGGGTGGCCGGCACCATTCGCCAGTTCTTCCCGGAAGTGTCCATCGAGTCGGTAAGCTAGGCTTTTTATTCCTTTAAACCAACCAGGCATTTGGAATGCTTTTTCGGCGCGAATCAGCGCTGTTTTTGTTCGGCGAGACGCCTCAACGAACGGGGGGGTTTGGATTTACGTGTGGCGGAGGTGTTGGCGGGTTAGCGTTCGAGACCCACTGAACACCACGCGCCAGTTATAAACCTACTGGCGCACGGCATCTGAATTTTGCAAGCATGTTCCTACGTGGTCTCCTGACCACGTTCAAAACTGTAATAGCCAAACGCCTCACTTTTACTACTGATGCATGGCATCCGTGCCATGCATTTTGCTCACAGCGGTATGCTGGAAAAAACAAGCCTGAGAAGAAGGTCACTCAGGCTTGATTTAAATGCTTCCGACAAGTCAAGCAAAAACTTACAGTTTTGTCATAACGCGTGAGATAATCGCGTTATGTGGGGAGGGTGCACAGCTTTATTCTTTCGTTGTAATCATAGGATAGTAGCTGTTTGTATAAATGCTTGCCTGACCGTGGAAGGTCATTTTCCAAATACCTTTACCTGACGTTCCAAAATAGAGGACATTATCATCATTCGGGTCAAAAACATGGTTAGTTGAGCGCACGAAAGACACTTCCGGATAGACAGGATATGCAGCGCGGAAGGTCTGGTAGCTTTGTCCGCCATCAATGCTCTTGAAGTAATCATTGTTATACACAATACCATCACTATTTCTGAGTTTATGCTCACCAATCAGCAAATCCTCGTTTTGTGGGCTGATGAGGATGCGTCCGGGCAGGTTGATGGGCGTCCAGGTTTCGCCGTGATCATCTGAGCGATAGTTTACAATCTGGTCACTCTGTTTACCATCCCAATCCAAAGTTGGAAAACACCGATGTAAATTCTGCCATCTTTTAGAGGGTCGGGGGTTATATGAGCAATTCTCTTTGTCTGGAAGACGCTCCCCCCCTCGCCACCGATTTTGATATATTGTCCTGTATGAGTATTCACACGCAAGGTTGCCAACTGTTGGACTTCCTGATTAACGGTTACGACGTAGAGCGTATTTGGCTGGTATGGGTCAGCAACCATGGCGATTGTTCCATATGGGTAACCATTGTTTAGGTCAATCCATGTCCAGTCTTCGCCGGGATTACCCGATTTATAAATTCCCAAATACTCTTTGTACATAAGTCTCTGTTTTTTTTGCATGTAAATATAGGCTGGGCCATCTTGCGCCGCGTCAAACGCCATCCTTAGTGCAAAATGGGTGTCGTTGGATAAGACTTTTATCGATTCTGAATTTGCCCAATTATCGTCGCTGTAGAAGAGAGCTTGGGTCAATAAATTAGTGTCTGGATCATTATACCAGGCATAGGTGTACTGGCGGTTGGGATAACGCGGGTCAAGCCAAATCGTTCGGGTTCTATAAAAATTAGGTAGATTAGGCACCCAGTTTAACTCCTGAGCATCAGACCAATCACCGGAAGCTTTATACAGTCTATCGGTTGTGGTAGGAAAGAGAAAATCGCCCAGCTGATTGATTTGCAATGACCTCGAATTGAAGCCTTCCAAACCGTCATTTTTCTGCAACCAGGTTTCACCGAGGTCTTCTGTTTTATAAATACCAGTTTCGGCCACCAGATATTGTTTTTGATGGTTCTGGTAACTGACAGCAAGTACTTGATCAACACTTTGTGAATAAAATGGCAAGCCTGCCTGATTTTTAATTATTTCTTCGCCAGGGGGGGCGAGATAGGAATGTTGGCTCCTGTTAAACCCATGCAAGCCGGGCTGTGAATTTTGTCGGTCAAAGACAACCGTGCCAAAGATATAAGAACCACCGCCGTTTTTCTCCAATCGTTGCCAGGTTCTGCCCTTGTCGAGGCTTTTCCATAGATAACCATAAGAAAGGTATAAACAGTTCGAGTTATTTGGATCAACGTAAATGCCGGCAACATATCCTGCACCCGCGGCTGGAATGACAGTTTGCCAGGTTCCACCTCTATCGTTGGTGTATGCGTAGCCTCGAGAGGAAAGTGGCAGATAAAAGGTGTTTTTATCCTGTGTGTCAAATCCTACGGCACCTTTATATGGAATTGTATCCTGAAAATACTTATGTTGAACCGTTTCCCAGGAATTATATGTATAATAAAGGTAATGCGTAGATGACATCACTGCAAAGTTTTGGTCGGTGGGATGGATCTGAACATTTCTAAACCTTTCCCCCCCGTGCAATTGTTCATAGCCAAGAACCTTATTCCAGCTTCCGCCACTGTCATGGGTGACTAAGAGCTCGGTTTCGGTTGCCACGTATATTTTTGAAGGATTGCTGTCAGCGAACGCCATGGCGACGGCATTGGTGGTATCAAAGCCTGGTATATGATAACGTTCCCAACTGTCAGCACCATTTATAGACCGGAAAATACCACGTCCTGTGATGGTCAGAAAGACAATCTGGTCATTTGAAGGGTGTACGTAAATGCTCCCTTTCGTTATTTCAGTGATTGGGAGCTCAACAGGTTCAAACTCAATGGTTTGGTTGGCGTGAACAGGTACTGTGCCCAAGAGTATGCCCAGTACCACAAGCAAAGAAACGAAAAGTTTAATCTTTGTTTGTAGGGTTTTCATTTTGGGAAATTTCTCCTTATAATAATTTTTTGGTTTGGCTTAAGCGTAAACACATGCTGAAAGTGTTATTCCCCCCCCATCGTTGCATCAGGGAAACGTAAGTAGTTTGCATGTTTATCATCTAATTTAAAAAAAGTTACCACTGTTTTTTTTGTCAAGGGTAAAGTGCAAAATTGGTCAAAATTGATGGCAGGAAAATATGTTTTTTTTACTTCGTCATGGTGAAACGCTGGGGGGGTGAGGGTCATAAAAACATCTTCCCAGTCTCTTGACCGTGGAAGTTACACTGTAGTGTGGATGAATCGCTGATATTTTTTTTATGTTTTGCTATGGTTTCCCGACCACATGAGAACCAGAAGTCATTCTCTGGGGATACTGATGGCATGGTGTTGACCAACTCGTAAACGGAAACCGCCTTTATCGCTTCATCGTTTCAATCGTTTTGCAACGCAAACGTTATCGTTGCAAAACGATAAGCTTTGCGGTTCATAACCAGCGAATACTTCATAAAACAAATCCCCCCCAGCAAATTGCCAAGGGGATTGTGATTCGGTTTCATCAGTTGCTGACCCGCGGGCTTAGCGCCACGCATCAGCATCTATCCATTTAGATCCAACCGCGCAGTTTCATGGCTTTGACGACCTTGTCAATCGCAACCATGTAAGCAGCGTCGCGCATGTAGACTTTCTTATCAAGTGACATACCCAAAACGGAGGCGAATGCCTGCGACATCTTGTGATCGAGTTTTTCGAGCACGTCTTCGCGTGACCAGTAGAAGTTTTGGTCGTTCTGAACGCCTTCCATGTAGGAAACAGTCACACCACCAGCGTTGCACAGGAAGTCAGGCACCAGGAAGATACCGCGTTCTGCGATCACTTTGTCGGCTTCGGGAGTTGTGGGGGGGCCATTGGCGGCTTCAGCAATCATCTTCACGTTAGCGTGAATTTGATGCACAGTTTCGCCTGTAATCTGGCCTTCAAGCGCGGCAGGAACAACCACGTCCACATCTTTGGAAAGCCAGGCGTTGCCATCTTCAATCAGATAACCGGCTGCTTTGGCTTTTTCTTTGTCGATGGTGCCATATTGATCGGTGATGCTCTTCAGGAACATCGCGTCGATGCCATCTTCTTTGGTGAAAGTGTAGGATTTGCGGTCTTCGCGGTCCCAGCAGGAAACGCAGATTACTTTTCCACCCACGTAAAGGGGATAGCCGATGGCGACATATTGACCAACGTTACCAAAACCCTGCAATGCGGCTTTGGTTTCTTTGGGGGGGTTGATGCCAAGGTGTTTCATGGCTTCGCGAATGTTGATACAAACACCAAAACCGGTCGCTTCGGTGCGGCCTTCTGAACCGCCACCACCGAGAGGTTTACCGGTGATAACGCCAGGAGTATATTGACCAACGATGGCTGAATATTCGTCCATCATCCAGCCCATCATTTGGGCGTTGGTGCCAACGTCGGGCGCGGGCACGTCGATGCGGGGGACCAAGTTCTTTCCAGAGCGCGCGGATATAGCCACGTACCAGGCGTTCTTTTTCGCCTTCTGACAGCGTTGAAGGATCTACGTCCACGCCACCTTTACCACCACCGAGGGGGGGATATCAGCAACGGCTGTTTTCCAGGTCATCCACATTGCCAAAGCGTTGACAGTGTCGATGGTTTCGCCAGCAGCAAAGCGGATGCCGCCCTTGTTGGGACCACGCACGTCGTTATGTTGCACGCGGAAGCCGGTGAAGACACGCAAAGTACCGTCATCCATGCGAACAGGGATGCGGACAGTGAATTGTTTCAGTGGCCAGCGCAACATATCGCGGATATCTTGGCTGAGATCAAGCTGATCAGCCACTTTGTCGAATTGAGCTTGCGCCATGGTAAAAGCATTAGTATTTTCTGTCATTAATTATTCTCCTTTGTTGGGTTTTGTTTTGAAAAAAAGAAAGACTGGTACGCAAAATAGGGCACCAGCCTGTGATGATGTATTCATTTGAGAAGGTCCTCAGTCCCATATCTCCTCGCGTGTTCAGCACCTTAACCATATCTCAAATTGCGCTTTTAAGCAACTCCTTCACTCGTTTATGCGAACTTCTTGATATAGCGCGCGATACGTTCAAGCGCTTTTTCGATTTGCTCGTAAGACGTCGCATAGGAAGCCCGCGCGAAACCGATGCCGGCATCGCCAAAGCTATCGCCAGGCACGATCACCACGCCTTCTTCCTTGAGCAGTCCCATGCAAAATTCTTCGTCGCTCACACCAAAGCCCGAGATACGCGGAAAACAGTAAAACGCGCCTTTAGGTTCAAAGGTTGGCATACCCAAAGAATTGAACCCATCCACAATCAGCTTACGCCGGCGGTCGTATTCAGCGACCATTTCCAGCACATAAGGTTCGCCTACGCGCAGGGCTTCCAAGCCAGCATATTGCGCCATAATCGGCGCGCACATGACCGAAAACTGATGCACGCGCACCATCGCGCTGATGATTTCACGGTGCGCGCAGGCATAACCCAAACGCCAGCCCGTCATGGCATAAGATTTTGACCAGCCACCCAAAAGAATCGTGCGGTCCTTCATTCCTGGCAAAGCGGAGAAACAAACATGCTCTTGCCCATAGACCAGGCGGTCGTAAACTTCATCAGCAATCACCAGGAAGTTATGCTTTTCGGCAAGTTCAGCGATTTGCAGCAAGGTTTCACGGCTGGCTACAGCACCGGTGGGGGGTTGTTGGGATAGGTAAGAACGATGGCTTTGGTTTTTCAGTAACCGCGGCGGCGATATCTTCGATTTTCGGTACAAAGAGATTTTCTTCATACGTCGCCACCTCAACAACCACGCCCCCCCAGCCAGTTTGACTTCCGGTTCGTAGGAAACAAAAGCCGGTGTTGGGATGATAACCTCATCGCCGGGCTGCAAGATAGCCGTACAAGTGAGATAAAGCGCCTCGGACACGCCAACGGTGATGATGATTTCATCGGGCGCATAGTTGACTTTATAAAGTTTATTCAGATGCGCGCCAAGTTCCTGGCGCAGTTCCAGCAGTCCCAGATTTGCGGTGTAGTGCGTGGCGCCTTCTTTAAGCGCGCGGATGCCAGCCTCAACGATGGGTTGCGGTGTGGTAAAGTCAGGCTCCCCCCCTAAACCAAGCGAGATGACATCGTCCATAGTCAGGGCGATGTCGAAATATTTCCGAATGCCGGAAGGTTTCAGTCCAGTAACGCGTGGGTTTATGAAATCAATCATCATATCTCCTTTGTTGAATTTAGTTCTGATTTGTTTAAGAGCTTGCCCAGGAGTTGTCTCCCAGGTTAAATTTGCCACTTAATGAATTGATAACACAGTCATAGCCGATAAGCGAAGCGTCCAGATGCGAATTGCTCACATGTGCTCCGGGGCTAAGAATTGAGTCGCTGATAGAGCTGTTTTGCACCACACAGTTTGCGCCTATGGAAGTGAAGGGTCCGATAATCGAGCCACTCACCCGCGCGTCAGGGTGGATAAAAACCGGCGGACGGATAACGCTATCCGCAAGTGTGTGGACATCTTTCATATTGTCGCGACCGTTCTCCAAAAGATGGCGGTTGGTGTCCAGCAAGGCTTCAGAAGTACCCGCATCAAGCCAGGTACTCACCTGTTCAATGCGCATTTTACTGCCTTTTTCAAGCAGAATGTTCAGCGCGTCCACCAGGAAATACTCGCCCTTAAGCGATATATTGCGCGCGATTTGTTCCTTGATGGCTTTGGTTAAATCCTTGCCTTCTTTAAAGTAATAACAACCGACCACTGCCAGATTGTTGTGCATTTCGTTTGGTTTTTCGATGAGTTGGGTGACATAGCCAGACGCATCCACCTCCACAACACCAAAACGCCGCGGGTCCGGCACTGGCTTCACCCAAGCGATGGCGTCGGCGGTCTCATTTTCAAGATTGCTAAAGTCGCTGTCGATGAGCGTGTCCGAGAAGATAGTTAGTATGGGACCATCCATAAAAGAGCGGGCTTGCCACAGGGCATCAGATTGCCCACGCATGGTACGTTGTTCAACGTAGTTGATGTTTTTTTCAGGGTGGTGATTCTTCATGTAAGATTTGATAACCGGTTCCTGGCCAGGAGACATAATAAAAACATACTCAATCTTATCTTGGTTGGGAATGGTCTTGAACATCGCTAAAAGATGGTCCAGCACGGTGGCACCAGCCAGCGAAAGCAGAGGTTTGGGTCTGCTCCAGGTTAAGGGGCGCAAGCGTGAGCCTAAGCCAGCCATCGGTATCAGGATGCTTAGTTTTTCTGACATTTCCGTCCTCCAGGTATTTAGCAAGCCAGGTGGGCTTGCCTTTTATGTCATTATATCGCTAAAGATGAATTAAGGCTCGGGTTTATAAACAATCAAGTCCGAAAAGCGCACGCTGAGTGGCGTATCGCCGGCAGAACGGGCAATCAGCCCCCCCAAATGGCCTTCAAGCTTGCTGCGCGCCTGCAAACTGATTGATAGCTGCCGTTGACAAAGAAATCGAGTTGTCCATCAATGGCCTGGATGCCAAAAACATTGCGCGCTGGGGGCGTTTGGCACAAACTTCCTGGCGCTTTCCCACTTGGTTATCGGCATCACCCCCTCAAGCAAAACACGGTCAACCATAAGCTGCCCCCCCTGGCAGTTGGCCCAAAGCGGTAAGTGCCTGACACACTGTTCCGCCAGAAAACGATTCCATACCGGTCGTTTTCAGAGCACAGGGCGGTCTCAACAGTAAATTCGAGATAGAAATTCCCCGGTAAAATGTACGCGCTAAGGCTTTCCGCCTCAACTTTTTCACCCAAAACGACCACCGAAAGCGCGTTTGGTTCATAGATGACTTTATACGCCGCCTCGTTGTAAGTCTGCCAGAGCGTTTCATCGCTAAAGTCATCTTCAAACAAAACTTCTCTGTTGGGAGCAGGTTCCGGGTTGTCTTGTTCAGCCGGTGATGTTTTACTTGGGCTGATGTTAGTTGGCGTGGCGGGGGGGAACCAGTCAATCGTCGCGGTGGGAACAGGGGGGGTATGGGTGGGTAATGGGATGTTTGTGGCTTCGGGGGGGTCGCTTTCTAACGGAACACAAGCAAGCAGAGTCAAACACACGCAAAGTGTGGTAATGTAAACCACCGTTTGTTTAATGCGTTTGATGCAATACACCATTAGTTAGATAATTCTGTTTCGCGTTCCGTGTTGGCTCTGCCCGCCAGGTATAGCTACATGCTAATGACTGAATAGCCCTGCTCAATGTAAGGACGTACGCCAGCGTGACCGGTCATATCGTTCAGCATGGGCAAACCAGTAGCCAGGTTTTGCTCGTACACGCCCAAAGTATGCGAACAAGCCAGACAAATGCCCGCAATCAATCCCTTTTCAAGCGCTTGTTTATAGAACTTATTACCTTCTTCAGCGAGCACAGCAGGCAACTTAACCGATGCGCCTTCAAAGATAATCTTCACTTCAGCACCTGTCTCAGCAAGATCCAGCGCGTTGAGCAAAATGTGTTGGAAACACATTTTCTCGCCCGTCATGGCATAAAACAATACTTTTTGCATCTCAATCCTCCGGGTTATTGATGGCCTTATTATAAGGTAGCTGGCTGGTTTTGTTCAAAAAGCTGAACAGGGTTTATCGTGCATTGTCGTACAAGTTTTATGGTCATTTTTCAAAAGGCTCAAATTTTCAGCCGCTTGCCCGTTTGCAACTCTGATGATGGCACCGTGTTTTAATTAATGCCTTGTCGCAGTGCTTTTTCGAGTTATGCTAAACTTTAAAAACATCAGGAAATGAGGTCGCGAAGCATGAAATCACTTTATATCCAGCAAAAATTTTTCAAAATCCTGGACCACTACCCCATCACCGATGAGAACGGGCAAACCATCTATCAGGTTGACCAGGAGTTCAACCCTATCGGCCATACCGTTCATGTTTCAGCCCCCAACGGGAATCACCTTTTTACCGTGGACAGGGTTGTACTAACCTTACTGCCAAAATTCATGGTCAGGTTTGCCAACGGGAAGGAAATCAGCATCCAAAGTAACTTCAGCTTACTTCACCGGGATATTGACATCGATCCGGAACATTTAGGGCTTAATGTGATGGGTGACTTTTGGGGGGGCACGAATATACCTTACCCAACGCGGAAACACCGTTGGCAGCATTTCCAAAGAATGGCTTTCTCTCACTGACAATTATCGACTGGATATTTTGACGAGACTTTGCAGGATCTCTTTGTTGCCGTGGTCATTGCCATTGACTGCTTACTTGACGAATCCTGACGGTCCAAGCCCTACCAGTCACGGCTGGTTGCCATCACTGGCGCGGTATCGCGATAATTAGGTCCACTTGGCGCGATGATCTCTTTTTGCACGGTTTCGTAAAGGATATCCCCCGCGCAGTTCGTCCACGGTATAGCAAACCGCACCCATATTATCCGCCAGGCGTTGCGCCAAGCCGGCGTCAAAAACCTTTTGCTCCATGTTAATCACCACGCTGTGAATCTTCTCGCGCTTGAACATGCCCGCCAGTTCCTCAAGCTCCTGGGGCACATTGCGCCCGGTTGATAGGCCACATTGCCGGCGCCATCGGTGAGTACGATTAACAGAGGTTGCACATCGGGGTGCAGAATCTTCTCGCGCTGCACCACCTCATAAGCCATCACCAAACCCGCCGCGAGGGGCGTCTTGCCACCGATGGGGATGTTCTCCATAGCGCGCTGGGCCAAAACCACCGAGTTGGTGGGCGAAAGCACTAGGGTCGCGCGGTCTTTTTGGAAAACGACCAGGCCCACCCGGTCGCGTCGCTGATAGGCATCGGTAAGCAGGGATAAAATCGCCGCTTTGGTTGCCGACATGCGCTCAGAAACCGCCATCGACCACGAACCATCCACCACAAAAAGAATCAGGTTAGCTGTTTTGCGCATGCGGATTTTCTTTTGGAAGTCAGCCGAACGCACCGCGAAAGCCACCTTGTTGCGCTCTTTTAGCGCCTGGCGTTTGCGCTGATAAGGCGCAGCAGCGCGCAAAGTGGCGTCAAAGGCGATGTCGCTGGTGTCGCCTGGGGGGCATGGCGCGCGGCGATATAGCGGCCCCGCTTGGTTTTCGAGCGGGTTTGCGAGCGTCTGCCACCCTGTTTGCGCACCATTTCGTCCAGGGGGGGCGTGTCAAGCTGGCGCGGTTCAAAGGTCTCGCTGGCTTCCATCACCTGCCCGCCTTCCCACCAGTGCGCGTCAAGCGTGGTGAAAATATCCTGCTGGCCTTCCCCTACCAGCGGGATTTCATTTGAAATATCAGGCTGAACTTCGCCCTCAGCTAGAGGGTCGCTTTTTTTTATCGGATTCGTCCGGCGTGGCGCCGTCGTCGCCATCTTCTTCGGGATATTCTGTCACTGTGCTAAGCGCTTTTAGTCCGTCAATCTTCTCATTGAGCGTTTCAATGCCCACACCACTCTTGCGGAATGGACCCGCCTTAACGCGATGGGGCAACGCCAACTCAGCCGCGATACCAATATCCACCGGCGAGATGCGTCTGCGCCCGTCAAACGCCGCCTGGGCGCGCGCGCCTTTAAGGATGACCATATCCGAGCGGTGCCCGTCAACTTCCATTGATGACGTCAGCTCCGCGATTAAGGTCAGGTCGCGCTGAGTGTAGCTAACCTCATCCAGCAGGTACTGCGCGGTTTTAATTTTATTACTCAGTCCCTGCTCTTTGGGTGCCCACTTCGCCTGAAAAGCGGCGGGGGGGTCGGCTTCAAAGGCGATATTTCGGCGCATAATTTCAACCCGTTTGGCTTTGTCAAGAATGCCATGGATATCCACCGAAAAAGCAAAGCGGTCCAAAAGCTGCGGACGCAAATCGCCTTCTTCGGGATTCATCGTACCCACCAGGATAAAGCGCGCCGGATGGCTAAACGAAATGCCCTCGCGCTCAACCACGTTCACGCCCATGGCGGCCGAATCCAGCAGGATATCCACCACATGGTCATCCAGCAGGTTGACTTCGTCGATATAAAGCATGCCACGGTTCGCCGCTGCCAGCACACCAGGCTCAAAATGACGCTCACCCAGTTGGATGGCGCGTTCGATGTCCAACGTGCCCACCACACGGTCTTCAGTGGCGGAAACGGGCAGGTTGATGAAGGGTGTCTTGCGGATTTCAGTGGGCAAGGGGGGGTCTTCGCCGGCTTCAAAGCGCTCCTGGCACTCCGTGCAGAAGCGGCTTGGATGGGCTGGGTCACAGGCAAAGCGACAGCCTTTCACCACTTCGATTTCCGGCAGCAGGGCTGCCAGGGCGCGCGCCGCAGTCGATTTGGCGGTGCCACGTTCGCCACGAATCAGCACGCCGCCGATGCGCGGGTCAACCGCGTTGAGAATCAGCGAGCGCAGCATCATCTCCTGGCCAACGATAGCGGTGAAGGGGGGGAAAATGAGATTGTTATTCATAAGTTCTGTCCTTTGCAAGACGGATTATAGCACGGCGGGTGCGTTTTTCAATGCGGGGGGGTGAAGGGTTTTAAGATGATTCTTATCATCCTAAAATCTATTCAGCGTTTCAATTCATAAAATCAATTTTCCTGAAGAACAGCGGCGCGGGAAATGCGGAACGGTTTATTTCTGTGATCAACCGACTTTCAAGCTTGCCATCAACAAGATATAGTCCGTACAGATTCAAAGCCTCGGGATCAATGTAAGTCATATATGGCCAATCTGGAATATTTTGATGAATTACAGCGCAAGAAGCCGCGTTTATTAAGTCATCCGCTTGTTTATCAACTTCGTACTTTTCACCTGTTTTAAAGTCAAGCAGATAATCATAATTATCTTCACGTAAAAAAATAATATCGGGTTCGGGTGTGATTGTCCCACCAAATAAAATAACCCTCTGTATTAAATTTTTCCCATGCAAGCATTTCGTCTTTTTCCGCGATAGAGTAAACGCTTGCGTATCTCACTGTGATGGTAAACAAAGACGGATATTCATCTTCTTCAAGCCAGTTCATAACGAACGTCCCGGATTCTTGCAGTTCAGGCAACTCATTAATTTCGCCTGTTAAAAGATTAAAGACTTTGGGAATGCCAAGCTCAATGAACCCAAAATAATCTCCTTTTGGTGACCAAGCAAAGTGAAGATACTCACCTTCAAATGTAAATATCTCTGTCCCTGTTTTCACATCTATCACATAATGAATATCTACGCTCGGTAAATCTTCGCTTTCTAAAATGAGTAGTGCAAATAACGGCCATCTGGGGACCATTCCAATCCTTCATTTATAAAATCCCCCCCTAAAACAATAGCCTGAATTAATCATTATTCTGTGTCTGTTAGGATGCACCTTGCTGATTTGCCTTGCATTGCTTCCATCAGGCTCCATAATCCAAACACTTGTTTCCCCAGTCAAATTATCGTCATTTATATATTCAACTGAATTGGACTTTACATAGGCAATTAACGAATAATCAGGTGACCAGGTCGCATCCAGGTAATTATTTTCTTCATCGTCTAATAACAAGGTGAATGTTTGGTTGCGCGTGTTATAAAGTCCAATTCTATCTTTTCCTATTTGGGAACAACCATGTTCAGTTTCAGAAATCGAAACCAAAAGATTGTCAGCATTGAATGCATTTGTGTCTTTTTCGCCCTGCGAAACACATGAACTCAACATGATAATTAGAGCCATTAAGCAGATTAGCAATTCGTGCTTGTTCGATTTTTGGAAACAATTCATCTTACTCTATTCTCCTTTCTAAAAACGCTATCTAACATAAAGTTATTTCGGTATCATTTGGTTTATCTTAGAACATATTGTGATGTCCATCGTTTCAATTCATGAAATCAATTTTCCTAAAGAACAGTGGCGCGGGAAATGCGGAACGGTTTATTTCTGTGATCAACCGACTTTCAAGCTTGCCATCAACAAGATATAGTCCGTACAGATTCAAAGTCTCGGGATCAATGTAAGTCATATATGGCCAATTTGAGCTATCTTTTTGAATTGCAGAGCAAGCTTCTTCATTTATTAAGTTATCAGCCTGTTCATCAACTGCGTACTTTTCACCTGTTTTTAAGTCAATTAGGTAATCATGACCATCTGAAACAGAAAAATAATAACGCGTCTGGGCATGATTATCCCACCCAATATAAAAATCTTCTGCATAATAAATTTCTTCCCATGAAAGCGATTCGTCTTCTTCCGCGACAGAATAAACGCTTGATTTTCCTTCAGATGACCTTGTAAACAAAGATGGATACATATCTCCTTCAAACCAATTCAAGTCAAGCAATTTCCAGGTTTTTTTTGCAGTTCAGGCATTACAGGCAACTCATTAATTTCGCCTGTTGTAAGATCAAAAATTTTTGGGATGTCAAGCTCAGTAAATGCGAAATATTCTCCGTTTGGTGACCAGGCAAATTGGCCATACTGACCCATAAATGCGAATTTCTCTTCACCTGTGTTTACATCTATCACATAATGGAAATGCCCACTCGCTCCATCCTGGTCCCCCCCTAAATAGGCGTAATGTAAATAACGTCCATCTGGCGACCAATCCAATCCATCTCTTATAAAACTGCCCCCCCTATAACATTCCCCCCCATTAATCATTATTATGTGCTTGTTAGGATGCACCTTGCTGATTTGCCTCGCATTGCTTCCATCAGGCTCCATAATCCAAACACTTGTTTCTCCAGGTAAATTTTCTTCTCGTTCAAGGTCAACTGAATTGGACTTTACATAAGCAATTAACGAATTATCTGGCGACCAGGTCGCATCCAGGTAATTATTTTCCTCATCGCCTAATAACAAGGTGAACGCTTGGCTGCGCGTGTTATAAAGTCCGATTCTATCTTTTCCTTTTTTTCGAACACCAGAAATACGGATCATAAGTTTCGGTAATTGAAACCAAAATATTGTCAGTATTGAATGCATTTGTGTCTTTTTCGCCCTGTGAAACACATGAACTCAACACGACAATCATCGCCATTAAGCAGATTAGCAATTTGTGCTTGTTCGGTTTTTGGAAACAATTCATTTTAGCATTCCTTTTTATTGCAAACGATACTGAGATCATCATCTTTCAGGTAAGATGATGACATCCAGGTAAGCTAACAGCGGTTTTGTTTTATTGCCATCTTCATCAAGCAGATACCCTTTCGATACAATTCTTACTGATGTAGCTTCCTTGATAAATTCTGATGGAATCACCATGATGCCCCCCCTGTCACGAGCTCAGGCAAGGCAGGAACCGGCTTCACAATACATTCTTCCCGCAGATAGTTTACATGATTGTCAATAACAACCCATTCACAGTTGTCCTGCATAAAATATAGAACTTTTCAGTTTCCTTCAGGTCAAAAATGATTGGCGAAGTAAAACCAGTTAATATAACATCAAACAATAACTCATCACCAGCATAAAGGTGGGTCTTTTGTCCATTTACATAATCAACCCTGATGGTTTTGTTAATATCCCCATTTTTCTTCATGCCCGTAATCTTTAAAAACTACTTTCCTTGTCACAGGTATCGTTACCTACACACCCTGACAGAAGGGTAATAATTGCAATTAATAAAAATAATGCTCTGAACGTTTTCTTAGCCATTTGTTTTGCCTCATTCAAATTTGACACTTTGCATAATCTCTTCAAAAAGTGGCAAATACTGTACAAAGTTGACTTCGTGAGAACAATATCTGAAGATATACCACCCTCTGGCCTTAGAACGAGATAGAACCGACAACGGTATTTGGTGCCCAGAACATTGAAAAAAAATGCTTCACTTTATAACTGTAATTATATTGGATTGACTCAAAATCCTCAAAATGGTGTTCCACAGGCTCACTCATTTCCAGGTTTGGAAATGAGTCGGTAAAAAAATTTAGCCCATAGTTCACCTCTTGCTTTGTCATCAACCCTTGGATTAAATTGCATACAAATCTTGGGGTCATGCCCATAGAACTGGCTAAAACAATCCTCATCATTAATTTGGTCAGATGATTTTTCACGTAATTCCCAGCCACTTGGACGTTCCAGAGCAATGGGAAATTCAGCATGTTTATAGCTAACTAAGTCCCCCCCGGCGCCATTGACGGATAAAATCTGCTGGCGAAAAGGTTTAGAACGATGTTCATAAACAGAAAACCAAACAGAAATAATCCAACATATACTAACAGAATCATTTTAAAAGCGGGTAATCGTTTAGGTGGGTTTTTGTAATCCATTTTTCTATCCTGTCTGCTCAAAAATTTATCTAAGCCAGCATTTAAAGCTAATCAGATTCCAGCGCGTGGGTTTATTCCTTAGGTAAATCATGCTCAATCCATGCTGTTACACATTGATTTGATGGGAAGCCACCAATTTTTTTATAAGCACGTACAAGCAGTATCTTTTTAATCATTGTGTTTTTCTTTGCCATATACTGGTGCAAGCACTAATTATCAATTTGAGGTGTTAGTGTTTTTAGCTGTTCAGGTGTGTAATAACCGCAATCCCAAATATCAAGGTAACGCAGATATACACAATTTAGTCCATGTTCATTATAGTCAAAACAGAGACTATATGGTTCATTCGCAATAATTGTTTCACTGGGTTGCGTTAGATAGACGTAATCACTTATTGGCCCATCTGGAACGTGGTTAATATATTTTGGAATTAACTCCTCCAATTCCTTTGGGGATCTAAATGGTCATCCAAATAAGCTTCAATTGCTGAAATTAAAATATTACCGGTCTCAATCCCTTTATTGATATAGAAAGCCTCAATATCGTGGCTTCCTACCGATGTGGCTTTATACGATTCGTCAATGTAAAACATCGGAGTTTCAGTTATTGCTATAGAACTTGTTTCGATTTGCTTTGATGAGCAAGCTGTTAGCGAAAACGACAAGCCTATCAACATAAGCAGTGTTAATCGTTTTTTTGCATGATTACTTCAATGTTATCCTTCTCTTCATTTTAGAAAGGCACAACCTAAGGCTTGGCGATAAACAATGCTGGTTTATCTCGCCTGGTGATTATTAACTTACCGTAACAAGAAGAGGCTTCAACTTTACCTAACAAGCCCACCCTGGGAACTTGCTCTTCTGCAATTAGTTTTATTTCATTACTGAGTATGTCAAAAACCTGTAATTTGCCAGATTGAAACAAGACATACAATCTCATCTCCTCCGAAACAAAACAAGAATCGACAATTGGATCTAATTCCTCTCCGTTAAGATTGTTTTGAATGGTGTAGTCAAAGAGCATATATAGAGAATCGAATACAACTAATCTCGTTCTTGAATAAGCATCTTTCGATCCAAATTCATTTGTCACAGTTAGATAGCGATCTTCTCCTAAACTATATATTCCAATATGCGCAGCGTTCCACTGGATACCATAAAACCCTAAACTGGTACCGCGATGAGACCTCACATGAATCATTCCACCCATTGTTGCAATCGTCATTACAGGTGATTCCACGTTACCATCCCAAATCAGCTGATTGGTGCCATATGGTTGAACGTCATCAACATTCACTTCTTTTATGAGCTTGAGTTCTGGGATTGAGTAAATCTTTGCCAAAGAGTCCGTTTCAGTAAGCACTGAACCGCCCGGCACAGTTACGGCGATATACTTTGAATCGGGAGACCACGCTATTCTAGTCTCGGACGCTTTACTTAATTCCAGACTGTTGATAGTTTCATTTTTGTCCAAATCAATCAGTTGCAATGCTTTCCATGAAATGAGAGCTACCATACTGCCATCAGGAGACCAGTTTATCGAGTGGATATACCATTCTAAATCGCGGTTTGATTTTAGTGCGTATTCCTTATCTGTTAGTTCATAGATTCGAAAGGTTTTATCAAAACATGAAACAGCAATATGGCTACCGTCTGGACTAAATTTGACATTTGTTGGGTTGCATCTGAGGTTGATGTTGAGATCAACCGTACTGCCAGTTGTATAGTCGCTTTTGTCAGGTGTTTCAATCTCGCTTGCGGAGTTTGGCAGAACCACGGTCCCATTATTAGGTAATTCTTCATTTTTGCTTTGTGTTTGATTTGTGATGCAAGCAACCAAAACTAAACTAAAAATGAGCGTTGTTGTTAATATGCTTCTAAGCTTTTCCATGGTCTTTTTACCTTTTCATTCTCCTAAATTTAACAGGAAAATTCAACCAAAACACTATTAAATACGCTGTTTAGATACAAGAATAATATCATGGTTCATACAAGCCTAATTCGCCAGCGGTTTCATCAATGAATTTGACTAAATCGAGAAACTCTTCCTGAGAAAAATCTTCCGGGCAAAAGGATGCTTTCAGAAAAACAACAATATCCGTATATCGCGCTATCAGACTGCAATTTCGTCGTCCCTGATGAATGTTTGCGCAACTCAGATACCACTCGTCCGCATGGTGTTCCATTTCAACAAAGTTTTCCTCTTTTTCTACCCACTCCTGGTCTGAGTCAATTATTGGTCTGACAAACAAAACTCTTCCCGCATAAGCATCCTTTGTTTTAAAAACTTCCTGATAGATCAAGCCTCTGTAAGAGGAAGTGCGCTCACTGGAAACTGGAGCATACTTTTTTTGTAGTAAACTCCTCAACTGTTTGCATTTGTGCGTAATTTGACCGCAAAAAATCGGTTTCCACCAATTTCCATCTATCGCCCAGGAATTCATCTTGAATCAATAAAGCTTTAATGTCAATATTTGAAGTTGTAACTCCTTCTAATCGTTTTCTCTCTTTAACATCAAAGACCTTTAGATATGATAGCCAACAACAAAGAAGAAGTAGCAGCAATAGTGCTACAGTTACAATGATAATTACTTTTTTTCTTTTTCATTTGACATCACTTTTTTTAGTGCATAATAAAGTTATGGCTCATACAAGCCTAATTCACCAGCGGTTTCATCAATGAATTTGACTAAATCGAGAAACTCCTCCTGAGAAAACTCGTCCGCGTAAAAAGATGAGCTAAGGAAAACAACGATGTTAGAGTATCTCGCCATCAGACTGCAATCCCGCCGATCCAGATGAATGTCTGCGCAACTTAAATACCACTGGTCCGCGTGATGTTCCATTTCAACAAAATTTTCTTCTTTTTCAACCCACTTCTGGTTCGAGTCTTTTAATGGTCTGTCAAACAAGACCCATGCCGTATAGGTATCCCTTGCTTGGAAAACTTCCTGATAGATCATGCCCTTGCCCCCCCATGCGGTGTGAATGTAAACAGGCTCATACATCTTCGCAGCAAACGCCCCAACTGACTGCAGTAGTGCGTAATTTGACCGCGAATTATCTGTTTCGACGAGTTTCCATTTTTTGCCTATAAATTCATCTTTAATCAGCAAAGCCTCTATGTCAATGTTTGAATTTGCAGGCGCTTCTAATTGTTTACCCCCCCTTTGATTTTAAGAAAATCAAGATATGAAAGCAAACAAAAAAAGAAGAATAAGAAACAATAGGGCCAGAGTTACGATTATGATTACTTTTCTCTGTTTCATTTGATATCACCTATCGTTCAGTTCTTTCGCTTTGATAATAAACTCATGTAAATCCAACTTTTCTGCTTTGGCATCAATTGTTTCTTCCATGGTGATAATTCTTTCAAAGAAAAATCACCCAAGAAAACAGTTGCTGGAATTAAATCAGCTTGTTTATATAACGCTCAATCCCAAATATGCAAGTAATTACTATGTAGTATTTCAAGCTTTTTAATCATCGCTTCAGCTTCAAACTGAGCGGGAATATAGTGTTCTTCGCTAATGATTATTGCTGTAACCCATGTCGTGCCTTGTTGAATGTTTACAAAAGTGAATAGCGGTCTGTCCGGAAGAAGCTCAGGCAGATACAATCCTTCAAACACTGGGTCAGATAACAACTCCTTTGCTACCCGAAAACTAAACCATGTGAATTGTTTCCCGTCGTGCGTATAAACCAACTCGGAATTCATCTTGAACTTTGGGTTTTCGCTGAATTGATTTTGTAGGTCTTCATAACCCGGGATGTTGGTTTTGGAGCAATTCTGCTCACCGCACTCTTCATCGTATATAACGATTGTTGTCGTGGGTTCGTTTTTCTTAGATTCTTTTTCGAGTACTAAATAACCGCCTCGTACCAGCTCATTTTGCCATCCTGGCAAGACAGGCAACCGCGCCGTAAAACGCGGATTATAAACATAAGTTTCCTGTGGAATTGACTTCGGTTCTATTGCTTGTGTAATTGCCAAATTAATAATCAGCATCAAGACAATGATGAGTTGAAGAATATTCGTAAAAGACAGTTTATTGTCGTTCTTTTGAGTGTCTAACGGTTCTTCTTTATCCATAATCAATCCTGCTTACACGTCCTTAGTCATCCTTCGCCCGCGTCTCACTGGCTGGGAGCATATAGAGGTCGTTTTCGTACATAATCCATAAATTACCTGCTTTATCCTTTACTATATTACTGTTAGCATTCGTGAACATACACCATTGCCCGGTTTCAGGTTGAAACCATGCTAATCCACGATAAGAACGATACCAGAGTCTTTCGTCATTAGTTTCTGCCATAATTTCTGGATGTTGCCATTCATATGGTGCATACCCATTGTAATTATTAGTAGTCACAAAAACAGGAGATCGAAAGAATGCCTCAAAAGAAGTAAAGCCATCATCGTTATTAAACCAACCATAATCGTTAAGGATGACTCGATTATCCTCATTGAAGAGAATTGTGATTTTCCCTGTGCCTAAAGTATAGCTTTCCTTTGGCACTTTAAATATTGAAGGACTACTACCAGCATTATCAAATCTATATATATAACTGTTTTGCTTAATCGCAAAAATGTTCTCATTAGAATCAACATATGTTGCCCAAAAATCATTTCCACTATCGATTATCTTAACGATTTTAGTTGTAGGGTTTAACAAAATGAGATAGTAGTCCGATTGAATTGTCAATAATGAAATAACAATATTTTCATCATTTACTGGATAAAAATCTAAAATCGTCGCATCAACTAATAATTCTAAATCATCTTTTAGCAATTCTAAAGTCGATTCTGTATCATTAAAACGAAAGAGTTGGCTTTTCCCTCTATCGTTTTTAACTGGTTGGGATATCCAAATTCCTTGTGCTGAATCTAATTTTATTTTAGACCCGTTTTCAACAGACAGCAAAGTTTTGAATTCTTCTTTATTGTAATTATAAACAACAATTTCAGTGTTTTTTTTCTGAGGTTTGTGCGAACCAAAATTCCTTATCGTCAGCAGTTTCTCTAGCAAAGAGTAACTCTACTCTCTCAGATTTGGACCAGCCAGTTTCAACCATTTTCTTCCATCTTCTAGGAGGAAACGCTAACTTTGAATCATCATGTACCATAGTAGCCTTGATCCAAGCTTCCTCACCTAAAGGAATAGTACCTTTCAACAAGGGTGGAAGACACCAGTTTTCTTGTTCGTTTTCTATATGCCGGTTGGCGGGTGAACACGAAAACAACAGCATAATTACCATTATTATTAATTTATGTTTTTTTTATTCATTGCATCACTCGCTAAGTAAAATATCAAAATCAATCAGTAAAATCAAAATCCTTTCGATCCCTATCCTCGCAGCAAGCTACGAGGCATTTCGGGTTCTCACCCTACGGAACGGATTTTGAGGACAGTTTCGTAGCAAGCTACGGGGGGGAAATGCCCTCATTCGTATTATATCTATCTAATGTTTGTTTTTGATATCCATATATTCCAATTAGTTCCATAAAATTATCCTTAAAATGTAAAATGGAATCTAATCCTTGGTTGTAACCCTCCAATAACACACGTTGCCTGTTTTCATAAGATAGGTTCCGATAATTGGCATGCTCAGATAAGTTATCGTCCAGATATGATAAATAACCAGCCACATACCCTACTGTTTTTTCTGGGTCTAATTCGTTATATCTATATTCACTGAAAACATATATGTTTTCTCAAACTAAAACTAATCATTGAAGTCGCATTCAGGAACTGGCTCAATCACAAAAGAACTTTCATTTATTCTGAAACATTTATATGTGCTGCTTTCCTTACTGGCACCAGAAAAAAACCCTGAATTCCCAAGATTTACCTGCCAGCCAAAACTCTAACTCGAAATAGTTATCATAACTGACCAAGCCATTATTATTCGAAAATCCAAGTTTTAATACTCTTTCAAATTCTTCATTTGAACTAAGCTCCTGCTTTGTGGCAATAAAATATTGATTTCCTATGTATTGTTTCAATTGAACAGATTCCGCCT
>JMBV01000028.1_pt1 | contig 53677 bp, 92 predicted proteins | sample 616531 | NCBI WGS metagenome assembly JMBV01 (sample SAMN02727904, study PRJNA239997) | anaerobic digester metagenome | biome: anaerobic digester; isolation source: mesophilic anaerobic digester inoculated with municipal waste water sludge... | place: Germany: Bielefeld University, CeBiTec ...
ATTAATGGTATTACCAGTACCAGAAAAATTTTCATAATATCGTTTGTTATCTTTTAACATATAATAGACATCATTTTCTAAACCTTTAAAGTTGAGGGTTGGGCCTAATTCATTTCCTTCTGCAGTATGATTATATACAACATCTAAAATAACCTCCATACCATTTTTATGAAGTTCCTTAACTAGATCTTGAAATTGAATTACTTCTTCTCCAATTTTCAAACCATACCGATAGTTACTAGTCACTGAAAAAAAAGCTTATTGGATTATAACCCCAGACATTTTTAAGTTTTTTCACCTGTTATAGGATTTATATTACTATTATCTTTCATGCTAAAAGCGAATATAGGCATTAATTCAATAGCATTTACACCGAGTTCTTTCAAATAATTGATTTTATCTATTATTCCATAAAAGGTTCCCCTATGATTAACTTGAGAATTAGGATTTATGGTAAATAATCTTACGTGCATTTCATAGATAATTAAATCGTTTAAAGAATGTCTGGGATGCTCATCATCTCCCCCCAATTATAGTTACTAGTATCCCAAATTACAGTCTTGCAATTAGAACTAGCAGAATCTATTAAAGAAAAACTGAGGTCTAGTTGAGGATTATTTTTTTTCGTATCCATAAATCGAGACATCTAAAGGATCAAATTCTCCTGATAAGACTTTAGCATATGGATCCAATAAAAGTTTGTTGCGATTAAATCTAAATCCTTTATAAGGTTCATATGGTCCATCTACTCTCCATCCATATGTAAATCCCGGTCCAATTCCTTCAATAAAACATGCCATATATCTCCCGTGCGATTAACTTTCTTATCCAAAATATAACTAAACGAAGGTTTATCCTCGAAATAATGATCATATAATTCAATTATAACAGACGAACCATTTCTAGTATAGACCCCAAAATTTACTCCTTTTTGATTTATAGTAGCGCCTAATATAGGCTTACCTTTTGAAACTTTGAATTTAGTGGATTTATTTTCCATTATAATGCACCTACTCAAAATAATTATGTAAAATATTAAAAATCACTTATTTATAACCATATAAAATATAGAATAAATAAGACGCATAATAAATAAACCATCCAATGAACTTCTTTTCCTTTTCCAGTAAATAGTTTCAATATTGGATAGGTTATAAAACCAAGTGCTATACCATTTGATACTGAATAAGTTAAAGGCATAGTAATCATTGCTATAAATGCTGGAATTACTTCGGTAAAATCATCCCATTGAATTTTTAGAATATTCGATAACATCATTACTCCTACAATAATTAAAGCAGGTGCAGTAGCAGCAGAGGGAACAGTAGCAATAATAGGCCTGAAAAATAAAGATAGAAAAAAAATAAAATTGATACAACTACTCCAGTTAGACCTGTTCTTCCTCCAGCAGAAACACCTGAAGCAGATTCTACATAAGTTGTAACAGTGCTAGTTCCAAAAGGGCTCCTCCAGTAGTTGCTATGGCATCTGCAAGCATAGCTTTGTCTGCTTTTGGAAGCGTTCCGTCTTCTTTTAAATAACCTGCCTGTTGACTAACACCAATTAAAGTACCTGCAGTATCAAAAATGTCTACGAATAAAAAAAGAAATCATTACACCAATCATTTCGAAGCTGAATGCAGAATGTAAATCAAGTTTAAATAAAACAGTAGACCAGTCAGACATTTTAGGAAGGGCGATAATACCTTCAGGAATAGGCGTTACACCGTTAAATAAACCAAGAATTGTTGATATGATAATACCCAACAAAAGAGCACCTTTGATTTTAAGAGAAAATAAAATTGCAGTGATAATCAATCCTAAAATCGCAATTAGAGAAGGACCTGAAAATAATTGTCCCATAGTTACTAAGGTAGAAGGATCGGCAACTACAATTTTGGCATTTTGTAAACCAATAAACGCTATAAATAAACCAATACCAGCACTAATTGCCGTTTTTAAAGACATTGGAATTGAATTAACCAAGGTTTTTCTTATTGGAGTTAAACTTAATATAATAAAGATAATACCCTCAATAAAGACTAAACCTAGTGCCGTTTTCCAGCTAACTCCCATTCCAATAACAACAGAATAAGCAAAAAAAGCATTTAGTCCCATGCCAGGAGCTAAAGCAAACGGGTAGTTTGTTAGAAAAGCCATCGATAACGTTCCTAAAATAGACGAAACGATTGTGGCAATAAAAACTCCATTATATGGCATACCTGTTTCGCTCAGTATAGCGGGATTAACAAAATAATATAAGACATTGTGATAAATGTAGTAATACCTGCCAAAATTTCCGTTTTAACATTAGTTTGGTTTTCTTCTAATTTAAACAGCCTTTCAAAGATGCTTTTTTTCTTTATTAGCGCTCATGTAATTCCTCCTTTTAGATTAAAATTAGATAGAATTGATTAATTTTGAAATTAATACAATAACTATTCTATATTTATCATCTTTTTGTTTTTAGTATGATAAAAAACTATCGTTCAAGTATTATTCAAATATTAGAGAATATATTTCTTTAAAAATGTATGTTATAATTAAATTAATAATTTCAAAAACAAAGAACAAAGGAGGTTCTCTATGTTTAATTTTTTTTCAAAAAAAAGGTTCAAAAAAAATAATTCAGAACATAGAAATATATTCTATGAAGAAAAAAATGCACTTATAGTATATTTTAAATGCAATAAATGTGGAGAAACTTTTAAAAGCTATCTTAGAAAAGGATATGATATTATCAATGATTATGACAATGATGGTTTTATAGTAGATAAAGAATATATTGGTTCTAAATGTCCTACTCGTATACATTTGCATGCCTCTTTCGATCGAAATTACAATTTAATTAATTATACATTAGATAACGGAAAGATTATAACCAAAGAAGAATGGGAGAATGAAAAAAAATGAATCAAAAAAAAGATAAAAATATTAATGTATTTGAGTATAGACCAGTTAGACCTTTTCTTCAAATACCCGAAAAAGTTTTAATGTATATTTTGCAATTAACACCCTCTTCATTTGCAAAAGTATACTTGTATTTATACAACATAAGTTATGGTATGGGTCATGATTACACAATCACTCATACTAGTGTTAGAGAAATAGCTTCAAATTTAAACATTAGTATTGGAAGAACACAAAACGCCATTACATACTTTAAGAAAATTGGCGCCATAGAAAAAAATTGAATCTCGTGCTGTTATAGGTACTAAATTTAGGGTAAATGTTCCTGAATATTCATCAAACAGTGGTAATTGGTTCTTTACTACACCTGATAAGGTAAGATATTTAATGATGAAAGAAAAATTATTGACTTCGGAAAAAAAATAGTAACTTCCAAAATTAAAAGATATAAATCAGTTAAAAAGTCTTTAGATCAACAACTTTTTGATGAATTTAAGGAGTAATGTCACCACCCACCTCTTAAACTCTGACGAATTTTGAAGTGGGAACTTCTAAAAAGCACTAGTTGATTAGGCTAAATGCTTAGAGTATTATCTTATCCACGAATGTATAGAAACCTCAGAATGTACAACCAAGTCTCATGCTCTGCCGGTAGTGAACAAACAGTTCTATGGGTAAGAACAATTGTTGCTACCAAGAAACCGTGGATAGTGGATATTTTGATTTAAGAAAGTTAGAAGGTACTATAATTCATAGAAATGTCAGTTATAAGAAATTGACATTGATTAGTAAAGTCAAACACTTTTATTTGAAAGGAGTGAGTAGCACATTCATCTCCACCCTATAAAGGATGGAGTATCCTGTGCTTAAAATGGATGAATCAGCCAACTATCAATTTAGTAATAGATAAATCAAACCAAAATATGGTATTGCCATTTTTATCTAAGGAAACCTCTATAGATAAAATGCTAACGAATGTTGGAGAAATAATATATATAAAAAAATGGTGTGGCTATAATAGAATATGATGATTCATTTCTATTTTTAAAATATGATGAAAGGCTTCCCCTTCATGAAGGTTCTAAAGTTAAACTAAATTTCACTGATAATTTAAAAAAATGCAAAAACAAATATTCAGATGAAGCTTCTTGGCGAATTTTTCAAAAATGAAATCAACATAAATATAAAATTTCTTCAAAATAGTAATTGTAATATTATAAGAATATATGATAGAAACATAACCAATACGCAAAAATTAAGGATTGTAAATTGGCTGAATGATTTCTTATCTGAATTCGATAAAAAAAATGTAATGAACTTATGTTTGATAAATTTCAGAAGGATGATATAAATTCGTGTGGACTATTTGTAAAAAAAAGTTTTAGAAAAATTAATCAATTCAATATATTTAAATTCTTTTACTTTTCCCTCACCTACTGAAATAGCAAAAAAAATTACTAATTACATTAAATTTTTTTTCTCTTTAATGAACAAGATTATACATCTGAAAATAATTCTTTTAAAAAAATTTATAGAAGATGAAACGCAAGATATTCAAGAAGGAATAATTAGACAGAAAAAAAATAAACATTAATAAAGAAAAATATCTTTTGAAAATATCAAAATTGATAAAAATATAGACTCATACCTTAAAATAAAAATCTAGTAAATCAAGAACAACATACGGTTATTTTTACTATAATATTTAACCTTCCTATATATTTACATATTGATCAAGACTACAATCAAGATTCATATAAAAAAAACAATGAACATGTATATAAATTCTCAATCGTTTTACTAACTAAAAAAATTTGGCGTTGTTGAAAGTAATATCAACTTAATAAATAATACTATCTATATTACTTTTGAACTAGAGAAAAACAAAGAATACTTTTTATCTAAGATACCTGATTTAAAACAAAGTTTATTAGAAAATAAATTTAATATTGAAAATATTAATGTTTTATGATAATTTATTATTAATATGATAAATAACAATTATCGTTCAAGTATTAGCTTAATAATTTACCTACCATATAAAATTTATAAAAAAAAGTCGGCTAATTTATGCCGACTTTTTACTGAGAAAATTATTTATTTTTTTATAGAATAAAATGCCTTCAAACCTCTAAATTCTCCAACCTCTCCAAGATTTTCTTCAATCCTTAATAATCGGTTATATTTCGCAATTCTATCAGTTCTTGATAAAGAACCAGTTTTGATGAAACCAGCGTTAGTTCCAACTGAAAAATCTGCAATAAATGTATCTTCTGATTCTCCTGACCTATGAGAAACAACTGCGGTCATTCCATTTTTATATGCTAACTCGATAGCGTCTAAAGTTTCAGTAACAGTTCCAATTTGATTTAACTTAATTAGAATAGAATTTGTTGCATTAACTTCAATACCCTTCTGTAATCTTTTTACATTAGTTACATATAAATCATCACCGACTACTTGTATTTTGTTTCTTACCTTTGCTGTAAAGTTAGAATAAGTATCCCAATCTTCTTGGTCAAATGGATCTTCTATAGATTTTATAGGATATTTATTGATTAAATTGATATAATATTCAGAAAGTTCATTTCCACTCATTTCTTTTCCATCTATAGAATACTTTTTGGTTTCTTCATTATAAAACTCAGAAGCAGCAGCATCTAAAGCAATAAACACTTGTTCCCCCAGGCTTATATCCGGCAAGTTGAATTGCTTTAATTATGTATTCAATAGCTTCTTCGTTTGAATTAAGATTAGGTGCAAATCCACCTTCATCACCCACGGATGTAATATGACCTTCTTTTTCAATAACTTTTTAAATGTTGAAATATTTCAGCTCCTGCTCTAAGTGCATCTTTAAAATTAGAAAAACCAGCAGGCATAATCATGAACTCTTGAATATCTAAGTTATTATCTGCATGCTCTCCACCATTAATTATATTCATCATAGGAACGGGCAGTACCTTAGCATTCACACCCCCCCTATATATTTATAGAGAGGTATACCTAAAGATTTCGCAGCCGCTCGAGCTACAGCCATTGAAACTGCTAAAATTGCATTTGCCCCCCCTAGATTTTGTTTATTTTCTGTTCCATCCAATTCTAACATTGTTTTGTCAACTTTCACTTGATCAAAAGCATTAAGTCCAACAACTTCCTCAGCTATAATTTCATTAACATTTTTTTACTGCTTTGGTTACTCCTTTTCCAAGAAAATAATTGGGATCTCCATCTCTTAATTCTAAAGCTTCAAATTTTCCTGTAGACGCACCTGACGGAACAATGCTGATGCTTTTGTTCCACTTGACAAAAGAACCATCGCTTCAACCGTTGGATTGCCTCTTGAATCCAAAACTTCTCTAGCTTGAACAGCGAATATTTCGTTATAATAACCACCGAACAATAAAAACACCTCCTGTTTGAAAATAAAAATAAAAAAAATAATTTTATTCAATAAATATTTAATCTTCTGGATAAACAAGAGTACCTATTTCTTCACCTTTCACCGCTTTTAATAAGCTTCCTTTATCAAAAAAAATTGATAATTATTATAGGAAGTTTATTTCTTTGACAAATAGAAAAAGCCTCTGTATCCATTACTTTTATATCTTGACTTATAGCATCACTAAAAGAAATTTTATCAATTTTATATGAATCAGGAAATTCTTTAGGGTCTTTGTTATATATACCATTTACCTTCGTAGCTTTAATTAAAATTTCTGCATCCATTTCAACCGCTCTAAGAGCAGCAGCAGTATCAGTAGTAAAAAGCGGGTTCGAGGTACCTCCAGCAAAAATGACAATATATTCTTGTTCAAAATAGAAATCAACCAAATCATATTTAAATGGCATAACAGAAGGTAAATTAACAGTGTTTGAAAACAATACTTTTAAAACCATTTTATCCAGAAAATGTTTTAAATAAATAGAATTCATAACGGTACCCAGCATGCCTAACTGATCAGCCATCTTTGTTTTAAATCCTTCAAGTTCAAGTTCTTTACCTCTAAAAACATTACCTGCACCTATGACAATACCTATTTTGACATTTAAATCGTAAACCTTTTTTTTAATTCACTAACTAAATAATTAGAAAAATTTGTGTCAAATCCTTTTTTTTCCTTCACCGGATAGAGCTTCTCCACTCAATTTTAACAATATTTTTTTATACATAGATTAGACAAGCTCCTTTCAACAATAGTTTATACACAAAAAGGTGTGTATTAAAAAAAATCAAAAAGAGTGGAAATTCCGCTCTTTTTGATTTTGATCTTATTCACCCACAGCAAATCTAGCAAATTTTGCTATAGTAATATTTTCTCCAACTTTTGCAACTAATTCAGTAATTAAATCTTTGATTTTTTTTCCCCCCCTTCTCCAAAAACATATTCTTGTTCTAATAAACATTGTTCTTGAAAAAAAATTTCTCTAATTTATTTTCAATTATTTTTTTTCTCTAACATTTTCTGGTTTATTTGAATCTTTAAGTTCCTCAGCATATATTTCTTTTTCTTTATTTATCACTTCTTCTGGTACTTCTTCTCTTGAAATCCATTGAGGGTTCATTGAAGCGATTTGGAAACAAATTTTCTTAGCTAATTCATGAAACTCATCTGTTCTCGCAACAAAATCTGTTTCACATCCCAAAAGGAGCAATACACCTATCTTTTCATTATGGTGGATATAAGAATATACTATACCTTCTTTAGTGGCCCTATCTGCTTTTTTGCAGCTTTTATTGCACCTCTTTTTCTTAATATCTCTACTGCCTTATCAACATCTCCATCAGCCTCTTCTAAGGCACTTTTACAATCTAGCATTCCTGCTCCAGTAGTACTTCTTAATATTTTAATTTTTTTCAATAGATACTTCCATTAACTCAACCTCCTATTTATATTTATTTTTACTGTCTTCAAAATTCTAAATCCTCATTATATGTATGTTTCAGATTTAATCATTTATACAAACTATCTCCTTAATTCTAATACTCACTAAATCGTAATTTCATTAACCTTTTAGGTACTTGTAGCAAGAGAAGGAGAAGGATTACAACCTGAACCCATTATAAATTCTTTAAAATATATCTAATATATAACTCTGATTCTGCTTGTTTGCTTTTTCTTTCACTAATTAAGTTTACTTTCATGCTTAAATGTTAATAAATATCTTTTATAGAGCATTCATTTATATATTTATAACATAAATTTTTACTTATTTATTCTAACACAACAAATATTAATTTGCAATAAAAAAAACTGACTCAGTATATTGTTATTTTAGTAATTTTTCTTTTAATCTATCTTCTACGAACTTGGATACCCATTTACTAACATCACCACCATATTGGGCAATTTCTTTAATCATCGAAGACGATATAAAAGAATATTTAGTATCAGCCATTAAAAAAAATACTTCTAACTGAGGTAATAAAGATTTGTTTGCATGTGCCATCTGTAATTCATATTCAAAATCGCTTACTGCTCTGAGACCTCTTATTAAGTTATAAACTCTGTGGTTTTTTTAAGTAATCAACTAATAAACCATCATATACATCTACAACAACATTTTGCATATGCTCAAAATCTCTCTTCACCATTTCTACACGCTCTGAAAGGGAAAAAAAAGATATTTTTTTTCTGAGGGTTGTTCATAACAATAACATAAATTTTATCAAATCTATCTCCAACTCTCTCTACAATATTGACATGTCCATTAGTAATAGGATCAAAACTTCCAGGATAAGCTGCATCTTGTTTTGGCATTATTATATCCCCCCCAATCTATATTAATCAGTTATTATTCCAGAAGCTAATATCACTCCGTCTTCATCATAAATAGTTGCAAACTGACCTGGTGTTACTGCAAAAATTGGTTCTTTAAAATTAACTTTAATAACATCATCTGCAATCTTTGTAACAGTTGCAGGTTTTTCTTCACTTTTTTTTCGTACTCTACACAATCCATCAATAGTTTTAAAATCGATTAAAAATTCACTTTAGTAGCAATAAGTTCCTTTGAATATAATTTTCAGTAGGAGCCATCACCAAAATATTCTTTTCAGGTATAATTTTATATACATGCAATTTAATCTGAGGAGATTTATAATATTTTATGCCGGACCGCTGACCAATTGTATAATTTATATATCCATCATGAACACCTATTTCATTGCCTTCTAGATCCAAAACTTTTCCTTCTTGCACATTAATTCCATTTTCTCTTAAAAATCTTCTATAATCATTATCCGAAATAAAACAAAGTTCTTGACTATCTTTTTTTGTCAGCTACACTTAAACCAAATTGTGTGCCATTTCTCTAATTTCCGACTTATACATTTTTCCCAAAGGGAAAAGAAGATAAGAAATTATGTCTTTTTTTATATAAGACAAAAAAATAAGATTGATCTTTATAATTATCCACACCTTTTTTTAATACTTCTGTTCTATAGTTCCTTGAATATTCTCTAATTATATAATGGCCACTAGAAATGTAATCTGCTCCAATTTTCTTGGATATTTCTATAGCTTTTCCAAATTTAAAATATCTATTACATAAAATGCATGGATTTGGAGTTTTTCCCGATTTGTATGTTTCTATAAAATATTTGATTATTTTATCCTTAAATTCTTCTTTTATATCAACTATGTGAAAATCGTCCAATTTTAACCTTTCAGCAACCTTAATTGCATCTGTTGTGTCTGAGGAACTAGGGCACACATTTTGTTTTTCAGGATATAAGGAAAAAAAAGAATGTCGTTTACTGTTTTAAAATGAAGACCATATACTTTATAATTTTGGGACTTTAATAAGTGAGCAGCTATTGAACTATCAACACCACCACTCATTAGAACAACTGCCTTTTTTTATATCAGCTGTCAATCTCTACTTTACTCTCCTTGTCTAAAGTTTTTGCTCTTTCTAAATTTGCTACAGCAGTGCCATAATCTATAATATCCTGTAATGTCAATTTATCCAATTCCAAAATCATCGCATTATGTACTCTTTTCCACACAAACTCTACTGCACAGTTTATTTCTAATTTACATTCACCTGTAATGCAATCATAAGATTGTAATGGATTGTCAAGTACCTTCACTATTTCACTCAATTTGAGATTTTTTTGGGTCTTTAGCTAAAACATAACCTCCATATTTTCCTCTTATTGATTTTAATATGCCCGCTTCTCTTAACTCACTAAATATTTTTTTCAAGAAAATCTTTGGGAATATTTTGTCTTTCAGACAATTCAGAAATAGTTACACGTTCTTTTCCTTCATCTTTAGTTAGCACTGCCAATTCAAATAAAGCTCTTAATGCATAACTACTTTTAACTGTAAGAGCCATTTTAAACTCACCTCATTTTTAAACATCTAAATTCTTAACCTTGATTATGATTGTGAATTAACAACATACACTGTTAATTTTTCTTCTGTTTTATTTGCTAATCGAACATCATTAACATAAATATCTATTTTGTTACCAACTATTTGTGAACCAGTATCTTGAACAATAAAATATCCATTGTTTGGCAAAGAGGATAATTCCGGAATATACACCACAGTTCCTAAGGGTAATACTTTTGGATCCGCTGCAATTGTTTGATAAGAAATAGGTTTATCCCCCCCAGATCTTGTTAATCTAAAAGTTGGAGAATACACTATTTTATCATCCCATTCAGTATAATATGTGGCTTTGAAATCTCCTATTTTCTTATAAAATAATCTTAAAGGATCTTTTGGTTCACCATTTTTCCATAACTCAATATTAACTATTTCACCATTTTTAGCTGTTCCCAGTGCTTTTGAGTTTTCAACCCAAGAATTTTGTGAGACATATAAAGTTCTAATATTACTCGTGACGGTGATAATACCATTTCCATGATCGATTTTTAAATAATAATTATTGTTAGCTAGTTTTCCAAGCTCAATTACTCTTCCAGGTAGTATAGAATAAATTTGTTCATCTTGAGCCAGAACACCTATACCACTTGATACCCCATTAACGTTTCTTTCACCAAATCTAATCACTATTCTATCATAATTCGAAGGACGGGTCTTTTCAAACGGCCAATTTATTAGTTCTTCAATATTACCAACAGGTATTTTAAGCTCTTGTCCAACTCTTATATTAGTTGATTGCAAATTATTTGCTTGCATAATAATTTGGACACCTTTATTTCCTAAGCTAAAGGCATTAGAAATACTTATTAGTGTATCTCCTGATTTTACTACATATTTAATTTCGTTAGATGAGCCTAGCAATTGAGTTACTTCCTTTTCTCCAAGAGTATAATATAACTCATTTATTTTAGAATTAATATCCTGTATTTGACCTAAATAAATTTCACTTAACGAATTTGGAGGTTGAATAATCGTTTTTTTGTAACTCATTATTTAGGTTTTTAATTTGGTTTTCCAAATTTACAACGATATCTTCTAAAGATTTAATTTTTAATATATTTTCCGATTGATTTTGATAATATAATTTAGAAACTGCTTCCTCTGTTTTATAATCAACAATACTTTCAACATAACCTTCAAGATCGGCTTCTGTAATTTGCTTTTCTATCAATTCTTTTATGTTTCCGTTTTGAAGAAAATAAAACTCGGAATCTTGAAAACTTTTCTCCAAATAATTAACTTTTTCATTTAATTCATTAATATTATCAAAAATTAGCTTTTGGTCCATTTTTGGAATATTAACCAAAAGATTTTCTAATTCAGCAATTTGATTTTCTAGATTAATTATTCTCGCTTCTAACCCAGAAGTTTCATTAGTATTATTTGAATTCATTAAATTCAAATTAGAAGCACTTTCAAGTTTTTGTACCCTAAGATCTAAATCTAATAATTTATCGATATCTTCATAACTTCTTCCCTCATACAAATAATCTTCTAGCGTAACTATTCTTTTTTTTCTATATAATTATATTGATCTTTTACACTTTTTACCATATCATAATCATAACTATAGTTCATTGAATTTTGATAAATTTTGTCGGATAAACTGTTAACTTGACTTTCCATTTGGGTTAATCGATATTCTATTGCATATAATTGATTTTTAATAGCCTCCAATTCACTGTTAGGCAAAGTGGAAGTAGCTTGTTGTGGTTGAAAAAAAAGAACATCCTGATAAGAGTAAAACAATTACTACACTCAAAGTCAATAGAATCATTTTCTGGAAACTCTTCACCTTAGCTCACCCCTCAGATTTTTTTGCTGCCTTTAAATAAGGATTTGAGGAATTTTTATAATCTTTTAATAAGTAGTCTAAATATCGAGCAGCCTCTTTTTTACGATTAAAACGATAATTAATATATCCTAAATAAAATAAAGCAAAAATAAAATCATCTTCTTTAGAGAAATTTTGATATTCTTTCTCTAATAATTTTTCACAATAATATAAAATCCCCCCCAATTCTTTTTCTTCATCATTTTTTTCGCGATAATACCAGCTTAATTTTATCATAATTTTTATTACTTCAAGCGTTTGGCCTAAAATAGAATATATCTCTGTAGCAATAAAAAGTTGGTCTCTATAAAATTCATCGGATTTTTCAAATGAATTATCAACTTCAGAGTTATAAATCGTTTTAATATATTCAAGAAATTGAGTTATTTTTATAAAATTATCATTTTTATTTACATAATCTACAATATTCTGCTTATCTTTTTCTTGAAAGGTAAATAAACAGTTTGGACAGGTAATTAAACTATACAGCGAAACATTTATCTCTCTATATTCAGGTTTTAAATCAAGGTCATAAGAGCTTACTTTTATAGACGTTGACGAAACTTTATCATAAGTAAATTCATTACCACAAATTGGACATTGAACAAAATCTTTTATAAAATCATCCATAATCTATTCCTCTATTCCTAGCAAAGCATTGCAATATTTAACAGGATCAAAATTTGTAAATCGTCTTCTTTTTCTCCTAATCCAACTAATTTTATAGGTATATTAAGTTCATGATTAATTGCAAATGCTATACCTCCTTTAGCTGTGCCATCAAGTTTTGTTATTGCAACTCCAGTAATATCTATTGCTTCTTTAAAAGCCTTTGCTTGAATAATCCCATTTTGCCCAGTGGTACCGTCAAGTACCAATAATATTTCTTGCGGTGCGCCCTCTATTTCTCTTTGAACAACTCTTTTTATCTTTTTAATTCGTCCATTAAATTGCTTTTAGTATGAAGCCTCCCGGCAGTATCAATGATAATGACGTCTTTGCTCTTTGCTTTAGCATGGCTAATTGCATCAAAAACTACTGCAGCAGGGTCTGAACCTTTTTGATGAGCAATAACGGTTGCATTTAATCTATTTCCCCATTCTTTCAGTTGTTCTATTGCAGCAGCGCGAAACGTATCTGCAGCTGCTAATACTACGTCTTTACCATAATTCATATATATTTTAGCTAATTTAGCAGCAGTTGTGGTTTTTCCACTTCCATTAACCCCCCCAACTAATAAAACTACCAAGGGAGCGTTTGAGGTGTCTAAAATTAGTGGACTAGTACTCAAATGGCTGACCATTATATCTCTTAATATAAGTAAAGGATCTTCTTGATCTGTTATTTTATTGTGATATTTATCTTTTAATTCTTCTAAAATTTTTTTTCTACCACATCAACACCCATATCAGACATTATGAGAATTTCTTCAAGTTCTTCTAATGTATCTTCATCTAAAGTTCTTCCAGAAAAAAATAGTCTTGATGTTATGAAATAGAGTTTTTCTTGTTTTAGTAAGTCCTTTCATAAATTTATCTAAGACACTCAATTCTTACATCCTCCTTATACTTTCATTTTACTGTCTTTACAAATTCTAAATCGGTATTATATATATGTTTTGCATTCATTTATTTACAAAATATCTATCAACTTCTAATCCTTACCAATTCTTAATTTCTTTAATCTTTTAATACTTGTACCGAGAAAAAAAAGGGGGGGAAGGACTACGCCCTGGATCCATTATAAATTCGAAATTCCATTTTTAGAAAATCTTCATTGTTAAAGTCCTACTTTCAACTCTTAGGACTATTCTTAGGAATATTAAAATTATTTTAATTTAAAGATAAGGGGGGGTAACTTTCTAATTTTGAATATTTTTTTCAATCTTTACTATTTCATTAGTCAATAGATCAGAAGCATATAACGTAAAATCAACTGGAATTTCACCAAATCTGTCTTCCAAATTCAAAATTGCTAAATATTCGCTACTTTCGCCCTTCCATTTTAGTTCAATTATCCCTTTTGCTAACTCTCGCGCTGAAAATAAATCACACTGTGATTTAATTTCTTTTGAAAGCTTAATAACCTTTTTAAAATAATTAAGGAATTCATAATCTCCTTTATTCCATTTGATAGGATCTTTATCAAAAAGGCTTGGAAGTTTATCTAACATTAATTCCTGCCCAGCATATACAAGCGTAGCTCCAGGAAGCAATGAATAAAACATTGTCCAATTCTTTATTTTATTTTTTTTCCATTTAATAGAAAAGAAATTCTTGGATTGTCATGATTTTCTAAAAATCTCATCTTAACTGAGTTATTCGGTAACATGGTTTTTTTTGTAAATAAATTTGATTTAAAAAAATAATCTAACCCTTTTTCTCCTCTAAAAAAAGAGTGTAGATACTCATAACCATCATAATCATAGGTTAAATCAAAAACATCATATAACTCAGCATCACAAGATACTTCAAATCCCCCCCTATTTCTTAAACTATTCAAAAAAAATTAAGATCTAAACTTTCAGCAAGCCATATTAATTCTTTTTTTGAGATATATATTCTTTAGCTCTTCTCCAGAAATCCAAGGGTATTAATGAAGCTACATCGCATCGAAAACCATCAACTCCAAGTTCTACCCACATTTCAAGAACACTTATTAAATATTCCCATAATTCCTTGTTGTTAAAATCTAAATCATATACATCATTCCACTCACTAACTTTCCTCGTAAAATTTCCTTTTTCATCCTTTAAAAACCATTCTGGATGTTTTTCAATCAAATATGAATCCATGGAAGTATGATTAAATACAATATCTATCATTATTTTCAGATCAATAGAATGAGCTTTATCTATTAGTTTTTTTGAAAAAAATCTTTATTTCCATATTCTAAAGATATCTCTTCATAATTTTTAATAGAATAAGGACTTCCATGTGTGCCCTTTCTTCCAACTTTACCCACCGGATAAAAAGGCATTAACCAAACAATATCAACTCCTAAGGCTTTTATCCTTTCTAGATCATTATATACATCATTAAAAGTTCCAGCATTTGCAAAATTTCTTGTAAACACTTCATAAATCACACAATTTTTTTTAACCATTTGGGTGTGTCTTTTGCCATGAAAAATCCTCCTTCATTTTTTAATCGATTACAGCTGAAGTAGTTGCATATAATAATATAATATAAAAATTATAAATAGCAACCTTCAACAAAATGAATTATTTTTGCTACTGAATAATTATACCATTGATTATATCAAATCTGCTAGTATTTTCTTTTTTTACAAAATTATTTATATATTGAATCTATTTTCAAAAAAAATCAATTGAGCTTCTAAAAAGTTATAAGAAATTTAATCTTTATTTTGGAACATTCTCAGATAAAATTTAACTAAATCTGGAATCTTTTTTTTATTCTTCGTGGTTCTTTTATCATTCTATATAACCATTCTAATCCTAGCTTTTGATAGAATTGAGGAGCTCTCTTTACTTCGCCAGCAAGAACATCAAAACTACCCCCCCCACGCCCATTAGTAACTTTGCATTAATAGATTCTATATTTCTCTTTATAAAAATTTCTTGCTTTGGAATACCCATTCCTACAAAAACAAGATCTGCTTTTTTTTATTATTAATATCTTCCACAATTTCTGATTCCATGTTCCAATCAAAATATCCATGATGATAACCTACTATTTCTGTTCCGAATTTATTTACAATATTTTCAGAGGCTTTCTTTACAGCTTCTTCTGTTGATCCTAAAAGATATACCTTATAATTTTGTTTTGTAGATAAACGCAACAAAAATTCCATCGTATCATAACCTGGGCATCTTTCCGTTTCAATACCTTTTTTTCTTTAATAATTTGACTATCCCTACCCCCCCATCTGGAATAGAAAAGGATGCCTCTTTTAAGGCTACAGAATACTCATTTCCTTTTATATATTCCATGTACATTAAAGCATTTAAAGTTACAATCCATAATTTATCTTCTAAAATAATTTTTCTGCTATAAAATTATATATTTCTTTTTTTTCCCCCCACATAGAATAGTTAAACTATTCAATAAATATTCTATTGGCAAAATATTCACCTCATAAATATCTTTTTAATTGCTAGAAAACAATTTTTGGTTTACTATTCTTTTCAGAAAATATTTTAACATAATTACTAATAAATAAAGAATCTTTTTGTTAAATATTTCAAGTTTGCTTTTCTAAAATAATAAAAAGAAATAATTTAACATTTTACAGATGAAAAATAAAATTTGACCTAAAATTAACCAAATTCATTTACTTAAATTGTATAATACTTGAAGGTTGATTTATAAAAATTGAATTAAATTAATTAGAAATAATTTTTAATCCTAGAAGGAGGAAATTAAACATGGAAAAAGCCTAATATACCAAGATAAAACGTTAAGAAATATTTAGTGAAGTTTGATAAAGAAGAAATTGATAAATTAGAAAATCGTATTGCAAAGTATATTAATAGCAATTATACTTTTGAAGGATTTAGAAAAGGTAAAGTTCCAAAAGATATCGTCAAATTACGTTTAGGTAATGAATTTCAAGAAATGCTTTAGAAGAGGCAGAACATGAATTGGAACATAAAATATCTGAAGAAGAAAAGATTTTATTTCCAATTATCATAGAATCGAGTTCAATAGATAATGACATCATTGAGTTTGAAATAATTTTACATACATACCCAAATATAATTTCAACAAACTTTGAGGATATGGTTGTTAAAGTACCAGACTCAAAAGGTATCGTAGAAGAATACATAAATCAAAGATTAAATGAACTTTTGGAAAGCAATGTTATCTTAGAACTAAAAAAAAGGACCAATTGAATATGGTGATTTTGTTAGATTAGAATATTATGTTATAGATAGCCAAGGCAATATAATTGAAGAAAAAAAATGAACTTGAAGTTGTTGTAAGAGAGCAAGATCCTAGGCCATTAATTAAAGCTCTTATTGGCAAATCTAATGGTGATGAATTTGAAGTAGAAATTCCTCAAAATGAAACCGAGAATGAAGAAAATAAAGAAACATTAATTACAAAAGCTAAAGTTGTCCAAATTTATTCGAGAAAAATGCCAGAACTAAACGACAATTTTGTAAAAGAACTTAATATTGAGGTGGAAACACTTTCTGATTTAAAAGAAAAGATTAGAAAAGAAGGGGGGGAAGAGGCTGTTAAAGATTGGCAAGAACAATTTATCATCAACTATATTTTATCAGAAATACCCAATTATGTTGAAATAGATATATCCCCAGAAACATTAAATTATTACGTTGAATCATCATCAATGACCTAAAAACTAAAGGAAATTATGAAAGTCAATTAGAGAAATTTAATAATGACGAAAACAAACTCATCGAAGATATAAAGAATAGCGCATTAAAATGGATAAAAGAAATAATTGTTATAGAAAATATTGCTAATGAGAATAACATTACGGTCACTGAGGAAGAACTTAATCAAGCAATCAAAAATTTTGGTAGTATGTATGGACTTTCTTATGCAAGAGCATTAGAAATTGTTAATTCTAATCATCAAATTTTAGAAGAACTAGCATGGAATGAATTACGAATCAAAGTTGCTAAGTTTATTAAGGAAATGGTTAAGATTGAAGAAATTGAAGACACTGAAAAATCTAATGAAGATAAAGAAGCCAACGAACTAATTAATCAAGATCAGGAAAATCAGATATCAGAAGAAACTAATGAACAAAATATGAAAGACTCTACTCAGGAGTAGACAAAACCTTTTTGGTAGAATATACATGTCAGTAAAGTGGGGGGGACGTGGTGAAGCTGGTTATCATGCCGGTCTGTCACACCGGTGGCCGCGGGTTCGAGTCCCGTCGTCCCCCCCGCCAGTATTATATATAACAATGGCAACGTAGCCAAGGGGCCTAAGGCGGCGGTCTGCAAAATCGCTATTCGAGGGTTCAAATCCCTCCGTTGCCTCCATATTTATAAATTAATTTCACCTTGAATTTCAAAGAGTTCAAGAAAATGTTAAAAGCGGGTAATAATAATTACCCGCTTTTCTTTCTTAACAATATGACTTAAAACAAAATTCAACTAATTAGCTATTAATAAGTTTATATGTAAATATACTTAAAATACTGAATAAGCATAGAAACTTCGCTAAAGAAATAATTCTTCTTTTGATTTTTAAAACCTGTAGTTTTCTTCATTGAATATTCTAACAATTTAAAATTCTTTTTCTATTACCATATTATCTCTATGAATTATCTCTTCAGGTCCAAATTTTTCGTTAAATAAATGTATTTCTTCTGTTTTTTTTACCAATTATCAATTTTATTTCTTCAGATGAGTAATTAACTAAACCTTTGCCAATATTTTCTCTTTTTTTTCATTAAGAATTCTAACCAAATCTCCAGCAATAAAAACACCTTTTACTTCATTAATTCCAACAGCAAGAAGACTTTTACCACTTAAAAGAGCCTTTTGTGCACCTTCATCTACTATTACTTCACCTTTTGGTTTTAAACTGAAGTTTATCCATCTTTTCCTCTTACTTAATTTTTTTTCCTTTTGGAATAAACGTTGTTCCAATATTAAACATGTTAGATTCTATACTATCTATAACTCGAATAATTACATCTTTCTCATAGCTTGGGGCAATAACCATGGGGATCCCCCCCGCACTTAACGAGATTTTAGCAGCTTTTATCTTTGAATTCATCCCACCAGTCCCTAACTTTCCAGCTTTTCCATTTGCCAAGTTTTCAATTTCTAAATTGACTTCCTCCACAACTCTAATTATTGAATTAGGATCGTTTAAATTCTTTAATAAACCTGATACATCAGAAAGTATAATAAGCAAATCAGCTTCAATTAAACTTGCTACTTGAGCAGATAAAACATCATTATCGCCAAATTTAATTTCTAAAGTAGCTGTAGTGTCGTTTTCATTTATGATTGGAATTATATTAAACTTTAAAAGCTGATTAATAGTGTTATAAGCATTAAGATATCGTCTCCTATTAGCAAAGTCTTCTCCTGTTATTAATATTTGAGCACATTTTAAATTATTTTCATTAAAATGCTTATTATAGGTAGATATCAAAAGGCCTTGACCTATAGCAGCGCATGCCTGTTTTCAATTAGTAAACTTGGTTTCTTTTTATAGCCTAATTCTGCCATACCAGCAGCAATTGCCCCCCCGGAAGAAACAATAACGATATCTTTACCAACTTTTTTTAACGTACTAACTTGTTCGACTATGTTTCTGATTTTGTCTTCATCTATTCCATTTTCATTGCTTAAAGAACTACTTCCAACTTTTATTACAATTTCAGAGATATTTTCATTCAAATAGATCACCAACCATTTTTCATAGATCTAACATACTGATAATTTTATTTTTTTAATGACTCAGTAGTACCTTTTCCTTTTAGATCTGGTGTGAGAATATTTTTATCTTCTACAGCTTTTTCAATTGCAAATTCCAACTTTTTTTTGCAAGTTGATACTCTTCCAAATATTCCAAAAGCATAACGGATGAACGTAATAAGGCAATAGGATTAGCAATTCCTTTACCCGCAATATCTGGAGCTGAACCATGAACTGCTTCGAATACTGCTATCTCATCCCCAATATTTGCCCCAGGGGGGGCTAATCCCAAGCCTCCTATAAGTCCAGCGGCAAGATCAGATAAAATGTCTCCATATAAATTTGGACAAACTATCACATCATACTTTTCTGGATTTAAAACAAGTTGCATACTCATATTATCAACTATTTTTCTTCATATTCTACTTCTGGGTAGTTATTCGAAATATTTCGGATAGATTGTAAAAATAATCCGTCAGTTAATTTTGAATGTTTGCTTTATGGACAGCTGTTACTTTTTCTATCGTGCCTCCGAGCATAATCAAAAGCATATTTTGCTATTTTTCGCTCGCAGCCCTAGTAATAACTCTTACAGCGCAAGAAGTAGACTCATCAATTGAATATTCAATTCCTTTATAAAGACATTCTGTATTTTCTCTAATTATCACTAAATCAATTTTTTTTCAAATTTATTATTGATTCCAGGTAAACTTTTAACTGGTCTAAGGTTGGCGTACAAATTTAATTTTTCTCTTAGAGTAACGTTTACACTTCGAAATCCTTCTCCTACCGGTGTTGTAATAGGACCTTTTAAAGCAACTTTGTTTCTCTTTATAGATTCTAAAACAACCTCTGGCAAAGGTGTCCCATATTTCTTTATAGCTTTAGCACCTGCGTCAACCATTTCCCAAGATATTGGTGCTTTTAGTTTATCAAAAACTTCTATAACAACTTGCGTTATTTCTGGACCAATTCCATCACCAGGTATCAACGTTACCTTATGCATTAAATCACCTACTTATTTTAATTAAAAATTTTTTTTAATCAATCTTTCTGAATTCTAAAGAACCATATTTTTTTATAGAAGTTCACAAGTCCACCTGAATTTAAAATTTCTAACATCTCATTAGAAAGAGGGTGTATCTCTAAAATCTTATTTTTTTTGTAATGTTTTCTACAATTCCTTTTTGTAAATCCACTTTTATGTAATCACCTTCTTCGATATTATCGGTTGAAACTTCTATAACAGGTAAACCTATATTTATAGCATTTCTAAAAAAATACGAGCAAATGATTTAGCTAAAACCGCACCAATTCCTGCTTGCTTTATCACTAGAGGAGCTTGTTCTCTAGAGGAACCACATCCAAAGTTTTCTCCTGCTACAATAAAATCTCCTTTTTTTAATTTCATAATAAAAATTAGGCCTTAAATCCTCCATTAAATGAACTGCCAATTCATTCATATCTATTGTGGCAAATTTATATTTTCCAGATATTATATAATCAGTATTTACATTGTCTCCAAACTTATGTGCATGCCCTGTCAACTGCATAACAGCTAAACCTCCTTTGAATCTATTTAGTTATTTTAGTCATAAGTATTTTCTAGGATCTGTAATTTTTCCCTCAATACAAGATGCCGCAACTGTTGCGGGTGAAGCAAGATAAATGAAAGCTTTATTATTCCCCATTCGTCCTTTAAAATTTCTATTAGCTGTTGAAATAACATTTTCTCCATCTGACGGGACACCATTATGTGTTCCAACACAAGGTCCACATCCTGGAGCAACAATAGTCGCACCTGCTTTGATCAAAGTTTGAATGACACCTTCGTCTATTGCTTCAAGAAGTATTTTCTAGATGCCGGAGCTACTATTAGTCGAACTTGCGAACCAATCTTCTTACCTTTTAGTATTTTCGCAGCTATTCTCAAGTCTTCAAGTCTACCGTTTGTACAAGTTCCTAGTAAGCCTTGCTGAATTGGAATACCTTCTACCTCGCTAATAGAACTTACATTGTCAACAGTATGTGGTTTAGCGACTTGAGGCTCCAAATAACTAACATCAAAATTATAAATTTTTTTCATATTTGGCTCCATCATCTGATTGGTATGTTTTAAACTCCTTATATGTACGGTTTTTTTTAGCCATTCTAAAACTTTATCGTCAGCTTTCATTAATCCAACTTTTGCTCCCATTTCTACAGCCATATTAGATAGAGTAAATCTTGCGTCAACTGACAACTCATCTATGACATTTCCTTCAAACTCAATTGCTTTATATGTTGCACCATTAGCAGTCAATTCCTTAATAATATACAAAATAATATCTTTTGAGTAAACACCAAAAGGTAAATCACCATTTATAAATATTTTGATAGTCTCTGGGACTTTAAACCATAGTTTACCACTTGCCATAGCTATCGCCAAATCAGTTGAACCTACACCAGTAGAAAAACAGTTAATTGCCCCATATGTACAAGTATGTGAATCTGCACCAATTACAATTTGACCTGGAAGAGCATGACCTTGTTCTGGCACAAGTTGATGACAAATACCGTCTCCTATATCATAAAAAAATATGTTATTTTGATTTCTAAAGTTTCTCATTAACTTATGCAATGCGGATACTTTTTCTGAAGGACTAGGTGAGTTGTGATCAATAACCATTGCAATTCTTTTTGAATCAAAAACAGAGTTAGCTCCTACTTCCTCAAAAGTCTTGATTGCCAATGGGGGGGAAGTACCATCTTGTCCCATCATAAAATCAACGTCAACTATTACTAACTCTCCTGCTTCTACGTCTCTTTTCAAGTGATCACTAAAAATTTTCTCAGAAATTGTTTTAGCTTTTGGCATTATTCCCTTTTTCCTCCTTCATTTCTTTATATAAATACATTAGTTCTTTATCAAACAAAGATCTTTTTAATTGTACGGAAAGAGCTCTAACTTTCTCTAACATTTTTTTTCACTTTCTTCAGCTGTTAGCTCAATTCCATACTCTTTAAACTTGGCTATGATTGCATGTTTTCCGGAATGTTTTCCAATTAAAATTTGTCTTTGTAGGCCAACTTCTTCAGGACTAAAAGATTCATATGTATTAGAATCTTTTAAGACTCCATCAGTGTGTATTCCAGATTCATGAGTAAACACATTGTGACCTACGATGGCTTTTGATAACGGAAGCGGCCTTCCAGAAGCAGAAGAAACATACTCACAAATTTCTCTTAGCATCTCTGTTTTTATGCCCAAATCTAATTTATATATATACTTTAATGCCATAATAACTTCTTCTAATGCCGCATTACCTGCCCTTTCACCTAAACCATTAACCGTCACTCCTGCATATTTTGCACCAGCTTTAATACCCGCTAATGTATTTGCTGTAGCCATACCAAAATCATCGTGTGTATGTGTTTCAACATCTATTCCAACTTCTTCTATAATTATTTTTATTCGTTCATAAATAGAAAAAGGATCTTCCATCCCTACCGTATCACAATATCTTAACCTATCTGCACCTGCTTCCTTTGCTTCTTTAGCAAATTTTAGTAGAAATTTCATATCACTTCTTGAAGCATCTTCTGCATTAACCGATACATACAATTTGGATTTTTTTTAGCATATTGTGTTGCCTTAACCATGCTTTGTAAAACCCATTCTCTATCTTTCTTTAATTTATGTTTAATATGAATATCTGAAGTAGATATAGAAATAGCAACCGCATCAACACCACAGTCAAGCGATTCATCGATATCACTTATAACTGCTCTATTCCATCCCATAACGCTTACTCCAAGGTCCAGACTGCATATCTTTTTATAGCTTCTTTTCATCTCCACCCATTGTTGGTATTCCAGCTTCAATTTGGTAAACGCCTAGTTCAGCTAACATTTTTGCAATCTGAACTTTCTCTTCATTAGCAAAAACTACCCCCCCGGCAGTTTGTTCTCCATCTCTTAAAGTGGTATCAACTATAAAAACGTTTTTCATAATTAACGGTACACCTTTTTCAATCATCTAGAGTGTACCCACCCTCCTTTTTGTAAAAAAATGAACAACATAAAATTTTTTTTCTATTATATATTAAAGCGCTAAAATTATCAAGTAGAAGGTAAACACTTTTGTAATATTAAGGATAAACAGGAACAATCTCCAAAGCAGTATTTTCTGGAATACCTAATAAAATATTCATATTTTGTACAGCTTGGCCACTAGCTCCCTTAACCAAATTATCTATAGCAGACATTATTATTAAAGTATTAGTTTTTTTATCAAATTCAAAACCTATCTCGCAAAATTCGAACCGTAAACATCTTTGGTTGAAGGATATAATCCAGGTTTAAGAATTCTAATAAATTGCTCTTCTTTGTAGTAATTTTTATATAGAATGTATAATTCTTCAATTGTTATATTTATATCACATTTACAATAAATAGTACTTAATATTCCTCTAGTCATAGGTACAAGATGAGGCGTAAAACTATATTGACACTACCTTCTTGCATTTTTGATAATTCCTGCTCCATTTCTGGAACGTGCCTATGCTTTGCTACATTATAAGGTTTCAAATTCTCATTACATTCTGAAAATAGGTTTCCGTATTTTGGTTCATGTCCTGAACCAGAGACACCAGATTTTGAGTCAATAATTATTGTATTATCTTTTATAAGTTTGTTCTTCATTACCGGCATTAATCCTAATAAAACACTTGTTGGATAACATCCCGGATTTCCAACTATTTGCGCATATTGTATCTTATCTCGATATATTTCAGGTAATCCATAAATTCTGTTGAATTTTTCATATAATGTAACTTCTTCTTTTGGGAAATACCATTGCTTATAGATTTCATAATCGTCAAACCTAAAAGACGATCCTAAATCAATTATTTTCTTTTGAGAGCCAGTGATCATTTTGCCAATTTAAACGCATACTCAGAAGGCAAAGTATTAAATATTAAGTCGCATAATCCTACGGCCTTTTCTAAATTTAATTTTTCAAGAGGTATTTTACAAAAATTTTCTAAACTGGGGTACACATCTGAAATTGTATTTTCATCAAAACTCCTGGAAGTTAAATACACAATATTCACATATGGATGTTTTGATAGTAAACGAATTAGTTCTAAACCTGTATATCCAGTTGCACCAAGAATTCCTACATTCATCATATTTCCTCCCATTTTGCAGACCCTATAGTTTTTCTATTTTTTTAAAATATTCTCAAGATCTAAAATTTCGTATACATCCTCGTTTATTAAATTGCTGAATTTCTTGAATTCTTCTAAACTTAATTTTTCTAAAGGACTATTTTTCTCAATTGCATACCTAACAATTTTTCCAACAACTTCATGAGCATCTCTAAATGGCAATCCTTTTTTTTACAAGATAATCTGCAAGATCTGTAGCATTCATATATCCACTTTTTGTTGCCTTTTCCATATTTTTTATTTTTTTTATCTTCATGCTTTTTATCATACCAATAAATATTTTCAAACATCCTTTAAGAGTATCGATTGTATCAAACATAGGTTCTTTATCTTCTTGCATATCTTTATTGTATGCAAGAGGTAATCCTTTCATAACGGTAAGTAAAGTTATTAAGTTTCCATATACTCGTCCGGTTTTTCCCCCCCTAATCAGCTCTGCGGAATCAGGGTTTTTCTTTTGGGGCATAATACTACTTCCAGTTGAATAATTTTCATCAAGCTCAATGAAGTTAAATTCCTGTGTTGACCATAGTATGATCTCTTCACAAAATCTACTTAAATGCATCATTATTAATGAAGAAGATGAGAGAAATTCAATTATAAAGTCTCTATCACTGACAGCATCAATACTGTTATTAGAAATTTCCTTGAAACCTAGTAAAGAAGCAACATATGTACGATCTATGTCAAAAGATGTACCTGCCAAGGCACCAGATCCCAAAGGCATAACGTCTATTCTCTTATATAAATCATTCAGTCTAGATATATCTCTATCAAACATTTCTACATAAGCTAATAAATGATGAGAAAAGGTAATGGGTTGCGCTCTTTGCAAATGCGTATAACCTGGAAATAGTGTATTTCTATATTTCTCAGATAAATCATTTAAAACATCGTTGACTTCTTCTAAAAGGCCGATTATTTCTTTAACTTCTTTTTTTTAAATATAACCTTTCATCAGTAGCTATGAGATCATTTCTACTTCTTCCTGTATGCAATTTTTTTTCGCTGTACTTCCTATCTTTTCAAATAAAAGTTCTTCAATTAGAGTATGAACATCTTCTATATCTGGAATATTTTCAAATTTAATTTTCTTAATTTCTTCCAATCCTGTTTTTATAATATTGAATTCTTGATCGTTTAATACGCCTGCTTTGTTTAAACCAGCCGCATGAGCTATTGAAACATCTACTTCATAAGGTAAAAGCCTTATATCGACTGATATAGAAGAATTAAAAATCTCCATTTCCGGATTTGTTCCTTTATCAAACCTACCTCCCCAAAGCTTCATCTTACTCCTCCTAAACATTTTAGTTTATTTCATTCAGAAATTCTAAAATCTGTACTATATATAAGTTTTGATTTGGTTATTTTTGCAAAATACCTCCCTACTTCTAATCCTCGCTAACTCGTAATTTCTTTGATTTTTTTGTTACTTGTACCCAAGCAAGGGAAAAAGCTTTGCCCTGACCCAATTTTATATTCAAAACATCATTCTTAAAAAAAATAATCTTTTCTAAAGTCGCTAATTTTAGTGTGTATGAACGAATTGAAAAATACGATAATTTACCTTCACATATTCTATAATTAATTTTTTATTAATTAATTAGACACTTAAGTAATAGATTCTTTCTCTTCTTTTTTGTTAATTATTTTATCTTTATTTATTTTAAGTAATTGATAGGCTCTCATTTTTAATGGGAGACCAAACAAATTGATAAATCCTTCTGCATCTTTCTGATCGTACACTGAATCTTTTCCAAAAGTAGCTAATTCTTCATTATACAATGAATAAGGAGATTCAATTCCAGAAGTAATGATATTACCTTTGTACAATTTTAATTTTACTTTTCCAGTTACTACACTTTGAGTTTCTTCAACAAAAGCATCTGAAGCTTCTCTTAATTGTGAAAACCACAATCCATTATAAACTAAATCGGCATATTTTTGTGCAACAATATCTTTAAATCTAGCTGTTTCTTTATCAATAACCAACGATTCAAGCTCTTTATGAGCATAATATAAAATTGTTCCTCCTGGAGTTTCGTAGACACCACGTGATTTCATTCCTACTAGTCTATTTTCTACTATATCTGCAATTCCTATACCGTTTCTGGCTCCAATCGTATTAATTTCTTCTATAAGTTCTACTGGATCAAATTCCTTATCATTCACTTTTACCGGAATTCCCTTCTTGAATTCAATTGTAATATATTCAGGACAATCAGGGGGGGCTTTTTCTGGAGGAACAACCATTTCAAAAGAGTATCTTTTGGTTCATTTTTTTTGGATCTTCTAGATCTCCTCCTTCATGACTGATATGCCACAAATTTTTATCAACACTGTAAATTTTTTTCTTTAGAAACACTTATAGGTATCCCTTTTTTTATTGCATATTCAATTTCTTCTTCCCTTGACTTAATATTCCAAACTCTCCATGGAGCAATAATTTTAATTGTTGGATCCAAAGCTTTTATAGATACTTCAAATCTTACTTGATCATTTCCTTTTCCTGTACAACCATGCGCTATATATTTCGCATTCTCCTTATGAGCAATTTCAACTAACTTCTTTGCTATCAAAGGTCTTGCAAAAGATGTTCCTAATAAATATTTACCCTCATAAATTGCTCCTGATTTTAATGTAGGATATATATAATTAACAACAAACTCTTCTTTCACATCTTCCAAATATACCTTGCTTGCTCCACTTTTTATAGCTTTCTCTTTTATCATTTGTGTTTCTGAACCCTGCCCAACATCTATGCATGCTGCAATAACTTCACATTTATAATTCTCCTTTAGCCAAGGTACAATAATTGAAGTATCTAATCCTCCCGAATAAGCTAAAATTACCTTTTCTCCTTCTAATATCATTTATATTCCTCCTTTATTAAATTATTAATACCACTTTAGAAATTCCAAAACTTGTACTTTATATAAATTTCGTTTTTGATTTTTTTTACAAAATACTTTCCTACTTTTAATCCTCACTAACTCTTAATTTCTTTAAATTTTTTCGCTACTTATAGCTAGCAATGCAGAAAGGACTCCTCACTAAACCCATTAAAATTTTAAAATCCAATTTTTAGAAAATCTACATTTCTAAAATCATAATAAATTATTAAAACTTTCTTAATAACATGCATCTTAAACACATAAAATTACATTTTATTTTTTCAATAGACTTCTTGAAAAGTCTCATCTAAAATATCAACTGCCACTGAGATATCTTTTTTTTGTTACAATGAGAGGAGGAACAAACCTTAATATATTGTTGCTAACGGCATTTATAAGAAGTCCCTTTTCTAGCGCAACTTGAACAACGTTATATGCTTTATCCACATTCAATTCACAACCTATCATTAAACCTTTACCTTTAATTTTTTTTCAATACAATGGTACTTTTCTTTTAGTCTCAAAAGTTCGGATTTAAAATAATTTCCCTGTATTTGTACGTTTTCTAAAAACGAATCTTCTGAAACTATGTTCATTACTGTTTTCCCCCCCACTGCACAAGCTAACGGATTACCTCCAAAAGTTGATGCATGATCCCCAGGAGAAAAGACATTAGCCTTTTTATTGGCCACTACTGCTCCAATCGGAAACCCTCCTCCTAACCCTTTAGCTAACGTCATAATGTCAGGCTCAACACCATAATGTTCGTATGCAAAAAGTTTTCCAGTTCTTGCTATACCAGTCTGAACTTCATCAAAAATCAAAAGGATATCGTACTCATCACACAACTTTCTCACTTCTGTTAAATATGTTTGGTCTGCTTCATTGATTCCACCTTCCCCCCTGAATTACCTCTAAAATTATTGCACAAGTAGAATCGTTGATTGCATTTTTTTAAATCATCAATATCGTTATAATTAACATACTTAAATCCTCCAACTAAAGGTTTAAAATATTTTTGATATTTTTCCTGACCTGTTGCAGTAAGCGCTCCATATGTTCTACCATGAAATGAATTGTGCGCAGCAATAACTTCATTCCTTTTTTTTCTCCATATTTAAGATAACTATACTTTCTAGATAATTTCAATGCTCCTTCATTTGCTTCAGCACCACTATTACAAAAAAACACACAATCTCCAAATGATTTTTCACACAAGATATTTGCTAAATCAATTTGATTTTCATTCCAATATAGATTAGAACAGTGCATTAATTTATTTGCTTGACTAACAATTGTTGAAACGATTTTTGGATGAGCATGACCTAAGCAATTTACTGCAATACCTGCAACAAAATCAAGATATTCTTTTCCTTCATTATCAAATACTTTAATTCCCTCGCCTTTTACTAATTCAATAGGATTTCTTGAATAAGTATTCATCAGATATTTACTACTCTCATTAATTTTCTTCATAACTATTCTCCTTTACAATCATTGTCCCAATACCTTCTTTGGTAAATATCTCCAAAATTAATGAATGGGGGGGTATCCTTCCATCAATTATGTGGGCACTTTCTACCCCTTCTTCAATAGCCTTGACACAACATTTCAATTTGGGTATCATCCCCTCGGTAATAAAATGTGAATTTAAAAGTTCTTTTGATTCTTGATAGTTAATTTTTGAAATAATACTTCTCTCATCATTTCTATCTTTTAAAACACCTGAAACATCTGTTAATAAAACAAACTTTTCTGCTTTCAATATAGATGCAATCTTGCCAGCTGCCGTATCAGCGTTTACATTATAGGTGTTTCCATCCCTTCCAATGGCACATGGAGCAATTACTGGAATGTATCCATTTTCTAAAATCATCATAAGAAAATCTTTGTTAATGTCAATAATTTCCCCCCACATAGCCAATATCTCCATTCGATATATCTTTCTCAGCGATTAATAAGTTTGCATCTTTACCACTTAACCCAACAGCATTTCCTCCATGTTTATTTATCAAAGAAGTTATTTCTTTATTTATTTTTCCTACTAAGACCATTTCTACAATTTCCATTGTTTCTCTATCAGTTACCCTTAATCCATTAACAAAATTTGATTCGATATTTACCCTTTTCAACATTTTATTAATTTCTGGCCCCCCCCACCATGAACAACAACAGGATGTAAACCAACATATTTCATTAATACTATATCTTGCATTATTAAGGTTTTAATTTGTTCATTCTCCATAGCCTTACCTCCATACTTAATGACAACTATTTTTCCAGAAAAATGTTTAATATATGGTAAGGCTTCAACTAAAACATTTGCTTTTTCAATTTCATCATTATACATACGTCCAAAATTCATGTTCTATATCCTCCATTAATCTTGACATAATCATAGGTTAAATCGCATCCCCAAGCAACTGCATTACTTTTTCCCTCATTCAAATCCAAAATTATTGTAATATCCTTACAACTTAATATATCCTTTGCTTTTTCTTCGTTAAAGAAAATATAGCTTCCGTTTTTACAAACTTGCACCTCCCCCCCTTTTAAACTTTTAAACCATATATCAACTTTGCTTTGATCAAATTCTGCACCAGAATAACCTGCTGCTGCCATAATTCTTCCCCCCCAATTAGCATCTTGACCAAATATCGCTGTTTTCACTAAATTTGAACTAGTAATTGATCTAGCAATTAAATTAGCACTTTTTTTTGAGATATGGCATTTATTACTTGAACCTCTAAGAATTTAGTTGCTCCTTCGCCATCCATTGCTATCATTTTGCTAAATTTCTATTTACCTCATCTACAGCACTTTGAAAAATATCAAATGTTGCAGTGTCTGTGAGTATTTCTTCATTCTTTGCTTCGCCATTTGCTAAAATTATTGCAGTATCGTTGGTGCTTGTATCTCTATCTACCGAAATCATATTATAAGTTTTACTAACAGATTCTTTCAAAGAAGTACATAAAGCTGATTTTGAAATATTTGCATCAGTTAGTATAAATGAAAGCATTGTAGCCATATTGGGATGTATCATTCCTGAACCTTTTGCAACACCCATCAAAGTTATTATTGATTCACCAATCTGTATTTTTTTGAATATATTTTAGGAAAAGTATCGGTAGTCATTATTGAATTCGCAAAATCAAATATATCAGAACTATTATTTAGATTTTGGTAAATTTCTTCAATTCCATGTAAGATTTTTTTTCTAATGGCAAAGGAACTCCTATTACACCTGTTGAACAAATTAACACATTATTAAAATCAATATTTAATAATGATGCAACCTTTTCCACTATTTTCACTGCATGCATATATCCTTCCTCACCCGTACATGCATTAGCGTTTCCACTATTTACGATTACTGCTTGAGCTTCATTGTTTATAATATTATTCATACTCAAAAGAACAGGTGCGGCTTTAACTTTATTTGTAGTGAAAACTGCAGCAGCATTTGCTTTAGATTCAGAATAAATTAATCCCAAATCTTTTTTTTGCTTTCTTTACGCCACAATGAATTCCGTGGATTTTAAATCCTAAAGGTAAAGAAACAGAATCATCAATAACTTTAGTTTTTTTCCATATTCGTAAATGCCTCCCTTTTTTTTGATTAATCTTTAATATCATCTATAACTTTATTACTTAGATAATGGTTTTAATCTTTAAAAAAAATGCTTATAAAACACCAGCCTCAACTAAAAATACTTTCCCTTTAAACAATTGAATGTTTTGTACAGAAGGATAAGAGAAAACAAAGTTCTATACAAATAAAAAAACGGCCACATCTATAAAGATGCAGCCGCATGGATTACTAAAAGGAATTGTCCTTTTAATTAGTGAGTAAGCACCAAGCTCCGGTGCTTACAATCCACCGGCTGTCTTGGCGCCTCCTATTATTATTTAAATTAGTTAATTGGAAAAAAAATATTTTTGCATAAAAAGACCTTTAATAAATTAATAAAAATTTCGTTCATGTAAAGGAAAAACTCCTTTGTTGTAAAATTGAATTTATTATATCAAATAAAAAAAATATTTGTCAAATGAAAAATTAAATTAATTTTAATTAATTTTATCAAATCTATCCTAATAATTATTTTTGTAAAATAAATAAAATATATAATATACTTTGAATATGATAATTAATTATAGTATAATCACAAAAAAAATAATCACAAAAAAAAGGGGGGGATATGAGAAATTGTGAGTAAAAATAATTCTATTAAGTGCTCATATTTAGGTCCTGCAGGCACATACAGTGAAATAGCTGCAAAAAAAGTTTTTTTTGGAGAGAATAACGTATTTATAGCAAAAAAATACCATTGCCGATGTATTTGATAGTGTTACAACTGCCGAAGCCGATTATGGAGTAGTCCCCCCCATTGAAAATTCTATTGAAGGATCAGTAAATATGACTATGGATCTTCTTTTCGAAATACCAAATATACGAGTTGTAGGGGGGGAATGTGTTATTCCTATACGCCATTTTCTTTTATCTTATGAAAAAAATCGAATTGGATAAAATACGAACATTATGCTCGCATCAACAAGCTATAGGTCAATGTAGTAAATTTATTAGAAGTTATTTAAAAGATCCTGAAATAATATTTACTGCAAGTACATCTAATGCATGCCATATAATCAAAAGTATTCCAAACAGCGCTGCCATTGCCTCTGAGAATGTAATTCAAATTTATAACTTATATACAATAGCAAAAGATATTCAAGATTCTTTAGTTAACGCTACCAGATTCTTCATAATCTCTAAGATAAATAATAATAATAATAATAATAATAATATATATAATTTTGATGATTACTATAGTTTTGAGTCCTACAAAACATCTATAATTTGTTGTCCTAAATTTAATAAAGCAGGCGTTTTATATTCTATATTAAAAAAACTTTACAAGAAAAATATTAATTTAACTAGAATAGAATCTCGACCAACAAAAAAAACAACTGGGAGAATACTCTTTTTACATAGATTTTGAGGGGGGGTCTATTGCAGATAATAAAGTTAAAAGAGCATTAATAAAAATAGAACAAATGAGCTCTTTTTTTTAAAATATTGGGAAGTTATAAAAAAATGGATTGAATAACATTGTTAATATGTACTATATAAGATAATTTAATTTATATATTAATCTCCTAACTTTCTTCAAGATTTTGCTTTCATCAAAACAATTTACTCGCAACTTTATGGTAACATTTTTGTTAATAGAGTAAATATTAGTTTACTTATTTATGAATTTTTTTTATCCAATTCCTCATAGCATAATATTTATACACCTATTAAGCTTAATCATGATTTTTGTATAAATCTTTGCAAAATTAAAGATTTTGTTGTATAATCACAAATAATTACAATTAATCTCGAATAGTTACCAATAATTTGCCATAATGAAAAATTTTTCAACATTGTCTTAACTATGAAGAATTTTACATTATTTTTGTTTATATTTATTTAATTTCTATTTTATTTGAAATGAATTCTACCGGGGGGGTTTTTTTCTATTTATTTTTCTAAATATGGGAGGTGTAAAGTTGAATAGTGATCAAATCAAAAAAAAGGGGTTGAAAAGGCTCCTCATAGGTCCTTATTATATGCCTTAGGACTAACAAAAAAACGATCTGAACAAGCCGATAATAGGAATAGCTCATGCATCAAACGACATTATTCCGGGACATAAACACTTAAATGAATTGTGCGAATTTGTTAAAAAAAAGGTGTTTCTTCTGCAGGTGGCATTCCACTTGCATTTTCGACTATTGGAATATGTGATGGTATAGCTATGGGACATATCGGAATGAAGTATTCTCTTCCTAGCAGGGACTTAATAGCTGATTCTATCGAATCTGTTGTTAGAGCTTATCAATTCGATGGGCTTGTTTTAATTCCTAATTGTGACAAAATAGTCCCGGGGGGGATGTTGATGGCCGCATTAAGATTAAATCTTCCAACAATTATTATTAGCGGAGGGCCAATGCTTGCAGGAAATTACCAAGGTAAAAAGATTGATTTACATGATATGTTTGAAGCAGTAGGATTAATAAAGGCCAATAAAATCTCTTTGGAAGAATTGGAAGAGTTGGAAAAGTCTGCCTGTCCAGGATATGGTTCGTGTGCTGGCATGTTCACTGCAAATTCCATGAACTGTATTACTGAGGCTTTAGGAATATCTCTACCTGGAAACGGAACTATTCCAGCGGTTTTTTTCTGAAAGAAGAAGACTAGCTACAGAAAGTGGAGAAATAATTGTGGAACTTGTAAATAAAAACATTAAAATTTCAGATATTATTTCAAAAGAATCTTTTGAAAATGCTTTAACTTTAGACATGGCTCTAGGTTGTTCAACCAATACAGCTTTACATTTACCTGCTATTGCTCATGAAGCAGGGATAGATTTCAACTTAGACGTAATCAATGAAGTTAGTGAAAGAACTCCACATCTTTGCAGTTTAACTCCTGCTGGAATTAATCATATTGAGGATCTCTACTTTGCAGGGGGGGCATACCAGCTGTAATGAAAGAATTATCTAAAAATGATTTACTTCATTTAGAGTGTTTAACAGTTACCGGTAAGACACTCAAAGAAACTATTGATTCTGTAAAATACGTGAATCATGATGTAATAAGACCCATTCAAAATCCATATCATAAAGATGGAGGAATAGCTGTCTTAAAGGGAAATATTGCTCCTCAAGGAGCTGTTGTAAAACAAATAGCAGTAGCAGATGAAATGCTAATTCATAAAGGTCCTGCTAAAGTTTTAAGAAAGAAGAAGAGGCTATTAAAGCTATATTCGAAGGAAAAATCAAAGAAGGAGACGTCATCGTTATTTTATACGAAGGTCCAAAGGGGGGGGACCAGGTATGAGAGAAATGCTTGCGGCTACTTCAGCTTTAGCTGGAATGGGATTAGATAAAAGTGTAGCCTTGATAACAGACGGAAGATTTTCTGGAGCTACCAGAGGAGCAGCTATTGGTCATGTTTCTCCAGAAGCAGCTGCTGGTGGCCCGATAGGGATAGTAAGAGACGGAGACATTATATGCATAAACATTCCAGAGAAAACTCTTAATTTGGAAATTTCATCAGAAGAATTAGAAGAAAGAATTACAAAGTTTCATCCAACTAATCCAATTGTTGACGGTTATCTAGGACGATATAGTAAAATGGTTCAACCTTCAGATAAGGGAGCTTTTTAATGTAAATAAGTGGAGGTGTTCTTATGGCTAAACTCTCAGGAGCTAGGATTCTAATTGAATCTTTATTGAGAGAAGATGTTGATATCATATTTGGCTACCCTGGAGGAAAAGTAATTCCTCTATATGATGAGTTGTATGATGCTCCGATTAAACATGTGTTAGTTAGACATGAACAAGCAGCTGTTCACGCAGCTGATGGATATTCCAGAAGCACCGGAAAGGTAGGAGTATGTATAGCTACTTCCGGCCCAGGAGCTACGAATTTAGTTACTGGACTCGCTAATGCCTATATGGATTCAGTTCCAGTTATTGCCTTTACTGGACAAGCTCCTACACATTTAATTGGAACCGATTCATTCCAAGAAATAGACATTAGAGGAATAACTCTTCCTATCACTAAACATAATTATATGGTATCTAATATAAAAGATTTAGCAAAAGTAATAAAGGAAGCCTTTTATATAGCAAGAACAGGAAGACCAGGCCCCCGTACTCATTGATTTACCTGTTGACATTATAAATCACAATATGACTATAACTATCCAGATAAAGTTAGTTTACCTGGATACCAGCCAACTTATGAAGGAAATTATATGCAAATAAAAACTGCTGCTGAATTTATCAATAATGCTCGTCGACCGTTAATTTTTGCTGGGGGGGTGGAGTATTAAGTTCAAATGCTTCTAATGAATTAGTTACCCTAGCTAAGAAAGGAAGAATTCCTGTAACTAATTCTTTAATGGGTCTTGGTTCATTCCCATTAACTGATGAGTTTTCTTTAGGAATGGTCGGAATGCATGGTACAAAATATGCAAATTTTGCCATTTCCGAATGCGATTTACTCATTGCCATTGGAGTTCGCTTTGACGATAGGGTAACAGGTAGAGTAGATAAATTTGCACCCAAGGCAACAATAATTCACATTGATATTGATCCTGCTGAAATAAACAAAAATATCAAAGTTGATATCCCCATAGTCGGAGATGCAAAAAAATATTTTGAATAAATTAATTCCTTTTATAAAAACTGAAGAAAGAACGGAATGGTTAAATACAATTCAAGAGTGGAAAAAAAAGAATTTCCTTTATCTTATAATCATGGAGAGTCAAATATTAAACCGCAATTCATTCTAGAAAATTAAACGAAATAGTAAAGAAAAATTCAATAATTGTAACGGATGTAGGACAGCATCAAATGTGGGCTGCTCAATATCTAACTTTTTTTTAAAGCCCCGATCCTTCATATCTTCTGGTGGCTTGGGAACTATGGGATTTGGTCTACCTGCCAGTATAGGAGCTCAGTTAGGAAATCCTGATTTACCAGTTATCTGTATATCAGGAGATGGCGGTTTTCAAATGAATATACAAGAATTAGCAACTATTAGCAACAACAATCTTCCTATTAAAATTATAATTTTCAACAATGGTACATTAGGAATGGTAAGACAATGGCAAGAACTTTTCTTTAATGAAAGGTATTCACATACTTTAATCCACAACCCCCCCGATTTCGTAAAAATAGCTCAAGCATACGATATTAAAGCAATCAAAATAAATCAAAAAAAGATGTTGAAAAAGCTATCAAAGAAGCACTAAATTTTCCTGGACCAATGTTACTTGACTTCGCTATTCCTCAAGATGAGAATGTATTTCCTATGGTACCTGAAGGAGCGTCTTTGGAGGAAATGTTAGATTATAAAAATGTTCTTAAAGAAACAGAAATTTGAGGTGATTGAGGATGAAACATATACTATCCGTAACTGTTTCTAATCAACCTGCTGTACTTGCTAGAATTTCCGGACTTTTTAGTCGAAGAAACTTTAATATTCTAAGTTTAAATGTTGGAGAAACTGAAAAACCAGAATTTTCAAGAATGACCATAGTAGTTGAAGGAGATGATCGAACACTTGAGCAAGTTAAAAAGCAACTATATAAATTAATCGACGTTATAAAAGTTACTGAATTAAATCAATCTAATATGGTTGAAAGAGATATGGCGTTAATTAAGGTAAATTGTAATAAAACATGCGTACACAATTAATTCAAGTCGTAAATGTATTTAGAGGAAAAATAGTGGATCTATCCCCCCCAGAAACTGTAACAATTGAAGTTACAGGTGACGAAAGTAAGATAAATGCACTAATAGAGTTATTAAAAGATTTTGGAATAAAAGAAGTAGTACGTACAGGTATAGTAGCTTTAGATAGAGAACTATCGTCTTCGAGTACTACTAAAGTAAAAATTAACTTATATGTTCTTATAAAAAAAATTACATAAAAGGAGAGGATAAGAATGTTAGAAATTTTTATGAAAAAGATGCAGATTTAAGTATTTTAAAAGATAAAACAATTGCTGTACTAGGATATGGAAGTCAAGGTCATGCTCAAGCACAAAATCTTAAAGATAGCGGTTTAAAAGTTATTATTGGCCTAAAAAAAAGACAGCAAAAGTAAAATCATTGCGCAAAAAGATGGTTTTGAAGTATATGAAACATCAGAAGCAGTCAAACGGGCAGATATTATTCAAATACTTATTCCCGATGAAGTACAAAGTGAGGTTTACAAAAAAAAGATATAGAACCCAATCTTAAAGAGGGTGATTCAATTGGCTTTTCGCATGGATTCAATATTCATTTTGGACAAATAGTCCCTCCAACAAATGTAGACGTTTTTATGGTAGCTCCAAAAGGCCCTGGGCATTTAGTTAGAAGAATGTATGTTGAAAATAAGGGTGTTCCCGGTTTATTAGCTGTAGAACAAGATTTTAGTGGAAAAGCTAAAGAAATAGGATTAGCCTATGCTAAAGGTATTGGATGTACGAGAGCAGGTGTAATTAAAACGACCTTTAAGGAAGAAACTGAAACTGATTTATTTGGAGAACAGGCAGTATTATGTGGAGGTTTGACTTCACTAATAAAAGCAGGTTTTGAAACCTTAGTGGAAGCAGGTTATCAACCAGAAATAGCTTATTTTGAATGTTTGAATGAAATGAAATTAATTGTTGATTTAATTTACGAAGGTGGACTTAAAAAGATGAGATATTCAATAAGTGATACAGCACAATATGGTGATTTGACAGTAGGACCAAAAGTAATAGATGACAATGTTAAAAAAAACAATGAAAGAAGTATTAAAAAAAACATTCAAAATGGGAATTTTGCAAGAGATTGGATATTAGAAAATCATGCAAATAGGCCTGTATTTAACTCTTTAACAAAAAAAAGACAATGAATCTCTTTAGAACAAGTTGGAGATAAATTACGAGCTATGATGCCTTGGATTGAAAAATAGGAGTGTGATATCTCTTGAGAAAAATAAAGGTTTTGATACAACATTAAGAGATGGGGGAACAATCCCCCCCTGGTGTAAACTTGACTAAAGAAGAAAAATTAGCTATTGCTGAACAACTATCCATGCTTAAAGTAGATGTAATTGAAGCTGGGTTTCCTATATCCTCACAGGGAGATTTCGAAAGTGTTAAAACAATAGCAGAAAAAAAATTAGGGATGTCGAAATTGCAGCTTTAGCACGTGCAAATTATAAAGATATAGATTGTGCGTGGGAAGCAATTCAAGATGCAGAAAATCCAAGAATTCACGTATTTATTGCTACATCTCCAATTCATATGAAATATAAACTCAATATGACACCGAATCAAGTAATTGAAAGAGCTGTTGATGCAGTTAAATATGCTTCAAAATACACTCAAAACATAGAATTTTCTGCTGAAGACGCTTCAAGAAGCGATTTAGAATTTTTATATCTGATTTTTGAAAAAGTCATCCAAGCTGGTGCCACCGTAATTAATGTTCCAGATACTGTGGGATATGCTATCCCCCCCCAAGAATTTGGTACTTTTATTAAAAAAATCAAAGAAAATACAAAAGGAATAGATAAAGTAGAACTCAGTGTACACTGTCATAATGATCTTGGAATGGCAACTGCAAACACTGTTGCTGCAGTAATAAATGGTGCGGATCAAGTTGAAGTAGCAGTAAATGGTATTGGAGAAAGAGCTGGAAATAGTGCATTAGAAGAAGTTATAATGACTTTTGTCACTAGAAAGGACTTCTTTAAAGACATCATTGTAACTCAAGATACTAGTCAAATTATTAAATTGAGCACTATGGTATCTAATTTTACTGGAATGCCTGTACAACCAAATAAAGCTATTGTAGGTAAGAACGCTTTTGCTCATGAATCAGGAATTCATCAAGATGGACTCATTAAAGAAAGAACAACTTATGAAATTATGGATGCTAAAAGTATAGGTCTAAAAAAATAATTCGCTAGTTCTTGGAAAACATTCTGGAAGACATGCTTTTAAAGAATACTTAAATGCTTCGGGATATAAAGTCGACGAGGATACTTTTGAAAAATTGTTTAACAAATTTAAGAATCTTGCAGACAAAAAAAGAATTTATCAAACGCCGATATAGACGCTTTGATTAGCGATGAAATATATAAAGTTGAAGATTATTATGTTCTAGATTATGTATCTGTTAATACAGGAAATACAGTATTGCCTACCGCAACAATAAAAATTAAAGTTGGAGATCAGGTTATTCAAAAAGCAGCTTGTAGTGGTGACGGACCAATAGATGCTATTTTCAAGACAATCAATGAGGTTGTTGACATCCCAAGCATTTCATTAGTATCTTATAAAATCGAGGCTATTACTGAGGGAACTGATGCTCTTGGTGAAGCCATAGTGAAACTTAAAATTGAGGATGAGATATATACCGGAAGATCAGTCGAATCAGACGTTACTTATGCTAGTAGTTTAGCATATATAAACGCATTAAATAAATATATTTCAAAAAAAACAAAAAAAAGGTTAGAAATGTTTAGGAAAGAGAGGAATAAAAATGACAATTGTAGAAAAAAATTTTAGCCTCACATTCTAATAAAAGTAAACTCAACCCTGGTGAGATAGTTAACGCTAAAGTTGACTTAATATTGGGAAATGATGTTACAGCGCCTGTTGCCATTAACGAATTTAGAAAAATTGGAATTAATAAAGTCTTTGATATAGATAAAATAGCGCTTGTTCCAGACCACTTTACTCCAAATAAAGATATTAAGTCTGCTGAAAATTCTCTTCTTATAAGAAATTTTGCAAAAGAGATGCAAATAACTAATTACTTTGAAGTTGGGAGAGTTGGAATTGAACATTGTTTACTTCCTGAAAAGGGTTGGTAGCTCCAGGTGAAATTATAATTGGTGCCGACTCTCACACCTGTACTTATGGAGCATTAAACGCCTTAGCTACGGGTGTGGGAAGTACCGACATTGCTGCTGCTATGGCAACAGGATTTTTATGGTTTAGAGTTCCTGAAACAATTAAAATAATATACAAAGGAAAATTAAAACCATGGGTTAGTGGAAAAGACTTGATATTATATACTATTGGACAAATTGGTGTTGATGGTGCTCTATATAAGTCTATAGAATTTAGCGGTGAAACTATTAAAAATCTATCTATAGATTCAAGAATGACAATGGCAAATATGGCAATTGAAGCAGGAGCTAAATGTGGTTTATTTGAATATGACGACAAAACTAAAGAATATTTAGAGGCACGAGTCACTCGAGATTATTCACCTATAGCAAGTGATAAAGATTCAATTTATGACAAGATTCTTGAATTTGATGTTTCAAATATAGAACCTCAAATTGCATTTCCTCATCTTCCTGAAAATACAAGACCTGTACAAGAAGCCAAAAATATTAAAATTGATCAAGCAGTTATAGGATCATGTACAAATGGAAGAATTGAAGATTTAAGAATCGCAGCACAGATATTCAAAGATCATAAAGTACATCCAGATGTAAGATGTATTATTTTCCAGGAACACAAGAAATTTATATAAATGCACTAAAAGAAGGCCTTATAGAAATTTTCATAAATGCTGGCGCTGCGGTAAGTACTCCAACCTGTGGACCATGTCTAGGTGGTCACATGGGAGTTTTAGCAAAAGGAGAAAAAGCTATTTCCACTACAAATAGAAACTTTGTTGGAAGAATGGGACACCCTCAAAGTGAAGTGTACTTATCAAATCCAGCCGTCGCAGCCGCCTCTGCTATTAAAGGTTATATTGCTCATCCTGAGGAGGTCTTATAATGAAATTAAAAGGAAAAGTTTTTAAATATGGAGACAATGTTGATACAGATGTCATCATACCTGCACGATATTTAAATAATCCAGATCCTGCTGTTTTAGCTCAACATTGTATGGAAGATATCGATAAAAATTTTGTTAAAGAAGTAAAAAAATGGTGACATAATTGTAGCAGGCAAAAATTTTGGTTCAGGAAGTTCAAGAGAACATGCTCCACTTGCTATAAAAGCTGCTGGGATATCGTGCGTTATTGCAGAGAGTTTTGCAAGAATTTTTTTATAGAAATGCTATAAATATTGGTTTACCAATTTTAATATCTAAAGAAGCTTCACAAAATATTAAAAATGGTTCTATAGTTGAAATAGATTTATCTACAGGTCTCATAAGAGATCTTAACTCCAATAAAGAATACAAAGCTGAGCCATATCCAGCATTTTTACAGGAAATAATAGAAGCTGGAGGTCTAATTGAAAAAAAATTAAAAGGGAGGTTAATTAATTTGCCATCAATTGCAGTAATACCCGGAGACGGAATTGGACCAGAAGTCGTTAATGAAGGGCTTAAAATATTTAATTATTTCAATAATGAATACAATTTAAACTTTAAATTTGAAGAATTCAATTTGGGAGCAAAAGATACTTAAAGAACGGGGGGGAATTAATTCCAGAATCTATCTTAAAAATTGGAAACATTTGATGCCATATATCTTGGAGCAGTTGGAGATCCTCAAGTACCAGCTGGAATTTTAGAACATGGAATACTTTTGAAACTTCGATTCCATTTTGATCAATATGTCAATCTTAGACCAATTAAATTATTAAATAATCGTTTTTCCCCCTTAAAAAAATAAAGGAGTAGAAGAAATTAATTTTACGGTTGTTCGTGAAAATACAGAAGGACTTTATGCAGGAATTGGAGGATTCCTAAAAAAAGGAACTGCTGATGAAGTTGCTATACAAGAAATGGTTTCTACAAGAAAAGGGGTAGAAAGAATTATTAGATACGCATTTGAATATGCAAATAAAACAAATGGGAAAGTTACTTTATGTGACAAGAGTAATGTTTTAACTTATTCTCATAATCTTTGGTTAAGAGTATTCGAAGAAGTAAAAACCGAATATCCAAATATTAAAACAGACCATTATTACGTTGATGCTATAACCATGAAAATGGTTAGAAATCCAGAACTATTTGATGTCATCGTAACTTGTAATATGTTTGGAGACATTATTACCGATTTAGGAGCAGAGCTACAAGGAGGTATGGGATTAGCTGCATCTGCAAACATAAACCCTGACACAGTATCTATGTTCGAACCAATTCATGGTTCTGCACCAGATATTGCTGGTAAAGGAATTGCTAATCCTATAGCGGCTATTTTAGCTGTTTCTATGATGCTTGAATATTTCCATAGAGATGATTTATCTGAAAAAAATTGAAAATGCAATAAAAATCATTATTGAAGAAAATAAATTAACGCCTGACATGGGAGGAAAACTCACAACACAAGAAGTTGGGGGGGATGAGATATTAAAAGTTTTAAAAGAGGGTGATTCATATTTTGAACCTATACTTTTTGATACAACACTAAGAGATGGGAGTCAAAGCGAAGGAGTTTCATTTTCAATTGGTGATAAAATTAAAATTGCTCAAAGATTAGACGATTACGGAATTCACTATATTGAAGGTGGATGGCCCGGATCTAATCCAAAAGACGAAGAATTTTTTTTGTAAAAGCTCAAAATTTAAATTTAAAAAAACACTGAACTAGTAGCCTTCAGCTCTACAAAAAAAGATTGGAATTAATGTTGAAAACGATGTCAACATTAATAAACTTATTACTGCTGGGGTAAAAACTGTAACAATATTTGCAAAAAGCTGGGACTTTCACGTGATTGAAGCTTTAAATATCTCTTGTGAGGAAAATTTAAAACTTATTGAAGACACAATAAAATATTTAAAATATAACGGAATGAATGTTTTTTTTGATGCAGAACATTTTTTTTGATGGGTTCAATCATAATGCAAAGTATGCAATGAAAACTCTTCAGGTTGCTCAAGATTCTGGTGCATCTACAATTATACTATGTGACACTAATGGAGGACAAATTCCCTCAAGAGTTCGAGAAATAATTAAAACCGTTAAAAAGGAGATTAATGTTCCATTAGGAATACACGCCCACAACGATTCCGGTTTAGCTGTAGCAAATAGTTTAGTTGCTCTTGAAGAAGGTGTAGAACAAATTCAAGGGACCATCGGTGGGTTAGGAGAAAGGTGTGGAAATACCGATCTTTCAATCCTTATTCCCATTTTAAAGTTCAAATATAATTTACCATTAACTTCTATAAAGATCGATAAAACAACCTCTATTTATAATTTTGTTATGGAAATTGCAAACTTAACTCCAGAAAATAGGAAACCTTTTGTTGGAAGAAGTGCCTTTACACACAAAGGGGGTGTTCATGTTAGTGCAATCATTAAAAATCCACTTACTTATGAACATATACCTCCAGAAGCCGTTGGAAACGAAAGAAGGATACTAGTATCAGAATTGTCTGGAAAAAGTAATTTAAAATCTAAAATAGAAGAATTAGGTTTTGATGCTTCTAAATTTTCCGAAAGCCAAATTAAAAGTTTGACCTCAAAAATAAAAGAATATGAACATCAAGGATACCAATTTGAAGGTGCTGACGCCTCTTTAAAATTGCTAATTATGCGGGAATTTTATGATTATGTTCCAGATTTTCAAGTTGAAAATTTCAAGATTCTTAGCTACAATTTTGGCGAGGAAACAAGCACTGAAGCAGTGATTAAATTAAAAGTTAAGGACAAAGTAGTACATGCGGTTTCTGAAGGAGATGGACCCGTAAATGCTTTGGACTACGCATTAAGAAAAGCATTAGAAGATTTCTTCCCTATTTTAAAAGATATAAAACTTATAGATTATAAAGTACGTGTTTTGGATAGTTCTTCAGGTACCGCTTCAAAGTACGTGTACTAATTGAAACTAAAGATTCTGAAAGAACTTGGACAACTGTTGGCGTTTCATCAAATATTATTGAAGCAAGTTGGGATGCCTTAATTGATAGTATTGAATATGGTTTATATATTAACAATTGTTCCGAAACAAAAAGTTATTCTAACATTAAAATGTAGATAAAATTAGCTAAGAAGGGCGGATTAAGATGGTAGAAAATATTTTTGCTGATCGAATGAATAATGTCCCTAAATCGTTCATTCGTGAAATTCTTAAGGTAATAGACGATCCAGAAATTATTTCATTTGCTGGAGGATTACCAAATAAAGAACTATTCCCTATTGATGAAATTAGGAATGCATCTAATTATCAATTTGAATTTTACGGAAGTGAAGTCTTGCAATACAGCACGACGGAGGGATATCTTCCTTTAAGAGAGTTTATTGCAGAAAGGTATAACAAAAATAAAGGATTAAATATTTCTGCTGATAATGTATTAATCACCCATGGTTCTCAGCAAGCACTTGATCTTATTGGAAAAGTTTTTCTTAACGATAACGACCCAGTAGCAATAGAAGAACCTGGTTATCTTGGGGGGGCAATCCAATGCTTATCGGTTTTCCAAAAAAATTTGTTCCTATAACTCTTGACGAGGATGGTCTAAATTGCAACGAACTAAGAACTGCTTGTGAACAATTCTCACCCAAAATAATTTACACCGTACCTAATTTTCAGAATCCAACAGGTATTTCTTACTCTATTGAAAAAGAGAAACAATTGTTAATATATTGAAAAAAACATCGTACCTTTATAATTGAAGATGATCCTTATGGAGAGTTAAGATATGAAGGAAAAGAAGCAGACTCCTTTGGAAAATTATTACCAAATCAAACAATACTTCTTAGTTCATTCTCGAAAATTATTGCTCCGGGATTTAGAATCGGATGGTTAATTGCACCTGATAATATAATGGATAAATTAGTAATTGCCAAACAAGCAGCTGATCTACACTCAAATTATGTTGGTCAAAGAATAATATATCAATATTTGAAAGACACAGATCTAGATAAACACATTTCTGATATAAAGAAAACTTACAACTCCCAAAGAGTGGCAATGATTGAAAGCATTGAAAAATTTTTCCCAAAATCTGTGAAATACACAAAACCTGTAGGCGGTATGTTTTTATGGGTTACTTTACCCAATAATATTGCTGCTACCGAGCTATTAAATCATTCTATAAAACAAAAGGTAGCTTTTGTCCCTGGTGATCCTTTTTATGTAGGAAAATCTAATGTAAATACCCTAAGATTAAATTATTCTTGCTCAGATGAAAAAAAACTATTAAAGAAGGAATTAAAAGACTATCTGTTTGTATAAAACAATTAACTACAATTTAGATACTGTTCAATTACGCTTATTTACTTTTTTTTGTGTAGACATCTTTTAATCCCAGAAAAAAATATAATAACTCCAAATATGATTCCTAAGGTTATGTTTCTTAAACTGGATATTAAATACCCAAACGAAAGAGCATTCAGAATCCATGAAATCAATAAAAATATGTCTATACCGTACAGACTTTTTAAAGTAGCAAAAATTGCTGAAAAATTCATTGAAACATAAAAATAGATGGATTAAATGAATTTAAATAACTAAAAAAATGAAAAAAATTATAGATATTAACAACAAAACATTACTAAGCTTATTATAATGCTTTTTTTATATAACAAAATATTAGCATAAGAACAAGGAAAACTGTTGAAAAAAATCCAATAAGAAAGGTTAACAAAAAAAATATCCGATGACGATATTTACAAAACAAAAAAAATTAATAAGGATGTCACTTTTTTTTCACCTCTTTTTCCTAAAAAAACTATCTTATGAATTATATCAAAAATTACTAATTAATTAAATCAAATTATCCCTTTCTTTTTATGAAGAAAGGGATAATTTGATATCAACTGTACTTTAGTACTTTATTCTTATCAGGGGTAAATACCTCTCAATTTAGTAGCAGTCGCAACTCTATCTATAGCCTTAATATATGCAGCTGTTCTCATATCAATCTCATATTTTTCCATTGTTTTAATAACATCGTAAAAGCGCTAGTCATCTTCTTATGTAGGGCTTTTCTGACATCTTCTAATTCCCAAAAATCCCACTGCATACCCTGCAGCCATTCAAAATATGAAACAGTGACTCCACCAGAATTAGCTAGAAAATCAGGAACTATAAAACATTTTTGGATAATAAAATTTCATCAGCTTCAGGAGTTAAAGGACCATTTGCACCTTCTACTATTAATTTTGCTTGAATATCTTTACTGTTATCAATTGTAATTGCGTTTTCCATAGCACAAGGAGAAAGTATATCTACATTCAACATTAGTAATTCTTCATTTGATATTTCTTTATATCCTTCTTCGTTAACTTCTAATAATAATTTTTTTTCTATTTTTTTGTTCTTTCCATTAAAGCTCTAATTTCAGCAGCTGTAAATCCATGTTCTTTATATAATCCACCACTAACATCTGAAATAGCAATTAACCTCATCTTGGATTCCTCAGTTAATGTCAAAGCTAGATTAGAACCAACATTTCCAAAACCTTGAATAGCAACTGTAATTTCTTCATCTTTCTTATTTAATTTACCTTTATCTCTTAAATAATTCACTGCTTCTTGCAGACAAATATTAATACCCCTTCCAGTGGCTTCTGTTCGTCCAACCGACCCACCTATTTCCACTGGCTTACCAGTAACAATTCCTAAAGAAGTATGCCCTTTACTCATCGAATAGGTATCCATATACCATGACATTACTTGTCCATCTGTATTTACATCAGGAGCAGGAATGTCAATTTCTTCTCCTAAAATTACTTGTATTTCATAAAAAAAATCTTCTTGACAATCTCTCAAGTTCTGAAAATGATAACTGACTAGGCTCGACAGTAACTCCACCTTTAGCCCCCCCACCATAAGGAATATTTACAACTGCCGATTTCCAAGTCATCCAAAAAGCTAAAGCCTTTACCTCATCTAACGTAACATTTTGATGATATCTGATTCCCCCCCTTTGGCGGGTCCCAAAGTCATATTGTGTTGAACCCTATATCCTGTAAAAACCTTAGTAGTTCCATCATCCATACGCACTGGGAAATTGACAATTAACTCCCTTTTAGGTTTTACTAAAACTTCTCTAAGATTTGGATCTAAACCCATAATACTAGCAGCTCTGTCAAATTGCTTAACTGCATTGTCAAACATACTTACTCTTTTTCTTCCTGCATACTACTACCTCCCTTTTAAAAACCTATTTTATCCACTTTAGAAATTCTAAAACCTACATTTTATAAGTGTTTTTGAATTGAATTTTTTTCAAAAACATCCTCACAGTTCTACAGCTCACTAATTCTTAATTTTTTTAAATTTTTTTGGTACTTGTACCAAAAAAAAGTGGGAGGGTTCCACCCCCCCGAACCCATTATAAATTCAAAAACCTATTATTGATTACATAAAAATATAATATAAATTCTATTTATATTTTGACTTATAATTTATTTAGATATAAAACTCCAACTCTAAATTTAAAAAAAACGAAATAATTCGTTTGTTTTATTTCTAACTGCTACTATTTTATCATTTTTAAACAAAGATTTATTATAATTTTCAATATTTAATTAATTTTCTTGACGAGATTTTTTTAATCAAAAAAACTATGCTATAATTATTTTAGATCTCATTAATGTGGAGTTGATTATTTTGAACGACGAAAAATTTATTGAAGCTTTAAAAAAAATAAAGATCAAAAAGCTTTTAAAATCTTATATGATGAATATGCACCAAAAATTTATGGTATATTGAAAAATTACGTAAGGCCTAATGAAATAGAAGATGCTCTTCAAGAGGTTTTTTTTAAGAATAATTCGTGGAATTAATAATTTTGAAGGACGTTCAAAATTATCTACCTGGATCTATAGAATAGCTGTAAATGTTGGAAAAAAAATTATTCTAGGAGTTATAGTAAAGAAGTTGAAAAACCTATGGATTTAGATAGTGATGAACCAGAAAATTTTAGCGTACAACCTATTTCTGAAACAAACGTTAAAAAAAGAAGCTTTCAACGACATTAATTATCAAATTATCTTAAATATAATGGAACAACTTGATAAAGACGAAAGGTTACTTATTAAATTACGTGACATAGATGGCTTAAGCTACAATGAAATTGCCGAAATAACTGATCTTCCTCTAGGCACCGTAAAAAGTAAACTTCATTATGCAAGAAAAAAACTTAAAAAACTAATTGAGGAGGCGAATTTAATATGAATGAAAAAAAATGAACAGATGTGGCTTGATTATCTTGATGGTCTATTGAAAGAAAATCAACTAAATGACTATTGCAAAAAAATTAGCTAATCTATATTATAGATTAATTAACTGTTATTTTTCATGTGAATCTAATACAGTAGAAAAGGTAAAACATAAACTAGTTTCACAAAATATGGAAGGTGAATATTGTGAAAGAAATAATGGATGTTATAGATATAGATGATGAATATATTTACTTAAAAACTTTAAGGACAGAGGCGTGTAATAGTTGTTCAGTAAGAAGCGGATGTTATATATTGGGTGGTTCTAATGAACTCAAGTTAAAAGCTAAGAGAATAGAAAATATTGACTTTCAAATTGGTGACAAAGTTATCGTGGAGTTACCAAATGTTCCAGTTGTCAAATTGTCTTTCTTAGCATATGGACTACCTTTAATAACTTTTTTTAACCATAGTTATAATTCTATATTTATTAAATTTTTCTGACTTAATGTCTTTTTTTAATAGGTTTAGCTGGAACATGCATAACTTATTTATTTGTAAAATTTTATGATAATAAAAAGATACAAAATAAGTATCTTCCCACAATTATTGAAAAATATGACAAAAATCAAAATATAAATAATACTATTTTATAAAAATACTCTGGCAACGATTATAGCCAGAGTATTTTTATAATTAAATAAAACAATAATTAAATTTTAAATTGACCAGGAAAACATGAAACATAATGATTTTCTTCAACTTCATTCAATGGTGGTTCTTCTTTTGAACAAACTTCTTTTGCAATAGGACATCGAGGATGAAATCTACAACCTTTTGGAGGATTTAATGGACTAGGAACATCTCCTTCCAAAACCACTCTTTTCTTCTTAACTTCCGGATCAGGAATAGGTATAGCAGACATTAAAGACACAGTATACGGATGTAATGGATTATCAAAAGATCCTTCTTAGTTGATAATTCCGCGATTTTCCCTAAATACATTACTGCAATTTTGTCGCTAATATGCTTAACAACAGCCAAGTCATGAGCTATAAATACAAAAGTTAAGCCATATTCTTTCTTTAAATCAACCAATAAATTTATAATTTGTGATTGGATAGACACATCTAATGCAGAAACTGCTTCATCTGAAATTATTAGTTTAGGATTAACTGCAAGGGCTCGAGCAATTCCGATTCTTTGTCTTTGACCACCCGAAAACTGATGTGGATAACGATAAATATAATCTTTAGATAAACCCACAATTTCCATTAAATGTGCAACTCGATCACGTATTTCATTGTTTGAACCCATTTTGTTCACTTTCATTCCTTCACCAATAATTTCAATAATTCTAAGTCTAGGATTCAATGAAGAATAGGGATCTTGAAAAATTACTTGGGCATTTTTTTCTAAAATATCTTCTTTTTTTTCAGTAAGATTATTCAACAAATTTTGCCTTATACCAGTTGCTCCCTGCTTAAAATAAATATCGGCGTACTTTCTATCAATTTCTTTATCAAGATGATTTATCACTTCTTCACTAGAACCAAACTTTTTTTGCATTTTATCAAATCTTTCTACATACATCTTATTTATGTATCGTTTTGCTTCATTATTGCTCATAAACCAAGGAGTTGTATCTTCTTCTCCTAAAATGATTCTTCCAAAAGTAGGTTCATATAGTCTTAAAATAGTCATCCCTGTTGTGCTTTTCCCACAGCCAGATTCTCCAACCAAGCCTAGAGTCTCACCTTCATGAACTTTGAATGAAATATCATCAACAGCTTGAACCTGAGCAACTATTTTCTTGAAAATACCGGCCCTGACAGGAAAGTATTTCTTCAAGTGTTCTACTTCTAAAATTACTTTCTCATTTTTGACATCATCTTTCACCTTCTTTTACCTTATGCATCTCTCTCAACATCCTGTCAATATGCCAACATCTAGAAAATGATTAGCCTCTATTTCTTCTAAATTAGGGTTCTCTTCAATACATTTTTATCAGCAAAAAAAACATCTGTTAGAAAATTTACACCCTTTAGGAAAATTTAAAGGATTAGGAACAACACCAGGGATTGACAATAAGCGTTCTTCATCTCTATCAATACGTGGAATTGAATTCATAAGCCCCATGTGTAGGGATGCCTAGGCTTTTTAAAAATAGTTATGATGTCTGCACTCTCTACAACCTCTCCTCCATACATTACAATAGCTCTATCTGCCATTTCTGCAACTACACCAAGATCATGTGTAATAAAAATTATTGACATTTGAAATTCCTTTTGCAATTCTTTCATCAATTCTAATATTTGAGCTTGTATTGTTACATCCAGCGCTGTAGTAGGTTCATCTGCAATTAAAATAGAAGGATTGCAAGATAATGCCATAGCTATCATGGCTCTTTGTCTCATTCCACCAGATAATTCATGTGGATATTGATCTATTCTTCTTTCAGGTTCGGGTATTCCAACTTTTGTAAGCAATTCTATAGCTCTATTTCTTGCTTCTTGTTTACCCATATCTAAATGTAATTCCAATGATTCAATTATTTGATCTCCAATGGTAAACACAGGATTCAAGGCAGTCATAGGCTCTTGGAATATCATTGAAATTTCTTTTCCACGAATCTTTCTTAATTGATTGTCAGATAATGCCAAAACATCTATGTCTTTATATCGAATTTTACCCTCAGAAATCCAACCATTTTCATCTAATAATCTAATTGTACTCAATGCTGTAACAGTTTTTCCCGATCCAGATTCTCCAACTATTGCAAGAGTTTCACCAGAAAATAATTCAAAATTAACTCCATTAACAGCTTTAATTATTCCATCTTCAGTTTTAAAATGTACATGTAAATTTTCAACTTTTAGTAAAGGTTGCTTAGTATTGATCAAAACTTGTCCTCCCTTCACGTTAGTGTCTCATTCTCGGATCAAAGATATCTCTTAATGCGTCACCCAAAAGGTTCCATCCAATAACAAAAAGTATCATGGCAATTCCTGGATATAATATAGTAAACCAATATTGAGTTGGATTTGTTCCTCCGATTATCCAATCTCTCGAATAAGATAAAATAGAACCCCCCCAGTCTGCATATCCTTGAGGAGCTCCTAGACCTAAAAAAACTTAAAGCAGCAGCAGTTATAACCATAGAACCAATCCTCATAGTAGCATTTATCAAAACTGGAAAAATTGTATTAGGTAAAATATGTTTAACTATTACAAAAAAATCACTTACACCTAATGCTTTTGCTGCCATCACATATTGTTCATTTTTTTTGCTTGAAGTATATTTCCTCTTATAAGTCTGGCAGTAACCATCCATCCAAATACAATAAGAGCTATCATCATATTTTTATACCTAAACCTAGTATAGTTGTCAATACCATTGCAGCTAACATAAATGGAATTGACATAAATATATCAGTTATTCTCATCAACACTTCTTCTAACCATCCCCCCCAAAATATGCTGCAACAGATCCAACAAAGAGACCAATAGCTGTAGAAATAGCTACAACAATTAAACCAATCTCAAAAGCTGTTCTAGTTCCCCAAATAACTCCATAAAAATATCTTTTTGATTCACAATCCCAAAAGGATGTTCCTGAGAAGGAGGAATTGGGGTTCTAGTGGTTGTAACATTAGGCATAATATAGGGATCAAAGTTAATAGACTTTATAAAATTTTTATTAAATTCCTCTACCAAGTTATTTGCATATTTTATGAACTTTTCACTATCTTCTATTTCTTCTAAGTTTTTTTATCATGTTTGAATATACAATTGAATTATTATATTTTTTTCAGCTTTTACAAACTCTTGTTTTAATTGCCTTATAACTTTATTAGTTTCCTCTTCAAATTTATTATAATACGTTTCGTTTAAAATATAAATATCAGTTAATTCTTTTATATAAGCTTTTAACTCATCAATAGAAATTTGCTTTTTTTTGATACTCTTTTATCTTTTCCATTAAGACAGACATTTCAATATAGTCATCCTCTGCAAACAAATAATTATCATTCCAAAATTCCTTTAATTCTTGGATTATAAGATCTTTATTATCTTCTGTAAAATTGTCAAGAAGACTCTGAGCCTTATCTAAATTTCTATTATTAGGTAGCTTAGGAGGCGCTATCCATGGAGCAAAGATAGCAATCATTACAAAAAAATATTAAGATAGTAACTCCTATGATAGCAGAGGGATTAGTAAAAAAAACGTTTTAAGGTTCTCTTAAATTCTTCACTCAATATTATCACCTCACCCTAGCCTGATTCTTGGATCAATTATGGCGTATGAAATGTCTATTATCAAATTTCCTATTATTAGTAATAGGGAAGTGAATAAAAGAACTCCCATTATAGATGCATAATCAAGTTGTTGAGCAGCAGTAGCTGCAAATGAACCTAAACCAGTTCTAACAAATACCATTTCAACTATAACAACTCCCGTCAATAAGCCTATGACCATTTGCCCGGCAGTTGTCACAACAGGAATTAAAGCATTTTTTTCTAGCATGCTTGTTAATAACAACTTTTTCAGGAAGACCTTTAGAGCGAGCAGTCCTTACATAATCCTTTCTTAATACTTCCAACATTGAAGACCTTGTTATTCTAAGCAAATTAGCCCACCATAACCAAGATATCGCAATTACAGGACCAATAATATGCCTAAGAGCATCCCAAAATATATCAATTCTTCCGTTTAGCAAAGCATCAATTGTTAACAAATGCGTATAATTCTGAAATGAAGCACTTTTCACAATTTGATCAGCCCAGATACTTAAATTTCCAGGTGGAAACCATCCTAGCCCAACATAAAATATCAATAAAACAAGAATGGCCCAAATGAAGTCTGGAAGTGACCAACCAATTAAAGCAAATATTCTGATAAACTGATCAATAAAAGAATTATGATGAACTGCTGCAGTAACACCTAACCAAATTCCAACTCCAATGATAGGAAATAAGGCGTACAAAGCTAGTTCAAATGTATATGGAAATCTATTAATCAGTGCACTCAAAACAGGTTCTTTCCCAACTACTGACCATCCAAGATCACCTTTAAATAAACTTTTTAACCACTTTCCATATCTAATTGGAAGAGGATCAGTTAATCCATACTGTTCCATTAAAATTTGTATATCTCTTTCTGACATTTTCGCATACGTATTTGGATCAACATAAGTCGATAATAGTTTTAGAGGGCCAAGCAATTGAGACATTGAAAATACGATTAATGTAACCCCCCCTAAATTATTAAAGGTAAAAGAAGAAGTCTTCTGATAATATACGTCGTCAAAAGTCAACACCTCCATATTTACTAATGAATCAAGTTAATAATATATTATATACTTAAAAAGTATTTACCTAAAAGAGAGGGGGGGAATTTCCCCTCTCCATCAAATTTCCA
>JMBV01000029.1_pt1 | contig 53085 bp, 82 predicted proteins | sample 616531 | NCBI WGS metagenome assembly JMBV01 (sample SAMN02727904, study PRJNA239997) | anaerobic digester metagenome | biome: anaerobic digester; isolation source: mesophilic anaerobic digester inoculated with municipal waste water sludge... | place: Germany: Bielefeld University, CeBiTec ...
AGTCGATCCCCTAATCGTTTTTATGTTCCAATGGTTCAAAGCATCGCCATCGTTTTACAAAGATATGATTAACAGAATTAAGTCAAATCCAGTAGACTACAACTCCTTTAAGCAAGACCTATATATCTGGAGCTACTCTTTATCAACAAAAAGAAACTACTCTGAAATATACACTGCCATTAAACAATTTATTGGAAACAACTTTAAGGTTTGGTTTAATTTGGCTTTGACTACAGAAACAAAATTTTTTTAGGAGAGGAGTTCGAGCCCTTAATTGTATCGACTAAAGAAAATTCAGAACCAGCCCCATCTAATCATCTAAATATTGATATTGGGACTGTTCATTCATCAAAAGGACAAACTCACTGTGCAACAATGTATGTTGAGACTTCTTTTTATAAATATGAAACTGAGAAGTTAAAAGTAAAAGCCAAAGGAGGTAAACGGATTTTAAACAACCCGCTATTCAAGCAAGAACACGAATATAATGGTGGAGAGTATAAAAGAACTAAAGAAGTGGTGAAAATGATGTATGTGGGTTTTTCCAGACCAACCCATTTGCTATGTTTTGCCTGTTTAAAAGAAAATGTTTGCGATGATATTAACCATTTCAGGGATGCGGGCTGGGAAATTGTGGATACAACAGAAGACTCTCAAAAATGACCCTCGTGGGGGGGAAAATGTGGGATAATCTCTATTCGGGAACAATTTGGGAACAAATCTAAAAGCAAAAAAAATCCTAATTGACGGATAATCAATTAGGATTTGTCTTTTCGAGTACCCAGAGCCGGGATCGAACCGGCATGGAAGTGAATCCACTGGTGTTTGAGACCAGCGCGTCTACCAATTCCGCCATCTGGGCATCAGATTAAAGAGAGTGCAAAAGTACACATATTTTTGAGATTACAAAAAAAAGTTTTCCCACTTTTTATTCATTTGCCGGACTTCGTTGCGATGTTTTCCATTTTTGTTTTGTATCTTTAAGGTAAAATAGAGAAAACCATAAACAAACTGTAACTAAATGGTGTTATTTATTTAGCATCTAACCCGTAAAATAGCAGGGGTAAATCAGTATGAATTTCATTTTATTAAATATATATGATCTTAGAAATGAGAAACAATCATAATTATTGTGTTATTATGAGCGGTGGAGTGGGTAGCCGCTTTTGGCCTTTTAGCAAGGAAGGTAAACCCAAACAATTTCTTGATTTTTTTGGAACAGGCAGATCTCTGCTGCAAACCACTTTCGACAGGTTTAAAAAGATTGTTCCAGCTGAGAATATTTTTGTCGTTACAAATGATGCATATGCAGAGATGACAAAAAAAACAACTCCCGGAGTTGAAAGAGAATCAAATTCTGCTGGAGCCTATAAGACGAAATACTGCACCTGCTATTGCCTACGCTTCATTCAGGATCAGGTCGGTGGATCCTGAAGCAAATATAATTGTAGCACCATCAGATCATCTGATAATGAAGGAGGATGAATTTGTAGCTGATATGAAAAACGGCCTTAATTTTGTGGCTGAAATCCATATCTGCTGACACTGGGTATAACACCTAGCCGTCCTGAAACAGGTTATGGTTATATTCAGGTTAATGAGAAAGAGATGGGTGGCATACACAAAGTGAAAGCGTTTACCGAAAAACCAAATTTTGAAATTGCTAAGAAGTTTGTCGACAGTGGAGAATTTGTATGGAACTCGGGCATATTTCTCTGGAATGTGAACACTATTTTAGATGCATTTGGTAAATACCTTCCTGATATAATTCAGAAATTCAGTGAAGGCAGAGAGCTGTTTAATACACCTGCAGAAAAAGAGTTTATTGATGCCAGTTTCCCCTTCTGCCCCAATATCTCAATCGATTACGGAGTCCTGGAAAAGCAGACAACGTGTATGTAAACATCTCCAATTTTGGATGGAGTGATCTGGGTACGTGGGGGGCGTTACACGATATATCTGCCCGCGACGAGAACAATAATGCCAACCTGCATTGTAAAACGTTTTATATAGAAAGTACCGGTAACATTGTTGCTATGAGTGAGGATAAACTGGTAGTGATACAGGGACTTGACGATTATATAGTGGCTGAGTCGGATAATGTGCTGCTTATATGCAAAAAAAGCGAAGAGCAGCGCATCAAACATTTCGTGACAGATGTGAAATTCCGTTACGGAGACAAATATATTTAAAACTCTTACCCTGCCGGCAGAGGCCTTTCAGCAGATAACATAACCTTGTTTCAGGTTTGCAGAGCTGATGTTTTGCAAAATCGCTGGAGACTGTTAGCTTATGAACAGCAGCTCTCTGTACTTCGGCAGGGTCCACATCTGATTGTCAACTATCAGTTCCAGCTTGTCCACGTGATAACGGATAACGTTGAAGAAGACTTCTACCGTGTCGTGGTAGGCCAGGGCCTTGTCACGGGCCTCTTCCAGCTTGTTGGCCGCCTTGCGGGCGTCCACCATATCATCCACGTTGGTTTTAATTGCTGATATATGGTCTGCAATCTCCTCGATAAGGGCAGCGTCTTCTTTTGATAGCCTGTCCGCTTTCTCTTTGTCGAAAACGGCATGCATTTATATATGTTATCCAGCAACATCGATTGGTATTCGGTAGCAACAGGTATGATATGGTTCATGCAGAGGTCGCCAAGCACACGTGCTTCTATCTGTACCTTTTTGGTATAGGTTTCCCACTTCACCTCGTTGCGGGCATGTAGTTCCTTTTCGTTCAGTACGCCTATGCTTTCGAACATCTCTACCGATTCTTTCGAGGTATACACGTCATATATAAGGGGGGGAACGCTTGTTTCGCAGTCTATCCCTCTTCTTTTGGCTTCCTCTCTCCATTCGTCGCTGTAACCGTTACCTTCGAAGCGGATTGGTTTGGATTCTTTGATATAAAGTCGGAGAGTATCGAATATAGCCTCCTCTTTCTTTATTCCTTTTTTTCATTTTTCGGTCAATCTCTTTTTTTGAAATTGATCAACTGGGCAGCAACAGCTGAATTCAAAGCGATCATGGCAGATGAACAGTTAGCAGATGAACCTACTGCCCTGAATTCAAAGCGATTGCCGGTAAAAGCGAAGGGAGATGTGCGGTTTCTGTCGGTATTGTCGATCAGTACCTCGGGAATATGTGCTACACCAAGCTGCATCTTTTCAATTCGTCAACGGTGATATCATCATCTTCCGAACTTTGCTCAATCTTATCCAGTACACCGGATATCTGCTTTCCTAGAAATACGGATATGATAGCTGGGGGGCGCTTCGTTGGCTCCAAGCCTGTGTGCATTGTTGGCCGACATGATTGAGGCTTTAAGCAGCCCATTGTGTTTGTGTACTGCCATAAGGGTGTTTACCAGGAATGTGACAAACAAGAGGTTTTCATTGGCACTCTTGCCGGGTGTGAAAAGCCCTATGCCTGTATCGGTACAAAGCGACCAGTTGTTGTGCTTGCCTGAACCGTTTACTCCTGCAAATGGCTTTTCGTGGAGTAACAGTTTAAAATGGTGCCTGGCAGCAATCCGTCGCATGAGTGACATCACAAGCAGATTTTGATCTACTGCCAGATTTGTTTCACAGTAGATAGGCGCGAGTTCAAATTGATTAGGCGCTACTTCATTATGGCGTGTTTTCAAAGGAATGCCATATTTATATGCTTCAAACTCCACCTCACGCATAAATGAGGCTACCCTGGGGGGTATGGCACCAAAATAGTGATCTTCAAGCTGCTGGTTTTGGCGCTCTCGTGCCCCCCCATAAGTGTACGGTCTGTAAGGCTCAGATCGGGGGGGCGTGCAGCATATAGTGCCTGGTCAACAAGAAAATACTCCTGCTCCCAGCCAAGAAATGAGTACACCTTCCTTACATCCGTGTGAAAAAGCCTGCAAACCTCAACCGCTGCTTTATCCACTGCAGTAAGTGATTTCAACAGCGGTGTTTTGTAGTCAAGTGCTTCCCCCCCTGTGTAGGAGATAAAAACGGTTGGGATGCAAAGTGTATCATCTATGATAAAAGCGGGGGGGAGGAGGGGGGTCCCATGCTGTATATCCTCTCGCTTCAAAAGTATTTCGTATGCCGCCACTTGGAAAACTAGATGCATCAGGTTCCTGCTGAGCCAGCAATTTTCCGGAGAAGCGTTCAATGATACCCCCCCCGGCCCATTCACATAATCGATAAACGAGTCATGCTTTTCTGCAGTTCCCTCGGTGAGCGGTTGAAACCAGTGAGTATAATGTGTAGCACCCATTTCCATTGCCCACATCTTCATGCCTGCCGCCACATGGTCGGCGATCTCACGATGCAGGGTGGTCCCGCGGTCTATTGCCTCAAGTACGGTATTCATAGTTTCCTTTGAAAGATATTTTGACATTTGTGTTCTATTGAACACATATTTACCAAAATATTCGGAGGGTAACTGATCAGGAACTGAAACTTCTACAGGAATTCTTTTTGATGCTGCTTCTACCGCTTTAAATCGTAATCTTGACATACCTACACATTATTATTTTGATGAAGCTACAAAATTAATCATTTTGTAGTTGTTTTTTTTCAATTTTGTTGAACAAAAGATTTTTATACGGAAAAAATCTTATTTAATCAAGTTCCTAATGTGATAGTTACTATTGTATAAAGTTAAATATATGATATATCAATCTTTTGTGGAGCGCTTCTGCGATAAAACGGGTCGCAAAACGTTGTCAGTTGAATGATTTAGCTCTTATCATAACACATGCGAAAGTTCAATTGTAATTTTGTACTGACAACCATTAAGATATATTGTTTTCGGGTATTGGATGCTGTAAACGATTCACTCATTGTGAAGAGTAGGTGTGGATACTTTGCTTTGCCGGGGGGGAGGTAGTTCAATCCATACCAACATATTTGCAACAATATAAAAGCAACTACCAGAATGATCATGGAGATTCTGTTTGAAGAGTTTCTTTTAAGGCGGTAATGGATATAGATCAGGTACCCCCCCAGCCAGGTGGCTGCAGCCCATGTCTCTTTTGGATCCCAGCTCCAGTAATGTCCCCCCCATGCATCTTTAGCCCAGATAGCTCCCATAAGCATGCCCAGTGTAATGCAGGCAACACCGGCATACACCATATTGTCTGTCATATTCATGATGTGGGCTTTGCAGACGATTTTATTCTCCCTGGCAAGATAGTATATGGCTACTAGTGTTGCGGCGCCCACAATGGCATAGGAAAACATGTAGATAATAACGTGCGGGGCGAACCAGGGGGGGCTCTGCAGTGCCGGCATGAGCACTTTGTTATGGATATCCGGGCTCGCGATATTTATAATTATAAAACCGAGGAGAGCAGAGTGGTGAATGAAAGTATCCATCTGTAGTTCCACCTTAGATAGGTAAGCAGCCCCCCGCAACAGGCAGAAAAAACGAATACCAAAGGCGCGTCTCGCCCATGGTACGCAGGGGCGGTCTCTCCAAAGATATCCAGAGGCCCGATATAAAATGAAAAAGAGCATAAGTCCAGCCGCTGTAAACATTGACGGCATTGCCTTGTTTCTGTTTTTGTACGCAAGAATTGCTCCAAAACTCCAAAGGAGTACTGCACCAAATGCAAAATAAATAAATGAACTCCAGGTCATGATATACTTTTTCAGGTCCGGCAATAAAAATAAAGATGGCTCCTGCAATAAGCATGAAGATGCCGCTGTAAACCACTTTCAGCCACGGATCACGCACGAGTTCAAAAATCGGTGTGCCTGAGTATTTTCCTTTTGAATCATCGTAGCTGTATTGATAAATTGTCCAGTCTCCTATTGATAATGGCTTGTTTACTTCAATGACAATTTTTTTGCGTATGCCCTGCTTCAGTATAGACGGTTACATGCGATCTGTATTTCTTAACCTCCTGCAGCGGCATGGCTACACTGGTATGCTCATCGATCTGCAACTGGTTAGGCGGAAAAGATAACTGCCGTTGCTGACCCATCCCTCCACAGGACAAGGTAGTCCTGCTTTGTCCACCCTTATCTTCATGGCGATGGCTGCTCCCTCCATCATCATTGGTACCACATTCAAAAAAAGCAGAATCCCTGAAGATGGCTGCATGAGGCAGATATTCAATAATCTCAATTGTAGCTCCAGCCAGCAGGGCAGTCTTTCCTGCTCCTTCAAACATGTAACTTTCGGGTCGTGATAGAGGTAACACAATTCCTGTTTCATTATCAATAATCACCAGCTTAGGTTCATACTCTTCAATAATGAATGAATCCAATTGGATAGCAATAGTTAGCTCTTTTATTGTCCCTTGTCTGTCTGTCGCACGCCACTCCACTTGCCCCTCATTTACACTCATGATGAGTCGCTCCATATCTGCACTGCCGAGTATTCCTCCCAGCAGGGCGACAAAAAGGCCGATATGATTCAGATAGAACCCGATATCGCGTAACGACTGTTTCCTCCTTGTCCTTTTGAGTATAGCCAGTCCCAAGATCATTAACAAATAAAAGCACAGCAGTATAAATGGCCATGAAGTAGTCATCTGGTACCAGCCCAGCGGTTTGAATATGCCAGGTGGCAGCTCATTGCCGGCTATCTCTTTTGGGAGTTGAGGGAGTAATCCCAGAATTATACAGAGGAGGAGCAGAGCACTAACTGCAGGAATGGCTGCATATATTCCCGACAACCACCTTGTTACACGGCTTTTCCCGGACAGAAGATGTAAAAGAATAATCCCCCCCGTGATAAACAGTGCACCAGTGATATAATTTACAGGTGCGGCGAAAAGGGAAATCTCAATATTTCCAACGGCCAACTGCAGAAAGAATCCCGTGAGCAGGATACCGGCGGTAAGTATAAAACCTTCTGTATATCCCCCCCATGGTTGCTCCCAGATATTTCGTGAAGAATTTTTCATCTATCTTTTTAATTCAAGCTTGCCAGCCGGTCGTTCTCTCTGGCTATTTTAAGCCATTGAGGGATAATAACCTCCTGAAATATTTTTTTTATCGGTTTTCTCTTTCTGCATATCAAGGCCGATATAAGCCTGTGCTTTTTCTTTCGTGGAAATATCGGGTAGAGGAACATCTCCGGTAAATCCAAGTTGTGCAAGTACTTTTGCCGTTTCAAACCTGGCTTTGTGAGCCCTGTCAAGGCTTAATGAAAGAATACGCTGATATTCAACCGGAGAGTGAAAGGCCCCCACCGTGTGAAGCAACAGCGTAATCCCAGCGCCATTGCGACTGTCGGAGAAGCTGCAGTACATTTTCATCTGTGTCGCGGTTGCCCTTTGTTCCACGCGTACTGAGCCTCCAAATGTGCGGTAGCGAGCTCTTTCTCTACCAGATCGCGAATCTGGTTTGCACTGCGCTGGCGTTCATACACTGCATCGCGAAGGTCCTCTTCCGTCTCTCTATGGCACACCTGACAGGTGTTATTCATGCTTGCCAGCGGGCTTCTCACATGGTGACTGCTGTATTTTATACCGCCTTCTGAAATATAAGGCATATGGCAGTCGGCACAGGAGACCCCCTCGCTGTGCATGGATACCTGTCTTGAATATCTCGTAATCGGGGTGTTGCGCTTTTATGATTGGTGCTTTGCTCAGTGCGTGTGTATAATCTGCAAACCCTATGCTGTCGTAATACTGTTCTGCACCCTCCATGGTAGTTCCATTGTGCCATGGGAAGATCAGATATTTTCCCACGGGTGTGAAGTAGTATTCTACATGGCATTGTGCACAAGCCAGCGAACGCATTTCCTGATGAGTAGCTTCTTTAATATCCAGCCCCCCCATATTTTCGAATCCTTCAATCAATCCGGGGCGGCTGATTTTCAAATCCATGGTTTCTGCGTTATGACAGTCTGCACAACCAATCGGGTTTACCACCTCTTGCCCCCCCCAGTGGGCCCATGTCTTGTTATAGAATTCGGCGATGCCTTCAGACTCCATCAGCCGGGGTACATCGGGACTTTTACATGTCCAACAGGTTGCCGGCTGCGGCCCTTCTTCCGGAGTCATTGGGGGGGCTCCGGTACGCAATGTATGATGCACATCCTCCACTGCATGCATATGCCCCCTGGGAGTATTGTAATCTTTTGAAAAAGCATAGCCGGCCCAAAGGATAACCATCTCGGGACGTTCAGCAAGTACATCCACTGCTTTGCTCCCGTTAAATTCACTCTGGAAAGTGGTATCGGCTGTTCTGCTCCATGTCTCGTATTCGTGTGGATAGTTAACGGCAAAAAGCTCACTTCTTGGCTCTATACCAGTTATTTCTACTTTCCTGTTGTTCATCACGCTAGCTATCTCGGCTCTTCTTTGTGTGATTGAAGCTGCCAGCATTCCCAAAAGGAATACCATTCCCATCGTAACGAAAAAAAAGAAGCCACCCAACCCAGGGCTTCATCCTGTCACTGTGCCTTTTACTGTTCATAGTAACTCTGTTTTATGCTTAGTTTTCAGTTTTTAGTTTTCAACCGTCCCTTGCCAACTCTTATCGCCCAACCGCCCTCGGGTAGCCATCATAGTCTTTCTGTCCTGCTTCAATCACCAATTCTCAGCTTCTTTCAGTAAGCTGCCAACAGCTCTTAGTCTTCCGCATACCGCATCTGTCAACGGTTGGTATTATTCATTTCTGATCTCTTCACCATGTTGTGAAGCCATTCCGGAACATTGCTTTCAGGCATAGGTACTCGTGCATTAGGTGTTGATGAAAGCGACCTGCTTCGGGTGTGCGGTACATTCCTGTGGCAATCCCAGCAAGCGTTACCTCCCATATTCTTCACCTCCTTGAAATCCATTCGTCTGATTTTACAAACTCGGTGTTGAGCTGAGTATGGCAACGAATACAATTATCCATTATCACCTGAGAGCTTGCTTCTATAGCTTGGATAGCCTGATTTTCTCCACGGATGGTGAATATGGCAGAATGGCGTAATCCGTCCACTGCTTTAAAATAATATCCCTTTACTTTACTGTCCTGCGGAACGTGACAGTCGTTGCATGTAGTGTTCCTGCCGTGAGAACTATGCATCCAGGTTGCATAGTACGGGCCCATAATGTGGCAGTTAACGCAGGTCGCAGGGTCGTTGGATAGATAGCTGTAAGCCCTTGATGCAAAAAAAGTATAAGCAAAAAGCCCCCACGAAAGCCCCGCTGATGATGATTGCGGGATATCTCCAACCCCCGCGAGGCTTAATTTTATTCCGGAAGTTTCGCAGTCTGTTCATGGTCGCAAACTTTAAGCTTTTTATTATTAACAAAGTAAAGCACAAAATCTTGAAAAAAACTGTAATAATTATGACGTTTGCGAAAAATAAACTAATTTAGTTTCTTAAATTGAAGGTGATATGGACAACTTATTTGTTGATGCCGGCTATTCAGGTATGATTTTTCAATGTCCCCTTTGCAGCTCTGTTCCTGAAGATCAGCGGGACGAGTTTATGCGTGATATTCACTTCTCTGTAAGGAAATTTGAAAAAGGAGATGTGATTGTCACCCAGGGGGGGCACGTTATCAATCACTCTATATATTAATAAAGGGGAGGCAGTTACCGAGATGGCAGATGATAAGGGAGATTTATGAAGGTAGAGTATATCAAGGCTCCCAATCCCATGGCAACCGGTTTTTGTTTTCAGCCGATAACCGTTCCCCGGTCTCTGCTATTTGCAGAACTGCCTGTACGTTTGTTGTGATACCTAAGGAGAATCTATCCCTTCTGTTGAAAAAGTACGATGAGTTTATGATTGCTTTCCTGGCATATATATCCAATAGGGTATCCTTTCTTTCAGATAAGCTGCGACTTGTCTCATTACGAACAATAAGGGCAAAACTGGCCTATTACCTGCTGAAAGAGTCGGAAGGGGGGGAAAAGAGCTTCCAGTTGAAAACAACAAAAGAGAGTATTGCCCGGCTGTTCAGTGTTTCCCGTCCCGCGCTGGTGAAGGTGATGATGGAGATGGCAGAAGAGGGGGGGATTATTGAGGTTGACAGGAGGAAGATTACAATTCTAAATCGGGTTGCACTTCAAAACATGTTTTAAAAACAGCATCCCCTCAAAAGTGTAATTAAAATGTTGAGTCCTCTCCGAAAACCTCAAGACCCAATTTTATTGGTTTGCAACATATTGAAAATCAATGTTCATCTTGTGGAATTTTCAAGAAAAAAAAGACTTATCGGAGGGGACTCGAATGTTTCTATTTCCAAATAAAACTTTTAAGCCTGAAATATCTCAAGAATTTATTTATTATCTTTAATATTGATTTTTTTAATTTCCCATTTTGTTTTTTTTAATCCTGAAGGTTCCTGGTAATAATTAGAAACTGTTGCCTTCCCTGTTGTAAGCCTTTTTGGCTTACTCCGTTGTTCTTTTTCAATTATCACAATGCTGTCATAAAAATGTATGGCTTTAACACTTATGGTAAAATTATTAACTTTCAATGATGATTGTTCCGAATAGAAGGCATTTAAAAAGTCAATAAGGTTTTTACTATATTCAATAAATGTTCCTCTTCTTTTATAACCCCCCCACCATACATTATTTGATATGATGTATGTGTATCCTCGCATAAATATATACCGGTTTCTTTTATGTGTCCAAAAAGTTCTTCAAAGGTGACAATTTGTTGAGTCATTGTGTGCCCGCCATCGTCAATAAGAATATCAATTGGTGGTATCTGCTCTTTAATTTTACGAAGGAATGTCCGGTCGGATTGAGAGCCTATGAAGATCTCGATATTTCCCTCCTCCAGGTTTTTGCAGTTAGGATTAATATCTACACCATATATTTTGGCATTTTGGCCGAAATACTTCTTCCACATTTGAAGGCTTCCCCCCCCTGGAAAACGCCGATTTCAAGTATTACTATTTCTTTGCCCCCCCGATATTTATTAAAATATAAATCATAAATATCAAAATAATGGTTCCACTTGTCAATTAATTTATCGTTGTTGTTATAAAAGAATTTCTCCAGATCATTCATATATTAGCCACTATTTATGTTTCAGGCGCGTTGACTGTTGCTGTTTATAAAAAAACAATTCATTACGAAAAAGAATTAATTGACAAAGATAGTAATTGATTTGTGATATTTTTAGTTGCCACATATGAAGAGTCTTTTTTTTGGTATAATATTTTTATATTTGCAACCCTCATCAAAACAATTTGCTAAGAAAGAACGCTGTCATAAATCCCACCACCGTCACCAATGCTACTGCACGTCCGCCATACCTGAATGCTTCAGGAATCATTGTGTCGCAGAGCATAGCCAGAATTGCACCTGATGCAAATGCCATTGTTGCTGCATGAAGGGAGCCGGGTGAACTACCAAGGAAAATATAACCACAGACAGAAGCTATAACGGTGATAATTACTGTTGCTGTCCATAAAGCCATTATCTGCCTGTTAGACATACCGGCCATTTTCATGCCCAAAGAACCTGACATTCCCTCCGGAAGGTTACTTAAAAACACAGCCATAATAAATACAATGCCTGTAGCACCACCTGCGGCGATTGATGCTCCGACAACGAAAGACTCAGGGATACCATCAAGGAAAGTGCCTAATAAAATTGCTGAACCTGAGTTGTTACCTGCTTCTTCCTTTTTCTTTTGCTCCGAGATGCCATGAACATGTTTCCGAAAATGACCGCCCCTGGAATCTATCAGATAGTCTCCGCCAACAAACATAATTGCTCCTGCCAGAAAGCTCAACCCTACTGTTAAGGGATCGTGTGCCTTTTCAAAAGCTTCTGCCATTAAGTCGATGGAGAGTGCTGATATTAAAACTCCCGCTCCAAAAGCCATTACAGTAGCGGTTACTTTATCCCCCCCTATTTTCAAGTAAAGGCCTAAAAATGCTCCTATGAGAATGGCCGAACCTGAGACAAACCCCCCCAAAATGCAGCTTCAAACATAAGTGTCGAATTTTCCGCTAATATAATGATAAAGTATAAGTATAATCAGTGTATCCCGAACTTTTCTTTAAATGTTATGATAAAGTTACAGAATAATTTCAAATTACCAGTATAGTTGATAGATATATGGGAGTATATGAATTTAAAATGTTTTATATATGTTTGACCTAAGGCAAACAAAAAAACGCTGTAAGTTGTGTAACTACAGCGTTTAATAATTTTATGAAGTGGTGCCACCAGGAATCGAACCGGGGGACACAAGGATTTTCAGTCCTTTGCTCTACCGACTGAGCTATGGCACCAACATTGCTCAAATTGCGAGTGCAAAGATAAGCGCATTTTTGAGATTTACAAAATTTGTAAATAAAAAAAAGTCAAAAAAAATCTACTCTACTGTCAGCGGATCCCATCCTTGAGCATTTAGCTGCATCTCCTGTCCATCGCGTGTGATAGATAACATCCCTTTTCGGCTTTGGTGATATGCCCTATTAGATGAACTCCCTGCATGGTACTCATCTTGTCGTGCAGATGCAATGGAACTGTGAACAAAAGCTCATAATCTTCTCCTCCACTTAGAGCCACTGTCGTTACGTTCATGTTAAAGGTCCCGGCCATCATAGCTGTCTGATAGTCGATAGGAAGCCGTTCTTCGAAAATTTGACAACCGGCATTACTCTGGTTGCAGATATGTAGAAGGTCAGACGATAATCCGTCCGAGATATCTATCATTGAGGTAGGAACAATTCCGTTCTCTGCAAGCAGTGCTACGATATCTTTTCTAGCTTCCGGCTTGAGCTGGCGTTCCAGCAGGTATTCTTTTCCTGCAAAATCGGGTTGAAAATCGCCGCTTCCGTCGAACACTGCTTTTTCTCTTTCCAAAAGCTGCAAGCCCATATAAGAGCTCCCAGTCGCCCGAAACATAAATAAGGTCTGTCTCTTTGGCGCCATTTCTGAAGGTTATTTTTTCTTTGTCTGCCGAGCCAATGCATGTGATGCTGATTGTTAATCCGGTAAGCGAGGAAGAGGTATCACCTCCCACTATATCCACTCCATATATTTCACAGGCAAGCTTTAATCCACTGTAAAAGTTTTCGAGGTCTTCTACCGAGAATCGCTTGGAAATACCCAGAGATACCGTTAGCTGCCGTGGTATCCCGTTCATTGCGTATATATCGGAAAAGTTGACCACCGCTGCTTTGTATCCAAGATGCTTTAATGGAAAATAGATGAGGTCGAAATGTATACCTTCCAGAAGCAGGTCGGTGGTCACCAGTATGTTTCTCCCCCCCTATAATCCAATATTGCCGCATCATCGCCAATCCCTTTGATGGTTGTTTCCTGCTTGGGGATGATGTCTTTGGTCAGGTGATTTATTAAGCCAAACTCGCCTAAGTTGGCTATTTCTGTGCGGCTCATCAGATCCTTTGGATTATGGTACGCATAATCTCCGCCATCTTTGGCTGGGCAATTTTGGCGGCCTCCTGCACATCCTCGTGAGAAACCTCTACAATCTTGCCTATTACGCCCAGGTCAGTGATAATGGAAAACGCAAGCACTTTAATTCTCGCGTGGTTGGCAACGATAACTTCGGGAACGGTTGACATTCCAACTGCATCTCCACCGATTACGCGGAAAAAAATTATACTCGGCTGGTGTTTCAAAGGTAGGTCCCTGCACACCGACGTAGACACCGTGCTGCAGTTTGATGTTTTTCTCCCTGGCTATCTCCATTGCCATCAGACGCAACTCTTTGTTGTAAGCTTCACTCATATCTGGGAAGCGTGTACCCAGCTCATTGAAGTTTTACCATGAAGGGGGGGTGTTCGGGAAACATGTTTATATGGTCTTCAATCAGCATGATATCGCCTATGTCGAAACTGGGGGGGTTCATCCCTCCGGCTGCATTGGAAACAAATAGGTACTCTATACCCAGGGACTGGAAGACGCGAACAGGAAAGTAACCTGTTTCATATCGTACCCTTCATAGTAGTGGAAGCGCCCCCCCTGCATGGCCAGCACCTTTCTGCCGCCAAGCTTGCCTATAATCAGTTTCCCGCTGTGCCCTTCAACCGTGGAAATCGGGAAATTTGGTATTTCGGTGTAGGAAATTTCATTTTTATCTTCAATCTCATGCACCAGTTCCCCCCCCAGGCCCGTACCCAGAATAATGGCTGTGTTTGGAATCTCTTCAATTCTACTCTTCAGATAATCTGCTGTTTGTTTGATAGCTTCTAACATGTTCTAATATTTTCTTATTAAATGATTCTTTTTCTTTCTCATCTATAAATGTTATGCGAACGGGAATGTAATAGAGTATTTTTTTTATCTCCTCATCCAGAAAAGGCAACGCCTGAAACGTACGGCATCTTTTTCCGTTGTGAGAATGATCTTGTTATCATCTTCCAATGATTCAACCTGCTCACGAATGGATTGCACATCAGCATCATTGAAAAAAATGGTGATCGGGAAAACGCGTATAGAGATTGTATGTCTTATGCTCAAGCTTCTCTACCAGCGGTTGAGGTGAAGCAATACCGGTAACAAGAAACACGCGCTTCTTTCGTAGATCGTCCAATAGATAACGGTCTTCCCTGATTTCGGAGAAGACGGGCCTGACTGTGCCATAATCGAGTGATGTGAAAAACAACTTCTGGTAAGGGTACAGGTTCAACCCGTTCGTGTAAATCCTGAAGTCGATTGGCTGCATGTCAGGATTGCATTTGGTAACCAGTACGATAGATGCCCTGTCTTTCCCTTTCAACGGCTCGCGAAGCATCCCCCCCGCAGGAAGCAGTCGGTCTTCGAACACAGGGCGGTTGCTGTCTACCAGAAGTATGGATAGCGAAGGCTGTACATACCGGTGCTGAAATCCATCATCGAGCAAAATCACATCTGGCCTCTCTTTTTTTATCAATGCTAAGTATCTTTTCAATTGCGTTTACCCTGTTTTTGTCAACCACGACGAGCGTATCTGGAACTTCAGCTTTATTTGTAAAGGTTCATCACCCGCTTCGTTCGCTTTTGAATCGGTATTAACAATCATAAAACCCTTGCTACTACGTTTGTATCCCCCCCTGCTCAGAACGGCGACCTTATACCCGGGGGGGGAGAGCAATTTTATGAGATATTCAATATGCGGGGGGGTCTTTCCTGTACCTCCTGCAGTGATATTACCTACGCAGATAACAGGAATATTGAAACTCTTTTGTTTGAGTATTTTTCTGTCGAAAAGTGCATTCCGAAAGTTCACCCCCCCAACTTTGTACAGCCATGATAACGGCAGCAGTGATCGACGGAATTCGACGGAAGGTTTGCCCATTTTATTTAATGTTCGGATCAAAAGGAATTCTGGCCTGTAGGTAATCCTGTTCTTTAATATTTTTCAGGAGCATGAACAGATCGTAACTTGAGCCAAGATACTCTTTAAGAGTTTTGGCGGCCAAATCCTCTTTTGAAGGGTTCAACAACTCATCGAATCTTGATCGTAGCCTGGGATATTCAAAAACTACATAGCTTTTTCCCAGGTTAGCCAGATCGGCAGCAATTTCAATCGCTTTCTCAATACCACCCAATTCATCAACAAGACCAATTTGTCTTGCCTGATTTCCTGTCCATACACGTCCTTCGGCGTAGAGAGCCATTGAGTCTTTTGGTATATCACGCCCTTCGGCACAACGCGTTAGAAAGAGGTCATACCCCCCCGCTCTATCATTGTCTGAAACATCTGTTTCTCTTTATCATTTAAAGGACGTGAAATATTCCCGAAATCTGAAAACTCGTTTGTTTTTACTTCATCGATATTTACTCCTATTTTTTTTGGATGTACCTTCTAAATTAGGTATGGTGCCGAATATCCCTATCGATCCGGTTAGGGTTGTAGGCTGGGCAACTATTTTGTCGGCGTTGCAGGCGATATAATACCCTCCGGAGGCAGCCATGTCGCCCATGGAAACTACTACCGGCTTTTCTGACTTCAGGTCGTTGATCGCTTTCCAGATCTGCTCTGAAGCATAGGCACTCCCTCCACCTGAATTTATGCGGAATACCACTGCCTTTATTTCTTCATCCATCCTCAGTTTTTCAATCTGATCCACAATATATTTATCCTGGATACCGGATGAGCCGTTACCGGAAATGATTTCTCCAACTGCATAGAGGATAGCAATTGTATTATCGGTTTTCTTGACTGTTTTAGTTTTACCGATTTCATGTTTGCTACCGTTGCCGATGGAATTTTTTTTGTTTTTTTTCGATATTCAGTAACGAGCGAAGATAATCCTTCATCTCTGTTTCATAAAGAAGCGTATCTACAAGATTGGAAGAAAGTAGAAAATCGGTTTCCCGGATCAACGGCAGCAAGTTGGCAAGAGAATCTATACCGGCAGGAGTGAGTGAACGCGACTCGGCAAAATCGTTTTTAAGGAAACTCCAGGCGTCATTCAGAATGGAGGTCAGCTGTTCTCTGTTTGCTTCGCTCATCTCGTTTTGTGTGTACGGCTCCACGGCCGATTTATAGGTGCCGACCTTAAAGATCTGTATCTCTATTCCCAGCTTGTCAAGGGCATCCTTGAAGAAGATGGGTGTGGCGGCCAGCCCGTGCAGGTCGAGCATCCCTTTGGGATTGATTGCTACTTTATCGGCTACGGAGGCAAGGTAATAACCACTCTGTGTATATATGTCGGCGTATGAAACGATAAATTTGCCGCTCTCCTTGAAATCAAGCAGTTCCTGACGGATTTCGGCCAGTGTAGCCATGGAGGCCGACATCATGCGCGAATCCAGGTAGATGCCTTTGATCTTATCGCTGCTTTTGGCCTTTCGGATAGCACTTACAATGTCGTTCAGGCCAATTGGCTGGGTTTCGTCGCGACTGATCATCGATGTGAACGGGTCCTGCTCGGGGGGGTACGTTCATTTATAGGGCCGCTTAATCGCAGGTTTAAAACCGAATTATCCTGAAGAGAGAATTTTTCCGAAGATATAGAATCAATAACTGATCCCATTGCTCCGAAAAAGAAGATCATTGCAATCAAAGAAAAGATTACGTTTGCGATGATAAATCCCAAAGCAGACGCGAGCATGATTTTTAGAAAATCCTTCATAGAAATAATTTTTAGTTGATTAACAGGACAAAAATAAAGAAAAAGAGTTACTCTACAATTTAAAATTACATATTCTTAATTAATTTCACTTGGTATTTCCTTGGCGTGGTACTAATTTTGATGATTAAAAATAATTTTAATCATAAGTGGGGGGGTAAATAATTACTTAAAAAAAAGCTAAATAGAGGTAAAAACAGGGCTGTCAGTGCAGCGTTTTTTTTCTTTTTTTTCTCATCTATTTAATGAACTGCGATAATGATGGATGATTCGCAACTGATAATTGCATGTAAGAAACAGGATCGTAATGCTCAAAAAAATGTTGTATGAGCAATATGCACCTATAATGATGGCGGTATGTATGCGTTACAGCGGCGATGAGGAAACAGCCCGCGATCTCTTGCATGATGGATTCATCCGGGTCTTTACGCAGATATGCTCATATTCGGGCAGGGGGGGTTCTTTTGAAGGCTGGATGAGGCGGATTTTTGTAAATCTGGCGTTGGAAAACTACAGGAAAGAGAAGCAAAAATACCGGTTTATGGAAGAATATCGATATATACATGGTGGAGAAGCCAACATGCCGGAGGATGATATTCTTGATATAGGAAATATTCCACGTGAGAAGGTTCTGGAGATGATAAGGGATCTTCCTGCCGGATATAGAACAGTCTTTAACCTGTATATTTTTGAGGAGTTGTCACATAAAGAGATCGCCCGCATGCTGGGCATAAAAGAGGCAGCGTCACGGTCACAATTATTTAGGGCAAAGAGCATATTACAGAAGAAGATTTCAGCCATATTAAAAAAAGCAACAGTAACTATAAATGAATTCAGATAACGATATTAGAAGGGAGTTTCAGTCGAAATTCAGTGATTTCCGGGCATCAGTCCCTGATGATGGATGGAGCATGCTGGAACAATCGCTGAAGATTGATGCTGCAGCCAGGGTTGCAGTACGGCGCAGATGGTACACCTGCACTGCTGCTGCTGTCCTTGTTTGTTGATAGGTACTGTGCTTTTCTTCCGGAACCAGGTTGATCAAAGTAATTCCCTTATTTCGGAATCTGCTTTAACAACTCCGGAAATAGATATAAAACCCGGTAGCGGTGCAGAAATTAAAAACAGCCCGAAACATTGAAACAGGCTATTGTTACTCACCCTGGCAAAGTGAAGCAGTATGTATCGGGTTCAGCAATAAGAAAGGGAATTAACCCCGTTCGCCCATCCGATCCATCAGGGATTATTGAGTCCATGCTGCGCCGTGAGAGTTCAACCCGCAGCGGCATGGCAAGAGTGCCTGACTCAGACGCATTGCGGGTATTGCGTCAATCAGAGGAAAATCAGAGAAAAAGGTTGTTGGTTGATGAGCTTATTGTGGTGGAAGGACAAAAAGGGTTGTTTGCAGAAAATGTGTCATCTCACAATGATAATGGAAATATTGTGCTGACACTTAGCGGAAGGGGCGGGTTAACCTCTTTTCATCAAACGGTGAATTCGCCCATGACCCTGCGAAGTGCGGCCGTAGCCCCCCCTGAAAGCCAATATTCCGGCGAACCCAATAAGATGTTATTGCAGGCAAACAATACTGCCGATAATATTTCGGAAATGGAGCACGACCAGCCGGTATCGTTTGGTATTACGGTATCTAAATCCTTGTTAGATAATCTATCTATTGAGACCGGCCTGATATATACCTCTCTTTACTCCAAAACACGAAATAAAAACTCAAATTTTCAGGTACATGAAACGCAGCGCCTTCACTATCTGGGGGGATACCTTTAAACGTGAATTACAATCTTTTCTCTTTAAGTAAGTTAGATGTTTATGCCTCTGTAGGCGGCATAATAGAGAAAGATATATATGGTGAATTCCGGAGAACAGGAGAGGGGGGGCAGGCGTTGGATCTCAACAGTTCATCTCAAGAGAAAGAGGTTAAGAAAATTTCACAACACAATCCACAGATCTCGGTCAACGCCGGTGTTGGAGTTTCATTTCCTATATATAACTCTCTGAAGCTGTATGGAAAAATAGGCGGAGCATACTATTTCGATGCAAAAATGAATACAAGACTATCTATTCCGACAGCAAGATCGTGATGGATCTGAACATAGGGCTCAGGTATGAGTTTTAATATACGAATTAACAAAATATTGAAAGATTAGAAAATGAAAAAAACGAATTTATTTCTTGCCATAATCGGCATGACTCTTCTGTTGACTTCCTGCCTTGGGGGGGATGGAAACAGTAACTATTCAGAAGCTTCCGTAGCCTATATTGCTATGGATAACGCATCATCAAAAATTTATGGAAGAACCCTTACCGGGCGCTTAATAACCTCTGCACAAATGCAGGGGATGACTCCGGGTACTTTTCAGTTTCTTCGCTATAGCTGGGAAGAGGAGTATGGAGAAGAAAAAAAATTGGAGATAAGTATGCTGATAAGGTGGTGATTTCAGGCGATCCAAAGCTGATAAGTCGTGCAGATCTGATAATGGCCGATCCACCTGTAGTGGAAACACCTGATAAGTTTTTAGCTATAGACCCTCCTTATTATGCTGCAGACGAGATATACCTGGGTGATCACTGGCTGTTTCAATATGCCTATGAGTACAAAAAGGGACAGACTGTCTCACTGGAGTTCTATAAAATTAACAAGGAAGGAGCCAATGACGATGAAGTATTTATTGAAATTCATCTTGTTATAGACGGAACACCTGAAGCAGGCGCTTCAACAACTTCAGGTTCGGATATCATTGCTTTGAATATGGCACCTATACGTGCTATGTATGAAGGAACAAGCCAAACCAATACTAAAGATATAAAGATTCAGTTCAGATACTATTTGAAGAACCGCAACGACATTGTAGATTCAAATGTTTACAAAATGAGAGTTGCCGGAGATTAAGCCGAACAACCTCGTCTAATCAGCAGCAACTACTCTGAAAAAAAAGTAGTTGCTGCTTTTTTTTATCTCTCTCTCATTCTAAATATTAATCGGAATTCGTTACCTTTGCAATCCAAAATCAAAAAGTAATGTGGAGAGATATTTTTGTAACTATCGTGCAGTTGATTGTTGCGTCTCCCGAAGAATGGAAATATATTGAAAGGGAAGAGAGAACGCAGAATGACTTCCTCTACCGCTTCCTGCACCCTGTTTTGGGATAATTGCACTTGCCTCTTTTGTTGGCGGTTTATGGTTTACGCGCAACGGAGGTCTTGAGAATGCGTTGAAAACACTATTATTAACATAGTAGCTGTGTATGGGGGGTATTTTTTAGTGTCATATATCCTGAATGAAACAGCTCCCCCCCGGTTTGGGCTGAAAAAAATTTAGCAGAGTTCCAATTTTTTTGTAGGATATTCTTCAGTGGTGATTTATCTGCTGTACATCATTATTCCTTTTCTTCCAGGTTTTTTTCATTTTATGGTTACTTGCATTTTACACTATACATCTGGTGAACACCGGGGCACAGCTTTATATTAAAGTTCCGGAGGATAAACGTACAAATTTTACCGTTATGGCATCGGCGCTGGTAATGCTGACGCCTGCACTTGTGAATATTCTCTTTTCATTCCTGATAAAATAATGAGTCCGTTCCTGAAATCAAAATATAAAGAATGACCATTCGTAATGTATTGAATATCAACAGCTATTTTGATCCTATTTTAATAATAGAGACTTTTCGGAGGGAACTCAATAATGAAACTTGCAGGCAAAATGTTTCCAGGAAAGGCTACATTATTGCAGCGAGTGCTGTTCACCTTGATGTAAAAAAATAATATAATCGTATGAAGCAAGCTCCAATAAATATAAAGAACAAGCGTGCCACGTTCGACTACGAACTGGTTGAGACTTTCACTGCAGGTATTGTACTTACAGGTACTGAGATAAATCGATCCGTTTAGGCAAGGCTGGCCTTGTGGATACCTATTGTTTGTTCCAAAATGGCGAATTATGGGTGCGTAATATGCATATATCGGAATATTTTTACGGCACCTATAATAATCACAATGCTCGCCGCGACCGGAAACTGTTGCTTAACAGGAACGAGCTGCGAAAACTTTCACGGTTGACCAAGGAGACAGGATTTACAATTATTCCCGTTCGTTTGTTCATTAACGAGAAAGGACTGGCAAAGCTGGTGATTGCAGTGGCCAGAGGAAAAGGCAGTACGACAAACGGCAGTCACTGAAAGAGAAGGAGGATAAGAGGGATATGGACAGGATGTTTAAAAAGTAATAAGCTCTTACTGACAAATTTTATGTTTTAATGCACGCACAACTGAGAGTTGTGTATCATCACAAGAATCACTTATTACCATATTTCATAGCTTTATACTTGTAGAGTTTTTATTTACTTAATTTTCGTATTTATCAATGCAGTTTAGAAACGATATATTTTTCCCTGCTGTAAAAAAAATCGGGCTACACAACCCTGTGGCTGCTTAAAATAATTCTTCCGATATCCTTGGCAGTCAGATTCCTGGACTATTTTGGAGCCCTTGCCTATTTAGCCAAATTTCTTGACCCGGTTTTTGTATATATGGGCTTGCCCGGAAGTACGGCCATTGTTTTCATTACAAGTATTTTTCTACCTCTCTATGCCCCTTTGGCAATTATTACATCAATGCCCCTTACGCTGAGGGAACTGACCATACTTGCGCTGATGTGCCAGATATCTCATAACCTTCCCGTGGAGAGTGCTATTCAGGCAAAGACAGGTACTTCGTTCTGGTCTATGTCAATATTGCGGATTGCAATGAGTATAATTACCGGTGTGGTGCTGAACCTTATTCTCCCTCAAAACATGGGTATGCCTGTTTTCTCACATGTCGGCGTAAAGCATGAACTCCGTGGCAGATGTGTTGCTTGCGTGGCTGAAGAGTTCGATGAGTATTGCGCTGCTTATAACCTCTATAGTGTTTATGTTGAATCTGCTGTATAACATTCTAGAGGCTTATAAACTTATTCCCAAACTAAGCAGGGGGGGAATAGCACCCATATTGAAGTTTTTTTGGATTGCCGGAGAGTACAGGATTCCTGTGGCTTATCGGCTATATAGTGGGTCTGGCTTATGGCGGGGGGGCGCTGATGATGGATCAGATGAGGGAGGGAAAGGTGACAAGAACCGATGCAAGCCTGCTGAATTATCACCTTGCTGTATCTCACTCTGTTCTGGAAGACAATCTTTTGTTCGTTGCACTTGGTGTTTCAATCTGGTGGATACTTGGAGTCAGATTTGTGGCTGCCTGGCTGGTAGTATGGATAAGAAGGGTTATCATGAAATTAAGGTATGGGGGGGATATTGGCATAAAGATTGAAGGTGTTTGAATATCAGTTTAATGTTTAATTTTGAAACTATAAGAGTCTGACAACTGTTTGGTTGTGCTGTTTTATAGCGATGATTGTATTTTGCCGAACAACAGATTACAGTTATTAACAAAGAGATCTGGTATTAACAAAGAGATCTGGACATTTAAGGCAGTTTGTGCCGATTTCTATGTGCCGGATGGCAGATAACAATTAATTTTGCGTTTATTAAAAACAAGAATAAACAAAATCAATGAATATTGAAGAAATATTATCCGATCGCATCCTGATTCTCGATGGTGCAATGGGTACAATGATACAGTGCTACAAACTAACTGAAGCAGATTTTCGTGGTGAACGTTTTAAAGGATCTCAATCGCTGCTTAAAGGCAATAACGACCTGCTTTCGATCACTCGTCCCGATATAATTGGCGAGATTCACAGGGAATACCTTGCTGCAGGAGCCGATATCATAGAGACTAATACGTTTAACGCAACTGCGATATCTTTGCACGATTACCATATGAGCCACCTGGCTACCGAAATAAATCTCTCTGCTGCCAGGCTTGCGCGAGAAGCTGCAGATGAATATACACTGAAAACGCCAGACAAGCCCCCGTTTTGTTGCCGGCTCCATCGGGCCTACCAACAAGACAGCATCAATGAGTCCGCAGGTGGAGAACCCAATGTATCGCTCTGTTACGTTCGACGGCTTCAAAGCTGCATATAAAGAGCAGATCTTGGCACTTGTTGAGGGAGGTGTGGATCTGCTGATGATAGAGACCATTTTTGATACTCTTAATGCTAAAGCCGCAATCTTTGCTGCCGAAGAGGCTGCTGCTGAGACAGGCAGGAAAATACCACTCATTCTCTCCGCAACTCTCTCTGACAAGGCAGGGCGTACCCTCTCAGGCCAAACACTGAATGCTTTTGTTACTTCCGTGAGTCATGCCAAACCTCTGGCATTAGGCCTGAACTGTTCATTCGGTGCAGTTGAACTAAAGCCGTATGTGAAAGAGTTGGGACGTATTGCACCATGTTATATCTCTACCTATCCCAATGCCGGGCTGCCAAATCAGTTAGGTGAATATGATGAGACACCTGAAAAGATGGCAGCACAGATTAAAGAGTTTATTGATGAGGGTCTTGTAAATATTGTGGGTGGATGTTGCGGTACCACTCCCGCTCATATTGCAGAGTATGTGCAATTGGTAGAGGGAGCCGTGCCGCACCGGAAATCGGCCCCCGCCGAAATATTTACAACTGTCGGGTTTGGAAATGCTGGAGGTGTCGCCACAGATCAGGTTTTTGAATATAGGAGAGCGATGCAATGTGGCAGGATCAAGAAAATTCCTGAGGCTTATTCAGCAGAAGAAATATGATGAAGCCCTGCATATAGCCCGAAAGCAGGTGGAGGATGGAGCACAGGTGCTGGATGTCAATATGGACGATGGACTGCTTGATGGAGTGCAGGAGATGACGAGTTTTCTCAACATGCTTGCTTCCGACCCCGATGTGTCTCGAGTACCTGTAATGATTGACTCTTCAAAATGGGAGGTGCTTGAAGCCGGCCTGAAATGTATTCAGGGCAAGGCGATTGTCAACTCCATCTCTCTGAAGAATGGTGAGGCGGAGTTTCTGAGACAGGCCGGGCTTGTGCAGAGATATGGTGCGGCAGTTGTTGTGATGGCTTTCGATGAAACGGGCCAGGCAGATAACTTTGAACGACGTATCGGGATTTGTAGCCGTGCGTACAAATTGCTTACGGAGCACGGATTCGATGCAAAAGATATAATCTTCGATCCCAATGTCCTTTCTGTCGCTACCGGCATTGATGAACACAGGAAATACGCGGTTGACTTCATTAATACTGTTAAATGGATTAAAGATAATTTGCCTTATGCCAAAGTGAGCGGAGGGGTTAGCAATCTCTCATTTTCATTCCGTGGCAATGAAAATGTACGGGAGATAATGCACTCAGTTTTTCTTTATCATGCCATCAATGCTGGATTGGATATGGGGGGGATTGTGAATCCTTCTCAATCGGTTATCTACGAAGATATTCCTTATGATGTAAAAGAGCTGGTGGAGGATGTGGTGCTGAATAGGTGTGATGATGCCACTGACCGGCTAATGGCCTATGCAGAGAAGATAAAGAGTGAAAAGACATTTAACCCGGAACAATCAAGAACAGAGGAGTGGCGTATCCTACCGATAGAAGAACGGTTGAAATATGCGTTGGTAAAAGGAGTAGGGGGGGATTATCTGGAAGAGGATCTTGACGAAGCACTGAAGAAATACCCTCGAGCGGTGGATATTATTGATAAACCGCTAATGGCAGGTATGAATCGTGTGGGAGATCTTTTCGGGGAAGGTAAAATGTTCCTGCCCCCCCAGGTGGTGAAAGCTGCACGTACAATGAAAAATGCCGTAGCCATCCTGCAACCAGCCATTGAAGCTGAAAAATCGTCCGGTGGCAAGGCGCGTAAAGCAGGTACTGTAATGCTTGCTACTGTAAAAGGAGATGTGCATGATATTGGTAAAAATATTGTCTCTATTGTACTTGCATGCAACAATTACGAGATCATCGACCTGGGCGTCATGGTCCCTCCCGGTAAAATCATTGAGGCAGTGATCAAGGAAAAGCCTGATATTGTAGGGTTAAGCGGACTGATCACACCCTCTCTTGAAGAGATGGCGATTGTAGCCGAAGAGATGGAAAAAGCCGGATTTACCATCCTCTGTTGATAGGAGGAGCTACCACCTCTAAGCTTCACACGGCACTCAAGATTGAACCCAGATATACACAGGGTGCGGTCGTTTACGTGAAAGATGCATCGCAGAGCCCTTTGGCAGTTGCCAATCTGATGAGTGAGGAAAACAGGAGCGATTATATTCATAAGGTACGCAATGAGTATACCTTGCTTCGTGAAATCAGTCCCGTAAAGTTTCTGAGCTGGTCTCTCTTGATGAGGCAAGGCTCAATGCCTGTTCTATGGACTGGAGCAATTTTAAAGCGGTTGCCCCGGTTACCTTGGGGGGGCGAGTGAAGCTTGATGATATAAAGATTGCATGGATTATTCCCTATATAGACTGGAAATTTTTCTTTCATGCATGGAATCTGCCGGCAAAATTTCATACTATAACCAAAATTAATAACAGCATTAAGGCTCGTGCCATGTGGCTTGAGTCGTATCGTGACGATGATCGCGAGAAAGGGCAGGAAGCCGCGAAGCTGTATTACGATGCCCTGGAAATGTTGCAAAGGTTTGTGTCGGATAATGTGGATTATATAAGAGCTGTTTTTGGTATTTATGAAGCTTACAGCAAAAATGACACTATTAATATTGGCGGGGGGGTGCAGTTCCCATTTCTGCGGCAACAAAAGAAGAATGAAAAAAAATGAGTATCTTTGCTTAAGCGATTTTATTGCTCCATACAGTTCGGGTAAGAAAGATTACGTTGGTGCTTTCGCGGTTACGGCCGGCTGCGGTGCTGATGATCTGCTGCTCAGATATAAGGACGATGGAGATGAGTACTCTTCTCTGCTTATGAAGTCGCTGTTAGACCGTCTGGCGGAAGCGGCAACAGAATGGTTGCATGCAAAAGTACGACGCTATTACTGGGGGTATGCAGCTGATGAGGAACTATCCATCGCGGAGATGTTTGCTTGTAAGTATAATGGTATTCGCCCCCCCGCGGTGGGGTACCCGTCCATACCTGATCAGACGGTGAATTTTAAGCTGCATGATATGCTTTCAACAGCTGATATTGGCATCTCTCTCACCGGGAATGGCGTAATGTATCCCAATGCTTCGGTTAGCGGGTTCTTTTTTTGCACATCCCTGCTCGAAATATTTTGCAATAGGTGAGATATCGGAAGAGCAGGTGGCCGACTATGCACAACGTAAAGGAATGAAGCCGGAAGAGATTAGGAAGTTCCTGCTTGCCAACCTGAGGTAAACAACATATAAATTGTAAGCTAATCTGTTATATAGCGATGATGAACGAGAAAAAAACCTGAGGTGAACAACATATAAATTGTAAACGCATGATTTTGTAAATGAAAACGCTTTCATTTCAAAATATAATATAAGAGCCTACTTGAAAAAAAATGTAGGAATAAGAGTTTTTAAAATTCAACTGACAGTTATTCAGGGCTGTTTTATTGAAAAACGACTTCTTTTAAGTGGGCTCGTATAAAAATTATTTAAACGAATTATCCAAAAATATTTGGATCAAAAATGGAAAGACTATTATGAGAAGCTTTGGAAGCGACAATAATTCAGGTGTTCATCCGCGAATAATGGAGGCTTTGGCAGATGTGAACACAGGACACGCAATTGCCTATGGCGATGATGAGTGGACTTGTGAAGCAGAAAGGATTATCTGCTCTATCCTTGGGGATAAAAAGGTGGCTCCCTGTTTTGTGTTTAATGGAACGGGAGCTAATGTTGTTGCATTACAGGCTTGTACAATGCCATTCCATTCTATCCTATGTGCTTCGACTGCCCATATTGCCGTGGACGAATGCGGTGCGCCCGTTAAGATTACAGGGGCATCTCTCAAAGAGATTCCAACGCCTGACGGCAAGCTGACCCCCCCAGCCTGGTTCTTCCATATTTGCATGGTTTTGGATTTGAACATCACTCTCAGCCGAAAGTGATAGCTATCTCTCAAACTACAGAGCTGGGTACCGCTTATACACCGCAGGAAGTGAAGGCACTTGCTGATCTGGCTCACCGGCATGATATGTATCTCTTTGTTGACGGAACTCGAATTGCCAATGCATGTGCCTGGTTAAATATTTCACTTAAGGAGATAACTGTAGATTGCGGTGTTGATATTTTCACTTTGGGAGGTACCAAAAACGGGTTGATGTTTGGTGAAGCCTTGGTGCCATTGCGTAAAGAGTTGGCGGAGAATCTAAAATATTACCGGAAGCAAACTACTCAACTTTATTCCAAGATGCGATTTATTTCTGCACAGTTTATTCCATATTTGAATGAAAACATCTGGCTGGATAATGCTAAGAGATCAAATAATGCAGCACAGAAGCTACATGGCGAAATGAGCAGAATTGAGGGAATAGAAATTACACAACCGGTACAATCGAATGCCCTGTTCTTTATTCTTCCTAAAGAGATAACAGACAAGCTCAGGGAGCGCTACTTTTTCTACGACTGGGATGAGAGCCGCAATGAAATGCGACTTGTATGTTCATGGGATACCACTGATGAGGATATTGAGCAGTTTGTCAGTTATCTGAAACAACTTGCTGATTTAAAAAAAAGCATAAGGGAATGTCCCCCCCTTTCAATTGAAATACTTTCTCCTGATTATCATAAATATATAATATAATGTTCGATTTTTTTTAGACGTTTATCCCTGGCTATTGCCTGTCATCATTTTTTTTCGGTCGCATTATTGATGTGACACTGGGCACACTGCGTATAATCTTTGTATCGAAAGGTGCAAAAAAAATATAGCTCCTGTCATCGGTTTTATTGAAGTGTTTATCTGGATTGTTGTAATCTCTCAGATACTTACCCGTGCAAACGATCTGGTATCTTATTTATCGTATGCTGCCGGTTATGCGACGGGGAATTATGTAGGTATTTGATTGAGAACAGAATTGCATACGGTATTGTATTATGTCGTATCTATACTCAGAAGAATGGCAAAGAACTGGTTCAATCACTTAATAAGCTCGACTTTGGAGCAACGTTGACTCATGGAGTGGGTTCAACCAAAGAGGTGGATATTATTGAAACTGTTGTCGACCGGAAAGAGATGAAAAATCTGGAGCAGTTGCTAACCGATTTCGACAACAACATATTCTATGTGGTGGAGGATGTACGTACCAAACAGAACGGGATATTTCCGAAAAGAAAAACTATTCTTTCGCGCTGGCGTATTGGCAAGTAATTCATCTTTTAGCTTCCTGCCAGATAGACTCCATCTCTTCAAGTGACATATCCTTGAGTGAACGTCCTGATGCCTTCACCTTCTTCTCCATGTAGTTAAACCGGTAGATGAATTTTTGATTGGTACGTTCCAGTGCATTGTCGGGATTCACCTTATACAAACGGGCTGCGTTGATGATGCTGAAGAGCATGTCGCCGAATTCATCTTCCATCCTGTCGTGGTCCATATTTTCGATTTCAACTTCCAGCTCTCCTATCTCTTCTTTCACTTTGTCCCATACATCATGGCGCCGGTTCCAGTCGAATCCGGCGTTTCTGGCTTTGTCCTGTATCCTGTAGGCTTTCACCAATGAAGGAAGTGACGATGGGACGCCCTCCAGAACAGTTTTGTTTCCCCGTTTTCTTTAAGTTTTATTTGCTCCCACGATTTTCTACAGTGACGGGAGAATCGGCATTCTTATCTCCGAAAACGTGCGGATGGCGGAAGACCAACTTGTCGCATATGGCGTTACAAACATCGGCAACATCAAAAGCTTTCTTTTCCTCTCCAATCTTAGAGTAAAAGACAACATGCAGGAGCAGGTCGCCAAGCTCCTCTCTTATTTCGTTGTTATTATTGTTGATAATTGCTTCAGCCAGTTCATAGGTTTCCTCTATTGTGTTTGCCCGTAAGCTTTCATTGGTCTGTACCCTGTCCCATGGGCATTTTTCGCGAAGCTCATCCATAATATCCAACAATCGGCCGAATGCCTCCAGTTTTTGTTCTCTTCTGTTCATAATTGAAACGGCATAGACGCCTTAGAGGCGCCTATGCAGATAAACTATTTTTAAAGTTTGTCAATCCTGTCTGCAAGAATTCTAAATATTTCTCTACATTTTCATCGTAGGCATATGAAGGGCTTAGCGGTTTGCCCTCATGATCAAGTGCTATATAATATGGTTGCGCATTGGCTCCGAACTTGTGCCGCTGCAGGTAACTCCATTTATCGCCAATAGTTTTCAGTCGCGTATTCCTTTCGTTTTCATTCACTTCAATGATTTCCGGAAGGCGGGCTTTATCATCTACCATTAAAGTAATGAGTATATATTTATTGTCAAGGATATTTTTTTACACGCGGGTCGGTCCATACCGATGCCTCCATTTTGCGGCAATTTACACATCCATAACCGGAAAAATCTATAAGAACTGGCTTATCCTGTTCCTTTGCCATTTTTATGCCGGTTTCATAATCCAAAGTCTTGGCATGTACCTCCCCTTTGTAGAGATTAAAGTCCTGGGTGTACAAAGGAGGCGAGAAGGCGCTGATAGCCTTTAATGGAGCGCCCCATAACCCGGGGGGGATCATATAAATGGCAAATGCGATTGATATTATGGAAAGGAAAAGTCGTGGTATGGTTACATGCTGCGGTTCACTGTCGCCGGGGAACCTTATCTTCCCAAGAAGGTAGATCCCAAGCATAAAAAGATTACAATCCACAACACAAGGAATACCTCCCGGTCGAGAATCCCCCATCCATAAGCCAGGTCGGCAACAGACAAAAACTTCAGTGCCAGTGCCAGCTCAAGGAATCCCAGTACAACCTTCACAGAGTTGAGCCAACCTCCTGATTTCGGCATATTGGCCAGCCATGAAGGGAATATGGCAAAAGCACAAAAGGAATTGCAAGGGCAATGGCAAATCCAAGCATACCGATAGCCGGCCCAAGTATGCTGCCCGATACTGCAGCTTCCACCAGTAGCGTTCCTATGATGGGCCCTGTGCAGGAAAATGACACCAATACCAATGTAAAAGCCATGAAGAATATGCTTATAGCACCTGATGTCTTATCTGCTTTTTCATCCATCCTGTTTGTCCATTTTGATGGCAGCACCAGCTCAAAGCCGCCAAAAAAAGGCGATGGACAAAAAAAACCAGAAGGGCAAAGAAGATCAGATTGAACAGTGCGCCGGTAGCCAGATTATTCAGCGCACTGGCGCCAAATATTCCGGTAATTAGAAGTCCCAGAATTAAATATATAACAATTATGGCGCTTCCATATACCATTGCTTCGGTGATAGCATTTTTCTTCTCTGCTTTATTACGTTTAAGGAAAAAAACTTACCGTCATAGGGATCATTGGCCATACGCAGGGTGTAACCAAAGCAATTAGGCCGCCGATGAAACCGGCAAAAATATCCAGAGCAACGACATTCCTGCAGTGCTGCCCTTCATCCCGAAATTTTGTAACTCTTCAATAACAGGAGCCCACAAAATATCACTATCAATCTCAGCCGACTTCGTTGACGTTAAGGTGTCAGCCGTAGATTCTTTCAGAGCATCGTTAACCAAAACTGGTGACAATCCCGGAAAAGATGTTGCGTCACTGTTCTCTTTTACGGGAGAGCGGGCTTCTGTAAATGTTACCGGCAGTTGAGCAGAAGTAAACGAAAATCGTGAGGTAGGGGAGGAGTGCAGCTTGAGTCGTCACACGCCTGAGCACGGACATCGCCCTGAATAGAGAAGTTGTCCTTATCAGTTACTCTCAGTCGCTGTGCAAACCTTGCATTATCCTGAAATTTACCTATTTCCATACCAAAGATGGCATCGTACTTTACCGTTGCATGCTTACCATCGGCATGAAATTTACCCGAAGGCTCCGCTCCAGTAATTTTATCGATGCTGAGTTGAGTGGGTGTAGGGCCTCCGTCCGGTATATCTGTATCATAAAGATACCATCCTTTTTTTAATTTTTGCTTCGGCAACCAGATCTATTTCTCCGTTTCCTTTATCTTCAAGATAAAAGTTCCATTTCACCTCGTCCTGGGCTAATATGAGGGAGGTAAAAAGAAACAGAAAGCCAAAGAGGGTGGTTACTGATTTCATATTTAAAATGATTTTTCTGAGTTTAATCGGCAAAGTTAATAAACGGAACTTAATATCTTAGGTTAATATCGGTTATAAACAATTTTGTTGAGTTAAAACTCTTTTTCATCATTAAATAAACAGTTACTGTTTTACGGTTAAATTGTAGATTGTTGAGCTTTTTACATGTATCAACTCTATGAGGGTATAGTTGAATATGTGATTTTTGTTGACAGGTTGTACACCATTGTAGCTTGAAACTATTTGCTTGTTAGTATATCTAGCACAATCTTGTCAGCCTCTGTCATTCCAATTGTTCCAATCAATGCCAGATTTTTAATTGTTTTGTCAATCCCGTCATCTATTATTCCTTCTTGCGAGGTAACAACTTCATTTTCAATTGCCATTAATGCGGAAAGTGTTGCGGTAGAGACACCGCTCGCAATTTTAAGTGCACAGCTGGGTTTGGCACCATCGCAAATCATGCCGGTGATGTTGGCTATCATATTTTCGCAGCATAAGTAACCTGTTCATAATTCCCTCCCATGAGGTAGGTAATTCCGCAACTGGCACCGGTAGAAGCAACCACGCAACCACAAAGTGCAGATAGTCGTCCCAGATGCTGTTTAATGTAAATCATTGACAGATTACTTAATATAAGTGCCCGGACAAGCTGTTCCTTAGAACAATTTTCGTTCTCGGCATATGTCAGTACCGGAAGTGTTGCTGCAATTCCCTGATTTCCGCTGCCGCTATTGCTCATGACCGGAACAGCAGCACCTGCCATTCTAACATCGCAGGCTCCTGCAGTTGAGGCTACCATTCTACTGTGCAGATTATCCCCCCCAAAAATTTTTTTCCCTTTTGCTCCCTTAATATTTTTTTTGAAACGTTGTGTCCAAAGTGCCTTTTACCAGAAATCTCAGCTGCTCTTTTATTCATCTCAGCTGCATCGAGTATAAAGTTTAATTCTGTAATAGGGGGGGATTCTGTTGCATAATCATATAATTTTCTGAAAGAGAGCTGAACGGCGATATCTGATACTTCCGGGCCATCTGTTTTCTTATCCAGGAGTACTTCTCCGTTTTTCTCGAGATAAGAAAAAGCCGTGTGGTTTCCGCTGATGATTGCTTTGGCATAATTGTTGCCTCTACTGCAATGCACTTCGATGAATAATTTATCGGAGACATCTTCCTTTAATCTTACATTTATCCTCTTCTCGTTAATATAACTCTTTCCGCTTTCAACTTCATCAGGTGTTAAATCTTTAAGCAGTTCCAGACAATCAGCAGATTTACCTCGAATCGCACCCAAAGCTATTGCTATAGGGAGCCCGTTCATCCCGGTACCGGGAATGCCGACGCCCATGGCATTTTTAAAACGTTCGCACTTAGATGTACAACTATTCTCTCTGGCTTTTCACCTAAAATCTCAGTCGCTTTGGCAGTACATAACGACACTGAAATAGGTTCTGTGCACCCTATAGCCGGAATAATTTCTTGCTGCATCAGTAGTCTGATTTGCAGTCTCTCTTCATATGAAAGCACTTTGTCGATTTTTTTTGTTACCTAACGGCAAAGATACGTAAACTTGGCCAATCTTTTAAATGCTTTCCTGAAAGAATTGAAACGATGGTTAATTGTTGCCGTTGCAATGGTGCTTGTCTATGCTTTAATGATTGGCAGGTAAATTTTATTTTAGCATGCCTTATTTGTTTAACTGTATTGAAGAAAAGTTTTCAACACACCTTGTTAATAACTTTTGGGGGGGAAGAATGGAGCACAAAATTCTCAAAGGAATAAATTACTCCCTAACTTTACACTCATTAAGTAAATATTTGTTGAAATGGAAAAACAAAAAAAAGAAGACCCTCTGTAAAAGTAGTAGAAAAAAAACAGTTGTTGCCCCTGATATAGGTAAATTGCCTCCACAGGCCAAAGAACTAGAAGAGGCAGTGCTTGGTGCGCTGATGCTCGAAAAGGATGCCTATTCGGTAGTTAGTGAGATATTGAAACCTGAAAGTTTCTATGACCCTGCTCATCAGCTTATTTACGGTTCAGTTCAGGGACTCGCCATGCAACAGAAGCCTGTGGACGTGCTTACGGTGGTAGAGGAGCTGAAGAGGAGAGGAGAACTTGAGACGGTAGGTGGCGCAGTTTATATTGCCGAGCTGTCAGAAAAAGTTGCATCTGCAGCGCATATCGAGTATCATTCTCGCATCATTGCCCAGAAATATCTGGCTAGAGAACTTATCTCTTTCTCCTCTGAGATTTCACAACAGGCTTTTGATGAAACTGTTGATGTGGATGACTTGATGCAAGAAACCGAAGGGCGGCTGTTTGAAATTTCGCAAAGGAACGTAAAGAAAGACGTAATACAGATCAATCCTATTATCAAGGAGGCGATGCAGAATATTCAGCTGGCTGCAAACCGGAAGGATGGTATGAGTGGCTTGCCTACCGGTTTTAAGGAGTTGGATAAGCTTACTTCAGGCTGGCAGAAGTCTGATCTTGTTATTATCGCTGCGAGGCCTGCTATGGGAAAGACGGCTTTTGTCCTTTCAATGGCAAAAAAATATTGCACTCGATTATGAACAGCCTGTCGGCATCTTTTCTTTGGAAATGTCTAATGTGCAGTTGGTGAATCGTTTAATTGTTAATGTATGCCAGATAAAAGGTGAGAGCATTAAAAGTGGGCGACTCTCGGAAGACGAGTGGGAGAGGCTTGACAAAAATCACAAGTTTTTATATAATGCACCCATATATATAGATGATACACCCAGCCTGTCGGTGTTTGAGTTGCGTACAAAAGCGCGCCGCCTGATACGTGAGCATGATGTGAAAGTGCTTATAATCGACTACTTGCAGCTTATGAATGCCAGTGGAATGAGTTTTGGCAGCCGCGAACAGGAGGTGAGCATGATATCGCGATCGTTGAAGGGGCTGGCAAAAGAGCTTAATATTCCTGTTATTGCTCTTTCACAGCTTAACAGGGGTGTGGAAACACGCCAGGGGACCGAAGGGAAGAGGCCGCAGCTTGCCGATCTTCGCGAATCTGGAGCAATTGAGCAGGATGCCGATATAGTATGCTTTATCCACCGGCCGGAATATTACCGTATCACTGAAGATGATCGCGGAAACTCTTTGGTTGGTATTGCGGAGATCATTGTAGCGAAACATCGTAACGGTCCTACGGGCATAGCCAACATGAGATTCGATAGTGAATACGCGCGTTTTCAGAATCTTGACGAGTATGCTGTAGGTAAGAGATATGTGGAACGCCCTTCAAAGATGAATAAAAATTCAAAACAGGCAGAACCTTCGGGTGAATCATCGTTCTCTTCATCCGATTTTATTTCACAAAATAAAGATCCTCTCCCGTTCTAATAGAAAGTGTGACTGCATTATAGATTCTGTGTCATACTGTTTTCATACAGTTATTAAACTTAATATGTTAACACTGAAGTTTTCCTGTATAATCCTGTGAAACAGTTACGTGTAAAGAGTAAATAAAAGATTATAACTATAATTGTGTTTAAATTGTTTTAATTACTGTCAAACTACAGGCCGCTCATGATGTTATAAGGTACAATTCAAAATAATATTCGTACTTTTGTCCGTTAAAAGTTGTATAAGTGACCTCACATTAAAAACAGATAAAGATGGGTAACATGCTTAGGATAAGCAAAATTATTGCTATTGTTCTTTTTTTTGAACACAGGACTCATTTCACTTCTGGCGCAGAATCTGCATTACCAAACCGTTACCGTTAACGGTCAGAAGTACTACGAGTACAGTGTACAACCCGGTGAGGGCCTATATGCTGTTTCGCGCACCTTCTCGGTTTCTGTTGCAGAGATTATTCGTAACAATCCCTCGGCAAGCAGCGGCTTGCAAAGAGGCCAGAAGTTGCTTATCCCGGTCACTAAGGATAATTCAGGGCTGTTGTCTGCCGGCACCAACGAAATAAGCTCAGGGCCGTCACGCCCTGTAGATCAGAATTCAACCTTCAGCCATACTGTTGTGAGTGGGGAAACCATGTATAGTATCTCTAAAATGTACAATACTACAGTTGATGAGATATACCGGCTAAATCCAGGTTCCAGCCAAACAATCTCTGAAGGCCAGATTCTTACAATCCCTCAGAGAAGGGTCATTAGCGAGGTTAAAGAAGATAACTATCGTTATCATACCATCCTCCCGAAAGAGACGCTTTATTCTGTTTCCAGAACCTACTCTCTCAAACCGGAAGATGTAATGAGAGCCAACCCCCGGTTTGTCTGTAGAGACATTTCAGATAGGTAAAACAATACGGATACCTTTCTTCGAGTCGTATGAGGTGATCACTCCATATGAGAATCAGACTACCAACATAGTACATAAGGTTCAGAAAGGAGAAACTCTGTACAGTATTTCAATTCTTTACGGTGTTGACATTGAGGATATTGAACGTTATAATTCATCTCTTCAAAGGGGCTTGAAAACCAATATGGAGATTATTGTACCAGTGAAAAAAAAGTGCTTTAGACGAAAATTCACGGTCTGCAATCAACGAAGCTAACCGGCTTCTGTCACAGAGTGTCCGCTCACAAAGGGTAGATATGATCAGGGTGGGGGGGTTGCTGTTACCATTTTTGGATGAAACTGGTAGGGCGCATCTACGATTGCAGGAGTACTATGAAGGGTTTCTGCTTGCAGTTGAAAAATGAAAAACATTGGTGCCAATATAGAGTTATATGTTTTGAGATCGGAAAAGATAATGACACAAAAAAAACTGCAAAGCTTGCTGGGAACAATGGAGATGCAGTCGCTTAACCTTATCGTAGGAGGAGTAAACGATGCACAGATAAAGGTCTTATCCGATTTTTCAAAAGCCTTTAATATAAAGTATGTAGTACCATTCTCTCAAAGCAACGGCGAAGTATTGAACAACGGGAATATCTTTCAGGTAAATCCGATGCTGAGTTCATCATACAACAAAGCATCTTCAGCTTTTTTTGCAGACATTCAGAAATTCAAATATTATTTTTGTAAATGGCGGGCTGAACGATAAAATTGAGTTCGTTTCAATGTTGCAGAATAATCTACGGAGTAATAAAATAAAATACGAAACTATTGCTTTGACAAGCACACTCAGCAGTTCTATCCTTTCATTGTTGAGCAGCGACAGGGAGAATGTTATTGTGCCTGTTAGCGGTGATGCAGGTACCATCCGCCAGATAATGGATGAACTGAAAAAGGTGCGTGATTCAGATTCAGCATTTATGACACGTCTGTACGGGTATCCTGAGTGGCAGACATATTCGAACCTGAAAGATGACTACCATCTTTTCGGCACCTATATCTTTACACCATTCTTTATTGATGATAGTGATCCCGGTACAAAGGCTTTCATTGATGATTTCCGAAGATGGTATGACAGAAAACTGATGGATACCTATCCTAATTATGCTATGTGGGGTACGATACAGCACTGTTTTTTTCTGACCGCTATGCACCGGTACGGATCTAGTTTTGAGCAAAATATGAGGCAGGTGCGTTTAGCCCCCCCTTCAGTTTACTTTCAATTTCGAAAGACCAAACAATTGGGGGGGCGGTTTCATTAATACCGGACAGTATCTGGTTCTATATGACACGAACGGAAGGATTATTAAAACTGACAAAAGCAGATGAAACGTTTCTTCTCCATTGTCTCTGTTATTTTAATGTGCAGTAGTTTTATCTATGCGCAAAAGGAGACTTTTAAAAGTGAGCTTTATATTGGAGCCGGTGGAGGCGTTGCTTCATCAAGCATGGACTTCGTGCCAGGCATTCAGCAGAAATTGAATATCGGTTTTCATGGTGGCATTGCTGCTAAACTGATCTCTGAAAAACATTTGGGATTGATTGGAGAGTTGAATTTTGCACAAAGAGGATGGAAAGAGGAGTTCGACCCGGAATCAGGGTTTGATTATTCCAGAACGCTAAACTATGTTGAGGTGCCTTTTATGACTCATATCTATTTTGGTAATAGCTTCCGTTTTATAATTAATGTCGGTCCGCAAATAAGTTTTCTTATTGGGGATAAACAGAAAATGAGCCAGGCACTTGCCGATGACCTTGAAGCCCGCAGGTCGGCCAGCCCCCCCGATGCCCGTATCGGTGTTCAGTACAGTCCGCGAAGTGAAATGAGTGTTGTGGATTATGGCCTGATTGGAGGAGCAGGAGTTGCTCTGAAAACTCCCATTGGCGATTTCGATCTTGAAGGGCGTTATTATTTTGGTTTGGGTGACCTCTTTACCAGCCGTAGAAGCGAAAATGCCTTCTTCTCACGGTCAGCGCATCGTGCAATTGAGGCAAAGCTGACCTATTACGTAAAAATCAGATAAAAAAAATTTTGTACATAAAGAAAAATGTACTACTTTGAACAAATTTAGATGAATACATGTTCATATATAGATTCATTAATTTGAAAGCTGGTAAAATATGGAAGATTTAGAAATAGAAATAGGTAAAGATCAGAAAATTGATAAATCACAATTTGAAGAAGCTGCTTATCTATTGAGGTCGCTAGCTAATGAAACTCGTTTATGCGTTATATTACAGCTCTCGCAGACTGATGAGAAGTCTGTTTCGGAGTTACTGGAAAATATGGATTGCGAGCAATCACTCTTATCTCATCATCTCACAGATATGAGGGCAAAAGGAATTCTTAATTGCCGAAGAAGCGGTAAAAACAGCTTCTACTCTATTAAAGATAAACGAATTTCCAATGTGTTGAAATGTGTGATGGGTTGCGGCCGTAGCAATAACAATTAAGTAAAATAACATCTTTGTAATTTAGATATGATGACAATGCAAAAGATAAGTGATTTTTTTATAAAGCACTGGCTTAAAATAGCCGGAATAGCAACAGGAACACTTGGCGGATACCTTTATTACCATTACGTAGGATGTCTGCAGGGGGGGACATGTCCGATAACCTCCAATCCCTACAGAATGATGCTTTATGGAGCAGTGGTAGGTTATCTCCTTTTCGAGCTGTTTACCGGAGACAGTTCACGTAAAAAAATATAAAGAGGTTTCAAAAAAAATGATATAAATCAAAAATTATGATTATAAAAAAAATCTTATTTGCTTCTGCTTTGACTGTTGCTATTGTTTCATGCAATAACATGAAACAAAAATCAGCTGCAACCATAACAGAAACAAAACAGGAAACAAACACAATTAAAACTGAAAATAGTATGAAAACGATTCATTTGACAAGAGCCGACTTTATGGAGAAAGTGGCAAATTTAGAAGAGAACCCCCCCGATAAATGGGTTTATCTTGGAGACAAACCTTGTATCATCGACTTCTATGCAGACTGGTGCGGGCCATGCAAAATGATTGCTCCTATCCTGGAAGAGCTGGCAGTTGAATATGAGGATGATATTTATATTTACAAAGTAGATACGGAGGCAGAGCAGCAGCTTGCCGCTGAATTCGGTATCAGGAGTATTCCTTCATTGCTATTCTGTCCTATGGGGGAATCCCCCCCGCAAATGGCTCAGGGAGCTCTTCCGAAAGATGCTTTTAAACAAGCAATAGATGAGGTGCTGCTGAAAAATTAATATAAATTTATAAGAGAGGCTATGGAACAGATTTTTTTTGAAAACAGGAGCAGATTCGGGTTTGAAGAGACTGTGGACAGACTATCTGAAATCATTGTAGAGGGTGGGTGGAGAGTTTTACATATTCACGACTTGCAGGAGACAATGAGAAAAACGGGAAAGATGTTGTTCCTGTGAAAGTGATAGAGCTGTGCAAACCCGATCATGCCTATCGCTTATTGTCGGACGATCATTTGCGGCTCTATTCAAACATGATGCCCTGCCGTATTGCTGTTTATGAAAAAGACGATGGAGGCACCTATGTGTCGCGTATGAACCCGGCAATTCCCGCCTCGCATATAGGAGGCCCGGTGCTGGATGTAATGTCTGGTGCGTACAGCGATGCCGAAAAATTTGTAGAGAAAATAGTAAAGGAACAATAATTGTTACAATTATTATTTGTTATAAGGAACGAGGGTGTATCACAACGTGATTTCACCCTCGTTCTATTACCCGATTTTTTTTGTACATTTGTACTTCCAAATTACAGCTGGATAATGAATTCGATACAAGATTACGAGATAATGGCGCCGGCAGGGTCTTATGAGTCACTGACGGCTGCCATACAGGGAGGGGCAGATTCAATCTACTTCGGTATTGAAGGGCTGAATATGCGAGCCAAATCCTCCAATAACTTCACAATAGCCGATCTGCACAACATTGCCCGCATCTGCCGGGAGAACAACCTGAAAAGTTATCTCACGGTGAACACGATCATTTACAATAATGACATGACATTGATGCGCAAGATTGTGGATGCGGCAAGGGAGGCAAACCTGTCAGCCATCATAGCAGCCGATGTGGCGGTGTTGATGTACGCCCGCAGCATCGGCGTTGAGGTGCATCTCTCCACCCAGCTGAATATAACCAATACCGAGTCGCTGAAGTTCTACGCACAGTTTGCCGATGTGGTGGTTCTGGCACGGGAGCTCACCCTCGAACAGGTGGCTTCCATCCATCGCGATATTGTGGAGCAGCAGATTATAGGGCTCGGGAGAGCTGATTCGAATAGAGATGTTTGCACACGGTGCCTTGTGCATGGCCGTATCCGGAAAATGTTACCTGAGCCTGCACGAAAAAAAATCTTTCCGCCAACCGGGGGGGCATGTAACCAGATATGCCGTAGAGGATATATAGTGAAGGATAAAGATAGCGAGATAGAACTGGAAATAGACAATGAGTATATTATGTCACCCAAAGACCTTAAAACCATTCATTTTATGAACAAGATGATGGATGCTGGTGTGCAGGTGTTTAAAATTGAAGGGCGTGCAAGGGGGGGCCCCGAATATGTACGTATTGTAACGTCGTGCTACAAGGAAGCGGTACAGGCTTATTGCAGTGACATATATACGGAAGAGAAGATAAGCGACTGGAACGAACGCCTTTCAACCGTGTTTAACCGCGGATTCTGGAACGGTTATTATCTTGGACAACGGCTGGGTGAGTGGACACACCGCTACGGATCAGGCGCCACAAAGAGGAAGGTGTATGTGGGTAAAGCCATCAAGCATTTTGGAAACCTTGGCGTGACAGAGTTTCTGGTAGAGACACAATCGGTCAGACAGGGTGACGAACTGTTGATCACAGGCCCTACCACCGGAGCTGTCTTTGTCACGGCCGACGATATTCGCGTGGATCTGGCCACTGTGCCGGAGGCGTTCAAGGGAGATCATTTTTCCATTAAAGTCAACGAAAAGATCCGCCCCAACGACCAGCTCTACAAAATGGTTGCTGCCAACAGAAAGGGAACGTCGCATGAACGCTGAATCAGTGTACGGAATGGTACTTTGCTGAAGTAAATTGAAAGAATCAACTTATTTATCCCTCCTCCTTGAACCAGCCGGAATACATAAGGTAGTTGTTGGCAATCTTCTGATTCATCCCTTTGGATTGTTCAGGATCTACCTTTTTTACAAATTTGGCGGGCACACCGGCATAGATGCTGCCAGGCTCCACCTGAGTGCCACTCAGCACTACTGAGCCCGCTGCAATGATTGCCCCCCCTTCACCAATCACTGCATGATCGAGGACTATTGCCCCCATCCCAATAAGTGCGCCATCTTTTATCTCAGCACCGTGAATAACCACGTTGTGCCCAATGGAGACATCGTTTCCAATGACTGATACGGATTTCTGGTAGAGAGTGTGAAGAACAGTGCCGTCCTGAATGTTCACACGGTCGCCAATACGGATGGAGTTTACATCGCCACGAAGCACCGCATTGAACCAGATGCTGCAATTGCGGCCGATAACCACATCACCGATGATGGTGGCGTTATCTGCCAGGTATGTATCTTCGCCGATCACGGGAGTGAAGCCGCGAACTGATTTTATAAGGGCCATTGTCTTTATTTGGATCTGATCTTTTGAATTTGAGGCTTTATATTTATAATTCAAGGGCAGGTATCGCTTTTGGAATAGAAGGTACACGAGAAGGTACACGTGCCCTGAATTATTTATTTAACAATTGCTTGTATTGGTACTGTCATCACAATATATGCGACAGCTCAATTATCTGTAATACCATTTCTTAAATGGGTTTTGTCTTATCTTTCAACCAAATTTTTTTTCATCCTTATCAAGATGATTATTTAGCTTATCGTACACCATCTTATGATAGTTATTTATCCATTTAATCTCTTCTGCGGTAAGGAGTTCAACGGCTATAGGCCTGGTGTCGATGGGACAAAGAGTGATGGTCTCGAAATTATAGAATGTGCCAAACTCTTCAGTTTTATTGTACTCCCGGGTCACAATCATGTTCTCAATTCGTATGCCATATTGATTGGCACGATATACCCCCCCGGGTTCGTTTGAAGTGACCATTCCAGGTTGTAGTGGGGGGGTCGGATTTTCTTCAAGGCGGATGTTCTGGGGGGGACCTTCGTGTACGTTGAGAAAATGTCCGATGCCATGACCGGTTCCGTGCCAGTAGGTAAGGCCGTTGTTCCACAAAGTTTTTCTGGCAAGAATATCGAGTTGGGAACCACGCGTGCCTTCTGGGAATATGGCTGTAGCAAGAGCGATATGACCCTTAAGCACATTGGTATAATCTTCCTTCATCTGTTTGCTTACCTCCCCCCCTAATGCTACCGTGCGGGTGATATCGGTGGTGCCGTCTTTGTACTGGGCGCCGGAATCTATCAGCAACAATCCTTCAGGCTGCAATTTCAGGCATGTCTCCGGCGAAGCATGGTAGTGAATGATGGCACCATTAGTACCATATCCTGCAATAGTTCCGAAGCTTTCTCCAACAAACAGGTCCTGCCGGGAGCGGTATTCTCGCAACTTTTTTTTCGATGTCTGTTTCGGCTACCTCCCCTGTAGGGACTGCTTTTCAAGCCACATATAAAATTTCACGAGTGCCACCCCGTCTTTTACCATTGCATTGCGGAAGCCCTTAAGTTCGGTTTCATTCTTTACGCTCTTCATCAGTCTACCGGTGATGGAACATCCACAATTTTGCATGAAGCAGGAATTGTCAGAAGCAGATTGTAATTAATTTTGTTGCCTGTAACACAAACAGAACTGTTCTCCGGTAGCCTGGATACATATTCAAAGATTTTGTGATAATCGTCAATCTTGATTCCCCCCCGTTCCTTATAAAAGCCCGCCACTTCACCGGTCAATTTTACCTGATCGATGAACAGTACCGTCTCATTTTCTGAAACGTATGCATAGGCAACTGCCACGGGATTGTATTCAACATCGTTTCCCCCGCAGGTTGAAAGTCCATGCAATGGTGTCGAGCGTGGCAATTATTAGACCGTCCGCATCCAGCTTCTTCAGCCTGGCATTGATTCGGCCGATCTTGCTTGTCACAGATTCTCCGGTAATATCATCAGGAAGTATGAAAATGCGGTTTTTGGGAATCTCGGGACGATCGGCCCTTATTTCAGTAAAAGGGTCGAATGATGAATCAAGACTAATCCCTTTTGCATTGAGTCTGTTCTTCAGTGCTATTGCATCAGAAGCGGCATATACCATTCCATCTATGCCTACAGTGGCGCCCTGACCCGTCTGTTCAATAATCCAGTCCGTCATATCCGGAGTGCCGGGCTGCCCCATTTTGAAAAGTTCGAATCCCGTATCTTTCAATTCATCTGCCGCTTGCAGAAAATACCTCGAATCGGTCCACACTCCTGCTTTTTCTTTGGTAACTACCGCTGTGCCGGCTGATCCGGTGAAACCGCTTATCCATTTTCTGGATTCCCAATGTTTGGGCGGATATTCACTCAAATGAGCATCGGTAGTTGGGATGATGAAGGCATCAAGCTTTTTTTTGCCTCCATGAAATGTCTCAGGGCAGTGAGCCTTTCGGGAATTTCGTTTGTTTTCATTATATTTACAATATGAATTTATTTTTTTAAACAACAAATATAATAATTTGTTCTTATTTTTGGGCTTCAAAACAGGATAAAGAGTAAACAGTGCATAATAAAATTACTGTTCTGTTAAATGTCAAACTGGCATGGATGATAGGAACGATAAAAAAAACTGGCAATCTATTATCCGGTGATCTTGAAAACAGATCAGGACAATATAAATCAATTATGAAGTTGGTTTATCATGTATTCCTGTATTCCGGTATTTTTTTCAGTCGATCACTCATAATTAATTGTTAGTATCAAATGCCCTTTTTTTAAAGTTAACAGCATAATCGCATGATTATATTGATATTAAGTAAAGACTTAGGCAGATATTCATCAATGTGTCAGCTAATTGAGAATAAAAATGGAAACAAAAATAAGACTTAACAAGATGCATTTTTATGCATTTCACGGAGTGATGCAGCAGGAAAAGGTTATAGGTAATGAATTTGAAGTGAATATTACTCTTAAAGCAGATCTTGAGGCAGCCAGCATGTCTGATGATGTATCAGATACCGTTAACTATTCAGATGTGTATGATCTGGTAAACAAGGAAATGAAAATCCCTTCAAACCTTATTGAGCATGTTGCCTGCAGAATATGCAGAAAGATAAGGGAATATTACCCTGTGCTATCTGCAGTGGAGGTGAGTGTGAAAAGATGCATCCCCCCCTGTCAATGGTGAGATGGAAAGTGCTGAGGTTATAATAACCTGCTAATGTTTTTATGGAGTGATGAGACAGATCTCATTGCAACCATCCTGCTTATCTCGCAACTTTTTTTCTACCTTTGCATAAATTATTTATAAATGGACCAGCGCTTAGATGAAATAACATTAACTGCCGTTGCAGAAGATGACACCACTTTACAAAATGCCGGCCCTGTTGAGCAACAGGACGGGCCGCTGATGTTGCGCACCGAAAATCTTGTTAAAAAAAATACGGTAAGCGCACAGTGGTAAACCATGTCTCCATAAATGTGAAGCAGGGAGAGATAGTAGGACTGCTGGGACCTAATGGAGCTGGTAAAACTACCACTTTTATATGACGGTGGGGCTGATTGTTCCGAATGAAGGTGAAATATTTATCGGTAACCGGAATATTACACGTTATCCTGTTTACAAACGCGCCCAGAGTGGTATCGGTTATCTTGCACAGGAGGCATCTATTTTTCGAAAGATGACGGTAGAGGATAATATCAAATCGGTATTGGAATTTACTGATAAGTCGCCCGAAGAGCAGCTCGACAAGCTGGAGTCACTGATTAATGAGTTTGGGCTGGAGAAAGTGCGTAAAATCCGGGTGATCGTCTTTCGGGTGGAGAGCGGCGCCGTGCAGAGATTGCACGTTGCCTGGCTATTGACCCGAAATTTATTATGCTGGACGAACCTTTTGCCGGAATTGATCCTATTGCAGTGCAGGATATTCAATCTGTTGTAGCTCAATTAAAATATAGAAATATTGGAATTCTTATCACAGACCACAATGTAGATGAAACATTAAGTATCACCGATCGCGCATATCTCCTCTTTGAAGGGAAGGTGTTGTTTCAGGGCACAGCTGAAGAGCTGGCAGCCAATACAATCGTGCGTGAAAAATACCTGGGACGTGATTTTGAACTCAGAAAACGTGTATTCGAAACTTTATAAACGCTGTATGGCAAGAATCCTTTCTATAGATTACGGCAAAAACGTACCGGAATAGCTGCGAGCGATCCGCTGCAGATCATTGCCAACGGGGGGGTGACGACAGTGGAGACCTCAAAACTTTTCGATTTTCTGAGTGAATATCTTCAAAAAGAGGATGTCTCATGTATCGTTGTTGGCCTCCCCCAGGCAGATGAATTACGAACCTTCGGAAAATATGAAAAGAGTAGAGCCGTTTGTGAATCGTCTTAGAAAGCTATACCCTGATATTCCCGTGGAGTATTACGATGAGCGGTTTTCATCCAGAATGGCACAACAGACAATGAGAGATGCGGGACTCAAAAAGAAGAGCCGTCAGAATAAAGAGTTAGTAGATGAAATAAGCGCTACCATTATCCTGCAGGGATACATGGAAAGCAAAAGAATAAAATAAGTTTATCAGTTTTATTACGCAGTTGAGAGAAGTGTACCCGAGGCTTTTATACCCGGCAGTGCGACAAGGCCGGGTAAGCTGAAGATTAGATTATGATTTACCAATATATATATACGGACACCCTGTGTTGCGCAAGGTATCAAAAGATATCGATCCCCCCCTTAATTATTCCAATTTGAGTGAGCTTGTTGAGAACATGTTTGAAACCATGTATAATGCTGATGGAGTTGGGCTTGCCGCTCCGCAGGTGGGGGGGCTAGAGGATAGGATTTTTGTAGTGGACCTTTCTCCGCTTGCGAGTGAGGAACATAACGGATTCAAAGATTTTAAAAAGGTATTTATAAATGCTCATATCACTGAGCGCGGCGGTGAAATTGAGGCTGTTGAAGAGGGATGCCTGAGTATCCCGGGGGGGATTCATGAAAAAGTACCCCCCCGTGAAGGAGAGATACGCATAAAGTATCTTGATGAAAACCTTGTTCAGCAAGATATTACATTCTCGGGTTTTATGGCACGGGTCATCCAGCATGAGTATGATCATTTGGACGGGATAATGTTTGTCGACAGAATATCACCGCTGCGTAAGCGTATGGTGAAGGGTAAGCTCTCAAACATGGAAAAGGGAAAGGTTGCTTGCGAATATAAGATCAGAACCGTAAAGTGATATAGTTCTGCTATCACTCTCCTTTGGTGAGCCTGGCCGCTGCCTTATTGTCCAGAAACCAGAAAAGATTTCCCGAATCAGGCTGCACAAGAGCGGCTGGATACTTATCCTCTGCATTTTCTGATTGTTCAATTATCTCCTTCACCTTTTGTGCCTTATTTTCGCCGGTTATAAGGAAAGCTATGTTGCTAGAGGCGTTGATCACTTTTCCAGTGAGAGAGATACGCTTTTGGCCGCTTACGGGGGTGAGTCGCAGCAACACAATTTTCGTCGCTGTACCAGAGTTTCATTTCATGAGGGAAGATGGAGGCCGTATGGCCGTCGTCGCCCATACCCAACATCATTATGTCAAAAACGGGTATCCCATTTTTTTGATTCCAGCTCTCTATTCAGCAGTTCGCCATATCTTTTGGCTTCAGCTTCAGGGTCGTTATCCCCCCCTGAACAGGAAAAATATTTTTGTCAGCCAGATGTATAAAGTTAAACAGATGCTCTTTCGTCATCCCGTAATTGCTTTCAACATCTGTGTGAGGAACGCAGCGTTCGTCTCCCCCCCAGAAAAATTTGACCTTTGTCCAATCTATTGCACCCTCGGGCAGTCTGGCCCAATAATCAAACAGCGACCTGGGTGTGGAACCACCAGAGAGAGCTATTGTTGCAAGCTCCTTTTCAGCTAATATATCTGTAAGCCACCCGGTAAATGATATGTTTAATTCTTCAGCAGTATTATAAATTCTAATTTTCTCATGCAAGTAAATGATTTTTTTGTAGTTCTATAGTTCACAATATATTCCGTCTTCCGCCAGATTTTTGCATGGGTATCGCCATGTGTTCTCTTTTCCCTCAATAAGGTCATCAGCTACATCGGGCCCCCCCATGAACCGGAAGGATATCCATGAAGAGGTATATTCTTGTCATTCGCCCAGTAATCGAGGATAGGCTGCACAAATTTCCACGTTTCTTCGGCAGCCTCACCCTGCATGAAGAGCATGTTGTCGCCGGCCATACAATCGAGAATCAACCGCTCGTATGCGCTTGGTATATAATGGTCGTTCAGTTCAGAGTAGTGAAAATCCATATTGACAGTTTTTACTTCGTATCCACTGCCGGGAACCTTCATACCTGTTTTAGCAGTATACCCTCATCGGGTTGAATTCTCAGTATAAGTTGATTGTCAGACTGATCCATCATGTCGGCCGATCTGAATAGTTTTTGGGGCGATGGCCTGAAGTGAATTACTACCTCCGATACGTGTGTGGGAAGCCGTTTACCTGTACGTATATAAAATGGTACGCCCTCCCAGCGCCAGTTGTCGATATATACTTTTATCGCTGCATAGGTCTCGGTTCGGGAGTTTTTATCCACATTATTCTCATCGCGATAACTTTTGTAATGTTTGCCCCGTACAGTGGCTTCAGTGTACTGCCCGCGTATTACGTTGTTTTTAAGATCTGTTTCACTAAAAGGGCGCAATGAACGGAAAACCTTCATCTTTTCGTAGCGAATCTCTTCCGGTGTTATTTTGCTTGGTGGTTCCATCGCTACCAATGACAATACCTGCAAAAGGTGGTTTTGCACCATGTCGCGAAGTGCTCCCGATTGGTCGTAATACCCACCTCGGTCCTCAACACCTATACTTTCCGCGGCAGTAATCTCCACATGCTGGATGTAGTTTCTGTTCCATAGCGGCTCGTAAATGCCATTGGCGAAGCGTGTAACCATTAGATTCTGCACGGTCTCTTTGCCCAGATAGTGATCGATGCGGTAGATCTGATCTTCACTGAAAAACTCAAGCAGCAGCTTGTTAAGCTCAACAGCCGAAAAAAAATCATGTCCGAAGGGTTTTTCGATAATAATTCTTCTGAACCCTTTTTGTTGCATCGTGAGTCCCTGTCCGTATAAAAACTTAGGTATTATGGTGTATAGAGAAGGTGGTGTGGATAGGTAGAAAATATAGTTAGATCCGAGGACAAACTGTTTATTCAACTCTCCTAGTTTATTTTCACATGTATATACTCTTCTCCCCCCCTTCCGGTATCGATGCTCATGTAGAAGACCATGGAAAGGAAGCTCTCTATCTTATCTGAGGCTGCCTCCTTATAGTGTGAGAACTGCAAGATCCCCCCCTCTTTCATTTTTTTTCTAAACCGGGTATTGGTTAATTCCGACCGGCTTACTCCAAGAATGGCGTATCCTTCAGGCAGAGAATCGTTCATATACAGGTCGAATACGGCAGGAATAAGTTTGCGATATGTCAGGTCTCCTGAGGCGCCGAAAATTACCAGCGCCTGATTGGATATTTTTTTTCATTTTAAAAATTGAGTTAGCAGTTAAGATAAATATGCAACAAATGTAGAGCAAAAAAAAGTTGAATCTACAGCTCTCAAAGAAAAAAAATCGACTGCCAATAGAAAGTAATCATTGTTGTCGTTTTGAATGTATTATAATTTGTTGTATCTTTGCCGCTCGAAAAATATTTTTTTCCAATTAACGCTTTAATAATTAATTTAGTATGAATAATTACGAAACCGTTTTCATTTTGACTCCCGTTTTGTCTGATGTACAGATGAAGGAAGCGGTTGAAAAATTCAAGAAACTCCTTACGGACCAAGGAGCTGAAATTGTAAACGAAGAGGATTGGGGGGGTTTGCGCAAACTGGCTTACCCTATTGACAAGAAAACTACCGGATTTTATGCATTTCTGGAATTCAAAGCAGATCCTTCGATGATTGAACGATTGGAAGTTAATTTCCGTCGTGATGAACGGGTTATCCGTTTCCTGACAGTTAAACAAGACAGATTTGCGCTGGAGTATGCCGAAAAAAGAAGAAACAACAAAGGAGGCAAAAGGCATGAAGCCCGTCCCCCCCAGGCTTCTGAAACTGTAAAGACCAGAAAGACAGAGACTGCTGTGGCGGTTGAAGATGTAGAATTAAACGAAAAGGAGGATTAAGAGATGGCTAAGCAAACAGAAATCAGATATTTGACACCACTGTCGGTGGATGTGAAGAAGAAAAAAAATATTGCCGCTTCAAAAGAACGGTATCAAATATATTGACTATAAAGATCCTGAGTTTTTGAAAAAGTTTCTTAACGAACAAGGGAAAATTTTACCGAGGAGAATTACCGGTACATCATTGAAGTTTCAACGACGTATTGCACAGGCAGTAAAGAGAGCACGTCATATTGCCATGCTTCCATACGTAACCGATTTAATGAAATAAAAGGAGGAATAGGAGATGGAAGTAATTTTAAAAGAAGACGTACAGAATTTAGGCTACAAAGATGATGTAGTGAATGTAAAAAAAGGATATGCACGTAATTTCCTTATTCCTCAGGGAAAAGCTGTTATTGCCAGTGAATCAGCAAAGAAAGTGCTGGCTGAGAATCAAAAGCAGCGTGCCCACAAGCTTGCACAGATTAAAGCCGATGCACAGGCTCTAGCTGACAAGATGGAAGGCGTTACTTTGACCATAGGAGCCAAAACCAGTACTACCGGTACCATTTTCGGTTCTGTTACCAACATTCAGATTGCTGATGCACTTCAGGAAAAAGGCTTTGAAGTGGACAGAAAGTTAATTGTGATAAAAGGACAGGTAAAAGAGGTTGGTAACTACGTGGCAACAGTAAAACTGCATAAAGAGGTTTCTGTTGAAATTCCGTTTGATGTAGTTGCCGAATAAGATTTTTACGCAACATGATATGCAAAAACCTCGGGTAAAAGCCTGGGGGGGTTTTTGCATTGTTCTCATACAAGTTTTTCTTCAAGCGCCATTCGCACTAACACTGCTGTGTTTTGGCGCCCAACTTGAGCAGTAAGTTTTTTTTCGATAACTGTTGATGGTCTGGTTCCCCAGGCACATCTTATCGGCAATCTCAGGGTTTGTGTAACCTTCAACAATGAATTGTAAAAGTTCTTTTTCCCGTGGTGTGAGCCACACTGGGTTGCGTGATCGTTTGCGCATAAGCATATCTATTTCTTCACTCAGAAAACGCTCTCCGTCCATTACTGTTCTGATGCCCAGGAGAATCTCTTCGGGCATAGCGTTTTTTTTATAACATAGCCCATGGCGCCGTTCTCCAGTGTACGGCGCACCATTGCGTATTCACCATAACTGGTCAACGCGACAATCTTAAGGTCGGGATAGCGTTGGTGAATCTCCTTGCAGAGGTCGATACCACTGATATCAGGCAGGTTTATATCCAGCAATACTACATCTGCCTTTTTCAGGGTGAGCTGTTGTAAACACTCTTTGCCTGTGTAGGCTGTACTGCAAACAGTGGCAAATTCTGATTCATCTATCAGCTTTTAACCCATCGACCAGTATTTGTGATCATCTACAATCAGTACCTGTATCATAATGTTTTATACTTTAAAGTCAACATTTACCTCTGTCCCCCCCTCACCTGTTTTTGAACAGATGTTCATTGTGCCATTAAATGAGGTGACTCTGTTCTGAATACTTATCAAACCTATCCCATCTGTCTTTACAGTAGGGTCAAAACCCTTTCCGTTGTCCTGAACGGTAACGGAAACCCGGTCTTCTTCCTGCAATAACTGGACATTTATTTCAGTCGCCTCAGCATGTTTAAGGGCGTTATTTACCAGTTCGTGAACCGTACGGTAAACAATTATTTCCAGTTTTTGATTCAAACGTTCATTGTTGCCGAAACGATGGAATTTTACGTTGGGGGGAGGCTATCGCAAAAATCAGACAGTGCTATGTTCAATCCGTAGCGTGACAATGATTCTGGCATCATATTGTGTGCCACGCGACGCAGTTCCCGCATAGACTTATCTAACATCTCCAGCACTTTGTTGAATCGGAACACATCTTCTTCTTCAATGATAACATCTTTTTCTTATATCAAAAAGGTTTAGTTTTACTGCAGAAAGCATTCCTCCCAATCCATCGTGAAGATCCCTGGCCAAGCGTGTGCGTTCGGCTGTCTCTCCCTCCAGCACTGACTGAGTGGCTACAAGCTGCTTCTCTTGTTCGAGCTGAATAACTTTGTTGTCGGCTAGCTGTTTTTTTTGCTTTGGTGTTTTTATTGCGGAGGTGTAGAAGTAAAATCATTGATAACAGTGAAATTACAATTAACAAAACAATAATTTGGTAATTTTTCTGATCTTTTTGCAATGAATTGATTTTCATCTCTTTTTTTCATTCTGGAAGGTGGCTTCCAGTAAGTTCAGATGTTGCCTGTTGTTCTCATTAAGTATGCTGTCACGCATACTGTATGATAAATCCAGGTAATTGTATGCTGTGGCAAAACTATCGTTTTGCTCTTCAATTTTTGATAGAAGCCACAATGCTCGCTGTACTATATCTCCGGTTTGGAATTTTTCTGCCCACGCTAATGCCTTTTGAACTTCATTACGCGATTCCATGAGTTGATTATTTGAGAAATATGCCTCAGAAAGATTGATTGAAACGCGCATTTGTTCATATTCGTTACTCAGGCTGTCGGCAAAGGCAGATGCACTAAGAAGATGCTTAACCGACTGCCCGTAATCATTTTTATAATACCTGTAATATCCTCCGTAGTTCAAGTGTACCAGGTCTAAAATGTAATAATCTTTTCTTTTTAAAGCAATGGCTTTGGCTTCTTCAAGCATTTGCGGGACTTCATCATATTTTCTCTGGTTAATCAATGATGCCGCAAGTGTGGTACTGCTCACCGAGAGCAGATACTCATCCCTATTTTCTTTGCCATGGCATAACATGCTCGTGCATATTCTTCCGATTTTTGTCATCCTTTAGAAAAGAGTAGAGAGTGGATAAGTTATTTAAAGTTCGTGGGAGGATTTTAGTGTCTTTTACAGTATCAAAAAGTCGCATCGCATTTATATACAGCTCGATGGCGGACAGGTAATTACCCTTGCGCAGCTCTATTGTACCCAGGTTATGGTATATAGTACCTCTCCCAAGGACAAAATCGCTACCTGAATGCTTCCGGTAAATGCTGTCGGCACGCTCACAACTCTTTGTTGCCATCTCAAATCCTGTTTGATATCAGAATAAAAACTTCCCTGTAACTTGTAAGCCCTGGCTAATGCAAGGGGGTTTTGGTGGCTTTTTGCCAGCTCCCCCCCGGCTTTTACTGCAAGCATATAAGCACTGTCGGGATAAGTATAAAGTAGATTTTGTGAATGTGAAAGAAGTGTATCGGGATTGTGTTCCGGATCTGTTGCTTTTAGATAAGAGCCATTTTTTTAAGTTGCATCCTGTTGATAACAATAATATCAGGATAAGATGAGCAATGCAAGCCGGAATTTTCCTTTTTGGTTTCATAGTAATTCAATTTTTCTCCAAAAATAGGGAAATTTAATGAATACAAATTTAAATTAAGTAACATATTTTAAAATACCCCTTTTTGGGGGGGGTATTTATTAGACACATAACCATATATTTTTGTAAATACATTTACTTTATAACAAAAAAATGAGCGTCATGAGAAAATTACTTTTATTCCTTAGCATGATATTTTTGCTATCATTTACTTCAAATGCACAGAGCTGGATCAAGAAACTGGGCAATACTGCCAAAGATGCTGCTCAGCGTGCTGTAGAGGAGAAGGTGGAAAGAAAATCAGATGAAGTGACTAACAAGGTGATAGACAGGGCTGAAGAGTCTGTCACTAAGAAAGGTGATGAGGATAACACGGATGTACGTAAACGGGAATCGGATGAAAACGATGATGTATCTGAGCATGATCATACAGTATCTGGTTCCGATGAAAAAGGATCTACGGTGTTGCAATCTTTTTCTAGTTATGATTTTGTTCCGGGCGATCAGATTTTATATTTTGAAGATTTTTCCAGTGATGCTATCGGAGATTTTCCTGCAACTTGGACTTCCAATAGTGGTGGTGAGGTAAAACGGTTAATATATCCGATGGCCATTGGTTTCATATGTATGGAGAGGATGCCACCTATTGTTATATGCATTCCGTTAAATTCCCTGATAATTTTATTATGGAATTCGACATTATTCCTGACAATGAATACAAATATGGGACACAGCTCACATTTTATCAGGAGGATCAGCAAGAGCACAAAGAGATGAACGATGATCTTTATCCCGGTATTGGAGGTTTGCATATCAGGCTGATGAGTGATTGTTGGGAGACCAAAGGATACAGTGATGACAAAGAGTGGATAAATGGGAAATCGACAATTAAACCGGTAAGACTTGAAAGAGTGAACCATGTGATTGTGTGGATACAAAGCGTCGTGTTCGCATCTATCACGAAGGTCA
>JMBV01000030.1_pt1 | contig 52533 bp, 89 predicted proteins | sample 616531 | NCBI WGS metagenome assembly JMBV01 (sample SAMN02727904, study PRJNA239997) | anaerobic digester metagenome | biome: anaerobic digester; isolation source: mesophilic anaerobic digester inoculated with municipal waste water sludge... | place: Germany: Bielefeld University, CeBiTec ...
TACGGTAATATCTGATGGGGGACATAGAATTCTTTTATTATGATGAAAAAGGGAACATAGCAGCACATGTCCATCGCCGCAGCTTTAATAACTATGACGATGTAAGAAGGTATACATTTGATTATTATGGGAATTGGATTGAGATACAAAGAACAATGGGGGGGAAATATAATCAGGTACTTCCCGTTAATTATCGCCTGATTGAATACTATGAATAAGCAGTAATAAGGGGGGGATGGGGGGGCATACTTTAGCCCCATCCCCCAACACTGCGGTTAGGCCCTTCAGCGATGATGCCGGCCAGAGTTACATAATTGGCTGGCATAGACCCGCAGCAAAAGGGGCCAAACGGACCCGGAGGCGAACATTGGGGGGGCCGCCACTTTTTGGCCACCAACTTCTTTGTGTGTCCTTTTGGTATAAAAATACCAACTTCGAGGTCAAACCGTCCAGCAAAAACGCCCACCATCCATCCGCCCATCAAAGGCCTATTTTACCCGATAGTTTACGCCGCGAAATAAATGCCTCTTAATTTAGCATCAATACCACAAACAGCCTAAAAATGGAGGAATTTGGATTAGTTGTCCAGAAGGACTGCATTACAAGGTACCCTACCCTGCCCCATCACTCCTACCTCTTCAACAAGTGCCACAGTAGCTCAACTTTGTTGCACTCCTAGTGTAGCCGGTTACCGCAGCACTCAAACAAAGTGGCACTATTGCGGAACAATCTTATCTTCCTGACACTGTCTGCCCCCCCAATGATCCCGCACCGGGTTGCTATTATACCGAATAAAAGGTACCTTTCCCTCAAAAGACAGATAAAACCCCCCCGATCCAATCCGTATAATCTATTGCGAGCAAATTTAAGTTCGAAAGGGGGGATTTAGATGGGCGACGCAGTCCAAAGGCCAAAGACAGAAATGGAGCTGGCCAAGGCCATCGCCGAGATTATCTTCAGCGAATCTGCCGTTTTGTGTGACCAGTTGGCGGAGGAGAACGAACTTGAGCCCCCCCGGGTGCTTGTGGAGACAGTGATCTGCTTCTTTTTTTCTTGCGGACGTGGTGATCGCGAGGCGGGTTCGCACAGATTGGGTTTCCCCTGATCTTAGAGAAGATGTTCTAGACCGGATCAGAGGTTGTCCGCAGTTCAGTTCCGCTGACAAAGCGGCGTTTGATGATATTTTATCCAAACGCATGGGGGGGAAATACATAGCCGCCTTCGCCGGTGCACAAAGTTTCGGTGTCTTTAACGCTGTAGCTGCAGTACTAGCAGGCTATGCACTGGCCGAACCTCTACAAGGGCCGATGTCCTTGGTTCCCATCGGCTTTATGGCCGGTGCGGTTCTCGGTGTTTTTGAATCTACATTTGATAAATATTTTCAGGATCGTTAGTGGCAAGGAGATGACGGAGTGGCCATAAGCCTGGAGGATCTTATTTTGGAGTTTTTGACTGAACTGCACGGGACGGCAATGAGAAAAGGTATTCTTAAATTTGAGTATGAGCATCCCCCCCGCGACGTGGTGCGCTACAGCTTTCTTGAAACCCTTGATAACCCCCCCGCTCGCATCGGCCGTTTGCGCAAGCTTGCTTTGCTCCATGACGTTGTGGAAGAAGGGTGTGACTTGCGGGCCGTTGCATCCCTATTTTCTCTGGATCAAGAGGAAAGCCATCTATTAGCCCTTTTATCACGCAATATTCCCGACGCGAAGGGGCGGGAATAGTGGCCCCCCCGCATTATTGACTCCGAAGATGCTTTAATCGTCAAATTGGCTGATCGACTTGCTAACCTTTTCGATCTTATCGCCTGGGTGGAGCGCCAAGGTGGTTTTACCGAAAAGGCCGCCTTGCAATCGGAAAAGTATCTTAGCGAATATGAAGAATTTGTACCCCTGTTTACTCCCAAGCTGCTCCGATTGGCTGAGGGTGATTCCCACCCCCCCTTTGCTTTTCAAATTTCGGGTCTGCATTCATTAATGGGAGCACTGCGAGCTTTGTACCTGATTCACTTACACGCCCCCCGGAATCATTTCAGGCAAGATCCCGCGAGGTACTGGATCCGTTTGGCGAGATGGTCGATATCATGAAATACAAATGGCGCTATCGGGAACCCCGGTCAACTCGCTACCGCACCCAACTCATTAAGTTTGAATCAAAGTGGAAGGAAGAACCGCGGTGAATAAAAAAAAGGCTTGACCCCAAGAAAATGCTGCAGGAGCGATGGGAACAGATCCAAGCAGATGATATGTGTTCCGATGTTTGGCGCAGTTTTGCCGGAAGAACCGGTTTTTATGCAATTGCATTTGATTATTCTAAATATGCCCCCCCGGACTATGGGGGGGAAAAGGCAGAGTTGAACAGAGAAAGGCGCTGCGTGAGCTTGCGCAGGGTTATGTGCGGCTGCGGGTTTCACTTTGGGTGGACGAGCAAGAATCGCCAATCTATGAAGCGGAGGCCATCGTCATCTACGGCAGGACTAGGGAAGAGCTTGCAAAGGCCGTCTGGATAGCCGGTGACGACTATTTCTTGTTTTACCGTTACGAGAAAGATGAGGGTGCCGATAATCAACCTTTTGGGGGGGAAGTAAAGAAATTAATTGGGGGGGCTTTTTTTCAGTGATTTGGCAAAAAAACACGGAACGGAGGTAGAACAAGCCACTTTATTTCGTTTAGAGGAAAGAGTCCTCAGGCATCCGTTTTTTTCAGTATCTTGCCGGCGGGCCCTATTGGGTCACAATTTACGAAAACGATCGGCCGCAAGATCTACTAAATTATAGCTATTACGATCCAAGACCCTACCTGCAAGCATCTGAAAAAGCAATCGCTGCGGATATTAGTGCATCTCTGCTTTGGGGGTGAAATATTGAATAACCATGATTCGATCGGTGTTATTACGGCCCATAGAAATGGAGACGCCGAACAAAATTTTCTACGGCATTTAGAATTAAAACACATGATCCGGATTCGCAAGAATCATTTAGTAGAATTTCGTGCAGGGTTTTATGACCGATCCTCACAGGGTCCAATCCCGTTGTACCAAATGCAAGCGGCAGTAGTTTTCGGAATGACCAAAAAAAACGCTCATGCGGCTGGCCAGGCGCCTCGGGCAGGATATCGTTCTTTACGGCCCCCCCCGAAATGGCGAGGAAACAGGATTTCATGTGCTTTCTGTCCACGATTATTATGATGATCCACAAAACTGCACCGTGAGGGCGTTTAATAGGGAGCGGGGGGGCGATCAAGTTTTAGACCCGGAGAAAAGGGCTTTGCGGGGGGGTTTCCTGGCGGCCCTGGCAGAAAGAAGGGTGCCGGATATGCGTCCTTGTCTGATGCGCATCAAGGAAGAAATCACCCTTCCCGGGCTGCACCGCTATCACGTGGCAAAGCCGCCGATGGTTGTCAATTACGAAACGGTGGTGGATGCAAAGTAGGCTTTCGAAGCCGCAACACAAAGGCGCCCCCCCGCGGCGGCCCGGTTCTTAGAACGGAACAGCTATTGCTTCTGCATCTGCAGCTTCTTTATTAAAGGCTTCCTCATCAAATAGGCAGTGCTCTAAGAAAATTTCGCCGCCTTCCGGACTGAGCAGTTTGCGCACATTGCGCAAAAGAAAGGCGTAAAGGGCAAACCAAGGACGCATGTCATGGATATCCTCAATATCATTGAAGGATCTTTCCCGTTTAACCCATTGTTTAAAACACGCCAATTTCTCTTGGCCCGATAATTTTTCATCAAACAAATTATATAAAAGCCAGCCCAAATCCAAAAACTGCAGTTTACAGCGAACGCCGTTTTGCTGCTTGGGCAGGGTTTCAATATCTTTGCCGTTGATTAAATCTACGAAAGCACCCATCAGATCCACTCCGGCATGGTGGCCTAAGATCACGCCGGGGGGGCGATCCGTGGATTACAGTCAATTAAATGCAGTTTTCCCGTGGACCGATCTTCCATATAATCAAAACTGATAAAACCGGTCCAATTAAAGTGTTTGATTATTCTGGCGTCAAACAGTTCCGCCTCAGGCGAATAGACTGTTTCTCGATATGAACTTGTCCCGCCGGAAGTGGGGACAGTGCGCAAAGCCCGAAAGACCACATTTCCCTTAACCCCCCCGCCGTTGACCGCTAGGTTTACTGTGCAAATTAAGTTGCCTTCAATATACTGTTGAATAATCGGGAGCTGCTCTTCCAGTCCGTATTTCTTGACGATTTGCTCGTATTCGCGGGCTGACTGTTTGGGATCGCGCAGGATTTTTTTTGCCCGTGGGCATTGCACCCTATTCGGGGTTTGATGACTACGGGTGAGTCCAGTGTTTTCAGGATCTCGAATGCATTTTGCAAAGAGTCGGGTGCCACGGTATGGGGGGGCATGGTGACATCGGCCCGCTTAGCGTAGTCCCACATGGCCTTTTTGTTGTGCGCGTAAGTGATATCTCGGTAGGGCATTGTGATCATCTTTGCGTATTGTTCGATGGTGTCTTTATAGTAGGACAGTAAAAGCCGCATTCTAAAATGGGAAAATAAAGCTATATCCCCCCTGCCGCAGCTCATCTAGGACCGCTTTAGCAAAACCATGCGGATCATACAGCAGAGAAGGGGCCACAATTCTTTTGCTTACTGCATTGGAATAGGAAATAAAACTGCGGTTGTGTGAATCCACTATCGTTACTTTATAACCCAGTTCCTTTAGGCGGCGTACAACAAACAGGCTCGTGGGTGTACTGGCCGTCGTTACTAGTGCTTTCATTACACTTGCCCCCAATGAATATAGAGTCTATAATTAAGATCAGCATAACGATTCAATAATAGCACATTCTGCGGCACATTAACAGTGCTTCCAAGAAATAGAGAGAGAGGGTGCACAACTTGCGCATCAGGGCTGCGGCAGCAGAAGATAACCCAAAATTGATTGCTATAGAACAGCTGACACCGCAAGGCGGCCAGATTCAGTTAGCCAGTGAACGCAAAGACTATTTTTTTTCGAGCGAAGAAATTCAGCGATCCCATTTTTTTGGTTGCCGAAGACGAGAAGCAAGGGGGGGACATCCTGGGCATAATGGGCGTGGGGGGGCCGGTAGCGGTGAGGCTTAAGGGCGAGATAATTCGGGGGGGAGGATTTGTCTTCGACTGGCGTTCTAACCCGCTGGCCCAAAAAGGTTTACAACGGCATATGCTGCGGTTGTGGCAAGCGGCGCAAGCGGAGATTGCCCAGCGGAATCTGGACTTTGTCTTCGGGTATGTAAAAGAAGACAACGAGCGTTCCTTGGGCATTTTGAAAAAAAATACGGGGCGAAGGTTGTGGAAACAAAAGAGTTTCTTACCATGCCCGTACACGCCCGCTTCTGCAAAAGGCGGGACGATGTCAACAGGGTCGTTTTTAGCCGTTCCGTTGATCAAAAACGGGATCAAGTTGTTTTAGAACAGAGCTTCGGACAATTGGATCTATTTCCTGAACCAACACAGTCCGGCCTTGTTCCGCAGAAGAAGGAGTATCTTTTTGGCCAATTCACTTATGGCGGATCTTCCGTTAAGGTTTTGGACACCAATGCTGAATACTCCCAGCGGGTGTTGAACATGCCCCCCCTCCTTTTCAAGATTGTTCGGCCCTTATTTCGGGCCGGTTCTAAGGTTTTTCCCCCCCTGCCCCCCCATATTCCCAACCTGGGCGATGAGATAAGAGTATGGCAATTATACGATTTAAGCTGGATCGGCCGGGGGGATTTGGACTGCCTTTTAGAAAGCATACGTCAAGCAGCGAAGAAAAATAATGTCAACTATCTGGTGATCTGTATGGGCCAAAAAGATGCGGGCTTTGATCTGATTTCCAAAAAGGCCTGGATCCGCCCGAGATATCATTTGTTTTTTTATGCCCCCCCTCAGGGAAGGACTGGCTCTACCGGAGACGCCCACTTATTTTGATGTCAGTTATCTTTAGAAGGCCGTTGGCGGCCTGATTAAAGGAATAGATTGGTAGGAAGGCGAAGAAAATAAAACCGGGACAAAAAAAGTAGCGAGCACTAAATATAGACAATGGGCTTCAGGAGGTAAGAAAATGGGCCGAACAGTATGCCAAATAGTGGATTCGTCGGGCAATTTACCGCGGGATATCATTAAACGGTACAACATTGGCGAGGCTTCGTTTTATTTTAAGTTCAAAGACATGGATTACGTAAAAGAAAACGCGGACTATACAACGGATGATTTTTTTTGCCCACATGGCGAAAAATCCGGATGATGTTCCCAATACCTCCGCTCCCAACGTCTATGACTGGTTAACCCTTTTTAAGAATCGCTACGCGGAAGGGGCCAGAGACTTCATCGTAACAACTATTTCATCAAAACTGTCCGCTAGTTTTCAGACCGCAACCACCGCTAAGGAAATGTTTGTAGAGGAGCATGGCGATGCGGTTGTGGAAGTGATTGACTCCAATACTTGCGCTTGCGGTCAGGCCGCTCTTGAAATTTGGATCGCCCGCATGATTGAAAACGGCAAGAATTATGGGGGGGCGCTGGTGGAAAAAGTGCGCGAAAAGATCCCCCCCGCCTTAATACACTGTTTGCGGTGAACAGTCTAAAATATATGGAGGCCGGCGGAAGGATTGGGGGGGCGGCAGCCGCCCTGTTGGGGGGGTGCTGATTAATATCAAGCCGGTCTGCGAATTTGTTCAAGGCGAGGTGCGTGTGGTAAAACCCGTCATAGGCAGAAAAAGATCGATTAAAGCAATGGTTGATGAGGCGGTTGCTAGGATCGGCAATATTGATCAAACGATAATTGTCCTGCAGAACGCTATCGCGCCTAAAGATGCCGATTATATGCTGCAGTATCTCAAGGATAAGGCGAAGGAAAAGATGCAAATCTTCAGCAGTACCTTAGGCATTACGGTGGGGGGGCCCATTCAGGCCCCGGTTCGATGGGAATTGGTTTCGTTGAATATTGATCGTTGGAAAACTCCAAGGCCCCGGCTGGTACGGGGGGGTCTTTTTAATTGGAGACACGTTCTTTTGATCCGTGGCTATAAATGCTTGAGTACACCAATCAAGGCAAGATGGAGGGGGGGTAGAACCAGTAAAAAAAACCATTTTGTGCCACCGCCGCGCTGTCCATTTTACCCTTCTCCCTTTTATAAAGCTTTCGGCGTCTCGCGGATGAATCCTGTTTGGGGGGTAAATAGGCGCAAATCCCCCCCATTTTGTGCTCACCGGCAAGGTGAAAGGTATGTGGGTGAAGAATACAGAGTGGATTATGCTAATAAATAAAATGCAGAAGGTCGGATCCGCAGATGAGAAAATATTGTGTCGTTGTTGTGCTGATTCTGGTACTGTCGGCAGGGGGCAGCCTTGCCCTGTAATGCCCTAGTCATCTCAAAGCGGGCGGCAATCCAAACGCTGCTGGAAGATGCCTGCCGCATCTCCGGTGTGCCGGGCATGTCCGTGGCCATAGTCCGCGGCGGCAAAACCCATTACGTATCGGCGGGCTATGCAGATCGGGAGGGTGAAATAAGGGCTGACGAAGCCACATTATATGAACTGGCTTCGGTGAGCAAGGCCTTCACGGCCGCGGGCATCCTGCTCTTGGCGGAACAAGGGCATTTGGCCCTATCAAATTCGGTGCAAAAGCATATTCCTTGGCTTTCTTTTTCCTATCAAGGCAGCCATGTGGATATGGACCAACTTACCTTGGAGCGTTTTCTCCATCACACCAGCGGCCTGACCAATTCCAAGCACGTTGACCTAATCCCCCCCCGGGGCAGCGGCCCCCCCGAAATGCTGCGGCTGACGGTTGAAGCGCTGAAAGATGCGGAACTGTCCTCTCCGGTAGGTTCCAAGTTTGAATACGGTACCATGAACTACGATGTGCTGGGTTTGGTGATTGAAAAGGTTTCGGGGGGGCAGAGCTACGAGACTTTCATGGAAGAAAAGGTTCTGGAGCCCCTGGGGGGGCTGCAGCGAACATTTATGTTTGCTGCAAAGGCACAGACTGCGGGGGGGCAGCTGGCTAAGGGCTACCGCACTTCATTTATTATCACATCGCCCTACGAAGCGCCCCCATATGAGGGAAATAAACCGGCCGGTTACATCATTTCTTGTGCCCGGGATATGGCCCGTTGGATGCAGATTCAAATGGGTTTGGTTGAGGGTATGCCGGAGGTATTAAAAACAGCACTAGGAAAATCCCAGGCAGCGGACCGCTCGGTGCAGGATTGGGGGGGCGGACTGTACTACGCCGGGGGGGGCTGGCAGGTGAATGCCGATCAGACGGTGATCGAACATTCCGGGGGGGCAACCCTAATTTTGCCACTCAAGTTTACATGTTTCCCCGGGAACAGACAGGCATCACCTTATTATCTAACGGCGCTTTTACTAACTTGGACCTTGTGTTGCAGATTAAGGGCATTTTAGACGGTAATTTGGAGCAAACCTATTCTCGCAGCGGCGCTCAGATAGCGGATGCTGTATTGTCTGTTATTACAATCTTGGCGTTAGTGGCGTCTGCCGTATTTTTATCTGGGTTTTCGCCGGAGAAAGACGGGCGGCACAGGCGTAATGACGGGAAAAAGACGGCTCCTTACCGCCTTTTGGCTGGGAATCACCTTGTCCCTCTGCGCTCTATCCCTATTTTGCCGAAGCTGATGGGAATGGGGGGGTGGCGGACAATACTGATCTGGTCGGGTTACAGTTCGCTGTTGGCACCCCCCCTTAGTTTGAGCCTCTTAAGCGCCGGCATTACCTGGTTTGTCTGCACCCATCCACATAAAAGGCCGCTGTAGGTACTTAGGAAAAATAAAGAGGAGGTTACTAAATGCAATATTCCATTCAGGGCGGAACACTGCCAGCGGTGATCATTGGGCTGGAAGCGGGAGAAAGTATAATTTCGCAAGCAGGGGGGGCGCACCTGGTCTAGGGGGCCCATCGTCACCGACGTTAAAGCCGAGGGGGGGCATTGGTAAAGCTGGGTAGGATGTTTATGGGAGAGAGCATGTTTCTCAGTACCTATACCGCTCAGGGTGCAGGGGAGATAGCTTTTTCATCTTCATTTCCCGGCAGCATCATCGTGCGCGAACTCGCTGCCGGTGAAAGCATCGTCTGCCAGAAATCGGCCTTTCTTTGCGCGACCAAGGGCGTGGATTTATCGGTCCATTTCCAGAAGAAATTTGGGGCGGGCTTCTTTGGCGGCGAAGGGTTTATTATGCAGCGTTTAACCGGCCCCCCCGGGGTTGTCTTTTTAGAAGTGGACGGATACTGCCATGAATACGATCTGGCCGCCGGAGAAAAATCGTGTGTGATACAGGTGTTGTGGCCGTTATGGATGCTACCTGCGAAATGGATATCCAAATGATCAAAGGTGCTAAGAAGATGCTTTTGGCGGGGAAGGCCTGTTTGATACTGTTGTTAAAGGCCCGGGAAAAGTTTATTTGCAGACAATGACCATACCTAAATTGGCGAGTCTACTGCTGCCATTTATACCGGACAAGAAATGATTACGGCTGTGGGCCGTTTGCAGATCCTGACTTGACTGAGGCGCCTGAAAGGGCGCCCTTTTGTTCCGCCCGGGTGGCCTCAAGTAGGAATGGCTATGTTTGGTGACAGGGATTCGGGCTCAATGACAGAAATGAAAAGCATGAGAGCGCGTTAACGGCTGAGGTGAATTTTATGGTAACTATTTGGGTCTTAACTTTATTAGTACTTGTGCTGGGCCTGGTTGAAAATGCAGTCCACCATCGGCGCAGAAGAAAAATCCCCCCCATTCGAATCCACGTTAACGGCACAAGGGGGCAAATCAACAACGACACGCTTAATCGCGGGTATTTTGCGCCAGGCGGGCTATAAGACGATTGCTAAGACAACGGGGGGGACAGCGGCTGTGCTGATTCAGGCAGACGGCACCGAAAGCCCCCTGGCAAGGAGGAAATCTCCGTCTATTGCTGAACAAATTAAAATCGTCAAAGAGGCGGCGCTGCGTGGTGCAGATGCGTTAGTGATTGAATGTATGGCCCTAAACCCCGAAATGCAGTGGGTTGCCGAAAAGAGAATATTACAATCCACGATTGGTGTAATCACCAATGTTCGACAGGATCATCAAGACGAGATGGGCGAAAGCGAAGCGGAGGTTGCATCCGTTTTGGCCCGTGGCATTCCCAAATCGGCCCACCTGATTGTGGGCGAGGCGCAGTTTTATGAGTTTTCCGGCAAGAGGCCGCTAAGATCGCTACTTCCGCCGTTTTAGCGGATGCGCATGATGTTTCTTCCGAACGCTTGGCTGAGTTTCCCTATCTAATGTTTAGAGAAAACATCGCTTGTGCCCTAGAAGTGGCGGATTTGCTGCAGATACCTCACAGTGTTGCTTGGCAGGGGATGAAAAAGGCCGCGCCGGATTTAGGGGCAACCCGGATTTATATCCTGCACCGCGGCGGAACTAATCTTTTTTTCGTCAACGCCCTAGCGGCAAATGATCTCACTTCTACTTTATTAGTCTGGGAAAAGTGGAGTTCGCGGGCGGGAAATTCTCCATCTATCCGTGCGCTGCCCACAGTAGGCCTGCTGCACAACCGGGCCGATCGCAGTTACAGAGTGAAGGAACTTGTGCAAATTGCCCAACAGCTGCCCCCCCTGGACAGCCTGTGGTTAACAGGCGATCTTCGGCCCGTGACCGGGCGCCGCCTAAAGAAGGGTGGTTTTGTGCAGCCGATATACAAGGTGGGAAAACGAACATCTGCTGAACAGTTAATCGACGATATTTTACAGCGTTATAAAAATGGTGCGGTATTATTTGCCTATGGCAACGTGAAGGGGTTTGGACAGGAGCTAACCGATTATATTAGTGGAAACGGGGAACTGGCTAATGATACTGGAAGGGATAGGCATAGGCCTGGTTTTTAGTTTCATATTTACGGAAATAGTGGGATTATCCGCGGGTGGTTTGATTGTCCCGGGCTATTTGGCCGTTTATGGTGATCAACCATTTCGCATCGCAGCTACCCTTGTTGTGGCGTTGGTAAGTTGCGTATTGGTTCGCCTAATCAGCAACCACATGATCTTGTTCAGCCGGCGTCGATTTTTGGTTACTATTTTAGTTAGTTTTACAGTGGGCTGGCTTTTGAATTTAGGCAGTTTCAAATTTCTGCCCGGTTTGCAGGATTTGCGGGCAATTGGTTTTATTATCCCGGGTTTAATTGCCAATGACATGCTTAAGCAGGGGGATTATGAACACAGTGCTGGCGGTGTTGATTGTGACTCTGGCGGTCAAATTAGTTATGCTGGCTATTTTTTTGATGAGGTGTGAATATGCGTCCGTGGCTTAAACCGACTATCGCTAAAGGATGGCTGATTTTGGCGTTATGCTTGGGCCTTTTAGGCCTGTTTAGCGTGCATAAGACTATTATTGAAGTGCCCCCCCACCCACGTTATGCGGAGCAGTTGGAGGCCGCCCGGCTTATGGAGCGGGCATTAAGCAGCATCAAAGATGCCAAGATCAAGCATGGCCTTCCCATCAATCAAGATGAAGACCCGAATCAAACGGGGGGGTTGATTGGCGAAATGTTTACCACCATTACAACTTCTTCCGGAAATTTGGAAGCTAAAAGGACCGGAACCAGCCCCGCTTTTGCCGCTCTGATGGTTCGCCTTTTCGATCAGGCGGGTCTAACCAAGGGGGGGGACACGGTAGCGATCGGAGCCAGTGGGTCGTTTCCCGGCTTGATCATCGCAACCCTGGCCGCTTGTGAAGTAATGCAGTTGGAACCCCCCCTGCTCTTTTACTCGGTTGGTTCTTCCATGTACGGGGCCAATCTGCCTGAATATACCTTTCCTGAGATGTTGAAAACCTTGCGTCAAGAAGGAGTATTGCCTTATAGCATTGCGGTAATATCCCTAGGGGGCGACTATGATCGAGGTGGGGCACTTATTTTCCCGATTCGATTCAAGTTATGACCAACATTGCCCGGGCAAGCGGTGCGCAGTTTCTTTTCCCGGAAAACAATGAGGCTAGCATTGTGACTCGTTTAGCCCTATATGCAGAGCACAATGGGAACCGGCCACCGGATTGTTTTGTAAACATCGGTGGGGCGGTGCCTAATATGGGAAACACTAACGCTTCTTTGAAATTTCCCAACGGTTTGGTCACCCAAATGCCCCTACAGACGGAACATCCGGAACGGGGGGGTTTAATCTTTGAATATTTGGAAAGGGGGGGCATCCCCCCCGTAATTCATCTCTTAAATATACGCGGTTTAGCTTTAAAATCGGGGGGGATCGCAATAGACCCCCCCATTCCTTTTCCCGAAATAGGAACGGAAGAGGTCTATTATGAAACGGCGGTCAATGTCTGGCTTATTTGGTTCAGCCTGGGCATTGTGTTGATGGTGCTTCTGTTAGCAAAGGGGGGGCGTTAAGGTTTCGTTTTTAGTCTGGATTGAGACGTACTGAACCGCTCCGCCAGTGCCGGAACTCCGGTTTCGCGCAGTGGCTTTTTTTTATTTCATTATTGTTTTGAAAAAGAATTGTACGTTTTAGAAGGAATGTGTAAATCTGCATAGAATAATTAGATACGCAGAGAGAAACTCGAGTTCGCTAGGCGAACTCTAATTGGAGAGAAAGGGGGAACAGGCAAATTGATACCAAACAGCGTTGTAAACCTCGAATCCGATGTTCTTCAGTCAGCGGGCAGGGTTTTAGACGTTCTTCTATGTTTTAATCGGCAGGCGGAATGGAGTATCGTGGAGCTCGCGGACGAGTTGGATTTGCATAAGAGCGTGGTGCGGCGTTGTGTTATCACTTTAGCTTCTCGGGGGGCTTCTAAAGCAAATGCAATTGACAAACGATACCGGCTTGGCCTAGTTTTATTTGAATTAGGTTCTTCAATATCACCCACGGAAGAGTTAGTGGAAATAGCTAAACCGTTCATGAGTGAACTGTCCAAAGAAACAAGTGCGTCTGTTTTCTTAACTGCCAGAGTCGATGAACAGGCAATTTGTATAGCCCGGGTGGATAGCCCGAAACCATTGAGAGTGACGTTTGAGGTCGGCCGCCGCAGTGCCATGCACGCCGGGGCGTCAGCTAGGGCGATTCTTGCCTTTCTGCCAGAAGAAAAGATCAACTCCGTTATTGATTCCGGATTGGAGGCCTATACGGGGGGGCGGACATTGGCGGATCCTGAAAAACTTCGGGCTTCATTGGCTGAATCAAGGCGGCTCGGTTATACGTTTAGCGATGGGGGGGAACTTGACGAAGGCGTTAGTGCGATTGGAGTCCCCGTTATGAATGGTAACAATCTGGTTTTGGCGTCTCTAAGTATCAGTGGCCCTAATAGTGATTTTACCCCTGAAAGAAAGGAATTTTTAGTACGTAAAACGCAAGAATCAGCTGCGGCCATTCAAAATGCTTTGCATCACGCTTCGGGATAGACAGATGATTTTAGTCCAATAAAAGATAGGGAGGAATCTCAATGAAAGACAGACTTATTGGTTCGAAAGTATTATTGTTGGTGGTATTGTTGGCCTTGGGCATTGCCGCATCGGCGTATGCCTCGGTGCCCCCCCAAGCGGAGTTTCCCGTTATAATTACGTCCGCCGGCCAAAGCCCCCCCGATGCCCTAATGATTAAATTGTTGTTTGACCAATTACAGGCAAAAAAAATGTGTTTGAAAAGGTTCTGGAGCCTGAACAATTAGAAGGTTATCAGACCTTAATCATTGGGATTGGCGGAAGCGTGAAGGGCTTGGGCGAAGCCGGTATAGATACGCAATCGGAAATTGATCGTATTAATCGAGTGATTGAAGCGGCCAGAAAACAGGATATGTTGATCATTGCCATGCACACCGGCGGGCACCCCCCCGGAGAGGGGGGGATCTGGCTGATCCCTTTATCCACGCCGCGGCACCTAAGGCAGATTTATTAGTCGTTAGAAATGATGGAAATCGTGATGGCCTGTTCACAACAATTGCAGCGGATAATGATATCCCAATCATCTACATTGAGCAGACGATGGAAGTTAAGGATCTTTTGGCGGAAATGTTCGGTATTTAGTAAATAAAAATCAAATGTTGCTGGGTTTGGAGCGGGGGGGGTACGTGTAGATGACGATTAGGATTTCTCAAGAAAAGAACACTATCGAAGCGGCGGTTCTGGGCGGCTGCTTCTTGGGGGGGGAGGGGGGGAGGGGGGGTTCGTAAAGAGGAAGGGCTAGCTTTAGCCAATTTGGCCTTTGAAGTGGGCCGGCCAAAACTCTTAGCTATCGATTCACTGCCAAATGAAGCACAGGTTGTCACGGTTGGCTTGGTCGGCTCCCCCCCGGCATCTGCGGGGGGCGTATGTAAAACCTATGCACTATGTAAGGGCGGCCGAGCTGCTTACGGAAAATCTTAAGTCTAAGTGTGAGATTGCGGGCTTCATCACGAATGAAAACGGCGGGGGGGTTGCAACCGTAAACGGTTGGTTCCAATCAGCCGTTACGGGCTTGCCTGTGATTGATGCCCCTTGCAATGGCCGTGCACATCCCACCGGGCAAATGGGTTCAATGAACTTGGATCAATTGGATAATTATGTATCTGTTCAAGCCTTTGCCGGAGGTGGCGGTGCCCTTTCTTACCTGGAAGGGATGGTCAAAGGTGGCCTGGGAGAGGCAGCATCTCTGGTGCGGAAGGCAGCTGTCGCGGCGGGGGGGGTTTAGTTGCGGTAGCGCGCAACCCTGTCAATGTTAGTTATGCAAAAAAACAATGGAGCACCCGGAGCCATTACACAGGCTATTAGAATAGGTCAAATTATTCTAGAACATACGTCTGCCGGGGGGGCATCCAAGTTGCCGAGGCCTGTTGCGAATTTTTGGGGGGGTAAGATTCTTTCGGTTGGATGCGTAAAAGAACTCCAACTTCAATCGAAAGGTGGTTTTGATCACGGACATCTCCTAGTGGAGGACGGCCCTGAGTTGCTGCATTTAACATTTTGGAATGAGTATATGACAGCGATTCGCGGGGGGGTGAATACCGCACAAGAGAGTCGGTTAGGTACTTTTCCCGATTTGATAACTACTTTGGACTATGCAACCGGTGTGCCGCTAACAACGGCGGAGATAAAAGAGAGACAAAACGTCATAGTGCTTGTTGTGCCGAAGGGCCAACTCAAACTGGGAGCGACTATGGCTAGGGAAGATTTGATTAAGAACGTAGAGGACATCGTCGGACAACCTATGGTAGAACATGTATTTCAATATGGGAGGTAAAGATATGAGCAAAAAGTGGAGTGTTTTTCTTCTATCGACTTTGATGGTGTTGATGCTGTTTTCAAGTGTTACCGAAAAGTCATTTGCAGCGACCAGACCAATTGTAACCTGTAATAACGGAATTGTGGCTGCCGCTCACCCCTTGGCATCTCAAGCCGGGCTGCAAATACTGATGCAAGGCGGTAACGCCATTGATGCAGCGATAGCGACTGCCGCGGTTCTCGGAGTGGTAGAACCGGATTTCTCCAGCATTGCTGCAGGTGGAGCCTTGATGATTTATGATGCAAGCACAGAGGACATTCTTTATATTAATGCCAACGCGCCCAACCCCCGCGGCCGCGACCTTGGATGTTTTAACCAGGGATACTGCCCAACGCGGTTATCTGGCGGGCATGGTACCTGCCGCGCTCAAAGCATGGCAGGAGTCTTTGGAAAAGTACGGTACGATGACTTTGGCCCAGGTGTTAGCACCGGCGATCGAATATGCCGAAAAGGGCTTCCCCATCACGGCCAGGCTATCACAGGCGATTGCAAACAATGCTGCGCTCCTTTCTATATATCCCACGTCCGCGGCTATCTTTTTGCCTAATGGTAACGTGCCGCAGCCGGGTGATATGCTGATTCAAACAGACTTGGCAAACACCATGAGACGGGTAGCACAAGAGGGTGCAGATGTCTTTTACAAAGGTGAAATTGCCGATGAAATGGCTCGCTTTTACCAAGAAAATGGTGGACTTTTCACCAAAGATGACTTCGCGAATTATGAAGTTGAGTGGACGAAGCCTCTTCATGGTAACTATAGGGGGGGATATGACATTTATTCCCCCCGGCGGTGAATTTTGTGGTGCACCCCCCCTGATTGAACAGCTTAATATCGTGGAAGCATTTGATTTAAGAAGCATGGAAGCATCAGATGTGCTGCACGTAATGGTGGAAGCCACAAAATTGGCCGGTGCTGATCGCGATGCCTATGTTGCTGATCCGAAATTTGTCTATGTCCCGGAGAAAGCATTAACATCGAAGGAATATGCCGCTGAACAGCGCATGCAGATTGATCTCGCACGTGCCATGGAAACGGTGCCGAGCGGCGATGCGGACAAATATGAAAACACCACGCACATTTCAGTTGTCGATAAAGATGGTAATATGGTTGCATACACCACCAGTATTGGCAGCAGCTTTGGGACAGGTGTAATCGTAGGTAATACCGGCGTGTTTCTTAATAACGGCGGGGGATGGATGGAGTTTGACGAGAACCACATCAACAAACTAGAGCCCCCCCACAAACGTCCGATGAATAACATTTCCCCCCCGGTGATTGTTGTTAAGGATGGAAAGCCTTTCTTGAATATTGGTACTCCCGGTGGCGATGCCATTTGGCAAACAATGTTTCAACTAATAGTCAATGTGATTGATTTTGATCAAGATATACAAGATGCAATTGAATCGCCTAGGTATCGAATTTATAACTTCGGCGGAAATGATTTGAGATTAGAGTCGAGAATTAGCGAGGATATAATCAACGATCTCCAGGCACGGGGACACAAGGTTCGACTGTTTACCGAGTGGACCATGAGTGTGGGGGGCGCCCAAGGGGTAATCGTTGACTTTGATAAGGATGTGCTCATGGGTGGTGCAGATCCTCGTCGCGATGGATATGTAGTGGGCTGGTAATCAAGAAACTACCGGTCAAGGCGCAGGGTTTTATTTATAACCCTGCGCCATTTATAAGGTATGTACTACTCGATTTGGGAGGGAGATAGAGTTGGTCAACGCCATAGTGTTACTAGTAGTTATGGTAGTAGCTTTTATAGTTTCCATGAGATTTTTGAAAATGCCCACAACGATTGCCATGACAGTGGCCGCCCTTGCGGGGGGCTGTTGCCGGTGGATTTGGGGTCCCTATCAGAAGATTAGCTGAAGGATCAACCGCTTATATACCGTTTTTGTTGATTGTAGTCAGTGCCGCGATTTTTATGGATGTTCTCAAAGAGAGCGGTGGGTTGAACATTTTAGTCCGGGATTTAACGCATGCTTTTTATAAAACGCCGTTTTTACTTCTGCTTATGTTGGCGCTCGTTATTATTTTCCCGGGGGGGGCGATTACCGGTTCGGGTACGGTGGCGGTTTTAGCCACGGGAGGCGTGGTGGGTCCGCTGTTAATGGGTATGGGTATACCCGCCGTGGACGTGGCCGTATTCGTTGCCTTATCCGGGGGGGTTTTAAGTCTCATAGCCCCCCCGCCTGTGAACGTGTATGCCATGGTCATTGCGGCCGGCTTAAATCTGCCTTACGCGGGATTTTTTTTAAACCCTTGGCCATTTTCACCATCGTTCCGGCCATTTTCGTGGTTATTGCCTTTGGTAGGCGTTGGATCAAAGGCCCGGTTGATATTGAGAAGGTACTTAAAGAAATTCCGGAAATACCCGCGGGGGGGGCAAAAAGGGTAGCCGTCTATGTTCCCCTAGTCGCCATAATTGGCTTGATGGTTGCGGCAAGGGTGTTTCCCCCATTCCATGCCCAATTTGGGGGGGCTGCCTTTAATCTTTGTGATTGGAATCGCCGTTGCTTATCTTTGTGGTGCCCGCGTTAACTTGTGGGAATCGTTTACTAATTCCTTTGATGTGTTAGTCCCCCATCGTGGGCATTATGGTGGCGGTGGGAATTCTGGTGCAGGTTATGAGTCTCACGGGGGTAAAGGGCCTGTTTGTCACAGTTATCCTGATTTTACCCGCCATTTTGCTGTATGTTGGCTTATTTGCCGTCCTGCCCTTTGCCGGTACGTTTTTGGCTTTTGGCGCCGCGGCGGTTTTTGGTCTGCCATACATGTGGGCATCGCTTGGTCGAGACCCAATCATTGCAATTTGCGGTTTGACACTCAGTATCGCCATCGGGGGCAATGATTCCCCCCCACGGCCCTTGTCGGTAAATTCGCTGTGACCTCTGTTGGTTATGAAGGCAGCTATGCTGCGTTCATGAAAAGATCAAGAATGGCGTTATTGCTTCTAAATCTGTTGGGAATACTGACTGTCTACTTCGCAAATAACCTAACATTCCTGCTCTAAGGAGGAAAGTAAGTATGTTAATCGGTATCGTATACTCAATTTTGTGCGGGTTAATGTCATTTGGTTTGATCTACAAATTGTTCAAATCAGAAGACGTTTATGAGCAGATAACTTGTGGAATCGCTCTCGTTCCCTTTCTTTTAAGAACGTTCCAAATAAGGTAGGTGAAAATGTAATGGGTAAAGAGATTTCCAATAGAACGAAATATGCTAGGGCGACTGTGATCTTGCTGCTAGTAGTGTTGTTTACCGCTTGGTCCGGAAAGCTGATTAGGACTTCTTATGAAGTGGAGCCAATCGTTCCCGGTCCTTCTGTGACAAAGGTAGAAAAGCTTTCCAATTATTTCGGCGGTATTGCGGGAACACCGGGCGATACCGATGTCTATTTTCTAGATAGTGGCAAGCCGGGCGGTACAGCGGTAATTCTAAGTGGTATTCATCCCACTGAAGTAGCGGGCATGCTTACTTCGGTCTTGTTTATTGAGAATGCACGGGTTGATCAGGGCAGGTTAATTATCATACCCCCCCATTCTAACAACAGTGCATTTACGGCGCAGCCGGCCGAAGATGCCTTTATTCCTTTCTTTACAATCAAAACAGATTGGGGCGAGAGGCGGTTTCGTTTAGGTGATAGGCTTTCCAATCCGGTACACCAATGGCCGGACCCTGAAGCCTATGCCCACTATCCCTCCGGCCAAATCTTAAGCGGCTCTGAAGTTCGCAATTTAAACAGATGTTTTCCCGGCAGGCCCGATGGCCTTTTTACGGAGCAAGTTGCCTATGCCATTACTCAGCTGATCAAAACGGAACAGGCCGATCTGGTGATAGATCTGCATGAAGCTTCCGCAATGTATCCTGTCGTTAATGTTATGGTTTCCCATGAAAACGCCATGGATGTGGCGGGAATGGCGGCAATGACCATGGATTTCGAAGAGAACGTTTATATCGGTGTAGAGGCTTCTCCGGAAGGACTTAGGGGGGGATTTACCCACCGGGAGTTGGGTGACCATACGGGCGCCCGCGTGATTTTAATGGAGACCGCTAATCCCATGATGGATTGGGTACGCGGCAAGACAACACAGGATCTTGTGTTGACCGGCAGGATGAATTTTGCTCATGGCGGCGGAACGCGGTTTTGTCACCGTGCCTTACGACGAGACCGGGGTGCCCATTGCTGAACGGGTGGGCCGTCATTCTTCGGGGGGGATACAGCAAATCTTGAACATGCTCTCGATGATGGATCCCGGCGCCATCATCAGCGTCCAAGAGGTACCTAAGCATAGAGAATTACAAGAAAACGGACTGGGCCATTACCTGTTAAATCCGGATCAGATTTAAGCAAGGGGGGGCAGCAAATGAATAAGGGAAAAAGGCTGGGATTTGTCACAATCGGGCAGGCGCCGAGGGATGATATGGTGCTGGGGGGGATCATGGAAATAATCAACAAGCTGCATCCTGAACGAAGGATCGAGGTTACGCAAGCCGGGGGGGCCTTGGATGATCTGAGCACTGCCGAAATCGAGGAGTTAGCACCTCTAAAGGAGGAGCGAGTCTTAGTAACCAAACTTGCAGGCGGGGAAGTTGTGCAAGTATCCGAGGCAAGGCTCGAGCCTTATATGCAGCATGCGGTGGAACGGGCCTCGGCACGGGCCGAATTGGTTGTTTTGCTGTGCACCGGTTCATTTGCCCGCCTTCGTTCGCACGTGCCTTTAATTCACCCCCCGATCGCCTGCTTCTTGACTTTTGTTTTTCAGCCTTAACGGAAGGGGTTTTAGGTGTAATAGTGCCTGATCAATCCCAAATAGAACAGCGTGGGCAGCTTTGGCGGCGAATTCGATCCGCTAGGGCGGCACAAGTGGAGTTGAAGTTCACTGCGGCCTCGCCTTATACAGCGGATGGGGCTGTGGAAGATGCCGCGGCCTTTTTGGCAGACTGCAATTTGCTTGCGCTCGATTGTATGGGCTACAGCGCTGTGGCCAAACAGAGAGCCGCAGCGGCACAGAAAAGCCCGGTTGTATTGGCCCGCTCAGTAGTGGCCTTAGCCGTCTCGGAGCTGATCTAGATTACGGAAACAAGAACCAAATATAGCTTTGTCCATTCGACCCCCCCGTGTTACAAAATGCGGGGTTGTTTGCCGTTTGGGTGCGATTAGATAGCAAACCATAGGGAGGCTAAGAAAGATCCGGAGATTGCACGGTTGCCATAAATAGGCAGGACATTGGCTTTAAATATGGAAATAATATGTAAAACGGAGATTGGAGGGGGGGGTTGCCATGAACCGCGTCCACCTGGCGGTCGTATTTGCGGCCGATGCTCATCGGGGCCAATTTCGCAAAGGAAAAGCCATCCCTTATATCTTACACCCCATGGAGGCTGCGGCCATTGCGGCGGGTATGACGGATGACCCCGAGATCATTGTCGCTGCACTGCTGCACGACACTATAGAGGATGCCGGGGGGGTTTCGGCAGAAGAGATTGCCGCTGAATTTGGCCCGCGTGTGGCCTTGCTTGTGCAGGCGGTAAGCGAAGAAAAACGGGAGTCGCTGCCCGCCCAAGAAACTTGGCGCATCCGCAAGGAGGAAACAGTTGCTGCCCTGCACAGGCAGGAGGATCGGGCGGTGAAAATGCTGGTAGTCGCGGATAAGCTTTCCAACATTCGGGCCCTCTACCAAGACCACCGGTCTTTGGGCAGCGAGCTTTGGAAACGCTTCAACCAAAAGGATCCTATGATGCATGCTTGGTATTACCGGGCCATAGCCGAGGCCACCGCTGAACTGAAAGAATATCCCGCTTGGCAGGAATACTGCACTTTGGTGGAAAAGGTCTTCGCACCTTATACCCATGAAAAAGATGATGCCCGCGGTTCGGCCGCGGCGCTCGAGGAGTTTGAGGAAAATTGGCGTAAAGTGGGCCGTGGTTATCGGGCCGTTGTGGGCGACTACGAGCTGACCGCTAAGCCAACCAGATTGGCGGTGCCGCCCACAGTTAGCTTGCGGGACATTATCAAGCGGGGAGGCCGCCCCCCCATAGGCTGGGAATGGGATTTTAAGGATACAAAATTCAAAATTACGTTTGGCGGTTATGCCCTGTCTTTAGATGAGGCGGTGCAAAGCCTGAAGAGACAACTGCTGATCTTCACAAAGTAACGGCGTCGTGACAAAGAACGTGGCTTAGGCAGGAATTAGCTATGGTCGAACCGAAAGATCCAGAGGCTTTGTTTGAAATCCTACAGCCAAGGGGGGGAAATCAAATGTTCCGGAATATGAAACTATCTTTCAAGCTTGGGCTTGGTTTTGCATTAGTACTTATATTAAGTACGGTGGCTACCGTGAGTGGCTTGATCTATCTAACAGCGCCGCCGATTCTACGCGGCAGTTGTACGAACACCCCTACACGGTACATACGGAAATCTTGAAAACTCAAGGCAACATTATCGCGATTGATAGGCATATGAAGGACATCGCCTTAACAACTGACAGCACTGCTGACAGCACTGCGGTGCAGGAGTTGACTGTCGCAATCGATGGGCTTGAACAGGATATCTTTGCGGCGTTCGATCTGCTTTATGAACGGTTTAGGGGGGGCGATCAGGCGCTGTTGGACAGCGCCTTACAGGCGGTGCGGGATTGGAAAGTGGTGCGAGACGAAATTCTGCACCTGGAAAATGCCGGCCTGAAAGAACAGGCCGATGCACTGCAGAAAAGTGCGGGGGGGCAGAGCAGGTTCAGCTGATAGAACAGCGCATCCAAGCAGTTGTTGATCTTGCCCGGGATAGCGCCGGCCGGTTCAATGTGGAGGCGGCGCTGGACGCAAACAATGCTAGGGCCTTGGTGTTGATAATCTTGGCCGTTGCTTACGTTATGGCCATTTTGGCCGGTTTAATCATTACCAGGAGTATCACACGGCCCTTAGGCGCCCTATTATCCTTCGCCCACGAACTCGGTGATGGAAACCTGACGATTGCGGATGCCGATTACAAAAGTCGGGACGAACTTGGAGTGCTCACCCAGGCCATGAACGGCCTAAAACGAGATTGGCGAGATCTTGTTACTAGGGCAACTAGTTCGGCCGGCGAGGTCAGCGCTTCTTCCGAACAAATGTCAGCGGTGGCCCAGCAGAGCAGTGCATCGGTGGGCGAACTGGCAGGTGCAGCCAACGAATTCGCGAATGCGGTTGATCGCCTTAATAATAACGCGCATAGAATGTCCGATTCCGCCGGAAAGACAAGCGAACTTTCCCGGCAGGGGGGGCGGTGGAGATTGATCGCTCCATTAAAACCATGAGTGAAATAAATGAGGTTGTGACCGAACTGGCACGGGAGATTAGAGAATTAGGCAGGCAATCGGAAGAAATAGGCCACATAGTAACTTTAATTACGGGTATCGCGGAACAGACTAACCTCTTGGCCTTAAATGCCGCTATCGAGGCTGCAAGGGTGGGTGAACAGGGCAGGGGGGGCTTTGCGGTTGTGGCGGAAGAGGTCCGCAGCCTGGCGGAACAATCTAGGCGGGCCGCGGATGAGATTACTCAGCTTATACAAGCGATCAGAAACTCGGCCCAAAACTCAGTCCAGCGCACCGATGTCGGTGCTGAAAGGTGAAAGAGGGTATGCAGGTGGTCACCGCCGGGGGGGACATGTTTGCCGGTATAACCCGCACTATCGAAGAACTCGTCCAAGAAATCACCGAGGTGGCCTCCGCCAGCCAGCAACTGGCCGCGGGGGGGCGGAAGAAATCAGCGCTACAACAGAAGAACAGTCCGCTTCGGCCCAGCAGATGGCCAGCTCATCGGCGGAAGTTGCCAACGCGGCTGCTGCGGTTGATGCTCAATTGAGAAGACTAAGGCTGTAGTCAAACGGCTTTGAAATAAAACCCCCCCCGGGAACTCGCCCGGGGGTTTAGTTTGCAGACAACGTTCTATCCTACCGTTGTGATCGGTATATCCACATTGTGCCTTGCGGGGCACAATCTCATAAACACCTGCTGCTCGGCAATTAGTTTCGCTTTGAGTTCGATTGTCAGCTCTTCGCTGAAAGTATCCGCATCGGTATCTAGGATAAGGGTATCCCTTGCGCCGGTGTAGACAATATGGCAGTTCAATTGTTCCGGTGTCAGTCCCAAGATGCTTAAGATTTCTGCGTTGCATTTGCGGTAGTCCGCCCCGAAGGATAACCGTTCCATGAATTCCAGCGGGAATATCTCGCCCGTTGGGGGGGTGGTCAGCTGCAATTCTTTCTGTACGATGAAGAGTGGTTCAATCACGAATGTTCCGTCCAATAAAATGAACACATCGCATTGGGATAGGGTGACCGTGACCGTACCTGCTAAGGTGCTGCCGGCCGGGGGGGCATCAAACCCAAGGGGGGGACATCTATTTCAGTGTGAAAGAAGTAGAATATCTCATCGCAGAGCACTACGTCTGTTCTGATCTTCTCACAAAAACCCACGTGGTTCAGTCCTTTCTCTTAGATTTTAAGGCCCCACTACAGGGGGAACCGCAACAACGTCAATGTCCACTCCATGCCTCGGTGAGCAGCCCTGCATAATCAGCTGTCTTTCCTGGATGAGTTTAAGCTTGAGCATGATTGTGAGTTCTTCATCGAAGGTGGCATCTTTAAGCAGTGCCCCGTATTCGGATCGGTAGTGGACGGATTTAAAGTTACAATGTCAGTGCCGGCGATGCTGACGATATGGCATTCCAACCCGACCAAGAAATCAGGATCAATTGCCTGCATCTGAAGGGGGGGAAGCATTTTCTAAACGCGATTGATCTGGCTAAACGGAAACCGAATTCCAACGGGATCAAACCTTCATCGGGTGTGATAATCGTTAATTCTTTCTGTACCATAAACACCAGTTCCGCCTCGAGTAGATTCAAGACAAGATCCACAGCGGGTGTGCAATTCATAACGGTCACCGTGACGATGCCCTCTATTGTGCTTCCGGGCGGTACCACAATTTCGCCAATGGGGGGGATATCAAATTCGTCATCTTCAATATAGAAGATCTCATCGCAGATGACCCTATCCACCATTACTTTTCACATTTTGCACGCCTCTGCGTCCCGGTGGTGGCGGTGGCGGTTGAACTACCTGGAGAAAGGCATAGATGCTTCCGGAGTCTTCTCCGCCGAAGTTCGCCAGCCTGGCACCAACGAGTAAGTCTTGGAATCCGTCGTTGTTGAGATCTCCCGTTCTAATGCCGGAGCCAAACCTGTCACCGGCCTGTTCCCCAATTAACTTGAAATCGGCACCTGAGGCATCCTGGGGGGGAAGCCTTCAAGCACACCGTTGAGAAAGATATAGGCCGCTCCAACGTTATTGGTGGTCCCTACGTTATACCGAGGGGGGGCGCCCACCAAAATATCGAGACCATTTGAGTTGTCTAAATTTGCAATGTGGCAGCTTTGGCCAAAGAAATCACCGGCGCTTTCTCCGTCGATTCTCCAATCCGCTGTGCCTGAGTTTGCCGGGAAAAATGGGGGGGCGGTTGCTGAGCCGTTGTTGAAAAAGATAAATAATGCGCCTTGGTTTTGCGCCGTGCCCGGGTCAAAAAGGGGGGGTGCCCCCGCAATTAAATCAAGATCGCCGTCTCCTCCTAAATCGCCAATGGCGATGCAGGAACCTAACTGCATACCTGCTTGGGAGCCGGTGATTGCCTGGCTCGCCGTGGTTATGCTTGTGGGGGAATCCCCCCCGCTGCCGTTGTTTAGGAAAATAAAGATCGCCCCCCCTGCAGAAACTAACGCCATAGATGGGGTGCGCAGCGGTGTGCCTACCACAAGATCGACAAAACCATCGTTGTTAATATCAACGGGCACAATGTTTGTGCCAAATCCCTCGTCTGTGCCCGCCCCCCCGGTGATCATCTGATTGGCGTTGGCTGCGCTGTTAGCGAAGAAGTTTGGGCTACCTAGGTTAAAGAAGGTATAAATCGCCCCCCCTGCTCCGGGATTTGTTCCAACGTCAACTAGGGGTGCCCCCCCAACGGCTAGATCTGGGCGACCATCATTATTGAAATCGCCAATAGCTACGAAACTGCCAAATTCACCCAGTACCCTATTGCCATCGATACGTCTGTTGGCACTGGTCGCGCTAGTTGGGAAATAACCTGGTCCGCCGCCTTGGTTTAGAAATACATATACACTGCCCGCATCAATTGCGGCGAAATCTGTACCTGGGGGGGCACCAACTATTAGATCGGGCCGTCCATCACCGTTAATGTCGCCAATGGCCACGGAGGCTCCGAAAAAGTCTTGGGGGTTAGCACCCGTAATAATAATGTCGGCGTTCGCCGCATCCAAGATCGGTGTACCATTAAAATTACCGTCACCGTCACCGAAGAAGACATAGACTTTACCAACATCTTCCCCCCCATTTTCGGCAAATCCTGCGCTACTATTAAATCGAGAAAACCATCATCGTTGATATCGGCAAGTTCCCCCCCGGTCGCGCCAACGATCACCTCTCCGTCAACTTGGATCGAATAGGCACCAAAGCGGTCACCGGCAGTTTCACCGTCAATTCTCTGTTCTTGTACAAAATTTATTGACAAATCGTGTCACTCCTTTCTAATTTTTCCGTGTTTTAAATGGTTTCGACATCGATATCCACCCCCCCGTGTCTTGGATCGCAGAGGGCCATGATTAACTGCCGTTCTTGGATTAATTTCAGCTTGAGCAGAATCGTGAGTTCTTCATCGAACGTGGCATCTTTAAGAAATTCGCCCGTAATGGGATCAAGGGTGGAGGGGGGGTGTAAGGTTACGATATCTGTTCCGTTGACAAAGACCACGTGGCATTCCAGATCGGTGAGAAAATCGGGATCAATTGCTTGCATTTCCAAAGGTGTGCATTTGCGGAACTCCACTGTTCGTTCCAATCTGAAGCCAAATTCTAGGGGGATGTCCGGGCCGGCCGGGGTCTCTATAGTCAATTCTTTTTGGATCATAAACACAACATCTGCTAAGAACGCGTTGGCCTCAAAGTCAATTCTTGGACTGCACTGCAGGACCGTTACCGTCACAACGCCGGTAATGGTGCTGTCGGTGGGAACTCGTATTTCCCCAATTGGAATCGCGAATTCATCGTCTTCAATATAGAAAATCTCGTCGCAGAGCACGCGGGGGGGTACTTTAATCTTTTCACAAAACCCATTGGCACTTCTCCTTTCTGGTGATACAAGCCGCAAGGCCTGTTTGTTCTATACATATTAGCGCTGCTTTGATATGGAATGAGACAACGTTCCCGTTTTGAAAAATTGCTGCTGCAAAACGAACCGAGGTTCATTCTGCAGCAGCGGTTTAATCTGTTTCTTCGTGTCACCGCGTCCGGGGGGCTGGAGACTGTAAATTTGGTCTGGGCGATTCCCCCCCCGGGGAATTGTAGTCACGGTGGTGGGGGATTCTGCTTTTTGGGTCAGAAACGGCGGCCCCCCCTTTGTGTTCCGCTTTGCTTTGGCGCCTCCCCCAGATAAACGCCGCCAGCATAAGCAGGCCAAGCAGGATAAATCCCGCTAACCCCAGCAGGATTCCGAGAATCAGGCCGGTCATCACCTGCCACCTCCTTCTTTCTTTCTTTTATGTGCTCACAATAGGGACATAGGGCGAGATGCACTTCCCTTTCCCGCAGTATTTTCACCCGGGCCGTAATCTGTAGGCATTGATCAAAAGTTTGGCCGCGGTTAAGAACAAGGTCATTGTTGACATTTAATAGTCTTAAATGGCAGTCCAGTTCCTCGATTATCCTTTCTAGGCAATCAATTTTATAGCAGTCCATTACGGGGCAGAATTTTTGCAGGCGAAAGCCAAATTCCAGGGGGGGATAGCATCGGCCCTGAGGGGTGGTCAACTCAAGCTCTTCTTGCACGAAAAGGGTGATCCGCACGCCGAACAGCCCTTCGTGAAACGAAGGTGAGCAATCAAGGACGCGGATCAAGGTTTGTCCCGCTAGGTTGCTATTGGAGGGAACGGACAGTTCGCCAATAGCAACGCCTTTATTGCAGTGTGTGAGCACTACCGTTTCTTCGCACAGAATCTCGTTGACCAGTGCTTTAATGCAGGAACCCATAGTGTCACTCCCCCCCTCCAGGTTACTTCCACTATATGTTGATAAATTGGGTGGGACACAGTAAGTCGTTCCTATTTTTTTGCCCACAAGGGATTGGCGTCCGTAACTAGAATATGAGTAAGGGCGCTGTGTCGGGGGGGTGAACGCGGCCATATGCTGACAAAATCGAGTGCAACTGTAAGGAAAAAGATTTATCTGCATCGCCATTTTTTTTATTCTGTACTTCATTTATGTTTTCTTCGGTGCTGTACTGTACTTTGCCCTGCCCCCAGCGACAGCTGGATCGGGGGGGGTTACCCCCTTTATGGAAAAGGCTTCTTCGATTTAGATGAAGATCTGGATCGGGTGGCCCTCATAGATGATGGGGGGGAAGAATCAATCGCTCTGCGCTTAGATTTGATTGCCGGGGGGGCGGAAAAGACATTGGAAATTTCCTATCACAGCCTGCACAAGGGCGTGGTAGCAGAGCTTTTTTTACGGAGCCATCTTCGAGGCGGCTGATCGGGGTGTTCAGGTGCGCATTGTGATGGATGGAATCTTTCATAGACTGTACGGGACGATGAAAGATCTAAATACATGTTGAAGGCCCATCCCAATATAGAATTTCGCCTGTACGAGCCCTTCCATTTTTATCGGCCCTGGCGCTGGAATAACCGCTTACACGATAAAATGATGATTGTGGACGGTCGGATTGGTTTGATCAGCGGCCGCAATATTGGAGATCGCTACCACCTCACTGAAGATTTTACACGGGAATTTGTCTTAGATCTGGATGTTGTGGTCTCCACTGACCGGCAGGAAAACCCTCACAGCGCGGTCAGTCAGATGGGCGAGTATTTCACAGAACTTTGGGAGCATCCTTTCACACAGGAAATGGGCTTTTTCTTTAATTCCAGGAAGGAAAAACGGGGGGGAGGCTCTGCGGACAGCCTTTATGGAGCGATTGCGGCGGGCTCGCAGTGAGTATCCTGAGTATGTGATCAGCGCGACCGGGCTGTTGGAAGAACGGAGCATACCGGTGCGGCGCATCAGGCTGATTCACAACCCCCCCATTACCAGGGGAAAAAAAAGAACCCTGGGTGTGGGCCAGCCTTGTTTATCTTGCGGGCGAAGCGCACCATTCCATTACGGTGCAAAGCCCGTATATTATCCCAACTAGGGGGGGGATGCTGCACTATTTGGAGGAAGAGTTCTTGGAGGGGGGGAAAGAAGTAACGCTGTTGACCAACTCACTGGCTTCCAGCCCTAATTTGTTTGGCGTCGCCGGTTATAAGGGTAAACGAAGGTTTTTGGCAGATTGGGCCACTGAAATCTGGGAATATTATGGGCCGGGTTCGTTACATGGCAAATGTGTTCTTTACGATGATCATCTCAGCGCGGTGGGGTCATTTAACATGGATGCCCGCAGCAGCTTTTTGAGTACGGAGACCATGCTCGTCATTGATAGTGCGGAATTTAACAGCCACCTACAAAGCGTTGTGCAAAAGCATGCGCGGTACAGCCAACCGATTCTGGCCTCAAAGCGCACACCTACTGCCCCCCCGTGGCATAAACGCATAATGGTTGGTGCGGCGCGCCTTTTCGGGTGGTTTATGGATTATTTGCTCTAAATCAAGAGAAAGACAGCTGCTTAAGGCTCGCGGTCCGGCGGGTTTCCATATAATCAGCGCAAAGGGGGGGATTAATAGATGGTTTTAGTTATCGGTGCACTAATTCTCGGATTTATCACAGCCCAATTGGGTACTTTTACGGCAGAGCAGCGTTCGATCATGGATAAAATCAGTACCGCTTCCTTAATGCTGCTTCTTTTTTTCCATGGGCCTATCGCTGGGTTCCAATCCGGAACTTTTGGCTGCCCTACCGGGCCTGGGGGGGTTAAAATCCTTTCTATTAGCAGTGGGAATCTTAGTGGGCAGTGTGGGTTTAACGTGGCTGTGCGTGCGGGGGGGGAGGTGGTCCGGCAGTGACTAGAAAAATTCTGTTTAGTTTAGCAGCGGGAATATTCGGCGGCGCTTTTTTTTCTGCAAGCGGAACATGCTGCCGGGCTGAAAACACTAACAACAGCCGCCCTCGCCGTACTGCTTTTTGCGGTGGGTTTTGAATTGGGCCACGGTGGTGATTTGAAAGAAAGAATCAAGGAATTGCCTAAAAGAGCGCTATTTGTACCTCTTTTAGGCGGAGTAGGTGCTGTACTCGGGGGCGGTGGCCGTTGGTCTACTGCTCAATGTTTCTGCGGGAACGTCTGCGCTGGTTGCGGCTTGCTTTGGCTGGTATTCGATGCCGTCGGTGATTATTGCCCAGACGTATGATCTAACTGTCGGCACTCTAGCTTTGCTCACCAATGTCTTTCGGGAAGTCTTGGCCATCGTCTTAATTCCCTGGATTGCAAAAAAATTCGGGCCGCTGCCGGCTGTGGCCTCAGGTGGTGCAACCTCTTTAGATGTAACACTGCCCATAATCTCCCAAAGCACCGATGTGCAGACAGCGCTAATTGCTATTTATTCCGGTTCGGTCCTTTCCGGCATCGTTCCCTTGCTTGTCCCTCTAGTAATTAAAATTCTGGAGCAAGTGGCTGATGGCCGCATCCGTATTTTTTTTCAATATACGTACATTGTCAAGGGCGCTGCTAGCATATATTGATATTGCAACCGCCGGTTGCGGGTTTGCCAGTCTACATTGCTTGCGCCGCAACTGAATTTTATGTTAGTTTAAGCCAGACAATCAATTAGGGGAGATTACGATGAATCTGCATGAGAAGGTACTCGCCTGCCGTAAAAAGGCGGGGTTGTCCCAAGAAGAGCTTGCGGAAAAGATTGGCGTATCTCGCCAGGCGGTAAGCAAATGGGAAACGGGCGAGGCGCTGCCTGAACTGAATAAGATCATTGCTTTAGCGGATGTTTTTGCTGTTACAACCGACTGGCTGCTTAAGGATGGGGGGGCGGAAGAAGAAGGGGGGCAGATGGGCGCAACGAGGCCGGGCAGCGGACTTGGATCGATGCCCTGCCCACCGTAATCGGCCGCTTGGTGCGCAGCTATGGGTGGATGGCCGGTGTTTATCTTGCTTTTACGGGGTTGATGTTCACCGCGATGGGTGCTCTAGCCCGCTATATGGTGCGGCGCATGATGACGGGCAGCAGTAGTTTTAGCGGCAGTTTCGGTTTCCCGAGTGGTGTCTTTCATGATCCGTTTGAGCACATGACAGCCAACAATCCGGTCTCAATTATGGGCGGATTTATCATGGGTGTGGGCCTTGTTATGCTGATTGGGGGCATTATCGCGGCTGTTTTTCTAAAAAGGCGCAGCGGCACGCCCGAAGATCTCTGATCGTGAAAAGCGGAGGCTTAGGTGTTCCTAAACCTCCGCTTACCTATCATAGCCCTAGTTTTATCTTAAGGTTCTTCAGCATGTCTTCCGTCATGGCATCCAGGTCGTATTTTGGTTCCCAACCCCCCCATTCTTCCCTGGCAGCCGAATCATCCATGGAATTTGGCCAAGACTCCGCGATTGCCTGCCTAACGGGATCCACATCGTAGCTTAGTTCGAATTCGGGAATAAACTTCTTAATTGAGGCCGCGACGTCTTCGGGCGCAATGCTCATGGCAGTTACATTAAATGCATTTCGATGGATGAGTTTGGCAGGATCCGCTTCTAAAAGTGTGATGGTTGCCTGCAGGGCATCGGGCATGTACATCATGTCCATTTTGGTCCCTTGCGCGATAAAACTGGAATAACGCTTGTTTTCAGCGCTTCGTAATAGATATGAACTGCATAGTCCGTGGTCCCCCCCACCGGGTAGGGTAGCATAGGAGATCAGGCCGGGGGGGAAACGTACGCCTCTGGTGTCTACCCCCGAATCTCTTATAATAATAATCGCATAGTAATTCGCCTGCCACCTTGGTTACACCATACATGGTGCTGGGCCTTTGAATAGTATCCTGAGGTGTATTGTCTTTAGGCGTGGAATCACCGAAGACCGCAATGGAACTGGGTGTGCAGACAGAACATCCTTCTTCTCGGGCCACTTCGAGCACATTATATAATCCGTTTATGTTCACATCCCACGCCAAGGCCGGCTTTTGTTCTCCCACGGCAGATAAAATGGCCGCTAAGTGAATAATGGTGTCTACCTTGTGTTTTTGACAACGTCCGCTATCTGCCGGGCATTTGTTACATCCACAATCTCGAAAAGGCCCGATTCGATTAGGTCCGCCTGTTCGTCTTTGGCGGTGCGCCCGCTGGCGATAACGTTTTGCTCCCCCCCGTAAATCTCCCGCAAACCTAGAGTAAGTTCCGAACCGATTTGACCCAACGCTCCCGTAATCAATATCTTTTCATGTCAACACAACACCTCCGTTGATAATAAGTCTTACGTTTATTTAATATTGCCGTAAAGCAATTATATCACAAACAGCAGTCCTTTACCTCCGCCTAAAACTGATACTTGTGCCCGTTGCGTTTCGTGTATGGGGGGGCAGTTTCGTTCGCTGCAAGCGATTTAAAGCATAGTCGCCGGTGCAGTGCGATAATCCCAGCAGAGAGAGATCTAGGGCGGCAAGATGGGCAAAAGTTTTATCTAGGCGCTCATCATTTGCTTCCACAAGGTGAGTGCCCCCTAGTACCGCGTCCACGGGTTGTTTTAACCTTGTTTGTACCGCCGTTAAAATATTGACCACGCCGGGATGGGAACAGCCGACCAGTACCAGCAGCCCCCCCTTAACAGTTTGCAGGACGATGACTACTTCATCGCAGAATAGGTCCGGTTCATAGTCCCCCCCATCTTTGAGCAGGTAAAACGGGGGGGTTTGGCAGTTCAAAATCGTTGGTGCGGGGGGGAAATTACGCAGCAAGAAAACACCGGGAAACATTTCTAAGAGATGCTCGGTAACAACGGTTGTTCTGATTTCTTTCCGCTTGAGAGATTCGGCCGTAAAATTGTTGCCTAAAAACCGCCACTGCCCATTATCCCGTGCATATTTGGGTGTAAAAAAATCCATCGCCCACGAACAATTCAAAGCCACCGCCGTACGTTTTGACGAATTCCTTGAAACCACCGCTGTGATCATAATGTCCATGGCTGAGCACTACCGTATCCGTCAGGGCCAAATCGATGTTCAACAGCCGCGCGTTCTCAATAAATTTGCCGCTTTGGCCGGTATCAAACAGGATTTTCCTTTGTATCGGCTGCCCGATTTCAATAAATAAGGAAAGCCCGTGCTCTACCGCCAGCTTTTTGTTTTCAATCCGGGAGTTTTCCAATAGCGTGGTGACTTTGATCGTCATTTTGGCTTACCCCTTCGTCCCGCAGTCTCTTCCCAACATCTTTTCGAGAACCCGGGGGGGCAACCTCCCTTCTCCTATCTCCTATCTTTATGAAAAGGATTAATGAACTTTCACCCAATCGACGGCCAAAGTTGAATAGTTTATACACTTATGAAGATGCTGACAGGAGTTATGCAAAGTGCGGAGAAATATAGTCTCGTTATTATTTACACAATTCGGGAGGTAGCTATGGCCCTTGGGACGCAGATTACTTTAAATAAGATTTCTTACCGCACGTTATTCGATAGTTTACCCGGTGCACTTTTGATAGTAGGGTTTCACCGAGACCAATTGGGTGGCCCAACCGAGTGTCGAATTTTGGACGTTAACTCCGAGTTTGAAGCTTTCTGCGGGCTGGGCAGAGATGAATTACTAGGCAAGAAGCCGGCCGATCTATTTCCACGGTTCGAGGAAGACTGGGGGGGCTCGAACGCTGTGAAGAAGTTATTAGGGCGGGTAATACGTTGAATTACGTGCGGTTTTGTGAAAGACTTCGGCGTTGGTATGATGTTAGTATTATACCTTTGGCGATGGATGGCAAGGGTGCCATCCTCTTTCGGACATTACGGATAAAAAGAAGGCCGCGGAACTCAGTCGCAAGAGTCAAGCGAAACAGGTTTATTTCACCACTTTGGCCAAGATCTTACGAAAGTTGGATGGGCCGCAGGAAATCCAAAATGCAGCGGCGGATCTATTGTGCCGGCAGCTGGGTGCATGCCGGGCCAGCTTTATAGAGGGCGCTGAAATTCGATCCGCCGCCGACGGTAGTGAAAACGGCAATCTAATGGTTCCCGTTATGCGGCGCGATAAGCCAACCGTTCATCTGGTCATTGTGCCCGATGGCGGGCGGATCTGGACGGAGGATGAAGTGTATCTATCGCACGCGACGGCCCAGCGCACTTGGTTAGCGGTGGAAAGGGCTAAAGCGCACCAAGCACTGCAGCAAAGCGAGCAAACGGCCCTAGCTTTAGTGGATCGGCTTAAGAGCGCCGATCGGGGAAGAAATGAAATGATCGCCATACTATCCCATGAATTAAGGAACCCTATGGCCGTTATGGCGGCGGCATTGGATCTTTTTGAGCTGGACAGCGAAGATGGTAAAAGTAAAAAGACGATCGATACTATAAGGAACCAGCTAGAACAGTTAACGAAAATTGTGGATGATCTCCGCGACCTAGCCCGCATCGTCGGTCCCGGCTTACAGCTGGCTAAAGAGACGATCGATCTGCGTATGGTTGTAATGAACGTAACGCGGGGGGGCCTTGACTCCGCTTTCAAAGAAAAGGGAGTAGAGCTGGTACAAAGCATCCCGTTTCACCCCCATTATTGTTAAGATTGATCCCCCCAGGGTCATCCAATCCTTAGAAACCGTTTTGGGACATGCCCTAAACTTTACACCTGCAAACGGTACCGTCAAACTGATATTGGAAGATGGCGAAGATAGTGCCCGCATAGAGATTAAAGACGAGGGTCCGGGGCTATCCCCCGGTTTGCTGGATAATGTGTTTGAACCATTTGTTCAGGCCGGTTCCGCCGGACGGCGGAGGGTAACGGGGGGGGCGTGGGTGTTGGCCTGGCAATCGTTAAAGATGTCTTTAACGCGCATAACGGCTGGGTGGAGGCGAATAATCATCCTTCGGGAAAGGGGGGGCTGTTTTTATCTTGGGCTTACCCCCCCTTGAGAAGAATAGGGGCAGTAATCATAAAGCCGGCTGTGTAAGTAAGGATAAACTGGCGATTCTATGCATCGAAGACAACACTGACTTAGCTCAATTGCTGCAGGCGATCTTTGAAAAGCTAGGCCATGAAGCCCATCTAGCTTATAACGGTGAGGATGGGCTCACAAAAGCGAAGGAGTTACTACCGAATATAATTTTCTGTGATGTGGGGGGCTTGAGGATATTACAGGCTATGATGTGGCCAAACACGTCAGGAGCCATACAAAGCTAAACAACACTTTATTAGTGGCGCTTACCGGGTATGCTTCGAAACAAGATCAACTGCTTGCCAAACAAAGCGGATTCGACCTACATGTGGCTAAACCGTTTAAAATTGAAACAATCGAGCAGATTTTGGCGAGATACATGGATGCAAAAGGATAGTACAAACAAACCCATTCTGAGTAAAAACAAACTGGCCAAAAAGACGCCTCGCAAATAAATGCGGGGGTGTTTTACGTGTAATACATAGGGAGCAGAATAGGATCTTCGGTTGGGCGCAGCTTACCACCAAAAAGTGGGATTACTACCGAAGAAGGCATTGGGGAGGACTTTCGGGTATTGGTGTTGAAATTTAAACTATTACAAAAACACGCGATGGCTTACGATATAAATCTAGTCGGTTGTGCGTGAGGACCGCCCTATATCAGAGTTCGTTGTGTTGGTCGTTCGTGGTAACGTTATCAACTTCTAGGACGTGAAATAATGAGACAGAGCCTACAACGCAAATTCGCCCCTGGCATGCGGGTGATCATTCGAGATGAAGAATGGCTGGTTAAAAAGGTGGAAACGAATAGTTTCGGCAATGCTACCATTCACGCCGTGGGTCTTTCGCCGTTGGTAAAGGATACGCAGGCGAAATTTTGGTGGATTTGGAAAACAAATTGAGATTGTTGATCCCAAAGAGACTCACTTCGTTGTGGATGATTCCGCTTTCTTCAATCGTTCCAGGCTTTTTATAGAAAGCCAATGGCGGCAGAAAGTCCCCCCCGCACACGACAATTTGCATATTGGGCACCGTGCCGCCATGAATTCGGTTCCGTTTCAGTTGGAGCCTGCTCAACTGGCCTTGCGGCAGACAAGGCAGCGCATTTTAATTGCAGATGCTGTGGGCTTAGGTAAGACTTTAGAAGCAGGAATCTTGATGAGTGAACTGATCGCTCGTGGGCGAGGTAAAAGGATCCTGGTTGTGACGGTCAAAAGCATGATGACGCAATTCCAAAAAGAAATGTGGAATCGGTTTACAATACCCTTGGTTCGTTTGGATTCCAGAAGAATACAGCGGATCAGGACCCAGATCCCATCTAATCATAACCCATTTATTATCATGATCGGACGATCGTTTCCATGGATACGCTGAAACGCGACGTAGAATACCGCACCCATCTGGAAAAGGCTTGGTGGGACATTATCGTCATCGATGAGGCCCATAATGTGGCAACTAGGGGGGGTAGTAAGCAGGCCCAACGGGCTAGGCTTGCTGAACTGCTTGCTGGGCGTTCTGACTCCTTAATTATGCTGTCCGCAACACCTCATGATGGGCGTGCTCGTAGTTTTGCATCTTTGATGAATATGCTTGATCCAACCGCGATCGCCAATCCTGATGAATACACCCAAGAGGACATTAAGGGCCTTTGTATCAGGCGTTTTAAGAAAGACGTGCAAGAACAGGTTCGAGGCGCCTTTCAGGAGCGTAGAACCTACATTGAAAGGTCAAAGGCTTCCGCCGCGGAAGAGGCGGCCTTTGCGGTTTTTGCCGAAATGCAACTGATTGCGGACGGGGGGCAAGAAGGGGGGGTGGGATGAGGTTACTCAAAACGACTCTGGAGAAATCAATGTTTTCAAGCCCCGCCGCATGTATTAAAAGCATACGTGAGAGAATCAGGCGCATTGAAAAAAAATGCGGACAGCAAAGATTTAAAAGACATTGAAGCACTTACAGGCTTGAGGTTGGCGCTGGAGAAGATTTCGCCCGGGCAGTTCAGCCGCTACGCTAAACTAGTGCAATTGCTGCAATGCCCGCAATACGGTTGGGACAGGAATAATCCTGAAGATAGAGTTGTGATCTTCACTGAGCGCATCGAAACAATGAAATTCATCGCCGAAAACTTAATGCAAAATTTGGATTTACCCAAGGATGCGGTTCAGACCATGCACGGCGGATGAGTGACTTTGACCAACAACGCATCGTGGAGGATTTCGGCAGAAAGGAGGCACCCATTCGTGTCCTTGTTGCATCCGACGTTGCCTCGGAAGGGATTAACCTACACTATCAGTGCCACCGGCTGATTCATTTTGATATCCCTTGGTCCTTAATGGTGTTTCAACAACGCAACGGGCGCATTGACCGCTACGGGCAAGAGAAAAGCCCGGATATTCGCTACTTAATGACGGAGAGCGCTAACGATAAAATCAAAGGTGACTTACGCATCCTAGAAATTTTAATAGAAAAAGAGGAACAGGCCCGTCAGAACATAGGTGATCCTGCTATTCTCATGGGTGTCTTTGATCCGGATAAAGAGGTGGATTATACTGCCAAGGCCATAGAAGAAGGTGTTGATCCCAAATATTTTGCCAAACAGCTGGATGCAGCAGAGAAAGAATTTGATCCCCCCCTTGAATTATTGATGGCCGGGGGGCGGCAGAAGAAGGCCAAAATGTCAAGTTAGAACCCCCCCTGGACACTTTATTTGATGATTTGGAATACCTAAAAAGGGCCCTTGATCAGATGAAACAGAGTGAAAATTATGGAGTCGAGGAAATCCGAGCGGGCCAAGGCTTGCAAATAGAATTAAACCCCGGTCTGGAGCAAAGCTGAGGGCTTATTTGCCGGATGAGGCCTTTCCGGAAGATAAGGTTTTGCGACTTAGTTCTGACAAGGAATTTTGTATGGAAGAAATGAAACGTAGCTTACAATTCGATCAGGTTGAATCTGCCTGGCCAAAAACCCAGTATTTGTGGGCCCTCCATCCGGTTTTTGAATGGGTTAACGATCAAGCAGGGTTATTATACGGCAGGCAGGAGGCGCCTTTAATCGGTTTGAGTAATGGGTTGCAGCCTGATGAATACTTATTCATCTTGACCGGAATTATTCCCAACCGTAAATCCACGCCCGTTGTGGATGAGTGGTTTGCCCTACACTTCAAGAATAAAGATTTCGTAGGAATACTCACCATGGACAGGCTTAAACAGATGACTAAACTGGATCTGGGTAACATTCCAAATCTAGATGCGATTACAGCTGATCAAATCAAAGAAGCACAAAAGTTGCTCGGCCAAGCGGTTGATCAGGGGCTTGCTGTGATGAGGGAAAATATATAGAGTATAGGAAGAACATCGATCCTAAGATCAATGAGGAACTAGAAAAGCTCAGCCAATTGCAAGAACGCCATCGTCAACACTTGCTTGATACATTGGCTGCGCAACATAGGAGGCGTGAGCAGGCCTTGAGACGCGTTGACAAAATTTTCGAAGACTTTGTGGCCTGGGTACGAGAAACTTTAGAGATTGAAGATGAGCCTTATATTCGTGTGATAGGTGCAATTACGGGGGGGGTGAGCCAATGAGTTTGGATTTAACCGGCATTGTCAACCGCAATGAATACTATACAAACCATTATTTCTCGGCTATTTTTGCTGACAACGCAAGGACTACAATCTCCGATTGGCGCCTTTTGGCCCGGGATAGCGACTTTCGGGCGCCCTGGTCCAGGTTGCGGGACGTAGGTACTAAGTACTATGTCTTACGGGATCAGTATTTAAGAAACGGTTCGGGTGACAGCAAAGCGGAGATTGTGCAAAACTTATCCGCGGAATTACTGTCCGCACTTGATTACGATCCTAATCAAAAGCCAGAAACGATCGAGATAGAAGAAGAGCTGACTATACCTGTTTATTTAGAAATGCAAAGAGCGAATAAGACGCCACTGCTGTGGGTGTTAGTGGCAGACGGCGGCGATAGTGAGGTTGATCTATTAAATCATGATCTTAGCTCAGTAACGCATCAAGAACAGACTGACAACGGCGGCGACTCAACTAACGAGGATCTGGTATCAAAAATATTCTTTGCCATGGACGAACCGCCGCGCTGGATTATATTAATAGGCATTAACCAAGTTATTCTACTAGATCGAAGCAAATGGAACGAAAAGCGCTATTTGCTTTTCGAACTTGATGATATTTTGGACGGCGAGAAGAGACCACATTGCAGGCGATGAGCGTTTTGCTGCACAAAGATAGCCTCTGTCCTGCAGAAGGGGGGGCTAGCCTATTGGATCAACTGGGCGAAAACTCGCACAGGCATGCGATAGAAGTTTCGCAGGACCTCAAGTACGCTTTGCGCGAATGCATCGAACTGTTGGGCAATGAGGTGATCTACGATAAACGCACCAGGCTGAAAGAAGGGGGGGTTTTTGATAGGCAGCTAGCGGATGATTTGACGGTAGAATGCTTGCGCTATATGTATCGGATTTTGTTCATTCTATTTATTGAGGCCAGGCCCGAACTGGGTTATGCGCCCATTGATTCTCAGACCTACTTGCAGGGCTATTCACTTGAGGGGGGGCTTCGTGATGTGGTGGGAAAAGTGCGAGAAGGTGACACCGAGGTAGATGACGGTTACTATTTGCACGAAAGCCTAAACAAACTGTTCGGTATTATCTATGAAGGCTATCCTAAACAAAGGGATTCCTTATTATTGCAAAAGGATGAAGAATCCCATCAAAATGTGTTTATAGTTGAGCCCCCCCTAAAGGCTCACATCTTTGATCCGGAAAAGACCCCCCCTCACATTAGCCGGGCCAAACTGCGCAATAGCACCCTGATTCGCATTATCGATTTGATGAGTATTTCTCGTGGTGGCAGGGGGGGCGGCAGAGGGCGGATCTCCTACGCTGCTTTGGGCATTAACCAAATGGGTGCCGTTTATGAGGCCCTGCTTAGTTACCGCGGTTTTTTTGCTGAAGAGCGGTTGTACGAAGTGAAACGGGCAAGAGATACCTTTGATGAGCTCGATGTGGGCTATTTTGTCCCTGAAAAGAATTGGATCAATACACAGAGGATGAAAGGGTCCGTTATACGGAGGGGCCCAATAAAGGCCAGCTGCGGGTTTACGAAAGGGGGGGTACCTTCATTTACAGGCTGGCCGGAAGAGAACGGGAGAAATCTGCTTCTTACTATACCCCCCCGGAAGTGCTTACCCAGTGCCTTGTTAAATATGCCCTAAAGGAGCTATTAGAGGACAAACAGCTGATGAGATCTTGGAACTCAAGATCTGCGAGCCTGCCATGGGCAGCGCCGCCTTCCTGAACGAAGCGGTCAACCAACTGGCGGAGGCTTATCTCACTCTTAAACAAAAGAGACAGACATGCAGATCTCCCACGAAGATTGGCTGCAAGAACTGCAAAAAGTCAAAATGTATATTGCGGATCGCAACGTATATGGCATTGACCTCAACCCCCCCATTGCTGTAGAACTAGGGGGGGAGGTCTCCTTGTGGTTGAATACGATCTACAAGGGAGCACACGTGCCCTGGTTTGGCACACAACTTGTTTGCGGCAACTCGCTCATTGGGGCCAGGCGTCAAGTCTATGACAGCAAACGCTTAACAACTAAAACAAAAGCACAGCTGTGGTTTAACTTTGCACCTGAACGGGTGCCGACCGATGGTAAGAGAGATGCAGAAAACGAAATCTACCACTTCCTCCTAGGAGATCCCGGTATGTCTAGTTATAAGGATAGGGTGATCAAGCAACTTGAACCTGATGCCATCAAGGCCATCAACGCCTGGAATAAAGAATTCACAAAACCGCTCACAAAAGAAGAGGTACAAAGCCTTCAACGCTTGTCCGCAATCATTGATGATCTTTGGGAGAGGCAAATCAGGCTACGCCAAGAGGTCACCAAGGCAACCAGGGATCCTCTTACCATCTTTGGCCAGGCGGATAACGGTGATTACAGACCAACATCGATTAGGGAAAAAGACGATATTTATAGACATTTATATAAATCGGAGGAGATGGAAAACGCAGGGCCTTACGCTCGCCTTAAAGCCGCCATGGATTATTGGTGTGCCCTGTGGTTCTGGCCGATTGAGAAGGCAGAGCAACTGCCCACCAGAAGAGAATTCCTTCTGGAAATGTCACTAATTCTGGAAGGAGGCGTTGTATCAGTAAGCCAGATCCGCAAGGCAAGCTATTTGAGGACGATGCCTATGCGAGAATAATAGAAGTCTACGGTAATCACAGCCAGGTCAACCTAGATGCCCTCAGAAAGAACAACTCTCGCCTAAGATTAGTTAATAACATCGCCCAACGCCATCGTTTCTTCCACTGGGAGCTGGAGTTTGCGGATATTTTCGCTGAACGGGGGGGTGGCTTTGATTTGATCTTGGGGGGGAACCCGCCTTGGATTAAAATCGAATGGAAGGAACAGGCTATCCTTTCGGACAGTCAACCCCTTTATGCCGTCAAGAATTTACCGCTACCCAGACGGCGAATATGCGAGGAGAGACGCTAAAGTTCCCCCCCGGTGTTTACAGATTATATTTGTCAGAGTATGTGGAGGCGGCCGGAACGCTGAATTTCCTGGATGCCTTCCAAAACTACCCAGATTTAAAAGGCGTTCAAACAAACTTGTACAAATGTTTCCTTCCACAGGCGTGGGACTATGGGGGGGCACAGGAAGGGGGGGTGTCCGCGTTTGTCCACCCCGAGGGGGGGTGTACGATGACCCTAGAGGTGGCGATTTCAGACAAAGATTATATCCGTTATTGAGACGGCACTACCAGTTCATTAACGAGCTAAAGCTATTTCCCGAGGTAGATCATCACGTGAAGTTTAGCTTAAATGTCTACGGTCAGGAAAAACTGAGGAATTCGATACGATCGCAAATCTATTTTCCCCCCCGTCACCATAGATGAATGTTATGCGATGGCAACTACAGGGGATGTCCCGGGGATAAAGGACGAAAACAATAATTGGAATGTTGAGGGGGCATCGGGACAGGATTGTTCGAATTTATCAAGAGGATCTATTATTATTTGCAAATCTTTTCGATGCTATTGACCAATATATGCAAGCAAGGCTACCCGAAATACACGCACGTCAATTTGTGGATGTGCTACATTGTTTTGCCCAAATGAAAACGATCCGTGAGTTGGGAGACAAAATTTTTACAACGGTCATGTTTGAAGAGACTGGTGCCCAAAGTGCCGGACTAATTAAACGAGACGTTCGCTTTCCTGAAGGCCTGATTGATACAATCTATTCTGGTCCCCCCCATATCGCAATCGCGAACCCTGTTGTCAAAACGTCGCGTCGGATTTGCAGGATAAATAGTGACTACGACAATATTGATTTATTATCAATTGATGAGCGTTATTTACAAAGAATTAATTATACGCCTGCCTCCTCAGTTGAAGAATATTTTAGGCGAGTGCCCGAAGTCTCTGGGGGGGCTTAAATATACCGATATGTATCGCCTTTTATCGCGCAAAATGCTCAATTTAAGCGGTGAACGAACGCTAGTTGGAGCGATTGTTCCCCCCCCAAAACTGGACATATTCACGGGTTATTCGGTATTGCAATTCGCGAACTCCGGTTGTTGACCTTAATTGCAGGATCGTTTGCGTCAGTCGTTTATGATTTTTTTTCATCAAAGTTGTAGGCAAGGCAAATCTGCAACTGGATAACGCAGGAAAACTGCCTTTGCTTGACGACACCCATGTCGCGGATCAGATCATCCACCGCTACTTACTTCTTGGATGCCTAACACGGCACTATGAACAGTTGTGGAGTGAAGTTTATAGTGACGACATTAGGATTGATGCTTGGGCTAAAGAGGATCCGCGGCTGAACCCGGGGCGTTTTACTGCCGCGGGCCCGGAGTGGACATGGGACACGCCCTTGCGAACAGATTACGAGCGGCGGCAGGCTTGGTGGAACTTGATGTTCTTACGGCAATGGGGGGGCTTGATCTGACCCTAGAGCAGTTGCAGACCATTTATAGGATCCAGTTTCCTGTTTTGCGGCAGTACGAGCAGGATACCTGGTATGACAGAAATGGACGTATCGTCTTTACCAACAATAAATCGCTGACAGGTGTGGGCTACACACGCCGCGAGTTTAACGAAATAAAAGACGCCCAAAGTGGTGTGTTCACCCAGACAATAACGGATGATACAAAACCGGGTGGGCCTGTTGAGAGAATAATTGAATATGTAGCACCCTTTGATCGCTGTGATCGGCAGGAAGACTACGAAACAGTGTGGGCCCATTTGAAGAAAGGTTAAAATGCCTAGGGAGAGGGAGAAATGATACCATCTGTCTTAGCCAAACAACTGAGGGTAGCTTTGGGGGGATTATTTGAAAACAACGTTCCCCCCCATGACTAACCCTGTGTTTCGGGGTTCCATCGAGCAGTTAATTGAAACGCCTGGTGGCCTGTTTCATGAACCTTATATCAACGTGCGCCTGCCGTTTAGGGTATCAGACGGGGAGGAAAGTGATTTTCGCGCAGTCCGTTCCGACTATAAACCCTATGTTCATCAACAATTGGCTTACGATCGCCTCTTGGGAGAGGATGGCCGCTCCACAATAATAGCCACCGGTACCGGATCCGGTAAGACAGAGTGTTTTTTGTATCCCATTTTAGAATACTGCTATGCCCACCGGGGGGAGGCCGGCATCAAGCCTGATCATTTATCCCATGAATGCGTTAGCATCCGATCAGGCCAAACGCATGGCAGAATTGATTTATGATAGCCCCCCCGAACTAAGGGGCAATGTAACTGCCGGCATGTATGTGGGCGGATATCAGGAGCATGCCTCCACAGGCATGACGAAAAATCAAATCATTACAGATCACGCAACTATGCTTGCCTCTCCGCCCGATATTTTGCTGACAAACTACAAAATGCTTGATTATTTACTGGTTAGGCCCAAAGATGCCCAGCTGTGGGCGGGAAATTCGCCCGAAACGCTTAAGTATATCGTAGTCGATGAATTGCACACTTTTGATGGGGGGGCGCAAGGGACTGATTTAGCCTGCTTACTTAGAAGGCTTAAGAGCCGTTTGTACATTCAACCAGGGTATCTGTGCTGTGTGGGCACATCCGCAACTCTAGGCGCGGAAAATAGCGGTGAACTGATCAGGGAATACGGTGAAAAAAATCTTCGGTGAGCCGTTTGAAAAAGACTCGGTAATCACAGAAGATCGTCTTTCGGCTGCGGAATTTTCGCTACACACGAGATTGTGGATTATACGTTACCGAGTGTTGAGGACGGGGATGCCCTAGAAGAATGCATCGGAGAAGAAGAAAAACCGGGTTTTTACTGCGCGCATGCGAAAGCTGGCTGCAGGAGCCTTTCGATGAAGAGGCCCTCTTAAGCGATGCAGGACGTGTTGCTCTAGCTGAGGCACTGATGGGGGGGCATAGCTTCATGCATAGTTTGATGAAAGTAATTGAATCCAAATTCATCCAACCGACCGAAATCATTGCCGCTTTGACCGAACAATATGTGCAGTTGGTGGAATTTAGAGAACCCACCATCATCGTTGATTCTTTTTAGCTTTAATCTCACATGCTCGGTCCTTTGATAGTAAAGGGGGGAACTTAGGCCATTTTTGCACGTCCAGGTTCAGGTTTGGTTGCGTGAACTGAGAAGATTATTGCTAAGGTGGCCCCCGGGGGGGACATCACTTTTGCCCTTGCTTCGGATCTTAATGATCAACAGATCAAACAATACCTGCCGGTTGTCAATTGCCGCGATTGCGGTGAAACTGGTTGGGTTACTTTCCGCGCCGAAGAAACGGGAAGTTTGGCAATTGGTGATTTGGCCAAATTTTACAACCTGTACTTTAGGCAAGATGGACGGGTGCAAATGGTCTTCCCCCTATGGGGGGGATTCAGGTGATAGCCTGTTCGATGGCTCTCGGGCCAGGGTGCGCCTCTGCCCCACTGCTTGAAAATGCAATCAGAGGATCGGGGCGAAGAATGCACCGACTGCCATAAACCTACCATGCAGGCTTGGGTACCATTGCATCTTGAGACGTCCGGGTCCGCTGAACGAAAACATTATGTTTGCCCTAGTTGTGGGAGCACAGGTGGCCTTTCCATAATGGGCCTACAGGCGGTAACAGCCATTAGCGCCCTACTCTCGCAACTTTATTCTTCGCATTACAACGATGACAAGAAACTTCTTGCCTTCTCCGATAATGTGCAGGACGCGGCACATAGGGCAGGATTTTTTTAATTCAAGGACTTGGCGCTTTACCTTGCGCTCTGCCATGCAGCAATTTGCCCTAAATGGAGGAAGCGGGCTTTCTTTGGCTGAATTCGCCGCGGAGTTTCCTGGTTATCTGCAGCAAAAACTCGACCGTGAGCAGTTCGCAGGCACTTTTGTGCCGCCCAATTTGACCTGGATGCGCGCCTTCGAAAAAAATGAGGGAAACGGGGGGGACCTTGGGCTCCGATTCGGATGCGGCCAGTTTCATGCACTTTCTAGAGAAGCGTTTAGAATACGAGGTTTTTCTTGAATTTGGCCTTGAAAGCAGGTGGGGGGGTAGAACATTAGAGAAATCGGGCAGTTCCACCTTGGGCTTGGATCAATCCCGGTTGAATCCGGTGATGCCGAGGTTGCTTGAGAGATTGAGGAACGAGGTCGGGGAACTGCGTCACATAAATGATTTAGACTTGCGGCGAATTGTTGCGGGATGGCTTTACCGTTTTCGAATTAACGGTGCCATAAACATTCCCCCCCTTTACGATGAGTTTATTTTTAGCGGAGCCAACACCTATCTTATTTCCAATAGCCGCATTCGATGGTTGCCGGGAACGCGAAAGGCACCAAAATTTGTGGCCGTAAATACCCAATGGAGCGGATCCTTCGATATTTTGCGAAGTGGCTCTTGGTATGATCGCTGGCTAACAAAACACATTGAAGCGCAAGCACTTAGCGGACCGCAATTTTTTTGCGGATGCTGCCCAAATTATGCTCGAGGAACTACGAAATCACGGCATTATCATGGAAGCCCGCGGGCCAAGGGGGGGCATGCAAGTCTGGGGGGGACTCAACCCGCAAGCGCTGCAGATTAGCACCAACGTGGCCCAAATCGTCTGTGCCAAGTGTGGCAACAGCATCTCAGTTGCTAAAGAGGATATAGAATTCTGGCATGATGGGTTTTGCCTGCGGGATGGTTGCAACGGAAGGCTAAGGGAAGTGCGGGCCGGCTTAGATTATTATGGCAAGCTGTACAATAAGGGTGAAATAACCCGCATTTTTGCGGAAGAACACACCGGCTTATTAGCGCGGGACGCCAGAGAAACGCTAGAGATCGAATTTAAACGTGACAAGTCAAAAAGAAAACCGTGGGATGCAAACCTGTTGTCTTCAACGCCAACCTTGGAAATGGGCATTGACATTGGGGGTCTATCCACCGTGGTCCTCTGCAGTATCCCGCCGGGGCAATCACAGTATGTTCAGCGGGTGGGCAGAGCAGGCAGGAAAGATGGCAATTCGTTAACCATTGCTGTGGCAAATGCCCAGCCCCCCCACGATCTTTTCTTCTATGCCGAACCAAGCGAGATGATCGCCGGGGGGGTGTACAGCCGCCTGACGTGTTTTTAAATGCCTCGGCAGTACTAGAAAGGCAATTTGTAGCCTTCTGTATGGACAGTTGGGTCAAGAACGGTTTAGATGTGCGGGCCGTACCCAATAAACTCGGGTCATGTTTAAATAGATTACAAACTGCACCTATAGATTTTTTTTCCCCCCCTTCAACTTTTTGAATTACGTGCAAACCAATCTGGGCAGCTTGTATCGACGTTTTATGGCCATGTTTGAGGAGCATCTAAGTGCAGAGTCCATCGAAGCGTTGAACGGATTTGCGAGGGGCGTTGGGCTTAGGGATAGTCCCATGCATGTTAGAGTCCTTGATGCCTTTCTTGCCGTGCGTGAACAGAGGGAATCTTTACGAAAGAACATTCGCGAACTGAAAAGAATGATTGATGATCTGGCCGAGAAGCCAAAAGATTCATCGTTTGAGGAAGAACTCAGGGAGTTAAACGCGGAGCGTAACGCCTTGCTAGAAGTAGTTCAAGGCATTAACAATAAAACGTTTTTAATTTCCTCTCTGATGAAGGGTTGCTGCCCAACTACGCTTTTCCTGAATCAGGCATAGTGCTCAAGGCAGTCTTGTTTAGGCGTGAAAGACCGGAAGAGGGGGGGAAGGTAGAGGCCGTTATAGCCGTGTTTTGTATGAATATCAGCGGCCCGCTTCTGCTGCTATTAGCGAGTTTGCACCGGCGAATAGTTTTTATGCGGGGGGGCAGGAAACTAAGTGTTGATCAAATCGATCTGTCCACGCGGCAGGTGACCAAATGGAGCTTTGCCCCAATTGTGCTTATGCGGAGGAAGAGGTAACAGGCCGGCATGTGGCGGGATGCCCGAGATGCGGTAGCCCGGAATGGGCGGATTCGGGCCAAGTCCGCTCCATGCTGCGGGTTCAAATGGTGTATTCTGAAATGGATTATACCAAGAGTCTGATTGGGGGGGATGAGGAACGCCGGTCTAACATTTTCTATTTCAAGCAGATGTTAGTGGATGTAGACGATGATGATATTTTAAGTGCCTACCGTGTGGGCACAGAAGAGTTTCCTTTCGGATATGAATTTGTGCGGAAGGCAACTTTACGGGAAATTAACTTTGGCGAAAACGATATAGTGGGAGAAAAGCTGAGCGTAGCGGGCGTAGAAGAAATCCGCCCGGGCTTCTTCATCTGCTCCGCGTGTGGAAAGTGCAGCAACGGGGCAAACCCCCCCGAGGCATACCATGACCTGCCGCGTTCGCAAGCAACTTATGGATAACTCGTTTGAAGAATGCCTGTTTCTTTATCGGGAGTTTGCCACAGAGGCCTTGCGAATCCTCATTCCGTCCACAACAATGGACTGGTCCACCACAAGGTTGGAGTCCTTTGTGGCCGGATTTATGCTCGGCCTCAGGAGTTATTTCGGTAATGTGGATCACCTCCATGTCTGCATTACGGAAGTTCCGGTGCCCGAGTCAGGCTTTAGGAAGAACTACCTGGTAGTTTATGATTCCGTCCCGGGTGGCACGGGGGGGTACCTAAAGCAGCTTATGGATTCTGAGCAGGGATTGATGACCGTTTTGGAAAAGGCCATCGCCATCATGAAGGATTGCAGTTGCAATGACGATCCGCAGAAAGACGGTTGCTATCGCTGCCTTTACGCCTATAGGCTGAGCCGTAATATTGGCGAAATATCGCGGAGAGAAGCCATTGATTTACTACAGAAGATTGTGGAAAATAAAGAACAGATTGAAAAGGTTGAATGCCTTGATCAAATTGCGGTTAACAGGTTGTTTGACAGCGAGTTGGAGAGGCAATTTATAGCTGCTTTCAAGAAACTCGAAGAAGATGGCCGAGATCTTACTATCGATGAGTCCGTTATCAATAATAAAAAAAAGGCTATAGGCTGCGGGTGGGCAAACAGCTGTGGTCAATCGAGCCTCAGGTTCTAATGGACGAAAGGCAAGGGATCATGGAGGCTTCCAAAGTTGATTTTCTTTTCCGGCCTTTGTTGTCCGGATCTCTGCACAAACCGGTAGTTGTCTTTACGGACGGATTTCAGTTTCACAAAGACAGTGTAAGTGAGGATACTCTCAAGCGGCAGGCCCTAAGCAGAACAAGAAGGTATAGGGTTTGGACCCTAAGCTGGCGAGATGTACAAAATGTGTTTCGCTCGCAAGGTGATTATTGTCCAAATGTGCTGTCATCAACAGAAATGCCATCAGGCTTGAGGATCTATCAACCCTATGTGCAAAACCAACAGGCGGAGGCGTTAGGTCCTGGCAGGATCTCTGCATTTGACCTTTTGGTTCACTATTTAGGTGATCCTGATGCTGAACGCCTGTTTGCAGCGCATGCTAGGGCTTACGGTTTGTCTCTCTTGCAGCCGGGAGAAATGGCGCAAGCGGACAGGTTTGGAATCTGGCACAGTGCAACATCCCCCCCGTTGCAGAAGTGTTTATGGTTGACGAGGAGCCCCCCCTTACTTTCGGTGATGCAATTTTCGGCGAATGGTCGCCCCCCAGGGGGCCCAAGGTTTACGTATCTTAGCCGGAGTATCAGCTAGGGAGATGAAAACAGCCGGGCAAACCGCCTCGCCTTTTGTGGCCAGCCTTTTTGATGATAGGCAGGATAAAGACAGTCGTTTTGAAAAAAAAGTTGGAATGCGTTTTGGCACTTTGCAAATATGATGCAGTTCATACCCACTTTCGCCTATGCCGCTAGTTATGGTCTGGACAATGACATTTATGCTTCAATTTCGGAAGTGGCACATAGGGCAGAGGAAGAAGCAGCTGTTCCCCCCCCTGTTAGTGCCTGGGCGGAAACCCTCGAACTCCTTTTTGACGATTTTGCCATCAGGACCGCTATGCTCTTGGATGGGCGAGGGGCACCACCGCCTTCTAGTGTAGGTTACGAGCTATTAAGCGAGAATAGAGAAATCATTGCTGAGGCTGAAATGGCCTGGGAAGCAGAAAAAGTTGTCTGGCTTTGCCTGAACAAGCCGCCACAATAGATATCTTTACCGCCCGGGGGGGATGGACTGTATTTGTTGGCGAAGAAATACCCCCCCAACTAGAAAGTTTTAGACAGGAGGCGTAATAAATGGGGGGGACACCTCTGATTGCTATCTCTGCGGACTTTTTCACTGCATTTGCTGCCTTGCCGCGTCAGATTCAGGGAAAAGTTATGGACTTTATGGACAAGTTCCGAAATGATCCTCAATCACCGGGGATTAATTACGAAAAGATTCATAACGCCTTTGACCCCCCCAATATTCGCTCAGTGCGTATTGATGATACCTATCGGGGAATTGTGGTCAGGCAAGCGAGGACAGGCGTCTACCTTCTACTCTGGGTAGACCACCATGATCAAGCATATCAGTGGGCAAGCAGGAAACGTTGTAAAATTAACCCCCCCACCACCGGTTCTGTGCAAGTTTTTGATGTATCTGAAACAATTATAGAGGTTGAACGGGAGGTTACCACAGAGCCGCCCCCCCTGTTTGCGCCGGTAGAAGATGAGCAGTTGCTCAGGCTAGGCGTGCCGGAAGAGAAACTACAGGAAACACGGCAAATTAGAACACTGGAGCAATTCTATAGTCTCAAAAACACCTTTCCTGAGGAGGCATACGAAGGCTTAGAGTGGGTAGCTAACGGTTTTGATGCGGAAGAGGTATTAGCAACGTTTTACGAACCTATGCCTGTAGATTCGGCTGTCGTTGACCCGGAGGATTTTGGGGGTCGCGCTGAACAAACCGGGCAGTTTGAGGGCCTTTACCATTGTGGACGGGGAGGCAGAACTTCAGGCAATGATGAGCGCTCCCCCCTAGATAAGTGGCGCGTCTTTTTGCACCCAACTCAGCGCAAGACGGTGAACAGGAATTATAATGGACCGGCCAGGGTGACAGGCGGTGCCGGCACAGGAAAAACGGTAGTTGCCATGCATCGGGCCAGGCGCCTAGCCAGGGAGCTAGCGAGTGGAGAAAGATTGTTATTCACCACATTTACCGCTAATCTGGCCGCCGATATTCGGGAAAACTTGCGTAAGATTTGCACCCTGGAGGAACTGCAAAAGATAGAAGTAACACATTTAGACTCCTGGGTTGCCCAATTTTTGCGCGATTCTGCCTTGAGTACAACTTGATCTACGGTGATGCGGTAAGGAGACTATGGGAACGGGCCATAATTCTTAGCGGTGAGCCTCTTGATTTCTCCCCCCCAGTTCTTCGAAGATGAGTGGTCGCAAGTAATCTGTGCTCATGACATATCCTCACTACGGGAATATGCACAAGTGTCTCGCCTAGGACGGGGGCATTCGCCTGGATCGCAGGAAACGGATTTCGGTCTGGAAAGTTTTTGAGGAGTTTCGCAATCTTTTAATCCAGCAGCGAGTCCGCGACATTGAAACGGCCATGAACGAATGCAGGCAATTTATCACGCACGAACAATCCGGCCGACCCCCCCTTTACCAGTTCATCGTTGTAGATGAGGGCCAGGACCTCAGCCCAAGTGCCTATCGCTTGTTACGTGCCATGGCCGGCGAAGAACACAGGAATGATCTATTTATTGTGGGAGATGCCCACCAGCGTATCTATGGCCACAGAGCATCGCTCTCCTCTTGCGGTATCAACATTCGCGGCAGAAGTTCTTATTTGCGGGTCAATTACAGGACTACGGAGGAGATTAGAAAATGGGCATTTGGCTTATTGAAAGGCCTTAGCTTCGATGATCTAGATGATGGGTTTGATGATGGTACCCAGAGCGTGTCCTTGCTACATGGCGAGCGGCCTACTATCCAGGATTTTCAATCTGCAGATCAGGAGTTTGATTACGTTTTGGAACAAATCATGTCCGTTATTGAACAGGGTGGGATGCCCGAAGGTATTTGCATCGTGGGCAGAACCAACGCAATTATACAGGATTATGTAGATCGCCTAAGGATCAACGATGTTGAACTTTACGAAATCCGCCGTAGCAAGGTTGATGATCGACGCCATAAAGGTGTGCGGGTGGCAACAATGCACCGAGTCAAGGGGCTTGAGTTTGAGCGAGTTTTCGTGGTAGCGGCTAACAGGCAAACGATTCCATTGTCCTATGCACTAGCGGTGGATGATCTTCAAGCAAGAGAAACGGCCCTGAAGGCTGAACGCTGCTTGCTTTATGTCGCTCTCACCCGCGCGAAACAACAGGTTACAGTAACAAGTCACGGGGGGGCGTGTCCGAATTTATAGAACCCATACTTTAATCAAGGGGGGGCGTGGTTGATGTACAAAATTATGGGGGGGTGCCGTGGGGGGGAAAAGGTTGAACCTGTCACGTTTGCGGAGCTGGGAATGACCGAAAATGATCTGGAGCAGATTCTTCGCAATAGTATAGATATGCTTTGTGACGAAGAAGAATCGATGCTGATTATCGGCAGGCAGGTACGTAATGAAGAAGGTGGGAGGAGCGATCTAACTGCCATAGATAACAACGGCAGTATCGTTTTGATTGAGCTAAAAAGGGATTTAAAAGATATAGGGCAGAGACGTGAGTCATTTGAGTTTCAAGCGATCCGTTACGCCGCTAGCTATGCTACTATCAAAACACCCGATGAGCTCGTTCGCAAGATTTACGCACCCTATATAGAAAAACACCGTGCAGAATTTGAATTGGGCGAATTAACCGCGTTTGAACTCGGCAAACGCAAACTCCTTGAATTTTTAAGAGAAAATGATGCAGAAAGAAGCTTCAACGCTCAGCAGCGCATCATACTGGCCGCCTCTGACTTTGACAAACAAACACTTTCTGCAGCTGCCTGGCTGGACAGTAATACAGTGGGCATTAGCTGCTATCGGATTCTGCCTTATTGCTTGCAGGGCGATGTTTATATTGATGCTGAAAGAATTTTGCCCCTTCCCACTCACGATGATTATTACGTGGATCTTTTGGAAGACGGTGTACGCGCCGGCTTGCGGCGGCGGGCAAGCGGGGGGGCTAGAAGAACACTGCCGAGAATTGATGCACTTCTAGACTGGGGTGCAGTTACAGCAGGTGATATTTTAGTCGCTAAAGGAAGGGCCGATGAAGCCACACTGCTTGGCAACGGCAATGTTGATGTCGATGGCACTGAAATGTCCATGCAAGCGTGGTTACGGGGGGGTATTTGACTGGTCCAGCGTTGCCACATATACATTCGCCATACATAAACAAAGCGGTAAATCCCTTAGCCAAATCAGAGACGAATACATGGAGCAACAGACCATTGGTAACGGTAAATGATGATTTGGTTAGAATAACTGGATACGCATTGGCAATAAGTGTACACCCTCCCTAAAGCCAATTGTACAAATAGGTTGTTTGAAACGTACATTTGTGCCATGCTTGTATTGGGTGATCTACATGTCTGATAAGCGCGAATGTGTCGTAACGGCAACAGAGTTTAAGCAGAATTTGCGCAAATATATGACCCGTGTGGGTCAGCAAAACATTATGCGGACCTTTTAATCCAAGAGTATGAAAACAATACCCTAAAGCGATAGATACACTATAAGCCGGACTAGAAGATTCTTTGCAATTCTACGAATTTCCGGA
>JMBV01000031.1_pt1 | contig 52431 bp, 87 predicted proteins | sample 616531 | NCBI WGS metagenome assembly JMBV01 (sample SAMN02727904, study PRJNA239997) | anaerobic digester metagenome | biome: anaerobic digester; isolation source: mesophilic anaerobic digester inoculated with municipal waste water sludge... | place: Germany: Bielefeld University, CeBiTec ...
TTTGTATTTCTACAAGCCCCCCCGCCTCTATAGGCGGTGGGTAATTGACATGTTTATGCCTATTTTTTTGTAAATTTAAACTATATCTGATAAAATAAGGATACAAAGATTAAAAATAGAAATAAACTAATACTATATATTGTACCATTAATAATATTTAAATACAACAATTAGTACAACATTTTAGTAAAAATATTCTTATATGCTTAACAGGCTGACTAAAAGAGCTTCTTGTTATTCGTTTAATAAATTTACTAAAAAGGAGTAAGAGAAATGGAAATACAAAAATTGAATCACTTGATAGAAAATGAGATAAAAAAAGTCAGAGAGTCTTTTGTTTTTAAACCTCAAGAAGTATGTTTGTCTCCAAAAGAACTTGCAAAGTATATAGACCACACGTTATTAAAGGCTTATGCGACTTCTAAAGAAATTGATAAACTATGTATTGAAGCCGTAGAAAATGAATTTTGTGCCGTTTGTGTTAATCCGACTTATGTTTCTTTGGCAAAAGATAGAGTTAAAGGTTCTACGGTCAAAGTAGCTACTGTAATTGGTTTTCCTTTAGGTGCAAATACGATAGATACAAAAAAAATTTGAGGTTCAAGATGCGATAAATAACGGTGCAGACGAATTAGATATGGTCTTAAATATAGGGAGACTAAAAGCTGGTGAATTTGACTATGTATATGATGAAATTTCTTCAATTGCTAATATAGTTCATAAGTCCGGAAAAGTTTTGAAAGTAATAATTGAAACTTGTTATCTCACAAAAGAAGAAAAGATAGCAAGTGTAGTTATTTCCAAATTGGCGAATGTTGATTTTGTGAAAACCTCTACAGGGTTTGGAACAGATGGGGCAAAGGCAGAAGATGTGGCTTTAATGAAGTTTGTAGCTGGTCCAAACATAAAAGTAAAAGCTTCTGGTGGAATAAGAGATTTAGAAACCGCTATGAAAATGATTAATGCAGGTGCAGACAGAATAGGAACGAGTTCAGGGGTTAACATAGTAAAAGAATAAAAAAAAGGGAGCGTATTAACGCTCCCTTTTGCCTTTTATTTAGGTTTTTTTTCAGATTATGGTCGTTATTATAAAGGTCTAACTTTAGAAGCTTGTGGACCTTTATCGCCTTTAACTACCTCGAATTCTACGTCTTGGTCCTCTTCTAACTTTTTGTATCCATCCATCTGAATAGCGGAGAAATGAACAAATACGTCATTCCCATCTTCACCTGTGATAAAACCATAACCCTTTTTGGAATCAAACCACTTAACTTTACCTTTCACTTTGTATCCTCCAAATTTCTACCGAGCCACCCATTGTGACTTTCGGTTTGTGTTGCTGAAGAAATTATAATACAGAAATTATTCAAATGCAAGTAAATTTTATGTTAACTAAGTATGTGTATTTGTTGAAAGAGATGATATAATATATATAGAACAGAAACTTAAACAAATAGTAGGTTAATGTTATTTGCCTTTAATAAAAAAATTGATAAATTTGATTGAATTCACAAATTAATATTTTTTTGGTGAGGGAAGTGATTGTATTCTCTCTTATTATTTTTATTTAAAATGGTAACATTTCTTAGGTTTTTTTGTGGAAAAAAAGTTAAAGGAGGAACATAAATGTTAGATGTAGGAGATTTAAGAAGAGGACATTATATACTTTATCAAGGTAGTATTTACAAAGTTATAGAGGCTAATAAGCATTTCATGGGAAGAGGTAGTGGACTTATTAGAACACGCTTAAAGGATGTTAAGACAGGCCTTATAAAAGAAGTTACTTTTCCCAGTGGTGAAAAAGTAGAGGAAGCTGACATATCTTTTCAAAAAGCTCAGTATTTATACAATGATGGTGATCATTATTATTTTATGACTTTAGATGATTATGAACAGTTTGCATTACCAAAAGAAGAGATAGAGGATGTAAAATTTTATCTTATAGAGAATCTTGAAGTTGACTTAGTCTTTCATGAAGGAGTGCCAGTTTCAGTAGAATTGCCAGTTGTCGTAGAATTAACCGTGGTTGAAACAGAACCCAATTTTAAAGGAAACACTGTTTCTGGTGGAGGTAAACCTGCAATTTTAGAAACAGGTCTTAAAACTACAGTACCATTTTTTTGTAGAACGTGGAGAAAGAATTAAGGTAGATACTCGAACAGGCGAATATATAGAAAGAGCATAATTAAAAGTTATAAAAATAAAGGGCCCGTACGTACGGGCCCTTTATTTTTAGTGCTGATTTCTTTTAAAAATATTTAAAAACCAAATGATAAATGGTATAATATTGGAAAGGTTACCACTATTATTAATTAAGGAACTCAAAAATATACTAATGATTCTGACCAAGCTAGCAAAATTTTCTGCCCTTTTATTCATAGTTTTATTTAGCAAGAAGGAAATATCTATATCCAGGGCGGAGCCCTCATCTCTTCTTAGTACAAGTACTAAAAATTTAAAGAAATTAAGAGTTAGTGAAGTTTAGAAGTAGTAAGGTATTTTGTAAATAATTAAATCTAAAACATATATTATAATAAGAATTTTGAATTTTTAAGATAGGTAGTAAGGATTATAGTCAAGAAGGATTGTTGAAAAATTTCAATTTTGGAGCATTTATAAATCTATATTTTTGAGTTTTTAAAGGCGGCATACTATTATGCAAAGGAGGAGTTAAAGTGAAGAAATTTTTAGTTTTTATGTTTTGGTCCATTGTTATAGTTATATTAGGATTTTCATCTACTGTCTCTCCAGTATGGGAAGATCAAATCATTTACTTTATAATGATCGATAGATTTGCAAATGGAGATACTTCGAATGACGTACTTACTGAATCAGGAATTGATAGTGGTTATGTTAATTCGAAATATAATGGTGGGGGGGACATACAAGGTTTAATCAATCAATTAGATTATATTGCTGAGTTAGGTGTCACTGCTATTTGGGTTACTCCCCCCCCAGTTGCAAATCAATGGTGGGATGGTCTTGTTGACTATGGTGGATATCATGGTTATTGGGCTAGAGATTTTAAGAATGTCGATGAACATTTTGGAGATATTGAATTATATAAAAAAAATTTGTAGAAGAAGCCCATAAAAGAGGAATTTATGTTATTCAAGATATAGTTACTAACCACACAGGAAACTTTATTTCTTATAGGGATGGGAAATATTATCTGAATGATCAAAGTTATCCTACTAATAAGCCAGAGCAATATCCTTTTAATATGAACGACTATAATGATCCTGAGCAGAGAAACTTAAATATATATCATTGGCCTTCAGAAGTAAAAGAACCAAATCGATATAATACAGAATTTTCTGATTTAGATGATTTAAATACCGAAAATCCGATTGTTATAGAAGCTTTAAAAGATTCCTATTCATTTTGGATTAAAGAAGCTGATGTAGATGGTTTTAGAATAGATACTGCAATTTATGTTGAACCTGAATTTTGGCCAGAATTTCTTGAAGGAGAAAAAGGTATTTTTGAGGTTGCTTCAGAATTAGGAAAAAAATGATTTTTTTTAACTTATGGAGAAGCTTGGCTTAATCCTATGCCCTTTTCAAATGATGCTGAGAAGGAAATAGAACAATTTTTTTTAATTGGGGGGGATTTAACTCGATGCTAGATTTTCCGCTTCATACAGATATAAAAAGAGTATTTAAAGAAGGAAAACCTACTTCTTATATAAAATATCGTCTTGAACAAAGAGAAATAATGTACAGTAATCCTGCAAGAATGGTTACTTTTGTTGATAATCATGATATGGATAGATTTTTAAAAGCTTCAGATATTAATAGTCTTAAGCAAGCTTTATCTCTAATTTTTACTATTCCAGGTATTCCTACCATTTATTATGGAACAGAACAGAATTTTATAGAAACTAGAGCTACGATGTTTGCAAATGGTTTTGCTTCTGGAGGTCAAGATCATTACGATATAAATACACCTACTTTTCAATTTATAAAAGAGCTGTCAGAATTGAGAAAAACACACCAACCTTTAAGCATGGAAAGATAGAAGTTTTGTTCTCAGATGATCTAGGGCCTGGTCCTTTAGTTTATAAAATATTTGATGATTCAAAAATGTATATCGTGATGATGAATACTTCTTCAAATAAGAAACACGCAACAGGAATGGATTTCAATATAGAAGATGGCAGTGTACTAAGACCTTTAGTTGTAAATAATATGGTTAATAAAGAGATAGTATATTCAAATCCTTATAATATTTTATTAAATGCTAAATCTTTAGGAATTTTTGAAGTGACAGACCAAAAAGAAGAGGTAGCCAAAAGTGGAATCTCTGTAGAGATAAATAATTTATCTGAAAATAATACATTTACTGATAATTTTGTGTTAACTGGTACAGCTTCCGGAGCAAAATCAGTAAGAATTATCGTAGATGGTGAGGAAAAAGAGTATGCTAAAATAGATTTAAAACAAGGCATAAATGAACCTTGGGAAGTAACCATAAATATCTCCGATTTTACTCCTGGGACACATAAAATAATTGCTAAGGCATATGGTAAAACACCTATGATAGTTGAATACTCTAAAGAATATACCGTAAACTTTGATATTCCAATGATTTCCTTGAAGGTAGTTGAAGATCCTAAAGGGGGGGATGATAAAGGACCTTATGGAACTTACTTTTATCCCAAAGATTCAACTTTTAGTAGTCAAATGGACATTAGAAAAGTTGAGTTAGTTCAAATAGGTACTATGTTAAGAATGATAATAACTATGGATACGGTTACCGATTCCTGGACTCCTGCAAACGGATTTGACCATGTAACTTTCCAAATTTTCTTTGATGATCCAAGTAAACCAGGAATAATTGAATTACCTCTTCAAAATGCTACTATGCCAGATGGGTATGATTGGAATTATGGTATGTGGGCAACAGGTTGGGGTATTTATTTATATAGTGCTAATAATGCATCTGCAGAAAAATTTGGAGATCCAGTAACCCCTTCTCCAGAAGCTCAAGTTAATAAGAAAGAAAATACCATTACTTTTTTTTATTCCTTTGTCAGTGCTCGAAACAAATGATTTATCTGGTTGGAATATATATATTACAACATACGATTATGACGGTATTGAAGGAGTTTTAAGACCATTAACACCAGAAGGAGGGCAATGGGCTTTTGGTGGAGGAAAAACAACTGATCCTAAAATAATAGACGATTTATTTATAAAAATTGATAGATAAAAACAAGAGGCCCTGATCATCAGGGCCTCTTATAATTATTATTTACTAAAAATTACCAGGCTCTCTTTCTTTTCCAGTCACCACGTAAATAGAAGTAAATGAATACCAGAGCTTCAGCAATATCACCGAACATGTATGAAAGCCATATCCATATTATTGATAAATTTAAAAACTTAATTGTAATGACCAATATAACAAATTGAACTGCCCACCTTGAAAAGATGCTGGATACCAAATAAGGAAAATTATATCCTGAAGCAGAAAAAAAACACTAGCTAAACCCATTCCATATCCTAAAGCAACAAGTCCAAGTGAACCAAATTTTAAAAAAAATCTGAACCTAGTTTTATAACCTCCGGATCTTTAGTAAAAAAAATAGAATTACCTCTTTTCCAAAACCAAAAGCTAAGAAAATAGATCCACTCATTATTATTGTTGCAACTACAGCAGCTAAATGAGAGGCTTTTTCTGCTCTTTGTATATTTTCAGCTCCTAAACATTGACCTACAACAGATGATGATCCTGAAGTAAGTCCTGATAAAGGTACAAAAGCAAATCCAAAAAGTCTTCCAGCTATTCCATTAGCTGCAATTGCAGCTGTACCGAACATTGAAACAAAACCTAACACTACAATATTTGAAAGATTTCTAAAAAAAGATTTCTATACCGTTTGGTAGTCCTATAGTTAATAATTTTTTTATCAATTTGAGGGTTAAGCTTAAATAAACCTTTTATTGAAGGTTTTACATTGTGGGTTCTTGTAAATAAGATTATGAATCCAATAAGAAAAGATATAGTTTGAGATACGACAGTAGCCAACCCAGCTCCGAACACCCCTAAATTAAGACCTTTTAAATTAGTAAAAGGAATCGTTTCAAACATAAATACTGCGTCCAAAATGACATTTAAGAAACTAACTAAAATCATAATACTCATAGGTATTTTTGAGTCTCCTATACATCGAAAACAGTATTTATCGAGTAGGAAGAAAACATTATGGGTAAGAAAAAAAAGTCTAATATAACCATAATCCAATCCATGTTGTACAACATCTGCTTCAGAAAACAACAGCATTAAAGGTTTTAATAAAACAGCAATTAAAACCGCTGCGATTGATGCCATTAAAAACTTAAAGCTAATTGTTTGTTCTATAGCTATTTTAGTTTGTTCATAGTCTTTTGTCCATAAGCTTGAGAAATTAAAGATATAGAACTGGAACCAATAATTTCGTTCAAGGCGGTTACAATCCAAAAAAATGGTTGAAAATAAAGTAACTCCTGCCACTGCTTCACTTGAGATTTTGCCAACCCAGTATATATCTACCAAATCATATACCATTTGAGCAGCATATCCTATCATTGTAGGAATAGACATAGTCAATATTTGTCTTAAGAGAGGACCTTGTGTTAAATCTTTTTCCATTACTCTCCTCCGATTATTATTAGAGCAAGGTAAATTTAGTTTTTTTACAAATTATATTTAATTATAATTATATCAAAATATTATAAAATCAATATTGAAAAGATTTTTATTTAACAAGTTGTAACATATGATATACTATTAGAATGAAAAAAAACAAAAATATTTTTTTTGTACTGAAAAACATTCAAAACAGCAAATAGAATCTAAAAAAAATTCGATAATTTGCACTAAGGAGGAAGCAATATGGAGAATGATCTTTTAGGTCAGCCTGCTCAAATGGAAAAGCTAATAAGAGAAATCTGTTCTAAAATTAAAAGTGAAGGTAGGAAAGTTTTAAAAGATTTTGATATTTCTCCGGCCCAATTTGATGTTATGCAGATTATATATTTTAGAGGTCCAAAAATGCTTAGCGACATAAGTAAAAGACTTGGAATAACCAAAAGTACAACAACAGGTATTGTAAGTAGGCTAGAAACAATGGGATACCTGACTAAAGAAAAGTCTCCTGAAGATCGAAGAGTTTATATGGTAAATATTACCCAAAAAGGAAAGAATATAATTGAAGAAGTTATTGAAACTAGGGTAAAATTAATAGAAAAAGTTTATAATAAATTGGGAGATAAGGTTAGAACTATAGAAATATTAAATGAGATAAATAAAATCATGAATGAAACCAAATTGAGCTAGGAGGATAAAAATGAACAAAAAAAATGGAACATTAGCAATTTGGCTATTTTAGTTCTATTAGTTGTACTTTGTAATATTTTAGCTTTTTCGAGTTTTGGATTTTCTTATATTATAAATATTGATGCATTGCCTGGTAGTGCAGTCTACTTTGGTGGCAATCTTCTGGGAATAGTCAAAGAAGTCCCCGCAAAGTTTGAAATTATTGATAATTCTAGTGGAGTGTTAAGAATTCTGAAAAACGGATACACTGATTATATTGTTAGCTTATCCTTGATTGGAAGTGAAGCTACAATAGTAGCCGAACAAGTGCCTTTGTCAAAACTTCTTTTAAATTCGGAGTTAGACGAACTTTATTTAGAATACGAATATAAGGGAAAGAAAGAAAGTGTCAATATACAGGGAGTCAAAGAGATAGAACTCCCTTACATAATAGATCAAATAATATTAAAAAGTGAAGGTTATCATGAAAAGATAGTTAAATTAGATTTGAAGCCTTTTGGGAAAGAAGAAATTAATGTTGATTTATTAGGATTAGATGAAATAATTTTAGATTCGCTTCCACAAGGAGCTGATGTTTATGTAGAAGATATGAAAGTCGGAACAACCCCCCTTAAAACTGAAAAAAAGATAAATTAAACAAAGTAATTGTAAAAAAAGGAAGGCTATATAGAACAAACTTTGGAGAATGTAAATGTAAATGATAAAATTACTATAGAACTTAAACGTGGCATTGAGGTTTTTATTGATAGTACGCCAAAAGAATCAGGAGTTTTTTTTGAACAATAAATATATAGGAACTACTCCTTATTATGGGATTTTTGAACCTGGCGATTATATATTAACGATATCAAAAGCTGGATATGAAACTAAAGAACTAAGATCACAGTTTACAGAAAATGGAATTAATAAGTACTATGTAGAATTAAATGAAACAAAAAAAGTTGGTTGGTTTACTAAATTCAGAAGATTTTGAATTTAATATTGATGGTAAATATTTGGGAAAAAAATATTGATTATATCATTTTAGACAATAACATGCATTTAGTGAAACTATCTTCAGATAGTGGCAAAATGGATTTTTTTGATAAGTAAAGTTTTTATAGAATCCAATTATTATTATGATTTAAGAAAAATTAGTGCAATTAATGTGTACAGTATTGAAGAAAAAGTTGCTAGCTTATTAGGGAAAACTCAAAATATTCCAGCTTTTTTTTGTTTTTCATACGTTAAATGGTGGTCAGTTTGTGAATGTAAGAACCGTTAGTAGAACTTTTTCTGTGTTTGCAGAACCTTCAAATAGTTTGGATATTTTTGTTGATAAAGGATTTGGAGCTCTTTTTGTTACCACAAATGTTAAAAACCCATTGATTTATATAGACGATAAATTTGTTTCAAACGATCGATTACTAGGTTATCCTTTAAAATCAGGGGGGGTACATAAAGTTGAGTTGAGATATCTAAATGAAGTTAGAACTCAAAAAGTTCTTATTAAAGAAGGAGATAAAACATTTTTAAATTTTGATTTTGATATAAAAATTCCTGTAAATGTCGTTTGCAGCGAAGGAAGATTTGCAGTTAATTCGCAGGAATATTTTTCAACATCTCAATTACTTTATTTAAAAGCAGGTCCTAACGTTTTTTTTCAAATGGTACATATTCGATAGTTGTTTTTATTTACGAGCCTCAATATATTGATTTGGATAAACTTATAACGGGGTATAATTCATGCAAATAAGACTATTTTTACTTTATTAATTTTGGTTTTTTTCTATAACTATTTTTTTCACAAGTAAATATTGTTGATCTTCCAACTTCTTCTCCTCTTTATTCTCAAGTAATAAAAATGGTTGAAACCGGTATAATGTCTATAGACAACCAAGGAAGATTTCGAGGAACCCAAGAGGTTCTGAGATATGATTTAGCTGAATTTGGCGTAAATATGCTTGATTATTTTGATAAACGTTATAATTCTCAATTGAATGAGCTAAGTAAAAAAACTTTTATCCCTTGAGAATCAAAATTTGAATTCAAGAATTAATAATATAGAAAGTACTCTATTTGCTTACGACGATAGATTATCTTACCTAAATTCAAGTATTATTCAATTGGAACAAAATGTTTCAGATATATTAGCAGTTATTCAGCCCGGTCATCCTCTTAATAAAGATAATATTGTATTTCAAAATATTTTGCAATCATCAAAAGCTGTGGCACAACAAGCAGCAGAAGAAGAAGTTAGAAATATTGCAAATGATACTCTAGCATCTCTATCCATGTTTGAAGATAGATTGATCGAGTTCGAAAAGAAGTTAATATGCTTAACGAAAAGTATGATAAATCACTTGAAAGTTTGAGCAGTTTAATTGTTACCGTTCCTCAAGATACTAAAGAGGAATTTCAAAATTATATTGATATAACAATAGAGAAAGAAATAGATGCTTTAAAAACAAGTTTAAGAAGTATAGCTAAATATGAAACCGCTTTGTTAGAAAGTTCACTAGACAGTACACTAACATCATTAGATGTAAGAGTAACTACGTTAGAAGGACGTATAAGCCCATATGACTCTAGTTTATATGATCTAAGAAAAAAAAGTTGAAGAGAATGAAGCTAAGATTAATTATATTTTGATTAATTATTCTTCTGAAGCTACTTCTTTAAAAAGACCTGATGAATATGATTTATTAGGAATTAAAACAGATATCGAAGCACTAAAAATTCGTACAGATAACTTTGCTTCCGATCTTTCGCTTCTTTCTGATCAAGTTTATGAGAACAAATCTCATATAGATACTTTTGAAGCTAGACAAGTCTTGTATGATAACAAAATTAATGAGATGCAAAAAAAAGTATGAAAGTTTGGTAGAACAAATAATAAATCAAAACAAAAAAAACTGGATAATATTATGTATGAATTATCTAGTCTTTCACAAACCGGCACGCAATCACAAACTATAGAAACTAGTCCAATAGATATTAAAAATCTACAAGAAAGAGTGGCAAGTTTAGAAAGAACTTTTGGGGGGGTTTATTATGACCAAGTTAGCCAGTTATCGTATTATGCTGTTACCTTTGAAGATATACAAAACAATTATTCTGACCTAAAAAGAATTTTAGACAAAAATTCTACCCAAGTCGAAGAACTAAAACAAAATTTAGAGGTTTTAAGTGCACAAATCAAAGCAATAACAAGTTTAACTGATTTAAATCAAGACTCATTGACTACCTTAAAAAAAACATGTCAACAATATCTCAAAATTATATAGTATAGAATCAAATTTGGAAATATTAAACAGAAACAATTACAATATCAGTAATGAAGTAGTTGCATTGGATAATAGACTGTCAAATATAGAAAAACTCTTGGTGATTTTCAAGTAAGTTCTTCAGAAATAAAAGAATTAAAAAGCGCTTACGATCAGCTTTTAAGTAAATATTATGATTTAAAAATCGAAGCAGAGTATTATACAGATCCAAAATTACTTAAAGATGATTTAAAGATTGAGCTATATAATGAACTTTCTTCTGAGATAATTGTTTTAGATAAAAATATTGTAGAATTGGATAATAATTTAAAAAAAATTTAGAATCACGGATTTTGCAAATTGAAAAGGCTATGATCTATTATGATGAAAATATGTCTCAAGTTACCTTTAATACCCAAGAAACCGCAACCAAGGTAGTAGAATTAGAAAAGAAAATAGAGCAAAAAGAAAGTAAGGACTTTTCTACGACGTTTATTACGAGTCTGTTAGGGGTTGCTGTCGGTGCATTAGTTACATGGCTTGTATTGTCAACGGGAGATTGAATTTAATGTAATATTTTTATAGTAATATATTATTTGTTTGATGCAAAAAGTAGGAGAGAAAATTATGAAGAAATATGGACTTGCTTTAGGTAGTGGAGGCGCCAGAGGCGCTGCTCATGTAGGGCTTATAGAAATTATAAATAAGAGAGAGATTAACATAGAAGTTGTAACTGGTTCTAGTGCTGGAGCTATAGTAGGAGCTTTCTTTGCGTTATATCCAAAGGCTAATTTAGTACGAGTTTTTGATAGGGTGATAAAGAAAAATATAGATATAATTAATTCTAATTTTAAGATTTTAAATAAAAAAAATAACTAATTTTCCTAAAATGATTGCTGGAAAAAGTTTTTTTACAAAATGATTTTGTTTATGATATTTATAAAGAACTTTATGGAAGAAAAAGATTTTCAGAATGTAAAATTAAGCTTGGAATTGTATCATACGATTTAGAAAGTGGACAAGAAATTGAAATTACTGAAGGATATATTATCGATGCAGTGATGGCTTCGTCTAACGTTCCTGGGGTCTTCCCACCTTTAAGACTTGGAGGCATGCAGCATCTAGACGGAGGTGTGTTGAATCCTATTCCAGTTAATTTTGCAAAAAAAATTGGGTGCAAATTATGTAATAGCCAGCGATTTATCTTATCAAAGTAATAATAATATTAAATATGATAACGGACTGGATTTTTTTGCTTTCGATAGATGATAATAAGAATGATTTGATGAATAGATATGAATTAAAAAAATGCAAACGAGATATATAAATATCCATTGACATACTCATGGGTGGATTTTCAGCATTTAACGATATATATATTCAATCAAAGAGTTATATTATTGAGCAACTTGAAAGGGAAGGGATACAATCTTGAATTTGGTTATGGGTGGATTTTTTTTGAAGGTTTCTATTGGGAATCTGGGGTTTTAGAATTTTTAGCTAAGCATGAAGAAAACTTAACAATTTATACATCAAGTGTTGGTAGTTTGAGAGGGTTATTTTACTCAATGTATGGTGAGAATTTTTTTTGGACGATTAAAAGATTTATCAACAAAAAACAACCCTATTAAAGATATTATAAGTTCGTTTGAATTGTACAATAATTTATACGCCCAGACCACTGCCCTAATTAGGTTAGGAAGAGGAAAGATGTCACTATATGAACCACAAATATTAAAAGAATTTTTAAAAGACTATTTTGGCAAAGATACTTTGAAATCATTAAATAAAGATATAAATTTTGAAGTATTTGAATTAAAGAGCAAAAAAAGTGGTTAATCTAGATAAAAATACATCTATAGTTGACATGTTAATGATGGAATTAGCTTTTCCTCCTTATTATCCATATTATCTATATGAAGATGGATATTTTATTCCTTCATCTTTTTTTTGTCTCTTATTCCACAAAAATTCTCAAGCGACTCTCTAATTATATCTTTTGATTCGAATTTGGATTATCCTATTCCTAAAAATACTGTAGAGATACTTTTAAAGGTTTCTTATTCAAGAAGTTTAAAAAAATTATCAAATATTAACTGAAAAATTCACAAAAATCGAGCCTAAAAAAAATTTAACTTCTTATTTTGATATGTCTGCTTTTTTTTGATGGTCAAAGTCGAATAAAAGAGTGGTGGGATAATAAATGAAAAAGTTTATTAGTTTTGTTCTTGTTTCTTTTTTTATTTTCATTTCAATCTTATCTTTTCCTGCGACTATCAATGTAAAGGCTGATAGTGTTAAGGGAGAAGAAAAAAAGATATATATTAACCGGTAATGTCTTTATACAAAAAGATGATCTTATTATAACTACAGATTATGCCACGATATCTTTGGTAAATGATGATTGGAGAGATGTTGAGACAAACAAAGTTCATATCAAAGGAGACTCATTTGAGGCTACGTCTGATTATTTGATTTTTGATCTACAAACTGAAAAAGGAACCTTAAGATACAATGTTGAAAGTAATATATCTATCGAAGAATCGTTTATTCAGATTTTTTTGTGATGAACTTATATTAGACAACAGTAAAAAAAATTATATGAGGGTTTTTCAAAAGAACATGTTCTAATTAACAAAGACGATTATTCAATTAAATCCAAAAGATTTAAATATGAGGAAAGTGCGACTTTACTGTCACTTTTTGATAATGTGAAAATTGTGAATGAGAGTAAAAAAAATTGATATGGATTCTCAAGTAGCGTATTTTAATACAAAAACCAATGAGATTGAAGCTCAGTCAGTTAATTTAATTCTTCAGGTCGAAGACTGATTGTTTTTACATTCTTGATATTAAGGACTTAAGAAATGAAGATCTTCTAAAAATGGAATTTTGATTTATAAGGGTCTAGGGCAAAGCCCTCCTTCCTTCCTTAAGTACCAAATAGTTCAAAAAAAATTAAGGATAAATGAGTATTAGAATTGTAGAGGTATTTATATAAAAATTATGGATCTTAAAATAGATATATAAAAAAAATGGGTTTCAATTATTTCTAAAGTGAGTAATTCGAATATCTTAGGAGGATAAATTTCATGAAAATTTTATCTCTGCAATAGTATTATTATTTCCTTACTTTGCTTTTCTCAGGTAAGATATGATTTGGGCTTTTCAGTATTAAACGAAAAAAAAGCGAGTTTGATTTGGCTTTAAGAGTTGGTTTGGAATCTAACGATTTTAATTTTAGTTTTGATTTTAGCCCTTCTTTTAATGATACATTGAGTCTTATCACTATAATGGATGTATCAGCCGAAATTTGGGAAATTAATGATAATTTATCTTTAGATGCTGGTTTATTATGGATGAATGATAAATCTAAGAGAGGAACTTATGCTTATTCTGCCTTAGATATATATTTTAAAGGAATTTCTTCAAAAATATGTGTAGGATATCCGTTTAAAAGTAAAAAAAGAATTTTTAGATTATTTTGTTATAAAAATAGGTTATGAAGTTCCAAAGCCACTTAATTTCATAGATGATTTAAAAATGGAATTAAGATTGGTAAATGGAAGAATTGATTTTTCAATTTTTCTAGTTGAGCCTTTTTGAAATATAATATCGAATGAAAAGAAAAGAAGGATTTCTGCTTGTTGAAAGTATCTTTGAATTATTTATAGTATCTATTAGTATGTTGATAGTTCTTTCAACATTTATTGGTACTTTTTTTCTTTTAAAAGATGCTTTAGAAGAGATGATAGATTTAAATATTCTATCAAATACAGTTATGGAAATAATTATTGTCTCAAAGAATGAAATGAAAAACGTAACTTCACTTTCTTCTGGGCAATTTTCTTCAAGTATATTGGGGGATAGTGTAGAAGGAGGAAAAGTTGGATTTTCTTTCGACTCACTAACCCAAAAACTATTGAGATATAAATATAGTAATATTACGAAGGGATATACTTTCATTTCTCAAAAAAAATTACTGCTTTTTCATATGATGGTAAATTCATAATAGTAACATTAGATAGAGATTATATTATAAAATTGTTTGTAAAAGACCTAAGATAGCTTTTTAGGCGCTTTCTTGGTGTAAGTAGGAGGATATAATCATTATGGCAAATGAGATAATTGAGACATATAAACTTTTAGAAGAAAGGATTAGATCAGAGAACGTTCAAATATATTTTGATATGTTAGATTCACCTTATCCTGCCTTTAAATCTAAGGCTATTCAGGAATTAACTAAACAAAAAAAATACAGACTCCGATAGTTAAAGACTTTTTACAAGATCCTGATAAAGATGTTAGATTTGCTGCTTATAGATACTTAGAAAAAAATGGGGGGGCTTTTAGATGAAAAAAAACAGTTAAAGAGTCACTGAAAGACATCTCCCCAACATTAGAAAAGAAGCTATTATTAGTTACATAAGTATGGGTATGGAACCAATAGAATATATTTTAGACTTTGCTAAAGATCCAGATCCAATCGTTAGGTATCAATTGTTAACTACATTTCTTGAGTTTTATCCAGAAGATTCAAATAAATTGATAGAAATATTAAAAGATGATCCTTACATAAAAATAAGACAGTTAATTTACGCGTTGGATAATATTTCAGATACTTTAGTCTCTATAAATATTGAAAAAAAGCGTTAAAACCATGGCTTTAAAAAGATATTATGAGGCTTCGGATTCCATCACCTTTTTTTAACACACTGAAAGAGGTATATTTTGAGTGCGATATTGATACAAAAAAACTTAATTATTAAATTCTTTTCTGGAATTCCTTGTGAAATCATAAATCAATTTATGGATAAAGTTATGAATGAAGAATCGAATTTAATCATTTTACAAAATGCTGCTAAAACTTCTAAAAAGGTATGTGGAATTGATGCAATTCCTTCGTGGCTGATTGAAAAGTTTATACAGAGTGATGATGCTCGTATAGTTAAGTATGGTCTAAGTTTAGCAACTGAAAAGAAGATATGGGTTATGTTGAATTATGTAGAGAATTCTTAGATGCAATAGATGATGATTTAGTTATAGGAGCTACCGATTATTTGCTGCATTTTCAGGATTACTCATTAGTTGATTATGTGAGTGACTTCTTAAATTCTTTATCTTCAAAAAAGAATTAGAGAGGGCTTAAAAATAATTCGAAAATTAAAATTAGAGAATTTTGTGGGAGATGCTTCAAATATAGCATCAAATAAAATATATCCTGTATCTATAAGAAAAAGTGCGATTAATTTATTGAAGTTCTTCAAAGCTAAAGATTATTGGGAGATTCCTCATCAAATTCTTAAAGATCCGTACGAAAGCGGAAGTTTAAAATTAGCAGCACTGAATGCGCTTCTAAGATTGAATGCGGAGATGGTGGTAAATATTTAATAATATATTGGATACAATGTTTGAACCCTATTGTATCATTTGCAAAAGTAAAATATCTTTTGGGAAAATAGTCTGTGAAAATTGTTTAAAAAAACATATGCACCCTCACTTACTGAGGGTGATTTTAAGGTATATCACTATGGAAAATATGAAGAACCTTTATCACAACTTATAACTGAATTTAAATATAATTCTCATCCAAAAATAGGGAAAATTTTTGGAGAGAAACTAGCTTCTTTATTCTTAAAGTTAAACTTTCCAGCTTTGAATTACTATGTATCTTATGTTCCTTCAAATTATATAAGTAAGTTTGAAAAAGGTTTTGTTCCTGCCAAACTTATAGCCATATATTTTTCAAGTATTTTAGGATTTCCTTTAATAGACCTTTTTATTTCTAAGGCTTTAAAAAAACAGGCTCAATTGTCTTATAAGCAAAGAAGTAAGAATGTGCACAATAAAATCAGATTAATTCAATCTCCCCCTGAAAACATTATAGTTGTAGATGATGTATATACTACAGGTTCAACAATGAATGAAATTGCGAATTTATTAGAAAATAAATGTGAAGTAATTATTGGATTGACAATGGCTAAAACGATTCATAATCATTCTTTATAAATCTTTCTAAATTAAAGATAATTCTTCTCCAGGCTTAATTTCGTCGTCAAGTAATTTCTTTTTTTATTTCTTCTAGTTTTATTTTAATTTCTTTACCTTTATATCCTTTTTTTCAATAAATCTTTTCCTGAGATCAGAAGAGTTAATTCATCAAGTTTTTTTTAGGTAATTATAAAAGTAAGATAAAATATCGTCTGGGATTTTTGTAGCCATAAATATTAGTTGTTCATTGTCTAGTGATGAACATCTTTCATAGAAAAAGAAGGTTTAAAAATATCCTTATACTGCTTTCCAAACGATTCTTTTATTAAATCATTAATTTCTTCATAAAGAGAGTTTACCTGTTGAAGTTTACTGATATAATCTTTAGGTAGCCCATATCTTTGTACTACCCGTTTTAGAGACTCAACAGGAGTATATTGTACCAAAACATATAAAACAACATGAAAATCCTAACATTTTTAGTATAACTTTTCAAATTGTTATTGAAAAAAAATCAATAACTTGGAATAGTTTTTCTAATTCTTTTTGTAGTGTTGGTGTATAATATGTTTTTTCAAAGAGGTGTGAAATGATATTTAAGTTTCCCATTCTTTCTATAGCTTTCAAAGGTTCAGGTTCATTAAGAATTTTTTTTCAAACTCCTCTCTTAGTCTCATTCCTGTAACTTTTTCCAAATATTTTCCTTCAACAGCTTCTATTAATTTATTCAAAGTATAAGGTTCTATTTCAAATCCGAATCTTTGTTCAAATCTTATGGCTCTAAGTACCCTTGTAGGATCTTCTATGAAAGAGAGAGGATGTAATATTCTGATTTGCTTTTCATCAAGGTCCTTTCTAGAATTAAAGAAATCTAATAAAATACCAAAAGATTCAGGATTTAACTTTATAGCCATTGCGTTAATAGTAAAATCTCTTCTAGCAAGATCTTTTTTTTATCGTTGAAAATTCGACTGTTGGTAGTTCTCCTGCTTCTTCGTAGTATTCGGTTCTAGCGGTTGCTATATCAATTCTTATTATTTTATGTGAAATTCTATAAAATAATGAGCAAGTATGGAATTTTTCATGTTCAACATATTTAGCATTTAATTGTTTTGCAGCATATCTTCCAAAAGTTAAAGCTTCTGCTTCAACAACAATATCTATATCATAATCCATGAAAAGGAATTTTTTTAGTATTTTTATCGTTTTGTTGTTTTGATTTAATAGCTAGTAGCAAATCTCTTACAAACCCACCTACTACATATACATTGACATTTTGTTCGTTGCCATAATCTCCCAGTAATCGAAGTAAATTTAAAATTGAGGGGGGGCAAAAATTCTTCCATATATTTTTTTTAGATTTTGAGATTCATATTTTTCTTTTAAAAGCGGATTAACAGAAAAATTGAACACGCCGTTAGAAGCACGGACAAGATCAGTTCTTGTTATAATTCCAACGAGAATACCATCTTTTATTATAGGGATTCTTCCAATATCTTCTTCTGCCATCATTCGACGAATTTGTGACAGAGAAGTTTCGACATCGGCTACTTTTAAATTTGTGCTCATTACAGATTTCACGGGAGCATTTTTTTAAACCATGATTCATAGCTTTTTCAATATCTTTTTTTAGTAACCATTCCAACTAGTTTATTATTTTCTATAACAGGAAGTCCAGAATGTCCTGTTTGATACATTATTTCATAAGCTCTTTGAACAGTTTCGTTAGATAAAATTGTTCTTACAGGTGATGACATAATATGTTTTGCCTTTAGAACAGGGATAAAAGAAGATTTTAATTCTGATTTTATTTTATTGATTACCTTTGTAGGGCTTTGACCTTTAACTTTTGCTGCACCTGCTTTTTTTTATGGCCACCACCACCAAAAGAAGTCAGAATTTTGTTTAGGTCTATTTGATTACTCTTTGATCTTGCTACAATGTATATTGTTTTAGCAATTTTGACGATAACAAATAGCACATCTGGGGGGGTTAAAGTTTCAAACAATTTATGGGTTATTATATTTAACCCACCAATAAATTTTTCGGATTCAGCATAGGCTATATTCACACAAATTTCGTCTAAGTAAAATTCTTCTATATTATTGTAAAGTTTGTCAAATAATATTTTTGCTCTTGTGTCATTTCTAATGACACAAATTCTTCAATTTCCTCTACTCTTGCACCGGTTTTAATTAGTCTTGCGGCTATATCGTGATCTTCCCAACTGGTCGTAGGATATACAAAATTACCGGTATCTTCATGAATAGCTATTAAAAAAAAGAGTTTTAAGTGTATCAGAAAAAGGAACGCCCTTTTCAAACAATATTTCAACCAAAATAGTTGTAGAACTACCTACCGGTTTGGAAAAATTGTTTCCATTAATGTTTTGCTCTTTTAATTCCGGATGATGATCATAAATATCAACTGGTAATCCTTCTTCTATTAAAAATTTAATTGACTCCGGAATTCTATTTATATCTGACGTATCGACAACAACAATTTTATCAAAATTTTTATTTTTAATTTGTTCTTCGAACTCGTCTTCAAATTCGTGAGACTTTTTGTAAGGTATATCATATATGTTTAAAAATTCTTTTAAATTTTGTTGGGGGGGCTCTGAATCAATAATAATAATCGAATCTTGATATAACAATGAAGCTGCAATTGAGGCAGCAAAAGCGTCAAAATCAGGGTTCTTGTGAGTTGTTATTAAAACTTTTGGTTTCAAATTTACCTCTCCTTATGTCAAGCTTTTATGGAATTATTATAGCATATATTTAGAAATATGTCTTTGATATTATATACTATCATCTTTGATTAATTATTATATTTAAAGGTTAGAAATTAAATAAAAGATAGATATCTTATAAGATTTTTATTTTTTTGGTAGTGAGGGAACCAATAGCCAAAGGCAAAGGTGCCCAACGTGAGGTGGAATCTGAAGAAGCTGGATGCAAAATATTGGTTTGATGAACAAGAACAACATACAAGGCTGAAATGGAACAAATCCTTTAATTCTATTGAACCACCGTATACCGAACGGTACACAGGATAACGTGAATAGGAGGCTACGCAATTAATAGGTAGCCTCCTATTCGATTGGTGGGCAGGGGGGGCAGAATCGAACTGCCGACACACGGATTTTCAGTCCGTTGCTCTACCGACTGAGCTACCTGCCCATTCTACTGTATCTGGAATAAAAAGAGGATGGTGGGCGCTGCAGGACTTGAACCTACGACCTTCTGCTTGTAAGGCAGACGCTCTCCCACTGAGCTAAGCGCCCGTCAACACACGGTAACTCATTAAAAACTGGCGCCCCCCCCAACCAGATTTGAACTGGTGTCTTTGGCGTGAAAGGCCAATGTCCTAGACCGCTAGACGATGGGGGGGCTTGCTAGGCTAATTGTTTAGCCTGAAATATATTACCATAAAAATTGCATTATGTCAAGCTGTTATCTTTAATTTTTGCAAATTTTCTTGCAACATTTGTAATATCCCCTGCTCCTACAAAAAGTAGAATTGCATTTTGCTCTTCTAACAAATCAGAGAATATAGCTTCTTCAGCATTATAAAATTGTGAGGGTGTATTCTGAGCTTTTAAGAGTTCTACAATAGTTCTTTCATCAACTCCATTTAGTGGTTCTTCAAAAGCAGAATAAAGCCTATAAACATAAACTTTGTCAGAATTTTTTTAATACCTCCACAAAATCATTCAAATGGAAATATAGTCTAGAAAATCTATGAGGTTGAAATATAGTAATAATTTTTTTTGCCTGGAAAATATTCTTTGGTCGCTTTTATTGTAGCAAGTATTTCGTCTGGTGTATGAGCATAATCATCTATTATACAGATATCATCATTTTTGAATATAATATTGAAGCGTCTATCAACGGAAATATAATTGTACAAAGAATCTCTTATACTTTGAAAATCTATTCCAAATTCTAAAGCCAATGCACATGAAGCTAAAGCATCATAAGCATAGTGTAAACCAGGTAACTTTAATGTAATTTTCCGAATAGTTTATCCTTTTGTATACCTCAAATTCCTGAATTTTTTTTCGTTTTGGACCCTATTTTAAGTATATAATCAGAATCATTTCTTAATCCAAAGTAGAGAACGTTTTTTTCCAACGAGATTCCAAGAAGAGAGAACAGGATCATCTTTACAAAGGAAAATGAGTCTCCTTGTATTATTAATGAATTGAAAAATAGAGTATTCTAAATTTTTAAATTTGTTATCATAGTGTTCTAAATGGTCTGGTCTTAGATTGGTGACGATTGAATAATCAGTGCATGTGTCTTTTATGAATCCATCACTTTCATCAACTTCTGCGATTATTAGATCGTTACCATACCTAAAATTTCCGTCTTCCAAGGAGGAATGTATTCCCCCTAAAAAAAACTGTGGGGGGGTCTTTCTTTGCATCTTTAAAGATTTGAGACAACATTGCTGTAGTAGTTGTTTTTCCATCTGTACCAGTAATCCCAATAGATCTATGATTTTTGAGTATTTCATTCAATAATTGCATTCGGTAAATTACCTTTATGTTTCGTTTTTTTTGCCTCCATGATTTCAGGGTTACTGTCTTTTACAGCGGTGGATCTAACTAAAATGTCCACATCTGGAAGTGAATAATTTTGTTCCAATTTAACTTTTATACCTTTTCTTAGAAGATATTCAACTCTTTCGTTTATCTCATTATTTGAACCACAAACATTTTCAACTCCAGAAACGTAATATTTGTAGAGCGCTAATGAACTCATTCCTATTCCGCCAATACCAGAAAAATAATATCTCATATATTCCTCCTGATGAATTCAAGGTAATTCATATTAGTTTTTAGTCTACCAGATTAAGTAACTAGAAATTGTTAAATTTTTTTTATTTCTTCAATATTATTGATAATAATTTCTATTGCTTGATTATGTTTTGGAACATATTCATAATTTTGTGATTTAATTTTTATAGAATTAATGAAGTTGATTAATTTGGTTAAATCAATATTTTGATCATCAAAAACCTCAGCTTTGCCTAGCTTTTGTAATGATAGAGCATTCTTGAATTGATGGTTTTCTGCAGCTCCCTTCCAGGGAATTAAAGCAGCTTGTAAGTCATAAAATAAAATTTCAGCGATTGTTGTTGCACCCGCTCTGCAGACAACACCATCACATACCGCCATTATTTTATATAGATCGTTTATGTAGTCGAAAGTATGCACATTTTCAAATTTAGAAAATTTATCGGGATTTTTTTGTTATGTGAATATAGTTTGTAGATTTATCCTGTAAATAAACCCTATACATTATATCATCTATTTCTTCAGAACTCAAACTTCCTCCAAAACCAAAATACACCTTTTATTTAAATTATTTATCCCAAATTTTTTTAAGGTATTCTCTTGTGAGCTTTTCATCAGGAGTTCTGACGGGGTTTCCTGATAGTATACATTTTTCGTTTATTAAAGTTTCTTCAAAACTTACAAATACTTTTTTTTGGCATATTTCGTGAGGAATTTATTTGAGATTCCCATTATAGAATTTTGTTCATGAAGATAAAAAGGTATCTTTTCTTTTGTTAAAGCCAATCCAACAGGAACAGTAACGTAACCTCCTGTAAGAAATGCGAAATCAGGATTAAAAGTTTTTATTATTTTTCTAACCTTTTGGGTATCTTTAAGAACTGCAAACATTCTGGTAATATTTTTAGGGTTATATATAGGTCTTTCAAGACCTTTGGTATCTAATGTATACATTTTTGCTTTAGGAAAATCTTTTGCTAAGTTATGTTCTTCAATTCTTCCTTTAGTAGCAAAGTAGATGATATCCAAGTTTTGGTAGTTTGTATCAAGATATTTTAGTAATGCTAAGGCAGGATAGTAATGTCCACCAGTGCCTCCTCCACAAAAAAACTACTTTAAGTTTATTATTGTTCGTCATTTTCCTCTCCAATCTTTCTTATATCAGAATTATTATATATCAATCCTAATGCCCAACCTATAGCTGTAAGCGTTACTATCATAGAAGAGTTTCCATAACTCATTAGCGGCAAAGTGACCCCAGTTACAGGCATCCATGGGATACCTAATCCAACAAGGGTATTTATCATAACTTGAATAAAAATCCAAGAAGCAGTCGCTCCGCAAAAAAATAAAGGTAGTTCTATCTTTGGTTAAGTATGCCATGTAAACAAGCTCATAGCATAAAAAAAAGAAATAAAGTGACTACTATTGCTATTCCAATTTTTCCCCCCCATTCCTCACCAATTACTGCAATTATAAAGTCGCTGTATGACTCAGGAACATAATATTTTTCTTCTCCTGCAAAAGGTCCTTTTCCAGATAGTCCACCTCCTGTAATTGCATCTCTAGCTCTTTGAGATTGGAAAGGATCTTCTTGTGTTAATCTTGATATTTGATAAGATTGAAGAAATCTGTCTTGAAATATGAAAATTGTAATTCCTATAACTAACATAAATATTATGAAAAAAAATCATTACACTTTTATCTTCGATACCTAAAAACATTGTAATTAACGATATAACTAGTATTAATAAGGTAGTGCTTAAATCAGGTTCTAAAAAAATAAGAAAAATGCTTAATAAGCATAAAATTAAGGGAATTAGAACGTTAGTAATTATATTTTTTTTGTTTTTTTTAGCTTTGAATAATAAAAAGCTAAAAAAAGCCGGTAAAATGAGTTTTGCCAGTTCAGAGGGCTGAAATTGAAATGGTCCAAAGTTCATCCACCTTGTAACTCCAGCGATAGGAGGAGCAAACAAAACAATCCCCAAAAAAAAGTATTTAAAAAAAATATAAAAAGCCAACATGATTAATGTATTGTTTATGAATAAATTTCCAAACAAAAAAAGCTCCTACAGCCCCAATAAATCCGATTATTAAACCTATAATGTATGTCTTAAATTTTTGTTCAGGATTTATATCTTTTATATTTTGAATAGCAAATAATGAGCTATAAACAAACATTATGCCTACAAACAATGTGATTCCTAAAATGATGAAGAAGAAAAGAAAATTTGTTTTTATGTTTTCTTTAGAAGCTCTCATGATATTGTTTCCTCAAATTACTTACTAAGTAGTCAAAATGCATGCCTCTTTCTTCAAAGTTGTTATAAAGATCAAAACTTGCACCAGCTGGAGAAAAGACTATGTTGTCATTAGGTTCCCATAATTCTTGTAAATATAAAAACACATCTTCTAAATTATCTTTAAAGATAAATTTACCGTCTAATTGATATTTTATTATTTCATCCTTCATTTTTCCAAACACAAAAACTGCCTTTGCATATTGTTGTAATTCGTTTAGTAGAGATGTCAAATCTTCATTCTTTGGAATGCCTCCTAGTATAGCAATATATTGTTTCCCTCTAAAACTTTTGTATGCATTATACGCCGAATGAGCATTTGTTGCTTTAGAATCATTATAAAACTTTATTTTGTTTATTTCATCTACAAATTCAAGTCTATATTTTAAAGGTCTAAAAGAAGACACTGCTTCAGAAATAAGGTTTTCTGGTATACCTAAATTCAAGGTTGTAACTACAGCTGCTATTAAATCCTCTTTTAGAATATCAAGCAAAAAAAATATCATTTTCAATTCTTACCTTTTTATCTTTATAAATAACATATTTCCCATCAAACATATCTTTCGAAAAAAACAGGAATCTGTTTTCATCGAAATTGTTCTGAACGGTTAAATTAATTTTTGCATCCTCGTTAACTATAGCTATTCCCCATTATTCACGGATCTTATAAGTAATTTTTCTTTAGTAGAATAATAATCCTTAAGATCTTGATGCCAATTAAGATGATCAGGGGCTAAATTGATTAATACAGAAATCTCAGGAGCAAAAAGCTTTGACCAGAATATTTGGAATGAACTTACTTCGACAACGTAGTTTTGTAAATCGTCTTGTGCGTTTATTAAAGGTATTCCAAGATTGCCTCCAATGAATGTTAAAGGTTCATAGTGTTTTAATATGTGACCTATCAAACTTGTAGTGGTCGATTTTCCGTCAGTACCAGTAATAGCTATAAATATTGATTTTTTTTGTTGACTTTTTTTTATTGATTTCCAAGCATATTCAACCTCTGTTGTATAATTAATATTGTTATCAAAGATAATTTAGCGGCATCACTTTGAGGGGATATTCCTGGACTAACTATGGCTAAATCGCAATTTTTTTAATAGATCGCCATGTTCTATTTCATATTTAATATTATTAGCCTCGAAAAATATTTTCTCTTCTTTACTAAAATCCCTATTTTGACTAACAAATATCTCATTCTTGCTATTTTTAATTTTATTTAATAGATCTTTATTACTTATTCCGTAGCCAACTAAGCATATTTTCATAATAACCCTCCTAAAGCTATAAATCCAACCAAAAATTAACAAGCCAAAATATCATTACAACTCGCTCTTCACTCCATTTTTTTTAATTCGAAATGATGATGAATAGGAGCCATTAAAAATACACGCTTTTTCCTGAGTTTAAAGCTACCAACTTGAATTATAACGCTAAACATTTCTAAAATAAATATAAAACATGTGAATAATGTAAATAGTTCAATGGAACTATAAAGGGCTAAGCATCCCAATAATCCACCCAAAGCGAGAGAACCAGTATCACCCATAAAAATTTTGCGGGTTTAATGTTAAAAAAAATAAATAAGCAATTACTGGTAAAATAAGTATTGATGTACTTTCAAAGTTTAACCCAGCAACTATGGCAGTAAAGAAAGCAGATATAATGTATATTCCACCTGCTAGTCCATCCAAACCATCTGTTAAGTTCGTAGCATTTGTCATACCTGTCAGGTACAAAACTCCCCCCCATACCGGATAAAAATATTTTAAATCTATAATATTTCTAGAAAAAGGTATTTTTAAATGAGTGTGATAATTAAATTTATATATTAAAATAACTATAAATGCAGAAAATAAAAGTTGGAGACCTAGTTTTGGATAACATTTAATCCCGTCGCATTTTTCTTTTTTTTATGCTTGAATAGTCATCTATAAAACCTACTAATCCAAAGAGAATAATCGAAATTGCCATTAGTAAAAAAAAGAAAGTCATTTGTTAGAAAAAAAGTGACGAGTAATAGCAAAAACATTGCGATTACAAATAGTAATCCACCCATCGTTGGGGGGGTTCCCTGTTTGTAGTTATGAAGGTCCGGGCCTTCTGGTCTGATATACTGTCCAAACTGTTTTTTTCTTAAGCCAATTGATGTAAATAGGATATAAAAATATTAAAAGACCAAAAGCACAAACGGATAGTAAAAATAGTGTATAATTCATATTTCCTCCTTTAGTAATTCTATCGTACAGTCTTTAAAAACTATGAAACAAAGATTCCTTCGACGGAAAGGGCTCCGCCCTGTGTCCATTATAAATTCAAAAACAGTAATTAACAATTACAACTTTTCGGTTCTTGACCCAATGGTGGGGGGGAAAGACTCCACCTTGTACCCACTCAAATTAACTTATTTGACGCATTGAGACAAATTAAAAGAAACGTTCTCAAAACTGTCTCAATAAATAATAAAAATCTTTTTAGATATAAAATTAGAGATTATTTTTTTAAATACTCATAAATTCCTGTAGAATTAGAGGCTTTTATGTATATTAAACCTTCTTTTATTTCTGATATTATTTTTGTGATATCGTCTAAACTTTCAAATTTTATAATCTTATCTTGATTTTGCAATAAATAATTTAATTTATTATCAGGGTCATATATATAAATTTCATCAAAAATCTCTTTTGCTTCACTCAAAACTTTCTCATGGTAATATTTTGAATATTCGCCTAATTCTTTCATTTCTCCCATTACTAATATTTTTGGATAAAAATCTATTTGAGAGATACTTTTAAATGCACTATTAAAAGAATCATAAGAAGCATTATAAGAATCATTTATCACCAGGGTATTTTCTCTAGTTATTGTTTGAAAGCGTCCCTCTGGTATATCAATATTACATATGATAAAAGGATCTAAAGGTAGTTCTATATATGTTAAAAATAACAATGTAGAAAGTAAATCAAGAATTTGCCCTTCACTCCAATATTTGTTTAAAGTAAGCATAAGATGATTACCTAGTATTTTGCATAAAAAGTTGTGGTGTAGTTTAAATTATATTCATAACCTTCCAAAACTGCATCATTTGATTTTTTTTAATCCAAAAGATAAAGTTTTCAATCTTTTTGGTGCAAGTTCTTTTAATATAGGATAATCTCCATTTAATATTAAAAGACCTTTGTTCATGTTGTTGGTAATTTTCATTTTTTTCTTGGGCAACATTTTCAATGGTTTCCAAAAACTCTAAATGGGATGGACCAACATTTGTTATGAAAGCAACATCAAGTTTGTAAAACGAGTAACAAAATCAAGGTCTCCTTTTTGTTTAAGACCAATTTCAATTATTGATACATCTTCGTTTGAATATTGATTTAAAATAGAAAGAGGTATTCCTATCTCTGTATTCATATTTAACTCATTCCTAAAAGTTGTAAAAAAATGGCGATAGCAAATGATATAAACACTCTTTTGTTGTAGTCTTTCCTGTAGAACCAGTGATACCTATTTTGATTTTTGAATTATTATTGACAATCTTGGAGGATGAAATTAACATTTCTTCTAATACATTATCAACTTTAATTATTTTATTGTTTGGTAGATTGTTAACAAAACTTGGATTGTCAATGACAACAAAATCTGCGCCATTCTTCAAAGCGTCTTCTATAAAAAAAGTGTCCATCAGTGTTTTCACCTTTTAAGCACAAAAAAAACTTCTCCACTTTTAATTTTTCTGGAGTCTATTTGGAATTTATATCCTTTCTTCTTTAACTCTTCAAGCATCTACCTTCTTAAGCCTCTCTTTATTGTTTCTATACATTTTGTTGCAACTTCATAATCGTTAAACTTAACTTTTTTTGCCGTTTGCAAATAATTGAAATTGTTCATGTCCTCTTCCTGTTATAAGAACGATGTCTCCTTTATTTGCAAAGCTTAAGGCTGCTTCGATTGCAGTTTTTCTATCAGGAATAACCAAAAATTGTTTGGTTTGATCGATACCCTCCAATACATCTTCTATTATTTTTTGAGGATCTTCGTCTTTTGGATCATCATTTGTAAGTATTATTACATCTGCTTTTTGACTTACTACCTCACCCATTATCTTCCTCTTACCTTGATCTGCGTTTCCACCGGCTCCAAAAACAATTATTATTCTACCGTCTGTTAAACTAGCAGCAGTAGATAATACTTGTTCTAACGCATCGGGTGTATGGGCAAAATCAATAACACAATTAAAACCAAGACTTTTACTAGATGGAACGAGTTGAAATCTACCAGGAATACCTTTAAAAGAAGATACAGCCTTAATTATTAGTTCGGTTTCAATACCCAACAGTTTTGCAATTATAAAAGCATTAACAATATTGTAGATATTGAATTTACCGACTAATGGTGAAACAATTTCAACAAATTCATTATCTATAGTTTTCATTGTAAATTTGACTTGATGTATATTTTGTTCGAAATTTTTGATAACATAATCTGCAGATTCATCGAATCCATAAGTAATTAATGCTTTGTTTGAGGAATAGAAATCTTTTTTTATTTAGTTTGTCAATATTTATTATAATTTTTCCATTTTCTTTTAAGAAATTCATTAAAGATAGTTTAGTTTTTTTTATAATCTTCAAAATTTTTATGATAATCTAAATGGTCTCTTGTTATATTGGTGTATGAAATGATATCAAACTTTAGCTTTTCAATTCTTCGTTGATCTATTGCGTGTGAAGAGACCTCAATATTAATAATCTTACTATTACTTTCGGAGCTTAATTTTAATAATTCTGCTATTTCTAAAATTCCAGGTGTTGTGTTACGAGGCTGTTTGATAATTTGATTGTTAATTTTTATTTCAACCGTACTTATTAGCGTTGAATTTAGACCACTTTCAGTTAAAATGTGATGCACTAACGAAACTGAGGTAGATTTACCATTGGTACCTGTAACACCGACGATAGAAAAGTCATCTATCGATATGTTATTAAGTGAATAAACCAAATCAGCAGTTGCTTTTTTAATATCTTTTACAATAATATAATTAATTAATTTATCTTTTGGTAATTTGTCTTCATTTTCAGCAATAATTAGGGATGCCCCCCCATTCCCTAATGCATAATTAATATAGTCATGTCCATCAGCTTTATGTCCTTTGACCGCTATAAAAATATCGTTGTTTTTAACTTCAGAACTGTTGTCTTTTATTCCTTCAACAATTATTTCTTCTCCGTTTAAAGAAAAACTCTTTATATTTCCTTCTAATAACAACTTAAAATCATTAGCTTTGAGTTTCACATAATAACCTCCTTGATTTTGCAATTTTACTCACTTTAGAAATTCTAAAATTCTTATTGTATTTATGTTTTAGAATCGATTTTTTTTACAAAATACCTCCTCATTTTTAAAGTCACTATCTTGATTTAACTTTTTTTTGGTACTTGTACCAAAGGCAGAGGGAGGCTCCGCCCTGGACCCACTATAAATTAAAATTTATTTATTATTTCCGACAGAAAACACCAATTTCAATAGGTTAGGGATTAATGCTGGTTACCGCTACACTCAAAATCCTTTCTCATATTACAGAACACGGACTTGTGATATTTTGACAGGGTTGCTTATTTTGGACAACTTAATATAAGTTCGCAGTTTTTGTACTCCTTTAATAATACATTTTTGCCAGTCATAGAGTACTGTATCTCCTAGTTTATAAGGATATCTTCGTTTGCGGATACTTATTCGTCCTGGAGATACCTTTTTCTCACTGTATTTTCTCAAATTTTCAGTATTGAGATTTTTGTTTCTTGTTCTGCGACCACAATTTAATTCCTCCCCCCCATTTACCTTTTCACCAGTACGTAAGTCGAAATATTTAGCGTCATAAAACTTCTGCAAACGACGGTTATTTCTTCTTACTTGTTGAACAGTGATATGGGTTCCGCAATTTATTTTATCACTTATAATCATATTTAACGTATATATCTTATATTTTATTTGTTAAAATATATTTTAAGTAAGTGGAATGAATTTTGTTCTAACTTTTTTTGAAATTAAATTGTCAAACTGTTTTTAAGATTCATAAAGGTTATAACAAAATATAATTTACAATATGGTAAACAAAAATATTTGATAATTTATTGAATAATTGTTATGATATATTTAGCACTCAAAAGTTAGGAGTGATAAAATGAACATACGGCTTCAAGAACGTCAAAAAGAAATACTGAAAAGTATTGTAGAAATATATATAAAAACCAATAAGCCTGTTAGTTCAGAGGATGTATTAAATAATTCAAATATAAAAGCTAGTAGTGCGACCATAAGAAACGATATGCAAAAGTTACAAAAATTAGGATACATTTATCAACAGCATTCAAGCGGTGGAAGAATTCCACTTGATCCAGCATTGAAAATCTATTTTGAGATGATTAAAGAGGCTTATGATGTAAAAGTAAATCACATCGAGTTACCAAAAAAAATATAAATTTTATGATTTAAATCTTCTGTTTCAAAATCTAGCATTATTAATTTCTCAAGTTTTGGAAGGGTTAGTTATTTTTGAGTACCCTAATCCAAAATATGTATATATTACAAGAGTTACAGTAACCCCCGCTTACAGAAGAAAACAGTGTGATTACTATATTGACTAATTTGGGATTGGCTATTTCAAGAACAGTAGAAATCTATGGATTGCCTGTCTCTGAGGAACTGGAAAAAAATACTTAATACCGCTTTAGTGGGAAAATCTTTTGAAAAAAAATATTTTCATTTTTATCGACTAAACAAATTGAAATAGAGGATCTTAGAATAACAAATTTTGTAGAAATATTAGAACATTTAACAGATGAATTTAAAAGGGTTCGATATATTTCTGTTGGTTTAGAGAAAATCATATCAAAATCTCAACCTGACTTAGACACTATTGTAACTTTGGCAATTTTGGTTGAAAATGATAAAATAAAAGAGGAATTTTTTTACACGTTTGGATTTCAGTCCTGATATAAAAGTTTTTTTTCGGTAAAGATATTAACTCAAAAACTTTAAAGAATTTAGCTTTTTTACTACAACTTATATATTAAATACAAATATATTAGGTAAAGTTTTATTTATTACCGAAAAATATTGTAACTATGAGAAAATTTATTTAATATTAAAAGAATACACATCCCGACTATCTGAAATTATATCAAAAAAATTTTTAAATAAAATTATTTTAATATATAATTTATGGCAAGGACTAATTTTTGAGCTATTTGAAGCTGTATCTTATTGACTTTTAAAATAAAGTTTTTCGGCTTGATTTCACTTTAAGATGAAAAAAATTACTTTGTTAATCTTCTTTTAAAAAAATGCAGTAAGTAATGGTAAATGTTTTAGGAGGTGTATCTTTGATGGAAGATAAAAAAAAGAGGTTATAGAAAAGAATTGTGGCAACAATAATATGAATGGTGAGTCTAATTCTAATGTGACAAAAAAAATGTGGACTCATTGGATGAAAATGTTGAAGCGTTACAAAGAGAAATTCAAGAATTAAAAGATAGAATAGAAAAGATAAAAGATGAGAGAGAAAAATACAAAGATTCTCTCTATAGATTATCGGCTAAGTTTGAACATTATAAGGAAATGGTGGAAAAGGAAAAAGAAATATACAGTTTAATACAAAAAAAAGAATATCGTTGAATTATTCCTGATACCTTTCGAAAAATTAAAAATTTCCATGAAATATAAAGATGATCCAGAATTTATTAAAGCAATTGAAATGATATATAAAGATATAATAAATGTTTTTAAAAATTTAAACTTGGAATTTATAGTGCCAGAAAAAGGGGGGGACCAGTTTGATCCCTTTGAACATGAAGTAGTAGAGAAGTTTGAAACCAATGAAGTAAATGAATATTGTATTTATGATGTGCAATCAATAGGATACAAATTAGAAGGAGAAGTAATTAAGCCTGCAAGGGTTGTTGTTGCTATTAAGCCAAAAGATATTATTGAAAAAGGATGCAAGTCACAGAATTCAGAGGAGGAAGAAGATAAAGAAGGTGATCAATAATTATGCCAGAAAGAAAGGATTATTATAAAATATTAGGTGTAGATAGAAACGCCACTCCTGATGAAATAAAACAAGCTTATAGACAAAAGGTTAAAGAGTGGCATCCAGATAGACATACCGAGGATAAAGAGATTGCTGAAGAAAAGTTTAAGGAAATTCAAGAAGCTTATGAAGTATTGAGTGACCCAGAAAAAAAGAAAGTTGTACGATAGATTTGGATTTGTTCCAGATGAAAGTACTGCATATGCAAATCAAACGTCTGGCGGAGGTTTTGAGGATGTATTTAGGGATTTTTTTTGGCGACGCCGGCAGTCCTTTTGGAGATTTTTTTTGACATGTTTTTGGGTCTGAACCTGGGAGATCAGGTTCTTCTACAAGGAAAAGGCGTCGACAAGAAAGAGGAGAAGACATTCATGTTGTCATGAATTTACGATTAGAAGAGATTTTGTACGATGTTAAAAGATGGTAGAGTACAATAGATATGTTGTTTGTGAAAGTTGTAAAGGAACAGGTGCAGAAAATGGAACAAGTTTTGAGACATGTCCGAGATGCAATGGAGAAGGAGTTATTAGAGAAGAAGTTAGAAGTTTCTTTGGCTCCTATGTAAGATCATATACCTGCCCTACATGTGATGGAGTAGGAGAGATAATAAATCGAAAATGTTCAAATTGTAATGGTACAGGGAAAATATTTAAAAAAAAGAAAAGGTCGAAGTTAATATCCCGGCAGGAGTTTTAGATGGTTATACTATGAAAGTTAGAGGAAAAGGAAATGCAGGGAAAAATGGCGGACCATATGGTGATTTAATTGTTCAAGTTAGAGTTTTACCTCATGAAAAGTTTATTAGAAGGGGCTCAGATTTAGAAACAGAAGTGACTATCAATTACATTAAAGCTGTGCTTGGAGGGAAGATTAAAATACCTACTCTAGAAGGTGTTATTGAAGAAGAAATAAAAGAAGGAACAAACCCTGGAACTGTTATTAGAATAAAAAATTTAGGATTACCAGAATTTGGAGGAGGACGAAGAGGGGGATCTTTATGTTAAAATTAATGTGGAAATAAAAAAACCCTCAAGAAAGGAGAAAAAGATTTTACAACAGTTAGCTGAAGAAATGAACGTCGAATGATTCAACTTGGTTGGGGGGTGAGTATAAATAGAAGGGGGGGATTATTCTAAGTTAAAATATAGTATTTTGTTAAAAGATTTACTTATTATAACAATCGGAGTAATCATTACAGCATTTGGATTAGTGTTGTTTATGATTCCATATAATATTATAGCAGGCGGCGTAAGCGGCCTCGCAATTATTTTTAACCATTTTTTTGGTTGGTGGGTAGGATTACAAATGCTCATTTATAACTTAATCTTATTTTTCTTGAGTTTTAAACTTTTAGGTACTGGATTAGGAATAAAAAGTGTTTATTCAGCTGTTTTATTATCTGTTTCACGGATCTTCTTCAACAAGGTTTTAATATGGATCACCTTATTCCTAACCTTATCGAGAAGTCTGGCAGTTCATCAGTAGAAATAACATTGCTCTCAGCTTTTTATGGAGGATTAATAACGGGTTTTGGAATGGGTTTAGTCATCTGGAAGGGCTCTACAACAGGTGGAACAGATATAATCGCAATGATTTTGAATAAAGTGTTTTCAATTAGTGTTGGTACAGGTTTAATGATAACTGATACAATTATTACTGCATCTTCAATATTTATAAATCCATTACTCCCAATGTATGGAGTGATGGCTATTTTTATAACTGCTAGAACTATAGACGGCGTATTAGAGGGTTTTGAATCTACAAGAACAATTTTGGTAATAAGTGATCATTATGAAGATATTAAAAACGATATATTTAATGTTCTTGACAGAGGTGTTACTTATCTAAAAGGTGTTGGAAGTTTTTCTGGCCAAGATAAAATTGTTTTGATGGTTGTTTTATCGAGAAACGAAATTGGAACTTTAAAGAAGATTATTGACAATAGAGACAAAGAAGCTTTTATGGTTGTTTTGCCAAATGCAGAGGCAATTGGATATGGTTTTAAAAAAAATTTCTTAAGCATTAAAAAGGAGAGGACTGAAAGTGGATGATCCTGGTAGTTTATGGGGCTCATTAATATTTCTTATTGTACTTTTAATTATGTCTGGTTTTTTTTCTGCATCAGAGATATCTTTAACGGCCATAGGAAGGTATAAGATAAGAGAATTAATAGATAATGAAAAGAACGATAAGAAGAAGAAAAAAATACAAAGATTTTATAGATAATCCAAACCACTATTTAACAACGATATTAGTGATGAATAATATTGTAAATATATTAGCTACCTCTATGGCGACCGTTTTTGCTGTGAGGCTAATTCCTTCATCACAAGGTACAACAGTAGGGGGGGTAGTTACAGCTATAATGACTCTGCTTATACTAATTTTTGGAGAGATTACACCAAAAGTATACGCAAGAGAGATTTCGGTAAAATTTTTTTTAACTTTAGTTTTCCTATTATTTATTACTTGAACACAATATTATCTCCTATTGTTTGGTTATTGGTAAGTTTATCTAATATTGTTATTAGAACTTTTGGGGGAGAAACAATAAAAAAAATGCACCACCTTTAATTACAGAGAATGAAATCATTTCATATTTAGATATAAGTCATGAAGAAGGAGTAATTGAGAAAAGTGAAAAGTACCTTATGCAAAGAAGTTTAGAGATGAAAGATACCCCTGTAAAAGAAATTATGACACCTCGAGTTGATATTGTAGCAATAGAAAATACTGAAACTGTTGAAGAACTCATTAACATTATAAACGAAGAAGGATATTCTAGGATTCCTGTATATAAAGAATCACTCGATAATATTGTTGGTATAGTTTATGCCAAAGATATATTTCAAAAGATTGAAGAATTGGGAGATTTAGAAAAAGTAATGAAAATAAGGGTTTCAGATATCATGCGGAGACCATTTTTGTACCACTTACTATGAATATTAGAGATGTCTTTAAACTTTTTCTGACCTATCACACACATATAGCAATTGTAGTAGATGAGTATGGAGGTACCGCAGGATTGGTCACTTTAGAAGATATAATAGAAGAAATGACGGGTGAAATTTTTGATGAATACGATGACTTCTCTGATGAAATAAATATTAAGAAGATAGAAGAAAATTCTATACTAGTAGATGGAGCAACGCCAATAAATGACATAGAAAGAGAACTTGATATAGATTTTCCAGAAACTGAATTTGAAACTATTGGAGGTTTTCTATTAGAACACTTTAAACGGTTTCCTAAGCCTGGAGAAAAATTTACAATTGATAATTATGAATTTGAGATAATCTCTGTAACAGTAAATAGAATTGATAAAGTTAAAATAACAGTTCATCCAGAAAAAAAATGTAGAAGAAGGGGATGAAAAAAAAGATGAAGAATCAAACGATAGTAAATAAGTTATATGAAGAGGCATTAAAAGCACGAGAGAACGCCTACGCTCCTTATTCTAAATATAAAGTTGGCGCTGCCTTATTAACTGAAGATGACGAAATAATCACTGGCTGTAATGTTGAAAATGCCTCATATGGATTGACTATTTGTGCTGAAAGGAATGCCATTTTTTTCTGCTGTAGCACGAGGAAAAACCAAATTTAAAAGTTTATTAGTTGTTGCAGAAGGAGAAGGCTTAGCGAAACCTTGTGGTGCTTGTAGGCAAGTTATGAATGAATTTGGTGATTTTGACGTGTATTTAGCAAATACCAAAGGAGATATTGAGAAGTCAACAGTAAGTGAACTATTACCTAAATCTTTTGGACCAAAAGACTTATAGTAATTTCAAAAAAAATCTTAATATCAATTAGAATTAAAAGGAGTTAAAAATGAAGTTAATGGAGCAAGAGGTTTCTAAAGAATTAATATTTAAGGGCAAAATACTTAATTTAGAGAAATATAATGTAAGATTACCTAATGGGAATATTTCAACTAGAGAAGTTGTGGATAATCCTGGTGCAGTAGCTGTTTTACCTATTGATGAAGAGGGTTATATATATTTTGTTAAACAATATCGTTTTCCAATTAGAGAAGTCTTAATTGAGATCCCTGCAGGAAAGTTTGATTCTCCTAACGAAGACCCTTTAGAATGTGGAAAAGGGAGTTGGAGGAAGAAACTGGTCTGATGGCAAAAGAATGGATATATTTGGGTTACATATATACAACGCCCGGTTTTTCTAATGAAAAAAAATCCACTTATATGCTGCCAAAGAATTACATAATGTTGGTTCTAAACCTGATGACGATGAGTTTGTAGAAGTTGTGAAAATCTACTCTGACGATGTTGAGCAAATGATTAAAACCGGAGGAATAACTGATTCCAAAAGTATTTGTGCTTTCTATAGATATAAGTTGTTAACCTAAAGTTATAATAATAATATAATAATTGGAGGAATAAAATATGATTTCTGATGTAGTAAGAACTAGATTTGCCCCCCCTAGTCCAACTGGTTTTTTTACATGTTGGAGGTGCTCGTACTGCTCTTTTTAATTATTTGTTTTCTAAGCGATACAACGGAGAATTTATTCTTAGGATTGAAGATACTGATTTAGAAAGGTCCACAAAAGAATCCGAGGATCAATTGCTTAGAACTTTAAAATGGCTTGATTTAAAGTGGGATGAAGGACCAATTGTTGGAGGACCTTATGGACCTTATCGACAAAGTGAGAGGTTAGATTTATATCAAACAAAGGCTTATGAGTTGGTTAATAATGATAGGGCATATGAGGCTTACATTTATCCTGAAGAGATGGAAGAAATAAAAAGTCAGTTATTGAGTGTTGGGAAACCACCACATTATACATATGAGTTAATTTCAAAATATAATACTCAAGAAAGAATCAATGAATATAAAGAAAAAGGTTTGAAACCAGTTGTATTTTTAAAGATGCCTCAAAAAGATTATCAAATAAATGATTTAATTAAAGGTGAGGTAGTTTTTAAAAAAAAGGGGCTATTGGTGATTTTATAATCTTAAGAAGTAATGGAGTACCTACTTATAATTTTGCTGTTGTAGTAGATGATATTGCTATGAAGATAACTCATGTAATTAGAGGCGATGATCATCTTTCAAATACTTTAAGGCAAGTGGCAATATATGAAGCTTTTTCTGCTGAGATACCACAATTTGCGCATGTTTCTATGATTTTAGGTCCAGATGGTAAAAATTATCTAAGAGACATGGAGCAACCTCTGTTGAGGAATTTATTAAAAAAAAGGTATTTTACCGGAGGCTTTGGTTAATTATCTAGCACTTCTAGGATGGTCACACCCGGAAGGAAAAGAAGTAATGAATATAGATGAGATTATTTCAAATTTTAGTCTAGACAGGGTAAGTTCAAGTCCTGCAATTTTTGATGAGGCAAAATTAAAATGGATGAACGGTCAATATCTTCATCATAAGAGTGTTGAAGAAATTTACAAGCTCGCAGAACCTTTTGTAATTGAAGCTAATCTTTTAACAAAAGAGCAATATGATATAAATAAAAAAAATGGATAATGAAAGCGATTGAAACCATTATTACCTCTGTTGAAACATTAGGCGAGATACCCGATGCTATTAGTATATTTTAAAGACATAACCCCCAATCTTAATGATGAAGAATTCATAGAATATTTTAATAAAGAAGGGGTCAGAGAAGCTATTACCTTGTTTTATGAGTACATACAAGAAACTGATAAATGGGATAGTGAAATAATTACAGAGAACTTAAAAAAAAGCAATCAAACAAGCAAAACCACAAAAGAAGGCTTTTTATATGGCTTTAAGAAAGATAATAACAGATTCTTTTCATGGACCTGATTTGGTTAACACTATTTATTTAATAGGGCGTAATAGAATTATACAAAGACTTGAAAGGGTGGTTCAAGTTTGAAATATAAAACAAAAATTTATGATACTTTATCAGGAAATGTTGTAGATTTTGTTCCTATAAAAGAAGGCGAAGTTAAGATTTATTTATGTGGGCCTACTGTTTATAATCTCATTCATATTGGTAATGCTAGACCTACGATTACCTTTGATGCCTTTCGAAGGTTTTTAGAGTATATAGGTTACAAAGTTACAATCGTACAAAATTTTACTGATATTGACGATAAAATAATAAACCAAGCTTATAAAGAGCAAGTATCCTTTGACAAAATAGCTAAAAGATATATAATCGAATATTGGAAAGACATGGTAGCTCTTAAAGTTAGGGCTTTCAATTTTCATCCTAAAACTTCAAATTATATAGGAGAAATAATAAGCTATATAGACAATTTGATAAAAAAAGGGTTTTGCTTATACTGCTGAAAATGGTGATGTATACTTTAATGTGCGGAAATTGACTAATTATGGGGGGGAACTTTCACATAGAAATACGAAAGATTTGATCTCAGGAAGTAGGATTGATATTTCTGAATACAAAAAGATCCATTAGATTTTGCTCTATGGAAGTCATCCAAAGAAGGTGAACCGTTTTGGAACAGTCCGTGGGGGGGAAAAGGAAGGCCAGGTTGGCATATAGAATGTACAGTTATGGCTACAGAACTTTTAGGAGACACATTTGATATACATGCTGGAGGAAATGATTTGATATTTCCTCATCACGAAAATGAAAGAGCACAAGCTATAGCCAACGAAAAACAGTTTGCAAAATATTGGATGCACAATGGAATGATACAGCTTTCTCAAAATAAAATGTCCAAATCTTTGGGAAATGTGTGGTTAGTAAGGGATTTATTAAGACAATTTGATCCTGATGTTTTAAAAGTGTTTATTTTTAGTAAGCATTACAGGGCTCCCATAGATATTAGTGAAGATTTGCTTAGATCTCAGGCTATTTCAGTGAAAAGAATAAAACGATCTTTGAATGAAAGTGAAGAGTATTTTCAAGGGGTTGTCCCCCCCTATTCAAAAGAAGGGGAGTACTTTAAAGAACAAGAAAATTATTTACTTGAACATTTGTCAAATGATTTTAATACACCTTCAGCAATTGCAAGACTTTTTGAGCTATCTAGAGAGTTAAATAAAGCCTTGAATTCAAAAAAAGATGAAATGATTATCGATAATTATTATTTAATTAAAAATGTGTATGGCTCTATATTTGGAATTTTTGAATCTGATACGAAAGAAGAAATGTCTGAGCAAGATACTGAAAATATTATAAATGTTTTACTTGAAGTAAGATCAACTCTTAGAAATAAGAAATTGTATGATTTAAGTGATTATATTAGAGATAGTTTACAGGAAATAGGCATAGAATTAAAGGATACACCAGAAGGAACAAAATATATTTTTAAATCTGACAAATCATAAATCTAATCATCTAGTAATGTAAACAAATAAATTATTCTTTATGTACTATAAAAATTATTTATAATTATCAGTATAATCCAATTGTGTTGGAATAAAAGTAGTAAAGACTACATTTTTGTATAAGTAATACAAAAACTTAAAAATCGAAAAAATTTAGATTTCTATAATAGGGGATTTATATTAATAATTTTAAATCTAAAACACATATACACATATATATTAATATGAGTTAGTATTTTCAAAGACAGTAAAAAGTAAACTTTAGAAATAATGATTTCTAAAATAGGTATTTAAATTTAAAAATGGGTCTAGGGCAGAGCCCTCAGTCTTTGGTATAAGTACCGAAAAGGTTAAAAAAAATTAAGAGTTAGTGAGGAGTAGAATGAGGAAGGTATTTTGTAAACAAAATCGACGCTAAAACATATAATGCAGATTTTGAAATTTCTAAAGTGTCCAAAAATAAACTTGTTTAGGAGGCTGATTATAATAGATGCTAATATTATAAATTCAGTATTGTCAGCTGTAAAAAAATACTTTTCAAATAATAGCAAAAAAAAGAAATGAAGGTTGATAAGCCTAGATTAGTACAAGAAATCCAAAAAGATTACGATGTTGTCACGAACATTGGATTTACTGGTGTATTGGAAGGGAACATTATTTATTCTTTTTCTGAGAAAGAAGCTATCAGTTTAGTCAATGAGATGATGCAAGGAATAATGAATATTAATGAATTAGATGATATGGCAATAAGTGCAATAGGTGAATTTGGGAATATGATAGCAGGTGCGATAGCGACTCATTTAGAGCAATATGGATATTTAATTACAGTTACACCTCCGTCGGTGATGAGAGGAAAAATTGTTAAAGTTAACGTTCGAGGAACGATATTATTATTTCCACTGTATGTTTCTGGAAACAATGAAATGGATCTTTATTTTGTTTATAAAGAAACGAGATAGGACCCTTTTGAAATTTTAAAATAAATTAATATAGTTTTGAAAATAATTAAAAATATTATACAATAAATAATGAAGCACTATTTACATTAACAAGAGGAGGGATAATTAATGCAAGATTATCATCAACCATATGAAGAATTAAGTCAACAGGATAGATCTTATGTTTATGCTCTTAATAGTCTTAAAGAAGAGATCGAGGCAATAGATTGGTATAATCAAAGAGCGGCTGTTTCCAAGGATAAGACTATTAAAGAGATAATGGAGCACAATAGGGATGAAGAAATTGAACATGCAGTAATGATTATTGAATGGTTAAGAAGAAATATGGCTGGATGGGATGAACAGTTAAGAAAGTATTTATTTACTCAAGCATCTTTAATAGAAGTCGAAGAAGCAAGTTCAGAGGATAATGAATCCTCAACAGGTGACTTGGGATTAAGAAAATTAACTGATAAATGATAGGTTTATTTTCAATCACTTTCATGAGTGAAAGGAGTGAATCAGATGGATTTTCTAAAGAGAAACATAGCTCCACTAACGAAAGAAATTTGGGAAGAATTAGATGAAAGAGCAAGAGAAGTTTTCATAAGAAATTTAAGAATGAGAAAACTAATAGATGTGGAAGGACCGTATGGTTGGGATTTTTCTTCTTACAATTTAGGTACACTTGATATGAAAGAAAATACAAAGAATGCTTTAGGATGGGGGGGAATCAGAAATTCTTTACCATTAATTGAGGTTAGATATCCTTTTGAACTAGATATATGGGACCTTGATAATATTGAAAGAGGTTCTGAAACACCTGATTTAGAAAGATTAGAACAGGCTGCTGTAGCTTTATCTTCATTTGAAGATAAAATAATTCTATCAGGAGAAGAAAAAGCTAAAATTGTTGGGCTATTTAATTTTGCAGCTCAAAATTTAGTAAAAAGCTCTTCAGAAAACGTTGGAGATTTCATTAAATCTATTTTTGAAGCAGAAGCAAGGTTTAGAAAAAAAATGGTATAGAAGGTCCTTTTGTATTAGTTATTAATAAGCAAATTTGGGAAAGGTTGTTTGTTCAACAAAGTTCATATCCTTTAACTTTGCTCTTAAAAGAGATAATGGATATAAAGGTTGAGACTATAAGCGATTTAGAAACTTCCTTAATAATTTCAACGCGTGGAGATGACTTTAAGTTAATTTTGGGTCAGGATATATCTTTAGGATATGAAACTAGACACGAAAATAAAGTAAAGCTTTTCTTTACAGAATCTTTTACTTTTCATATAAAAACCCCCGAAGCAATAGTTGGTTTAGAGTTTTAAGGATTAACAAATAAAAAGCTGAGGTTCTACCTCAGCTTTTTATTTGTTAAGAACTAAATATTCATGCTCACTTTTTCTTCTTCAAGCTTTATATAAATATTATTCAAAGAATCTTTTATTACTTCATTTCCCATTAATAGTGATTGTTCTATCTTTTTAATTGAATGAATTATGGTAGAATGATTTTTATCTAATTTTTCTGCAATGTCTTTTGTTTTCATTTTAAAATTAGTCTTAAATATATAGGCAATTAACTGTCTAGCTAAAGCAATGTCTTTTTTTTCGAGAATTTGAAAATATATCTTTCCTATCTAAATTGAGCTCTAAGGCTACTGCATTTATTACAGAATCTTCTTTAATAGAATCAATAACTTCTTTTGAATGAAACTTCATCTTATTTGCATTCATTTTTATCATAGAATCTACAGTTTTTTTTAGTGAAATCTAGGTCTACTTCTTTGCCAGAGATTTGACTTTGTAGGACCAAATTCATAATAGCCCCTCGGAGTCTTCTGAGATTTTGATCAATGTGCTCAGCCAAATAATAAGCTACATCATCGTTTAATTGAAAAGATATCATTTCAGCCATTTTTTAGCTATTAGGTACTTTGTTGCTTTGTCAGGAGCTTGTATGTCAGTGACAAGTCCCATTTCAAATCTACTAATCAATCTGGGATGAAAGGTAGATAGATCTTCTGGGGGGGTCCTATCAGAACAAATAACAATTTGTTTTTGAGAATTAAAAAGAGTATTAAAAGTATGAAATAGCTCAGTTTGTACTGTGTTTTTACCAATCAAAAATTGTACGTCATCGATCAACAAGAAGTCAACATTTTTTTCTAAATTTTTCTCGAAATTTATCCATGCCACTAGATCTTATACCGTCCATCATCTCGTTCATAAAATCTTCAGCGGTTACATACTTTATTTTCATATCAGGCGAGTGATCTAGTACATAATTAGCGATAGCATGAAGAAGATGCGTCTTTCCTAATCCAACATCGCCATATATAAAAAGAGGATTAAATTTGCCTGGGTTTTTTTTGAAACTTCCAAGGCTGAATAATAAGCCATTCTGTTACTTTCTCCGACAACAAAGCTCTCAAAAGTAAACTCCGGATTAAATTCTGAAAGTTTTAAAGGTCTATTTTTATAATTGGCCCGGTAACAGAATTTTTGCTTTCTCGAGTGATAGGTATCTCTCTAAATTCTACAGACACTTTTTTTTACCCAATATATTAGAGAGTGTATCATGTATTATTGTTCCAAACCTTTTTTTTCTACGGTTTCTTTGATGAATATATTTCTTAGACCCATGATAATTTTTTTTATCATTTATCTCTAATATTTCGGCAGAAGTAAGCCAGTTGTTCCAAGTATCTCGAGAGAGATTAGCGCGAAGTTTCTCAAGTAATTCATCTTTATCCATTCAATTTTCACCCCCCCTTAGAAATAAGCCCATATATAGCTTATCATATAGGGAGAGCTTAATCAAGAAAATTTTGATTAAAAATATGATTTTCCGTTTTTCAAGCAGGTTATCTATATATTATTTTTTATATATCCCATGGTTAAAAGGTTTAGAAGATGAATTTCGAAAGTAGAAATGTTAAGATTTTGTTTTAATTAGTGGTTTTTAGAGTTGGACGATTGTATACACCAGAGAAATAATAATAAAATTTAGTATATTTTCGATTAAATTATTAAAAAAAGAATTTTAAGTAATGAAAAATGGTTTAACTTTATAAAATTATTTTCGATTTTTTTTCTTTTAAAGATCAAATTAATAGCGGTAGATAACTTTCTGTAACCAAGTAAATATGAAGTTATAACGTAAATTAAAGCCCCAAATGTAACTATAAGTATTGTCCATAACCTTGAATAAAAAAAAGGTTTTAAAAATTATAATAAAAAAATGCCATGATTAAGCTCGCACCGAATATTTTAATAATTTCAATCCAATTTTCTATTTTTAAGGATTTAAATGTAGAGAATCCTGTTAATAACATTCCGAAAAATCCTGAGATAGAGGTAGCCAAAGCTATGCCTGGGACACCTATTTTTTTTGGCTAGTATAATGTCCAAGAAGGCATTTATTAAAAGCATAATCACTGCGACTATTGAAGGATATTTTGTATTTAATTGTGAATGATATTTTCTGATAAAGATAGTATGTAAAGCGTAGAACGGTAATCCAAGTGAATAACACAAAAGGGTTTTTGAAGTAATTAAGGTGTCTTGATAAGTAAAATTTCCATGCTGATATATAAGTGCAATTATTTCTTTATTTAAAAAATATCAAACCAAACGTTGCAGGGATTATAAAAAAATAGCATTAGTTCAATACTATTCTCTAGGGTTTGCTGAAACTCATTATCATTTTTCATACTAGATGAATAAGAAAGTTTGGGTAGTAGGGCATTTGCAACACTAACTGCAAAAATACCTAAAGGTAACTGATAAATTCTTAGTGCATATTCTATAGTTGATACGCCACCTGTTCCTGTCCAGGTGGCAATATTGGTGTCAATTAGAGTGTTTAAAGTTCCAACTGCTACTCCCAATAATGCAGGACCAAATAATTTTAGAATAGGTTTTAAATCTTGAACGTTGAAATCGAAAGTTATTGGAAAGCGTATTTTTTTAATATGAAAAAAACGAGTAAAAATTCAACAACACCACCTATCGTAAAGCCGATAGTAGGACCTAATATCTGTGGAATAAAGTAGGAAGACGTTACTATAAAAATAATGCTCACAATATTTGATAAAGCAGGGGGGGCGACGGCAGGGCCAAAATAAATGTCTTTAGAATTTAAAACACCTGTTATTACAGCCCATAAAGAAATAAAAATTATATATGGATAAGATATTTTCAGCAAGAATGATGTCAAATCCAAGATAGAAGGTGGCAACCCTGTTCCTAATATTAACACAATTTTATCAGAGAATATACCAACAGGTATGTAAAGCAAAGAAGTGACAATTAGTATTGACCAAAAAGTTGTACTAAAAAAATTTCTGGGCATCTTTACCATCTTTTCTGTTAAATAATGGAACAAATGCAGAGGACAAAGCGCCATCTGCGAAATTTTTCTAAGAAAAAAAGGGAAAAGAATGGCAATGGAATAGGCATCATATTGAGCACTTATACCAAAGTAATGAGCAAAAGACGCATCTCTGACCAATCCGAGGATTCTACTAATTAAGGTAGCTAAAGAAAACAAAAAAAGTGTGCTCTAATAATTTTGACATCTATAAACCTCCCAAGAAGCGTACTATTTTAAGCTATTTGTTCTATATAATCTATCTCCTGCATCACCTAATCCAGGAATAATATAAGCCTTGTCATTTAATTTCTCATCTAGTGCAGCAGTATATATTTCTACATCGGGATGATCTTGTATTACAACACTTACTCCTTCCGGGGCAGCGATTAAACACATAAGAATTATATGTTTTCCTCCGTGTTTTTTTGACTTGTTTTATGGCATGACTCATTGAACGACCAGTAGCTAACATTGGATCAACAATTATTATCTGGTGGTCTTCTGTTAAAGGGGGGGGAAACTTCACATAATATTCAATAGGCATTAAAGTATCAGGGTCTCTAAAAACACCTAAAAAAACCCACACTAGCATTTGGAACCAAGGAAAGGACTCCATCAAGCATTCCAAGACCGGCTCGAAGAATTGGTACAATGGTTATTTTTTTTGTCTTCTACCATCTCACCTTTGGTGATGGTTAATGGGGTTTCCACTTCGACTTCTATAGTAGGAAGATTTCTGGATGCTTCATAAGTTAAAAGTAATGTGATTTCATTTAGAAGTTCTCTAAACTCTTTTGGACCGGTATCTTTGTTTCTCATTATGGAGAGTTTATGCTTTATTAAAGGATGATCTACGATGTGAAGATTGTTCATTTATAATACCACACCTCCAAAATAGATTTTGTAAAAATTTAATCTTAATTATTGTACCATGATTAGACTACCATTTTTCTTAAGTTTAACTTTGATTCAGTTAATATTAATATGTTATAATTTTTAAAAGAGATGAACTTCACAACAAAAAAAGTGCATTGCCATATCATAAATTAAATTCATTAATATAGATTATATCAACTAGTAGCAATACTTTGAAACAAGAAAATCGGTATATTAGTATAATGATATCAGCACTGATTTAAATAATACAGTTAAAGAATAGAAAAAAAATTAAAAAGTAGATCAAGGTACAACTATTTAGTTAATTAAACCATCAAAAATGTCGAGGGAGGGTAATCGTGAAAAATATAGTTTTCGACTTAGGAAATGTGCTTTTTCGATTTGATCCAAAAGAGATTTTGGATGATTTATTCGAAGAAGAGTTAATAAAGAAAAAGATAATTAAAGATGTATTCAAAACAAAAATATGGGCGGATTTAGATAGAGGTACAATTAGTTATAACGATGCGTGTAGAATCTGGTTAAACAATAATCCGGATTTAAAGAGCGAACTTATGTTACTTCTTGTAAATTGGCACAAATATTTAACACCTATTGAAGAAAATATATCTTTTCTTTATCGTTTAAAATCTAAAGGAAAGAATTTGTATGTTCTTTCTAACTTTCATGAACATGCCTTCAATTATATAAGAACGCATTATTCTTTTTTTTGAGCTATTTGACGGAATGGTGATTTCATATCAGGTAAAATTATTGAAACCAGAGAAAGAAATATACAATCTTTTAATAGAAAATTATAACCTAATTCCTGAGCAAACTATTTTTATAGATGATTCATTAGAAAATGTTAAAGCTGCTGAAGAAGTAGGAATAAAAGGTATCTTGTATTTGAATTCTGAAGAATTATATAAACAATTAGATGGTCTATAATAATGAAACAAATCAATTATATAAGTTGAAATTATATTATTAGGTGGTGAGTTTTATGGAATCGATTTTTGAAAACATTGTGTTTTTATTACTTCAACTGGAAGAACTGGAACTCAATTTTTGGCAAAAAGTTTAAATCAAATGATAGAGGATTGTTATTCTGTACATGAACCTGCTAATGTTTTCTTTAAAGATATGAAAAAAATGGGGTCAAGATATAAAACGATTTGGATTATATCAAATGACTATAGGACAATTTTTACCTTCCAAATCGATGTGTAAGCTGAGCACTTATAGGCGTTTGGGGGGGAAAATTTCTGATGAAAAAGCACAAGAATATATAAAAGGTTTAAGAAAACAAATATTGGAAGAGACAAAAGAAAGTATTTATGTTGAGTCCAGCAATCATTTACATGGTGTTGTGGATCTTCTTGAAAAAGTGTTTCCTAATAGTAAGATTGTTTTTATTATTAGAGATCCTAGAACTTGGGTCAGATCAGCAATTAGTTCACCAGTTTATCTTTTATATAAAACAGTAGATTTGCATTTTTAGAAATGAGTATGAGACCCTATCATTTTAAAGATGATCCGTATTCAGATAAATGGAAAAAGATGTCAAAGATCGAGAGGTATGCTTGGTATTATAACAAATTAAACACTTTTGTTCTTGATACAATGGAAAACAGAAAAAAAATTTTCGGGTATATCGATACGAGGATCTTTTCTTAAGCGATAGAAAAAAAATGATTTTTTTTATAGATTTTCTAGAATATTGTAGTAAATTTCCAGATGGTTTTAGTAAAAGGTATCAATTTAAGCCCCAATTGCTTAGCAAAAAAAACTAAATTCTAGTGCAGATAAATATAAGATCCCCCACTGGAAGAAATGGGATAAAAAAATGGCTCAAGATATTCAGAGACATTGTGGCAAATTGATGGAAAGATTTGGTTATGGAAAAGAGCCTGAATGGTTGGATAAATTAAGCACGGATTATGAAAAAGAATTTGCATAAGGGAGAAAAATTGTATGGATTTGGAAGGCATATGTAAAGAATTGTACATTCTAGGTTGTGAAATAAGAAAAGATGAATATTTGAAGAATCATACAAGTTTTAGAATAGGGGGGGAAAAACCCCTTATATGTTTTTTTCCTAAAACCAAAAACGTATTTGTTGAAACGTTAATCTTACTGAAAAGAAATAATATACCATTTAAAATTATTGGGGGAGGCACTAATTTAATTGTTACAGATTATGATGTAGACTTTGTTGTGTTATCTACAAAGTATCTTACAGGAATAAAAGAAGAATTTTTAAGTGATAGGCAAAAATTGCTAGTTGAAACAGAATGTGGGGTTTATCTTGCTAGTCTTTCTTATCTAGTTTCTGAAAGAGGATATAGCGGCTTAGAATTTGCCTGTGGAATTCCTGGAACAGTTGGTGGTGCTTTATATATGAATGCGGGTGCTTATGATGGAGAAATTAAAAATATAGTATTAGAAGCAGAGGTGTTTGATTTATCAGATATGAAAGTAAAAAAAATTCAGGAATGAAGAATTAGAATTTTCTTACAGAAAAAGTATTTTTCAAGATTCTCCTCTTATTCTATTATCTTCAAAGCAAGTGTTTAACAAAGGTAATGTTTACGAAATAAAGAGAAAAATAGAAGAATTTTCGAGTAAAAGGTTGAATAAACAGCCAATAGAAATGCCTTGCGCCGGGAGTATATTTAAAAGGCCAAAACCTGATTTTTACGTAGGAACTGCTATAGAAAGTCTTGGCTTGAAAGGTTACTCTATAGGCGATGCACAAATTTCATCTAAGCATGCAGGATTTATTATTAATAAAGGCAATGCTACTTTTAATCAGGTTATGGCTTTGATTGATTATGTAAAAAAAACAATAAAAGAAAAATATCAAGTGGATTTAACAGTAGAACCAGAAATTTGGAAATAACTAGATATTTTTACTTTTATTAGTTAAGATAAATTAAGTTTTAAATATATTTTTGGTTGTTTAAACAGACAATAAACTCAATTTTGAGTTTAGCTATATGAAGCTGTATTTTATTGTCTTATACGTTCCAAATTTCTTCAAAGGTATGTGGTGTTTCACAATATTCACATATTAATTCATTATTCTTGTTTCTTATGAATGACACTTGAACATTCTCTCCATTTACAGGGTTTGTTATGCAATTTTCATTTTTACATCTTAATTCTTCAAAATTATATATTCGAGGTGGAAGTGAAATCCTATATTTTTCACACACTCTACTATTTTTTTTATTATGTTTACGGTCGTATTAGGAGAGATAGCAGATAATTTCTTAATATCTTTTTGAGAAAGATACACATCCGGTAAACTTATATACCCCCCCTTGAAATTTCCATCTGCTGATTTAAAGAGTCCATCTGCACTATCTAAAACGTATAGTTTGAGTATTTTCCTTATTTTTACAATTGTTTCATATATTTTATCGGGATTTTTGCCTTTTGCTATATGATCTATTACAGTCCCATTTTCTATTGGTTTAATCCCTCTTTTCCATCTTTTGTAATGCCCTTTGTCCCATCTATTATAGGGGGGGCAGGGACGATAAAATCTTGTTCATTTATTTCTACATTTTTTTTATTGAGGTATCAAATGGGGGCAGATATAGCTCCACCAAACATTGATAGCAAAATAATTCTTGTCCAATAGCCATTTATAGCTTGATTTTCCCAACCATTTAAAGGTAAAGGGTCTAGAAATGTAGGGATTGTAGGGTAGATTTTATGTCTTGGTAAAGGATGATAAAATTTAACTTTTTCTGGTAGAAGGTTAAGGAAGTCTTTTCTAAAAGTGACACTTTTTCGCAGTAAAGGTTCTTTTTCAAGTATGTCTTCACCCATTCTTTCTAGTTGAAGCCTAGTAAAATACCAAATCGGTGCGATCTGTTCTTGTTTAAGATAATTTTCAATTGAATCAAATATTCTAACTTCAAATTTATTTTCTTTCATAGCGTTTACATAATGTCTAGGCATTTGTAATTCTTCTGGCGCAATTAAGTCTACTAGAACATTCTTAAATATCCTTAATCCAGATACTTTTGAGTGAACGGTTCTTCCATGGAGTAAATCTCCCACAAGCGCAATGTGTATATACGAATTATCAAAATTTAATTGTTCTAAAAAAAAGTGTATTCGTCTAATATTTCTTGGGTGGGATGTTCATGCTTTCCGTCTCCAGCATTGATAAAAGAAGGCTTGTTTAAAGAATGTCTAAAAGCATAATCAGAAACTTTTTCATCTAAAAGTTTACAAGTTCCTTCTAGTTTTGTTCTTACGACAAAGATTGAATGATCTGAATACCCAGTTAGCATGTTGAATGTATCGATATAGCTTTCACTTTTATTAAATGAAGAATGCTCAGATTCAAAAATGTTTGTTTTAGCATTTTTATGGAATTTTGCTGCATTTATAAACGATTCTTTTGTTCTAGTACTCGGTTCAGTAAATACTATATAAATACCAACTGATGGAAGTTTGATTTCAAATTCAGAACAGTCTTCTTTATTTTTCCATTTTTTTTCTTTAATCTATTTGTTTGATGATACAAAAACATCTCCTCTTCAATAGTAAAATCACTCATCACATTTAAACTTCTACCAAGAAAATCGTTTTTCAAAATTTTCCCTCCCTATTGCAAAAATATTTACTCACTTTAGAAATTCTAAAATGTGAACTATTATATATAAGTTTCGTATTTGTTTTATTACAAAATAACTCCCTCATTCTACTCCCAACGAACTCTTAATTTCTTTAAATTTTTGTACTTGTACCGAAGAAAGGGGGGGAAGGGCTTTGCCCTAAGCGAATTATAAATTCAAAACATTGCGTTTGAAAATCAATTTTTCTATATTATCCGTTAAAAATTATAAAAAAATAAATGAGCCTTAAAGGGCCCATTTATTTTTTTGAAAGTAGTCTAATTATTTCATTTTCCAAATTTTCTAAATTGACGTTTTCTTGAGTGTCTAGAAGATTAAAAACTGCTTTTATTATAATGATTTTGGGATATTTATCGGTCAATATTTTAATTGGATCTTCTTGTGAATTGTGTATTTTTAACCCTTCACTCATTTTACATTCTCCTCTATTTGTTGTTATTATTCTAAAAAGTATTGACAAAATAATCAATTAATGTTATAATTATGTACGTATAAGGGCTCGTAGCTCAGTTGGTTAGAGCTTCCGGCTCATAACCGGGTGGTCGGTGGTTCGAATCCACCCGAGCCCACCAATAAAAGCCGAAGAAGCTTCGGCTTTTATTTTTACTATCTATATTTTACTATTTTTTTCATGATTTTGTCAATTTATAAGTGCTTATATTTTTAGTGCTTTTACTGGATTATATTCATCAAGTTTTTGTATTACCTCATTATATATAGATTCCAGATTTGAAGCATCTATTAGTTTACTTTGTTCTTCGTATCTGAGTTTTAATTCTATATAACCATCTTCATAGGACTTTCCTATAATAATTTTAAGGGGTATACCAATCAGGTCTATATCCTTAAATTTAACTCCTGCAGAGACTTCTCTATCATCTATTAGAACTTCAATACCTTTTTTTAGATAAAAAAAATTATAAATTTGATCTGAAAACTCAAACATTTTTTTTGTTACTTGAAGAAACAGGTATTATTGCTACTTCAAAAGGTGCAATACTTCTAGGCCAAAGCATACCATGTTCGTCATTTAATTGTTCCACTATTGCTCCAAGTGTTCTTGAGACTCCCAACCATAACATCCCATAATAAAAGGTTTTTGGTTTCCTTCCTCATCTGTAAAATATGCTTTCATTTTTGAAGAGTATTTATCGCCAAGTTCGAAAACTTGTCCAACTTCTATACCTCTAGCTTCTTTTAAATAACCTTCACAATGAGGACATTTCTCACCTGCTTTTACAAATCTAATATCAGAAAATATATCAACTTTAAAATCTTCATCTGGTGTTGCATTTATGTAATGTTTATTTTCTTCCATAGCACCAATTACACCGTTGACTACCGATTTTACACTGAAATCTGCGACTATTTTAACGTCTTTAGGTACATTTATAGGACCGATATATCCTGTATTAACTCCAAATTTTTCATAGACTTCTTCAGGTTGTGCAAAATCAAGGGTTTGATCCTTAATTAGAGAGCGAAGTTTAGAAAGATTGATTTCATAATCGCCACGTATTAACGCCATTACCCAACCATTTTTCGACTTTAAAAGCATAGATTTGATCAATCTATTTTTGGAAGATTTAAAAAAATTTGCAATTTCTTCAATCGTTTTTAGTTCTCCAGTGTCTACTTTTGTCAACTGTTTTTTTTGGTTCATCAATGCTTGCAATAAATTTCTCATCAGAAATAGCTTTTCATCACTAGCTGCGTACCCACATTTTCACAATAGAATATTCTACCTTCACCGTTTTTGGCTAAAACATGAAATTCATGTGAGTAATTTCCTCCAATTGCCCCCCCTGTATCTGCTTCGACAATTGCATACTTTACTCCCATACGTTTAATAATGTTTTCATAAGCCTCATAAAATTGTAAGTAAGTTTTATGAAGAGACTCATAGTCAGGATGAAATGTATATGCATCTTTCATAATAAATTCTCTAGCCCTTAAAACTCCAAACCTTGGTCTTATTTCATCTCTAAATTTAGTTGCTATTTGGAAAACACTAAGTGGAAGTTGCTTATATGATCTTAATTCATCTTTCATAAGAAAGGTGACTATTTCTTCATGTGTAGGACCTAACGTGAACTCTCTGTCATGTCTATCTTTTAACTTCATTAGTTCAGGCCCATAATCATCCCATCTTCCGGTCATTTTCCAAAGTTCAGAAGGATGTATAATTGGAAGCATGAGTTCTTGAGAACCAATTTTTCCATTTCTTCTCGGACAATTTTTCTATCTTTTTTTATCACACGCCATCCAAGAGGAAGATAACTGTATACCCCCGAAGATATTTCCTAATAAAACCTCCGCGAATTAATAGTTCATAACTTTTGATATCTGAATCGGCAGGAGTTTCTTTCAATGTTGGTGCATATAGTTTTGAAAAGCGCAATGATATCCCTCCACTTTTTTATATTGATTATCTTTTTAAATAGATAGTGAAATTATGCTTTAACAAAGAATTAAAAAGTTCTGATTATATTATATCATACTGGGTTTATAATCTAGATTTTA